>Ga0233420_10000041_pt1 | contig 56783 bp, 51 predicted proteins | sample Watercolumn_Mata_4_FD_183009 | JGI IMG/M metagenome (GOLD analysis project Ga0233420, IMG submission 183009) | Freshwater microbial communities from Lake Matano, South Sulawesi, Indonesia - Watercolumn_Matano_2014_102_MG | ecosystem: Environmental > Aquatic > Freshwater > Lake | place...
ACAGGAGCTATTCAAAAAGCTATCGCTCAAGCAAAGAAAGATCTTCTGGTTGTAACTCTTGATGGAGCAACTATTCCACATGACATTCATCTAAAATACAAAGCATCTAAGATATATTTGAAACCAGCTGCTCCTGGTACCGGTATTATCGCCGGAGGAACAGTTCGTAAAGTGTTAGACCTAGCCGGAGTAAAAGACATTTTGAGTAAAGCCTTCGGTACAACCAATAAGATTTGTAATGCCAGAGCAACTTTCTTCGCACTTAAGGCTTTGAAATCAACCCCAACAATGGAGAAAAGAGCAAACGCTCTTGCCGCTAAAAAAGCCGCCGTTCAAGCAACTCAAGTAAAATCTGCAACTCCAGCAAAGAAAGAACACACTCATACAGCTAAAAAACCATTACCAAAACCTGCAGCGAAGCCGGCTGCTTCAGAAGCAAAATAACCTAAATTAGAAAATCAACATGTCATTATTAGAACTAAGAAGTAAATCAAAAAAATCTAAAAAAAGAATTGGTCGAGGAAACAGTTCGGGCCATGGAACATTTAGTGGACGAGGAGTAAAAGGCCAAAGCTCACGTGCCGGAGGACCGGTTCGTCCCGGATTTGAAGGAGGACAAACTCCCCTATCAAGAAAAATGCCAAAATTACGAGGATTTAGAAATCCTAACAAGAGAGCCTACGCTGTAGTTAATGTTGGACAATTAAACGTCTTCGAAAACAACTCTAAAGTTGACATAGAAGCTCTATACAACAAAAAACTTCTTGCAAAAAAAGGCTATCCAGTTAAACTCCTATCTGTAGGCGATTTAGACAAGTGCCTTGAAATTACTGTCCACAGAGCATCAGCAAGTGCTATCAAGAAAGTGGAAGATAAAAAAGGAAAAGTTACCCTGCTTGAAACAATGGGAACTAGATCCGACAAAGAAAAGGCCAAAGAAGAATCAAAGTAATCCAATTAGAACATGCTCAAATACCTAGCCCAAATTTGGAATTCCAAAGATTTAAGGAATAAGATTTTATTCAGTATTGGAATCCTTGTTTTATACAGATTAATAGCTCATGTCCCCGTTCCAGGAGTAGATATTTCCGGACTAAAAGCTCTTTCATCTAGAAATGAGTTATTACAAATGTTTAGCATGCTCACAGGAGGTTCTGCTGAAAACTTCTCCATCCTTTTGATGGGAATTTCTCCATATATCAATGCTTCTGTCATTATGCAACTTTTGACAGTTATTGTTCCAAAATTAGAAAATCTCTCAAAAGAAGGTGAACAGGGCAGAAGAAAAATCAACTCATATACCAGATGGTTAACACTTCCGTTAGCATTTTTACAATCATACGGAATGTTGATCTTATTAAATTCCCAAGCTCAAACATCCATTATAACCGATACTCAAGATCTTGCTACCGTACTTCCTATCATGATCACCCTATCAGCTGGTACTTTACTTTTGGTATGGCTTGGAGAACAGATCTCAGAAAGAGGAATTGGAAACGGAATATCTTTACTTATCTTCGCAAGTATCATTTCCGGAATTCCTGAAATGGTTGGTAAAGGATTATTCCTGGCTCAAGAAGATCAAGAAAAATTAATCCCATTCGTCATAACAGTACTGCTTACCATTGGACTTATTACTATAGTTATCCTTGTTACTGAAGCTCAAAGAAAAATACCTTTAACTTATGCAGGAAGCGGAATGAGATCAAAAACTCAACAAGCATTCTTACCTATTAAGATAAACCAAGCGGGAATGATCCCAATCATCTTTGCAGTCGCTCTTATCAGTTTCCCTGCAATTATTGGACAATTTCTAACAAATGCCAAATCCATGTGGTTAAGAGATTTTGGAACAATGTTAACCAGTGTTTTTCAACCAGGTACCACTGCTTATTTAATAGCCTACTTCTTATTCGTAGTAGCATTCACCTTTTTCTACGTTTCTATTACCTTCAATCCAATACAAGTCGCCGAAAACATTCAAAAACGTGGAGGGTATATTCCTGGTATCAGACCTGGAACTCAAACCTCTGATTACCTTGCGGGAGTTTCCAATAAACTAACTCTATTCGGAGCATTTTTCCTGGGCTTCATCGCTCTATTACCAATCTTTCTCCAATTCGTATTCTCTTCGACAGCTCTAGGTTCTGTTCCACTGCTTATCTCCGGAGCAGGTATCATCATTATCGTTGGAGTAGTTCTAGATTTGATTCGTCAAGTCAACGCTCAATTGGTAATGCACGACTACAACAAATTCTACTAGGAGAGGTTGATTTCTCTGAGAAGGCTCTATATATTTTTGAGCAAATATTTGTGCAAATATCAAACGATCATGATCGTTTGATATTCAGCGAGGCGTACATGTTAGCCGAGCTGAACATTTGCACATATTTGCGAGAGAATATATAGAGCCTTCTCTTGCAATATTCCCCTCTCCTCTTTAGAATCTTTTTGCAAATATTTATTTAATACTAAATATATGGATTTGATTCTATTTGGAATGCAGGGGGCTGGGAAAGGAACAGTAGGCAAAGAACTCGCTGCAAGTTACAATTTGAAACCTTTCGAAATGGGCGGAGAATTACGAAAACTTTCTCAAGAATCTTCTGAACTCGGACAAAAGATAAAAGGAATTATTGAATCTGGAAAATTAGTAGGAGACGATGTTGTAATGGAAATTGTTGAAAACTTTATCAAAGGATTAACGGAAGGAACAAATGTTCTTTTTGACGGGATTCCAAGAAAAGTAGATCAAGCCAAAATGCTAAAAGATTTATTAGTAAAATTTGGTCGCACCTTTACTGCAGTTTTAGTCGATATTAAAAAAGAAACCGCGCTAAAACGTTTAACCACCAGAAGAGTTTGTGAAAAATGTAAGGAGGTCTATCCTGAAGCATACAAAGAGCCTATTTGCTCAAAACCTGGATGTGGAGGAAATCTTGTAGTTCGCGCCGATGACAACGCAGCGGCGATTGAAACTCGTTTAAACACATACGAGACAGAAACCGTCCCTGCAATCGAAATGTTTGGAGAAAATCTAATCAAGGTAGATGGTGAACCTGCAATCGAACAAGTAAGAGATACTTCTTTTCAACTATTAGATCCAGTCATGAAATCATAATGGCAATTATAATAAAAACACCAGAGGAGATAGAATTAATGCGCCAAGGAGGTAAAATTTTGGCAGAAGTTTTAGAAGAAGTTTGTAAATTAGCTAAAGTTGGAATATCTACTTTAGAACTAGATCAATTTGCTGAAAAATTTATTATAGAACATAGTGGACTCCCCTCCTTCAAAGGATACCGTGGATTCCCGGGAACACTTTGCACCTCGATTAATGAAGAGATTGTTCATGGAATTCCTAAAAAAGATCGCCTACTTAAAGAAGGAGACTTACTAACTATCGATTGCGGAGTAACTTTCGAAGGAATGATTACTGACGCCGCTAGATCAATTATTGTCGGGAAAGCCTCTTCAGAAAAAGAAAAATTAATAAAAACAGCTTACCAAGCATTGTCAAAAGCAATCGATATTGTAAAACCGGGTATCCATATTGGTAAGATCAGCCGAACTATCCAAGATGTTATTGAGAAAGCCGGATTTCACGTTATTAGAGACCTAACTGGCCATGGCGTCGGTAAATTTTTACATGAATCTCCGACTATCCTAAATTATTATAACGGCAACCCTGGGCCAATTATCGAGCCTGGAATGACTTTAGCCATCGAACCAATCTTTTCCGTCGGGACCAGTCGACTACGCACCTTATCTGACAAATGGACTTTAGTAACGACAGACAATTCTTGCGCAGTACAAGCCGAAAACACAATCGTAGTCACCCCTTCTGGATGCGAAATCCTAACAGTTTTATAAACACGTCAAGTCCTTTTCTAAATTCCCTTGCATAAGAGTCTTAGGTAATGTAAAATCCAACCGCTTTTTTGGACGTAAATCATTAAAAAAAAGGCGTCTTCATGCCAAAAGAAGATACCATAGAAATTAAGGGAGTAGTTCTAGAACCTCTGCCAAACACAGAATTTAAGGTTGAATTGGAAGACGGCAGAATAATCAAAGCTCATCTAGCGGGCAAGATGAGGATGAATTACATCAAAATTCTCCCTGGAGATAAAGTGACTGTTCAACTCAGCATGTATGACCTATCAAAAGGTCGAATAACCTATAGACACAGTAAAAATGAAAGTTAGACCATCTGTTAAAAAAATCTGTCAAAAATGTCAAATAGTACGCCGTAAAGGAATAGTTCGCGTAATTTGTAAAACCAAGAAACATAAGCAAAGACAAGGATAATTAAATTCTGAGTAGTCGGTATTCTCCCCCCAGAATACTGACTACTTAGAATTTAATCAGACTTAAAATATGGTCCGTATTGCTGGGGTAAACCTACCTAATGACAAAAGGATTGAAGTTGGACTAACCGCCGTCTATGGCGTAGGCAGACGCTTAAGCGCAAAAATTCTTGAAGAGGCAGGTATAGACAAAAATACGAAAGTAAAAGATTTGACTGAGAAAGATCAGGCAATCTTGCGTGAAATTATTGGAAAACTTGCCATCGAAGGTGATCTTCGTAGAAAAATCCAAATGGATATCAAGCGTTTACAGGAAATTGGTTCATACAGAGGATACAGACATAAGAGAAGTCTCCCTGTAAGAGGACAACGTACTAGAAAAAATTGCCGTACAAGAAAAGGTCGCAAAAAGACCGTTGCAAATAAGAAAGTAACTACTAAGTAATCTTTTAAATAATGGCTGAGAAAAATACCAAACCAGAAAAGAAAGAACCGAAAAAAGAAGGGGCAAAGGACACAGCGAAAAAAACTAAGTCAAAAAGACGTAGTGTATTAACAGGGAATGCTTATATTAACGCATCTTACAATAATACAATTATCACGTTAACCGAACCGAACGGAGACGCTATCTCTTGGGCAAGTGCTGGAGCCTCTGGATTTAAAGGAACCAGAAAATCAACTCCATACGCCGCTCAGGTTGCAGCTGAAAAAGCTGTAGAGAAAGCAAAGGTTTTTGGTCTACAAAAAGTTCACGTTTTCGTTAAGGGAGTAGGTTCAGGTCGTGAACAATCTATTCGTGGATTAGTAGCTAGCGGATTAGATGTTATTTCAATTAATGACGTGACACCAATGCCGCACAACGGTTGTCGCAAGAAAAAAGCACGTAGAGTATAATCTAAACTAATATATGGGACGTATCATAGGACCAGCTTGCAAATTATGCAGACGCGAAGGCGAAAAACTTTTCTTAAAAGGTGCTCGTTGTGAATCTTCAAAATGTGCCTTAACAAGAAAAAACTATGCTCCAGGTATACATGGGAGTAAAGGTTCATTTGGACAAAAATCAGAGTATACAAAACAATTGCGTGAGAAACAAAAAGCTAAAAGAATATTTGGAATTGGTGAAAAACAATTTCGTAATTATTACAATACTGCTGAAACAAAACCTGGTATTACCGGAGATGTTTTCTTGCAAATGCTTGAATTACGCTTAGACAACACAGCTTATAGAGCAGGATTCGCAGTTTCTAGGAAACAAGCTCGTGAAATTGTTACTCATGGATTATTAAAAGTAAACGGTAGAAGAGTAAAAACTCCATCTTATAGCCTAAAAGTTGGCTCAGTCGTAGAACCAACTCCACAAGCTAAAAAATCTGTTCTATTTACAGAATTAAATAAGAAGAAGGACCAGTCTCCAAAATGGCTAAAGGTAGACTTAAAAACTCCTTCTTTTGAAGTAATCTCTTTGCCGGACAAAAACGATTTGCAGCAAAATATTACTGCACAAATGATCGTTGAGCTTTACTCTAAATAAAAATTTCAAATAAAGCACCCCTTAAACCCACTTACAATATGCATCAAATCCAAGAAGAAATTGGGATTCCAAAAATCAAAACGGACCGATTTGACAACACTCATGTTGTTTTCACTATGAGTCCGCTTCCTACAGGATATGGTGTTACACTAGGAAATGCGTTACGAAGAGTACTTCTTTCATCATTGCCGGGAGCATGTGTTACAGGAGTTAAAATTGACGGAGTTAGCCATGAATATTCTACAATCAAAGGAGTAAAAGAAAGCGTATTGGATATTACTTTAAATCTAAAACTTCTAAACCTAAAAAAGAGCACTGTAGAACCATCTACGATCACTTTAGAATTCTCTTCCGCTAAAGGAGGCGTCGTTTACGCAAAGGATATCGTTTGTTCTTCAGATGTAGAAGTTTTGAATAAGGATCTATACATCGCTACAGTTGAAAAAGGTTCAAAATTGAAAATGGAAATGAGAGTAGAAAAAGGTGTTGGTTACGTTCCGGCAGCTCAGAAACAAAGAGAAGAAACAGACGCTCAAATGATAGTTCTAGATGCCGTCTACTCCCCTGTTAAGAAAGTTCGCTACGATGTAGAAGCAACTCGTGTCGGCCAAATGACCAATCTTGATAAATTAACTTTAGAGATCAAAACAAATGGAGCAATTTCAGCGGAAGACGCCTTGAAATTCTCTTCAAATCTACTTCAATCATATTTCAACCTATTCAACACTGAAAACGTTATGGTTGAAGAAAAATACATGTCCGACATCAAATCAATCCTAGAGAAAGAAAAACAAGAGGAATTAAGCAAACCGGTTCAAGAATCGTATACACCAATTGAAATACTGGGATTCTCTCCAAGAACCCTTAATGCATTGATCAATGGAGGTATTGGTTCTATCGAACAATTATCAAAATGCACAGAGAGTAAATTGTCTAATTTAAGAGGTTTTGGAAAGAAGGCTTTAACTGAAGTAAAAGCCGCTCTAAGCAAAAAAGGACTTTCTCTTGCAGAAGAATAATATTATCGCTAATATAAGCGCCCCTAAAAACTACTTAACATGAGACACAGAGTAAAGAAAATAAAGATCAAGAATGGCATTGACTACAAAATCGCGTTGATTCGTAACCTAGCCATGTCTGTAATCATATATGACAAAATGAAAACAACAGCGGCTAAAGCAAAAGCTGTTCAACCATTCGTAGAAAGACTTATTACTATCGCCAAAAGAGCTAAGGATAAGAAAAATGGTATTCGCGAAATTGAAAGATTACTACAGCACACAAACAGCTCAAAGAAAATCTTTGAAGTGTTATTGGATAAATACAAAGATCGCGATTCTGGATTCACAAGAATCACAAAATTAGGATACAGAAGCGGTGATAACGCACCAGTTGTACAAATTGAACTAGTATAAAAATATGAAAACATTCACACCGAAAGCAAATCAAATTGAAAGAAAATGGTACATTGTAGACGCTAAAGACCAAATCCTTGGCAGATTAGCTACTAAAGTTGCAGATGTTTTAAGAGGTAAAACTCGCCCCATCTTTGATCCACATCTAGATTGCGGGGATTTCGTAATCATCATCAACTGCGACAAAATTAAATTAACCGGTAAAAAACTATCAGATAAGATGTACTACAAACATTCTGGATTTCCAGGTCATATAACCGAAATTTCAGCCGGAGACCTATTGAAAAAGAAACCAACTAAAGTTATTGAAATGGCTGTTAATGGAATGCTTCCAAAAAATAGATTACGCCAACACATTATCAAGAAGCTACATCTATTTGCAGGAGAGACACATCCTCACACAGCTCAAAATCCTATACCATTAGCAATTTAATTGAACACTAAATGCCTAGAACTAAAAAAACAGTAAAAACTCCGGAAAAAGAACAATCAAAAATGGCCACCCCTGGTGGTAAATATTTTTATGCCAATGGTAAAAGAAAAACTTCTGTCGCTACAGTAAGACTTTATAAAGGCGCAGGAGTAATTACAGTAAACAACAAACCAGTTACCGAATACTTCTATATCAAAACTCTTGTAGGCGTGATCAAATCTCCTTTAAAACTTACAGGATCAGAAGCAAAATACGATATCACCGCAAAAGTATTGGGAGGAGGCATTCACTCTCAAGCTGACGCTATTCGTCATGGTATCGCCAAAGCTCTAGTAGAAGCAGATCCACTAAATAAGCACACCATCAAAGCAGCTGGCATGCTTACACGTGATCCTAGAATCAAGGAAAGAAAGAAACCTGGTTTGAAGAGAGCTAGACGTGCTCCACAGTTCAGCAAACGTTAATAAGTAGCGAGAAATACGGTGCGAAGTTAAGCTAATGCGAGCTTCGCGAGACTTTAGCGTAACGTAGCAGAAAAAGCGTAGAAATTTTGCGACAGTCAGGAGCAAAAAATTTCAAGCTTTTTCAGTATTTCCCTATTGAACGAGTCTCAAGAAACAAAAAGAGGCACAAACCTAAATTCATGCCCCTTTCATAATGATATAAATCTACGCTCCTGCCGCCATTAGTCCAAGAGTCCCAAATCCAAGCATTACCGCCAAAAAAGCTAATAATCCTCCTATCACCCTTCTTATTAAAATCAAACTCTACATTTATCCATAATTCTCTGTTAAAATCATTCCGTACCCCTCATTTCAAAAAATCATGCCAACTTCACAAACAGCCTATTTGAAAAACGGCTTATCCCCTTCCGAAGTTCAAAAAAGATTGATTCAATTTGGACCCAACGAAATTACCACAAAAAAAGAATATACAGTTTTAAAAATTCTATTAGAACAATTTACTTCCTTTATAGTGGCAGTTTTAGCAATTGCGGGAATAATTTCCATTTCCCTTGGAGAATTAGTAGACGGAATCGCTATTTTTGCAATTCTCGTCATTAACGCGATCATCGGGTTTTTCCAGGAATATAAAGCTGAAAATGCTGTTCAAGCTTTAAAAAAACTCGTAGTACAAAAAACCATTGTTATCAGAGATGGCCAGCAAAAAGAAATCTTAATTCAACAATTAGTTCCGGGAGATTTAGTCCTCTTATATGAAGGTGACAAAATTCCGGCAGATATGGACATTTTAGAAGCTTATTCCTTAAAAGTGGATGAATCTATCCTTACAGGCGAAAGCGTGCCTGTAAACAAAGGAATTAGCAAAGATAAAGAAGGTAAATTATTAAAAGGAACTATTGTTGTAACCGGTAAAGCCAAGGCTATTGTGACTTCAACGGGAATGAATACCGAATTCGGTAAAATTGTAAATTTAGTGTCAAAACAAGAAAAAGATCGCTCACCTTTGAATATTCAATTAGATCATCTGGGTAAAAAACTCGGCATTATAGTAATCGTCTTAGTAATCTTGTTATTTATATTAGGAAGTGTCCAAAAAATTTCTTGGTTAAACATGTTTATGACTTCAGTCGCCCTCGGAGTATCAGCAATTCCAGAAGGATTACCCATCATAGTAACACTTACTCTCGCCCTGGGAGTTCAAGCTTTAGCCCAGAAGAAAGCCATTGTTCGCAAAATGACAGCTGTTGAAACTTTGGGAGCCACCACTATTATTTGTTCAGACAAAACCGGAACTCTCACTTTAAACGAAATGACTGTTAAGAAAATTAATACCAATTTCCAAGAAAAAGAAATTTCTGGAATTGGATATAACTGGGAAGAAAAAATTAAAATAGACTCTCTCGAAGAAAAAAAGTTAATGGAAATATGTGAGAACTGCAATAACGCCTTTATTGGGAAAAGTATTTTAGGAGATCCGACTGAAATCGCACTCAAGGTTCTCACGAGAAAAGCCAGTCAATCCACGGAATTCAAAAAACTCGACGAAAATATTTTTACATCTGAAAGAAAAATGATGAGTAGCGTTCATCAAATCGGAAAAAACAAAGAGATATTTGCAAAAGGAGCTTTTGAAGAAATTATCAAAAACTGCACGGATATTTCAGTTAACGGTAAAATTCAGAAATTAACTAATGCTGACAAAACAAGACTCGCAAAAATAAACGAATCCTACGCCGGTGAAGCTTTACGAGTAATAGCGATGGCCTACAAGCCATACGATAAAGCCTTTACCGAAGACAAATTAATTTTCATAGGACTTGTTGCAATGATTGATCCTCCACGCAAAACCGTCAAAACCTCAATCGAAATAGCTCTAAAAGCAGGAATAAAAGTTAAGATGATAACTGGTGATAATCCTCTAACAGCAAAGGCTATTGGCGAGAAAATAGGCCTATTAAGTTCTCGAGTAATAACCGGGGATGAACTCGACAAACTAAGCGATAAACAACTAATCAAAGCCCTAGAAACAACCTCTATTTTTGCCAGAACAAACCCCCAACATAAATATCGCATAGTAGATTTACTAAAAAGCCAAAACGAAGTCATAGCGGTTACGGGAGATGGCGTAAATGACGCCCCCGCCCTAAAACATGCTGACGTCGGAATTGCTATGGGAATAAAAGGAACCGAAGCTACTAAAGAAGTAGCTGATATTGTTTTAAAAGACGACAATTTCAGCACCATCGTAAACACCATTCATGAAGGACGCAGAATTTACGAAAACATTCTTTCTTTTATTAAATATATGTTATCCGTTAATTTTGTAGATATCATCACCGTAGGAATCTTAGCCATAATGCGTTATCCTCTGCCCTTACTTCCATTACAAATTCTCTGGATCAATATCGCTACCGACGCCCTTCCAGCTCTAGCTCTAGGGACTACCAAAGCCAGAGTAAATATCATGGAAGATAAACCTCGTTCAAAAACCGAAAATATTTTTCGTAAATTTTTATATTTCATAATCATCGCTGTATTCATCAAAGTCGCCGGCAATCTGGCAGTATATTTTTACGGCCTGGATATAGACATAGCCAAAAATATCGATCTCAATTCTTTAGATGTTCATTCACACGCCAGGACTATGGTATTTACAGGGATAGTGTTGTTTGAACTTGTTTTCGCCTTTGTCTGTATCGGCAATAAAATGCCATCTTTCAAGGAGATGATTTCAAATCATAAATTAATAGGAGCCGGCCTGATTTCTTTAATTCTTCAAATTATTGTGATTTACACTCCCGCAATGCAAAAAATATTCAACACTACTGCTCTTTCTCTAAACGAATGGATTGTGTTATTCTTCCTTGCCTGTACAGCTTTCTTAGTTCATCCGTTAGTAATAGTAATTAAAAAATTTCTAAAAAAATAATCATGCGCTTCGACATCCTAACCATCTTTCCAAAAGCATTCGATTCGTACTTAAGCGAAAGTATTATCAAAAGAGCTATCATTAAAAAACTTATCACAACCAAGATCCACGACATTCGCAAATTTTCCAAAGATAAGCATCACAAAACCGACGACACCCCGTTTGGCGGTGGCGCAGGAATGCTGATGACCCCTCAACCACTTTACGACGCTATAAAACACGCTAAAAAGCTTAATAAAGGGCCTGTAATATATTTTAGTCCTGTCGGAGAAACTTTCACCCAAATCAAAGCTGAAAATTTAGCAAAAAAATATTCTAAAAAAGGTGTAATCTTAATTTGTGGACGTTACGAAGGGATTGATCAAAGAATTATAGACCTTTTAGTTGACGAAGAAATCTCTATCGGCGATTATGTCCTCACGGGAGGAGAACTTCCGGCAATGGTTTTTATAGATACCGTTTCAAGGCTTATCAAAGGCGTTTTAGGTCGAGAAGAATCTCATCTTGAAGACTCTTTTTCTCTTTCCCTAGATCGTAAAAAAGAATATCCTCATTACACTCGCCCGGCTAAATTTAAGGGCAAAAGCGTTCCCGAAGTTCTTCTTTCAGGAAATCACAAAGAAATCGAGAAATGGCGCAAAAATCATCTTAAATAAATATGGACAATTTGCTTGTACAACAAATGGCTTTACTCCTAGCTTCGTCTATCCCTCTGAGCGTCATTTTGGCCAAACAAATTTCCAGAATTTTTTCTAAATATGATAGCGCATTAGAAAAAACCACCACTATCGTTACCGATGTTTTAGGAATCCTTGTTAAAAAAGAGATGGAAATAAAATCTTTATATTTTGGAAATTTAAAAGCAAAAACGAACGAAAAAAATTCCACTCTGGAAATTGAAAATCTTAAAACAAAAGAAATCAAAAATGTTGAAAAGTCGTTTTTAAAACATGAAAAGACTATCGAATATGCCGCTATCGCTAGCCATTTATGTCATTACCAAAAAATCGCAGGAATTGAGCATGTAATTAATAGCTTTTTTATTAAATGTGGCTTTAACAAAAACACCATCGATAATGAATATGGGAAAATTCAAGATCTCCCAACAGACGAATTGAAAAAAATTTCAACCACAGTCGCTATCCACATTCCAACAAAAGAAATTTTTGCCTTTACCAAAGGAAATCCACGCAGTTTACTAAAACGTTGCACTAGAATCTTAATTGATGGACAAAAAACCGAGTTTACTTACAACATGCAATTAGCTCTAAAAAAACGCATCAAAAGATTAAACCACAACGGTCACAAAATAATAGCTTTTGCATACAAAGGATTGCCCCTGAAAAGACTCGCCAATTATACGGAAGAATTCACTGAAAACGATCTCGTATTATTAGGCATGGTATCTCTTTCAAATCCGGTAAATACAGAAATGAAAGAACAAATGCAATTAGTTCGCAAACTTGGCATTAAAACCTACATTTTATCGACTACCAAGGAGAAAAAAACCACCGGAGCCGCCATCGAATTGGAGGTAATTAATCCCCATTATTTTGAGACCATTAACAGCGATTATCTAAAAGATCTTACTGATCAAAAATTAGAAAAATTATTAGAAAACAAGGATAAAGATTATATTTTCACAGAACTAAAACATGCCGAAATTTCTAGAATAATCAAAGCTCTAAAAAACAATGGAGAAACTGTTACTGTAATCGAGCCCAAACGCCACATCACATTCCAAAAAATAATGCATGCCATAAAGAAATACCGCATAGATAAAGAAAATGATCCCAAGTTAGTCGCCCATGCTTTATCCTGCAAAATTGCAGAAATTTTTATCATCATCGCCTCGATATTTTTGAGAATACCACTCCCCTTCTCTATAACATTGATTCTTTTTATTGAAATCTTTATAAACCTCCCTTTGGAATTAGCAGTTAAAACCAGTAAACCGGAAATAGATGTAATGGATAAAGATTACATGCTTCCTAAAGGAGTAATTCCATTTGGACAATTGCTTTTAAACGGCTTATTAATCGGCTTTGTGATCATCGGAATCTACATTTTTAATCTATCAAGGTACGGCTGGACAATTGGAGACAGCTCTTTTGTGAATAATGAAGTTGTCATAAAATCGATTACCATTGGATTTATTTTGTTAACAATTAGCCAAATCTTTAACGCTTACAACGTAAACAATTTAAATAAATCCGTTTTCAAATTTAAAACCATTGGAAATACCTATTTATTAGCAACAACCATTATTGTTATTCTTTCGGCATACATTATTATCAACTTTTTCATTCTTAAAAATTATCTAGATATAACTATTATTTCTCTCTTGGAATGGGAAATTATTGGTTTCGCGACTTTAATCATAATTCTTGCAGAAGAAGCAAAAAAATACCTCATCAAAACTTTTTCCAAAAATGGCCATCGAAATTCCTAAAACCGGCTACTTACGAGTAAAAGTAATCCCCAAAAGTCCCGAAACAGAACTGGTAGAAGTAATAGATGATAAGGAAAAAACTTTAAAAATTCGCCTCAAGGCAGTCCCCGAAAAAGGCAAAGCCAATGCTGAATTGATCAAATTCCTAAGCCGAGAAATGCAAGTTCCCAAAGAGAACATTTCCATAATTAGTGGCAAAACCGATCACCTTAAATTATTGAAAATAAGTTAATGGAACCTCCAAAAAAAATTAGAGTCGCCGATTTACTTCAGAAATATAATCTTTTTGCCAAAAAAAGTTTTGGGCAAAATTTTTTGACTAATGAACAACCGATTATCGACATCATTAAAGCAGCTAGGGTAAGTAATAAAGATACCGTTATTGAAGTCGGTCCTGGGCTGGGAATTCTCACTCAAGAATTAGCCAGAAACGCAAAAAAAGTTATCAGCTTGGAACTAGATAAAACTCTACTTCCATTGCTTGATGAAGTTCTCAAAGAATATTCCAATATCGAAATCATCAATCAAGACGCCCTCAAATTTATTCCTCCAAAAATTGAATACAAAGTAGTCGCCAATATTCCCTACAACATCACTTCTCACCTCATCAATCACTTTCTTCAATCAGAAAATCCTCCAACTTCCATGACTTTACTCATTCAAAAAGAAGTCGCTGAAAAAATGTGTATTTTAGAACCTGACATGACCGTTTTATCTCTTCAAGTAGCCCTTTTTGGCCGAGCAAAATATATCAAAAAAGTCCCTCCGTCATACTTCCATCCACAACCAAAAGTCGATTCAGCCATAATTCACATTGCCCTCTATGACGAAAAAGATCCTCAATATTTACCAAGAGAAAGCGCTCTAAAAATCCTCCGCATCGCTAAAACTTGCTTCAGTAATCGCCGCAAAAAACTCAGAAACACTCTTCCAAAAGAGTATCACCAAAATGCAGCAAACAAAGGAATAGACTTATCACGTCGTCCAGAGACTCTCTCTACGCAAGAGTGGGCGGCACTCTGTCTTGACGATATTTCGCTTCAATAGCCGCAATATCAGGAAGCGCCGGCTTGACTTTAGCTGGTTTTCCTAAATGGATCAGAGGCTTATCGGATAAATCAGCTGTATGCAGTCTAAATTCTCTACCAGCATTTCCACTTCCAAGCCTTGCTATTTTACGATCTCGATCAAGCCACTCAATAAAAATGGCACTATGATTACCATGTCTATCTGCCGTATTTCTATTATTGTAAAAAATCCAATCTCCAGGTTGAACCATATTATATTGCGCTTCAGTTGCATAAGTTATCCCCGGGCCACCTCCAGGAATTTTACAATTTTTACTCCCAGGATATTTAGTAGCATAACTAAACACTCCTTTAGCAGGCCATTTACCGGTCACTCCGGCCATTCTATAAATTTTATTAGCCCAATCCCAGCAGCACGAAGCGTTGATTCCCATTTTCCCACCATTTCTCACCACCATCAAAATAGCTTTAACGATATTGCTATTTATTCCCGTAGCGGTATTCCGTGCTTCCATTGCGGCAATATCTTCTTCCGTCATTCCCTTTCTAGTTGCAGCATGGGGATTTTCTTTCAACAATGTACCCAAAAATTCCTGATCTTTTTTAGCCTCTTCTGATTGTTCATATTTAGCATAAGATCCTTCATCTAAAACGTCTTCCTCTTTGCCGCTAGCAGCATCTTTTTTCTTAGTTAAAAAAGGTTTCTCATAATTAAAATCAATACCTTTAGCAGATTCTTTTCCCGCTCCTCCAACCACAATCACATCTCCTGTGTAAATCGGGATATATCCTTCTTTGTCAAAAAATCCAATAGTTTCACTACTTCTATTTCGCCCCTTTAATCCCAATCTCCTCTGACTGGTACGAGCCAAGGCTTTATCGCCATCTTCGTAAACAGTAATACATCTTACCGATGGTGGCAAAATATCAGCAGCTCCAATTTCTTCATTAGCCGCTTCATTTCCTCTAAAATCAATTTTCAATTCCTGTCCCGCAACTGGTTTTTTATAAAATTCCCATTTAGAAAAATCGATTTTTTCCTTTTCGCCAATAATATCCGTAAAAGTATAAAGCAAAATTCCCGGATATTGATCTTCCAGTTTAATTAAAGATTCCACACTCAGTTTAGAAAGATCCAAAGGCGTAACTTCTTTTCCTTCAAGAGTTAAAGCTCTTCCGTTAGCATCTTCTAACTTCCTTAAGGCCTCTTCCGCCTTTCCACTTACTTGCTCAGCCCCTTTCGCAAGAGCTACTTTAGGAGCTTCTGGATCAACTTTTGGCTCAGCTTGATCATCAGGGGCTTTAACTGTTTCTAAAGGTTTTTTGTCTTCTTTTCCCATATTTATTTTGTATTAAATGTTATCTTTTTTAAACTTGTAGATTGATTTTTCTTTGGATCATATGCGTACACATTCAAAACATGTAAACTCTTCGGCAATTCTTTCGAAACCACCGTTTTAAAAGTTCCTCCTTGTGAGGCATCCGCAATTACCGCAGATCCAAAAGTCACACTTTTATAAGCCAAATAAACTACCGGATTGTCCTCTCCTTCAGTCAAATTAACCTTTCCGGTTACAATATACCTTTTCCCTTCATCTTTTAAATACGCAACATATTTTTCAACTTTAAATTTGGGCTCAAATTTTTCTACATAGAACAACAAATCATTCACAAATTCAGAAACTTCAAGATTATCAATATCTAAAGTCTCATCTTCCTCTACACTTAAGCCGGAAACATAAAAATTGCCATCAATACTTCCTTCGACAGTAAACAATTTTTCATTACCAATAATTTGCTCTCCATCCCTTATTGCACGCACTCTTGCTTTATATTCACCATCCAACAACGACGGAGTAACATCGATAACCGCTTTCCCTTCTTCGTCACTATCACCCTCCAAAATCATTACAGGAACAGATTGAGCTACTCCATTTTTTTCAATCTCAGCAGTAATATCAATAGCTAAGTGATCATTTGGCTGAGATAAAACTAAAATAGCAGGACTTGAACCAGTTGTTCCCCCTAAATTAGTAATTTTAGGATCCAATATTTCTTCTCCCAGCCATTGAAAAACAATCGCATCTCCAACCTCCTTCTCCGACAATCCTTGTACGTCTCGACCATAAATCATCTTCAAACAATTCATAGAATTTTCTCCAACACAATTCTCAGAGGAATTTGTAACTAAAGCTAAAGCCAACCTTTCGTAATCAGGATTTGTATACATCTCGCGAGAATCAATCAAATCTAAATCAAAATTAGCCAAAGATTCAGAATTATTAACAGCATCCATCATTTCCAGAAGAGTTTCAAAATCGTAAGCATTTTCCTGGGCCGGAATAATCGACTCCACTATCAATTCTTCCTCCGTAGTAACTTCCACCTCGTCTTCCTCGGGAACAACAGTTATTGGAGTGTTAATTAAAGGCGTTTCGCCTCCTTCGTCCTGATTATTAGTATCTGCATTATCTCCCTGATCTACATCTATATCCTCATCATCGTTTTCTTCATCCTCATTATCACGATTATTCCCTCCACCCCCTCCACGATCAACTTCTTCTTCAATACAAAGAGATGAACATCCATCCCCATTAATTAAATTACCATCATCGCATTCTTCTGCCCCTGATACAATTCCATCACCGCAAACCGAAATTACTATTGATTGTTCAATAGTACAAGCTGCCGAGCATCCATCAAAACTAACAGTATTTCCATCATCACATGTTTCTGGAGCTTCCAACAATCCATTACCACAAACATGATAAGAAGAGTATTTATAAATTGATCTCTGACCGGCAACAAAAAGATATCCATCACTATCTTTAGCCACTCCATCAGAATCTTCCGGTACCTCAACAGTATCTATCAAATTTCCAACAAAATCATAAACAGCCACATCCATAGAACCACCTGATACATACAAATATTCATCATCTATATCAAGCTTGGAAATATAACCACTAACTCCCCATGTAGTAAGAAGATTTCCGCCCGAATCAAGTTTTTTAATATCTGTATTCTGCGATAAATAAATATTTGAATCAGCATCTACAACTATTCCATAAACCACAGTTGATTGAGAATATTCATTAATCAAATTTCCACTCATATCATATTTCAACACGCTATCCGCCCCGCCAACATAAATATAAGTATCGTCGACATAAATATCCCGAGTCCATGTACCAGCATTAAAATGCAACAAAAGATCTCCGGAAGAATTATACTTTCTAACGTCCCCGCCATCTCCAACCGTATAAACATTACCATCATCATCTATAAAAATTCCTTGATTATTCCATCCTCCCCCAATCGTCACAAAATCTCCAAGATAATCTCCGGTTCGATCAAATTTTAAAATTCCAGTATCATGCTCAACATCTGCCACATAAACAATGCCACTAGGACCTATATCTATGTCATAAGCCTCAGCAATTTGCCCAATAGGAACTTCCCCTACATATTCATCGACTAAATCCCCACTCATATCATACTTCAACAACTGACCAGCTCCAGCCACGTAAATATAATTATCATCAGCATAAACATCACGTGCCCAAGTACTAGTATTAAAGCTAAGTAAAATATCTCCAGCAGAACTGTATTTTTTAATAGTCCCACCGTCACCGGAAGTATAAACATTGCCGTCACCGGAAGTATAAACATTGCCGTCATCATCTATAAAAATTCCTTGATTATTCCATCCCCCCCCGATCGTCACAAAATCTCCAAGATAATTTCCACTCTGATCAAATTTTAAAATTCCGGCATTATATTCAACATCTGCCACATAAATAACATCCCCGGAATCAATATCTATATCATGAACTCCACTACTACTCAATTCGCCTGATCCAAAACTCATCAAAAAATTATTACCCGAATCATATTTGTCAATCTCTCCATTAGCAGAATCCGCTAAGTATACATTTCCTGATGTATCACGAGCTACTCCACTATAATAACCGCTCCCGATAACCGTATTTTGCAAATTGCCATTTGTATCATAAATTTCTGTTCCGGTTCCGGGGACGTACAAATCACCATCATAAATTCGTGTACTTTCACTCCCCCCGGTAACAAAATAATCAACATAATTTCCGTTAGCATCCCTTTTTACAACCCAACCGTTTTCAGAAGTATAAATATTTCCCAAATCATCCAAAACAACACCATAAGTAACCCCATTTTGAGATTTCTGCCACTCCTTAGTCCACTTCGTACCAAAAAGATACAATGGCACTTCCTCGGCCCCTAAAGTGGTAATTGGCCCCAAAGTTGCATAGTCCGAATCTCCATATTCATTAACCGCCTTCACCCTAAACCAATATTGAGTATTTTCTGTTAAATCATCCACTCCATATCCACGCCATTCACTAGCAATGGTATGATCAACTTCATCATAATCCAACCCATCTGTAGACATTTCCAAAACAAAGTTATCCACATTCTCAGAATTATTAGTCCAGGTCACTCCCATAAAATTTCCATAAACATTAGTATCATCTAAATTACTTGGAGCCAAAGGAGGCACATAAGTTTCCACCGGATTACACAACAACCAAGAAGATTGCTCTCCTCCATTTAAAGCCCTAATTCTAAACCAATATTTCTCTCCGGAAGTTAGCGGAGAAATAGTATAATCCACCGTTTCCGGCAAAATTGCATCATCTACCACCGTATAATCAGTAGCATTAACCGATTGCTGTATTTCAAAAGCTGTTTCATTACTTGAATTATCTATCCATCCAATCTCCACAAAATCAGTTCCTTTAGTAACTTCCTGACAAGTACTGGGAGCAACTACCCCTTCTATCGTACAAACATCGCTACATCCATCTCCGTTATCATTATTTCCATCATCACATTCTTCAGGAGAAGTAACTGTCATCAAAGGATCACCACAAACATAATTATACGAAATAACCGCTCCGTTAGAAACAAGCGCCATTACATCGACATATGAATTCAACGGATTCCATCTTAAATCAACATTATCTCCAGCAATAATTCCTGAATTATCAATTAAAGGCTGAATATCAATTATCTGATTATTCCGAAGATATAAAGAATTAAGAGATGTTAACCCGCTTAAAGCCGCAATATTCACAATTTGATTCTCCTCTAAATTAAGCCATGTTAATCCTGACAAAGAAGATAACCCACTAATATCTACTATTCCGTTATTGTCCAAACTTAACATCTCGAGCCCACTAATTCCTGCTATTGAATAGACATCTTCATCGGTCAACAAGTTCCTCCCCAGATTTAGATTAAAGATACTCATTCCCGCCAAATTACTCACATCTTCAATCTCATTTCCCCATAAAAATAGCATGTTAATAGAAGAATACCCCGAAAGACTACTTAAATCTGATCCAGTAAGCTGATTTTGCTGTAATTGCAGACTCAAAACAGAAAGGCCCGATATAGGAGTCAAATCTGTAATAGCATTACCAGCAAGAGACAAATTCCACAAACCTGTAAAATATTCTAACCCGGCTAAATTTGTAATTCCCTTAGAATTACAGATCAAAGCTCCTAATCCGGATGCTTCAATGTCACTTATTGGATCCCCGGGATTTTTGCTAAGAGCTTCCTCGATACAAGTTCTCAAAGCAGAATCAGTAATAAAACCCTCTATATCCACCGCAAAAACTGATCTGGCTGGCACCATTGTCAAAACAAGTGACAAAACTACAATTTGAGAGAAAAACTTTTTGAACATTGATAATCTAAATGACATATTTTTTGTTTTTATTTTTAAATCTAAGTATTTTACCACAAAAACCCCCCAAAAAGAAGGCTAAAACTCCAAGATTCCACTACTAAAACCCTCCCTTTTAATTAACCAATCCACCTTTTGGTCCAAAAGCAGCTTCTTCTTGAGCCAAAAGTCCATCCAATGGAGGAATCTGTCCCTTGCAATCTCTCATTATTCTCATCACTTCTTCAAGTTCTTGATCAAGTTTTTGGTAAGCAGCTTCATACAAGTCCAAAGAAATTCCCAAACTCTTCAATTGCACGGCCAAAACAGATCCATCCACCTCCCCGCTCTTCACTTTTCCGACAAACTCAAGACTTGTTTTAACAATTTGCACAAATTTAGCTAAATCCCAACCATTTTGTGACATTATCGAAAAATATGTTCCTCCAGCTATAATGTAAGGTTCTCTCTCTTCATACATAGAATCAAGTTTACGCTCAACCTCAGCCGTAGTCCCAGCCGCATCTATATTTGCATCAATTCCGGGAAATCTAACAACCACCCTCGTTCCTTCCGGCAAACCTTTTTTTCTCTCCTCAATCGCCATTTTATATCGAGAAACCATAACTCTCACAACTTCAATTCTATAAGTTCTAGAGCTAAAAAATGCCGTCAGCGCATTATAGTCATATAGGAAATTTTGAGCTCGTTGCTCTACAGATAAATCCACATTTTCTCCTGGTCCTTGTTGCATAAATTTTCTATTAAAAAACAGAGGCCAATTATACAAATTTATCAGCCCCCGTCAACCATTTCTTTTAAGAAACTTCTCAACTTACAAAACGCTTTCCAAGTCCTTTTTCATAGCAATTGTCGCTTCTCTGGCAGCTTTGGCATAATCAGCTTCCACAAATCCTTCCATTTTTTCGTAAGCAAAAATTATGCCTCTACTATTATTCACAATTGCTCCAGTCCCATCTTTATTAAAACACGGCAAAACCTCCGCCGCTCCACCTCCCTGAGCACCATATCCGGGCACCAAGAAAATCGAATTTGGCATAAGCATACGCAATCTTTTCGCTTGTTCCGGATAAGTCGCACCAACCACCGCTCCAAGTAAACTATATCCATTTTCACCGATTTCATTAGCACCCCAACTATCCACAAGTCCACCCATAATTTCATAAATAAAAGCCCCGTCTTTCATCTGCAAATCTTGTAAATCTCCACTTGAAGGATTCGAAGTTTTTACCAAAGCAAAAATCCCTTTTTCATATTTTCGAGCTTCTTCCACAAAAGGCTTTATTCCGTCCCAACCAAGATAAGGATTTACTGTAATACTATCCGCATCAAACCCCGGAACAATAACTTCCTCCTCCCCTTCTCCGATTTGTATTTCACCCAAAAAAGCTTGAGCATAAGCCGCAGCCGTTGGCCCAATATCGTTTCTCTTAGCATCAGCAATCGTAAGTAACTTTTTCGACTTTGCGTACTTCAAAGTTTCTTCGTAACACCAAATTCCGTCATGCCCAAAAATCTCATAATAAGCAATTTGTGGCTTTACCACAGGCACTAGATCAGCTATCGCATCGATAATTCCTTTATTAAATTCCAAAATCGCATTTGCCGCACATGCCATTGGAGTTTTTTCGCGATCTTGAAAAGCTTTTTCTTTAATAAACTTTGGAATTTTATCAAAATTTGGATCAAGACCCACACAAATAGGTGCATTTTTGACCTTAATCGCCTCAATTAAGTTGTCCGCAAAGTTTTTAGCCATATGAATAAATTAAAATTTTATTGATTTAATTAGATCCTCCATAAAAAGAATATTAATTAAGCTCCATATTGAGCCCTATATTGCTTGATTAGCTCCATTTTTTCATCATCAATATAAATCTGCCCATTCACCTCTTTGTTGTATAAAACCTCAATTACATCATCGATATTTACAATCGAATAAACCTTAATTCCAAAATCATTCTCCACAGCCTTGATCGCTCCAATTCCCTCATTATTTTTCTCCATACGATCAAAAGAAATCAAAACTCCAGTAATTTTTGGATCGCCATTTACCTTCAAAATATCCATCGTCTCACGAATCGCCGTTCCAGCCGTAATTACATCATCAATCAATAAGACTTTTGTCTCAGAATTAATCGGCGCCCCAACGAGTAATCCAGCCTCCCCATGATCCTTCGCCTCTTTTCTGTTAAAACAATATGCCACATTCTTTTTGAACTTGTCGAAAAGTTCTTCGACAACGGTTGCCGACAAAGGAATTCCCTTATACGCTGGCCCAAAAATCACATCACACTCAATCTTATTATCCAAAAAAGCCTCAGCATAAGCTTTCGCCAATCCATTCAAAAGTTCTCCAGTATAGAAATTACCCACATTCATAAAATAAGGCGCAATTCTGCCACTTTTTAGCGTAAATTGCCCAAATTTCAAAGCCTCAGCTTTTACCAAAAGCTCAATAAAATCTTTTTTGTACTGCTGCATATTAAAAATTGTTAAAAATAATGCTTTTTGCCCTGGGCATCTCTGTGATATTTCCCAAATTCAGAAAGCTTTTTCAAAAATTTATAATTCATCACAGTTCCCTTTTTACAAACACATTCACCACTACTATCCACAACGCATTGCCCACAAACCCCAAATCCACATTTCATATATTTCTCTACAGCAAGCTGACAATCAATTCCGTTTTTATCTGCAATAAGCCCCAAAAAGTATTCCATTTTCTCTGGCCCACACGCAAAAACATGATCAAGTTTCACCCCATTAGCAATCAAATTTTCCAAAACATTCGTCGTAAAACCTTTCACTCCTTGCGAACCATCATCAGTAGAAATATGCAAATTTACACCATTTAGACCGGAAATTTTTTGTGTATATAAAAGCAAATCTTTATTTCTTGCACCCAAAATAAATTCCACCTTACATCCTTTATCAATTGCTTGGTGAGCCACACAATACATCGGAGCAACTCCATATCCTCCGCCTACCAAAGCCAAATGTTCGCCCTTTTTAAATTCAAAAGCCTTTCCAAAAGGACCACGAATTCCCACTTTATCCCCTTCTTTTAACTTAAAAAGTTCTGTTGTCGCCGGCCCCACTTTACACACCATTAACCAAAATTGCTTTCCGTCATCATAAGCAATCGAAAATGGCTTTTCATCCACCCCCGGGATCCACATCATCACAAACTGCCCCGGTTTCGATTTCAAATTATGCTCAAAAACATACGTATTCGTATTCTCATTTTCCTTAATGATTTTTTTAATTTCCAGAACAACCGGTCTTGTATCAAAATTTTTCATATAATTACATTTTTACACACCCAATAATCTCCTCGATATTTTTCACCCCATTTTGCTCACACCATTCATCCATTTCCTTAACCACTTTTTTAAATCCAGAAACTTCGCGGTAATAAATCATTGTCCCCATCCCCACCAAACGAGCTCCGGCCATCATAATTTCAATCGCATCTCTGCCTGTCAAAACTCCACCGGTTCCAATAATCGGCAACTTTGTAGCCTTATAAACATCATGCACACATTTCACCGCAATCGGCTTGATCGCCGGCCCCGAAACTCCACCCACTTTATTAGATAAAATCGGCATCCTAAGATCAATATCAATCGCTAATCCCGGCCCTACAGTATTAATTGCACAAAATCCATCAGCTCCCGCATCGGCACACGCTTTTGCAATCTCGCCAATATTCGAAACATTAGGAGAAAGCTTTACCACGACCGGTTTTTTAGTCATAGCACGAACGGCTTTCGTAACCTCGGATGCATCCACAATACTGCACGCAAAAGGTTTTCCAAATTCATCTTCCACATTCGGACAGGAAATATTTACCTCAATAATATCCGGATTTAATTTATCGATTTTTGAAGCCAATAAACCAAAATCATCCAGTTTATAAGCCACAATATTGGCAATAATCGGAGCAGGCTTACGTTTCATATATTCCGGGAAAGTCTCAGTTTCAGCTTTTTCAAATCCGGCATCTGAAAGGCCAACCGCATTCATAAAATAATGATCCGTCCCAAACATCACCGGATTTTTATGCCCGGGATGTTCCGTCAACCAAATTGATTTAGTAGTTACTCCCCCAGCTCCATTTTTTACCACATTTCGCAAACTCGCAGCAGTTACCCCCAAAACACCCGACGCAAGCACCGTCGGATTCCTAAATTTAACTCCGCAAAAATTTACTTCTAGATTAGCCATAAGTCTTTTTTATTCTTGTGAAATACTATCAACAAAAAGCCCCGTAAACAAGAAATTTGTCACCCAAGCCACCTTCCTTTTAAAACCTCACCTCTTTCCCAAATTTCTCCTCCTCAGGCTTTCCATTTCTAAAAGCCAATTCTCCATTTACAAAAGTCATTACAGGCCAACCTTTAAAACTATATCCGTTATAAGGAGACCATGCGCATTTGGTAAACAGTTTTTTGTTATCAATTTTTTTCTCTTTATCCAAATCGATTACCACAATATCAGCATCATACCATTTTTCTAATTTCCCCTTACTCTTAAGCCCAAAAATCTCTGCCGGTTTCTCGCACAAAAACCTCACAATTTCGGTAATTTCCATCGCTTTATCATTCACTGCGTTCAAAAATAATGGAAGCATTGTTTCTTCCCCTGGCACTCCGCTTGGCGATTCCGCATAAGGTAATTTTTTTTCCACGGAAGTATGCGGAGCATGATCTGTAGCCACAATATCGATATCTCCAAATTTCAAACCTTTCCACAAAGCAAACATATCCTCTTTATCTCTCACTGGAGGATTTATTTTAATAAAATTTCCCAAAAGCTCATAATCATCTCTCGAAAAAGTTAGATGATGAGGGGTAACTTCACAAGTTACATGCACTCCAGCCTGTTTATATTCCACTATTACTTTCAACCCCTCTTCCGAAGACACGTGCGCCACATGCAACCTTTTCCCATATCTCTTAGCCAATTCACACGCATGCCTGATTGCCTTTACTTCCGCTTGTACCGTTCTGATTTTAGAATGGACTGAAGCTGGAATCTCTACTCCATCCACTCCCACCAAAGTTTTTTTTATGTTTTCCTCAATAATTTCCTGATCTTCTGCGTGAACCACAATCATTCCATTATATTTCTTAAAAAGCTCTTCCACTTCGGCAAAACTCACCCCATTAGCATTAGTAGAACCTCCCATATAAACCTTCACTCCCGCAATATTTTCAGCAACTAAAACTTCTCCAAGATTTTTTCCATCATACCCCATGTAAAGTCCATAATTGCAATAACTTCTTCCCTCTACTAATTTTCTTTTTCCAGACAAAGCTCCGTTATTAACAATCGCCGGAATATTATTTGGCATATCCAAAACAGTAGTAATTCCACCGCTTACCGCAGCCAAAGAACCACTTTCAAAATCTTCTTTATAAATCGCTCCAGGATCTCTGAAATGCACATGCACATCAATCACCCCGGGAATAATATATTTTCCTCTACAATCAATCGCTTTAAAATCAGTCACCTCTGCCTTTCCCCATTTTACAAGATCGGCAATTTTTCCCTCATCAATTAAAACATCTAATTCTTGCACTACTCCCCCGGCTACAACAAAACCATTTTTGAGAATAATTTTCGACATACAATTTTTATTTAGCCCCCAAAATCTTCGCAATTAAAGCCATTCTTACAGCCACTCCATTTTTAACTTGTTCAAAATATTTTGCCCTTGGATCATTGTCTACTTCTACCGTAATTTCATCAACACGAGGAAGTGGATGCAAAATTAGCGCATCTTTTTTTACTCTCTTCATCATGTTCTTATCAAGAACATAAGTTCCTTCATATTTTAAATAATCTTCTTCATTTTCAAATCTTTCTCTCTGAACTCTTGTCATCGCCACTACATCCATCTTGTTAATCTCCGAGAACAGATCTTCGCTTGTTTCAAAATAAAATCCGCTCTTGGTAAGATCTGCCAAAATCTCTTTTGGCATACTCAAACCTTTTGGAGAAACCAGTAAAAATTTAACATCAAAATTCTTTAACAAATAAACTTGTGAATGAGGAACACGTCCATTTTTCAAATCCCCAACCATCCCAAAAATCATTCCATCTAAATTCTTGCGATGTTTCCAAACTGTATACAAATCCAATAACGCCTGAGTAGGATGCTCATCCACTCCATCCCCGGCATTAATTACTGGACAATCGCTTTTTTCTGATAATTTAGCAACAGAATCAACTTCGGCACTTCTCATTACAATCAAATCCGCCATTTGCGAAACTACTTTTCCAGTATCGACCAAAGATTCTTTTTTCGTAGAAGAAGATGTCTTCATCATATCGGCATTGCTGATTACCTGCTCTCCAAGTCGAAGCATCGCCGTTTCAAAACTAAATCTTGTTCTTGTAGAAGGCTCAAAAAACAGTGTCGCCAAAATTTTTCCGGGAACCAAGTTAAGATTCTTTCCACTCTTCAAAGCCTTCTCCATCTTTTCAGCATTAATAAACAAATCCAATAAACTATTTTTATCAAACTGCTTCGCAGACAAAAGGTGCTGTCCTTTAAGATTCATATATTGTTGTTACCCATTTATTTACCCCCGCAATTCTAAATAATCCTCTCCAATAACACAATCCAAATAAAAATAGCTCGCTTACATTATCAGCTTTTTGTTTTCAAATTTATGCTTACAGCCTATAATTAAATCTGGCAGCTCTCATCCTTAACAATTCTTCAAATGTTGAAAAAAATTCTTTTAATAACTTTGTCACTAATGATTTTAAGTTCTTGTACAAATCCTACTCCGCAAGAAAATCCCAAAAAAACTCTAAAAAATGTTGAAGTAGAGATAAAAACAACTCAAATTCTTTCCAACGGCACAACCCTTTCTTTCGATTTAGAACTAGAACGACCCGATTTAAAACTAAAAGAGTCTGATCTTAAAGAAGATATGGCTTTAACAGTAGATTTACCGCTTGGATTACAACCTAGATTGATGTACCTCACTGATCCCGGAACAACAGAATTCGGCTATGGGTCGATGTGTGACAGACCTCGTTTCCCTCATCGCTGTGAAACTATGCTCCAGTCAACCGACACCGAAAAAATCAAAAAATTCTTGATTCAAATTGTCTTTGAAGACAACACTTACGCAGAGAAATTAGTAGAAATTCCTATTCCGGAAAAGCTTCCAAAATCAGACATCATTTTTCCAGTAACAACCCCCGCTCAAAATGATAAATTCAAAATCAGTTTTAAGGATATCGGAGCAGATAAATATGATGTTTCATTTAGACTTTGTCAGCCATATGGAAATGACGGCATCAATCCATGTCTCGATGGAGACGATTATCAAATAGTAAAAGAAGACAAATTCAAACTAAAACTTCTCACTAATTCAACTGCTAAACCGACAAAGTCCATGGGGAAAGATATAATTACCATTGAATCAATGTATCCGATAACTTTTCAAGAAAGTGTAAATTACACAGTCATTGCAACCAAAACCTACGACCTTGAAAACGGCACAAAGGTTTATTTAACATCGGAAAACCTCGTTTCTTTTCCTGAAAATACTTTATAAAAGCTCAGCCCGCTTATGGAACCACTCTCGGAAAAATTTCTGTCGGCAATAAAGATTGTGATTTTTACGACCCGAATATAGTCAATTTAGTAGATAACTCAAAGAAAAGCATCGCCAAAATTTTAAATGTATTGCCCTTTAAAATTCATACAATCTTTTAACCCATTTATAGCCCGCACAATTCTAAAGAATTTGAAAAAATAAACCAACTCAAATCGGCAACACGTCTTATGTTATTTGATTTTTATTTTAAAATTAATTCGCAATAAGCTACAATCATCATGAAAAAATAACCAAACCAGCGATGACAAAAAAAATTATTCTAATATTGGTCAGCCTCCTCTTGCTAATTTCCTGCGAAAAACAGGGACTTATCAACCAAGACGAAACACTGCCTGAGAAAAATTTCTACGACAATTACGATCCAAAAACCACCCTCGAAAACGTATCAGTAGAAATGCCAATTAAAAAAATCATCTTGGACGGCAAACAATACCTATCCTTTGATTTAGAATTGGAACGCCCAGACCTGAACCTTAAAGAATCCGACTTCGAAGGGGAAAACCTATACACAGTAGATCTACCAACAGGACTACAACCAAGATTAATGTACTCATCAGATCCAAATGAAACAAAGTTCAATTACGGATCAATGTGCGACAGACCCAGATTCCCCCATCGTTGCGATGAAACCATAGATCCTCTCGGCAAAGAAAAAACTATCAAACGCCTAATCAAAATAGTATTTGAAGACAATACCTACGCAGAAAAAATCATCGAGATACCTATCCCGGAAAAACTTCCGTCTCCAGAAATAGTTTTCCCAACCACAGCCCCAGATCAAAATGACAAGTTCAAAATGAGCTTTAAAGATATAGGAGCCGATAAATATGACATATCGTTCCATCTCTGCCACGAATACGAAAACGACGGCATCAATCCATGCCTGGATGGCGGTGAATATCAAATGGTAAGAGAAAATGGGAACTTAAAACTAATCGAAAACCCATACTCAAGCACAAAACCATCACAATCCATAGAAAAAGACATAGTAACTATCGAGACAGATCGCCTCCTTGAATTCGAAGAAAGCGTGGTATATGAAGTCGTCGCCTACAAGGACGGAAAAATTGGTGACAATATCCCAACGCTGATAATATCTTCGTCATCAATTTCATTCCAGTAGCAGTCACCTGCAAGCTCTGCTTGCTTTTAATCGGCGGCAACAATACAATACCGCCAAACCAACCATAACAAATGCCTAAAGCAAAACTTCTCCTAAAAGACGGCACAGCTTTCGAGGGAACTTCATTCGGAGCCGACATTCCCACTGCTGGAGAAGTTGTTTTCAATACCGGAATGGTTGGTTATCCTGAAAGTTTCACGGATCCTTCTTATGAAGGTGAAATTATCGTACTCACTTACCCTCTGGTTGGCAATTATGGAGTCGGTGGATCCTGCGTAGATGGTGATAAAATCTCAAAGAGATTTGAGAGTGAAAAAATTCATATTAAAGGCTTAATTGTTTCCGAATATTCTGAAAACTATAGCCACTGGGATGCCAAGAAAAACCTTGGAGAATGGCTAAAGAAAAACAATATTCCGGCAATCACCGGAGTAGACACCAGGAAACTCACTCAGCAATTACGAAAATACGGCACGACTTTAGGAAAAATTTCTATCGGCAATAAAGATTGTGATTTTTACGATCCAAATGTTGTGAATTTAGTCGACACAGTTTCCATCAAAAAACCAATTATTTATAAGAAAGGTAAAAAAACTATCGTCTGCATCGACTGCGGAATGAAAAATAATATTTTAAGAAACTTTCTAAATCGAGACATCAGTGTAATAAGAGTTCCCTGGGATTATGATTTTATTAAAAAAGGGCTTAAATTCGATGGAATCTTCATTTCAAACGGCCCTGGCGATCCCTCAATTCTACACCCTCTACACAACACAATTAAGAAAGCTTTTGAACTAAAGAAGCCAATTTTTGGAATCTGTTTGGGAATTCAAGTCATGGCAATTGCTTCAGGAGCAAAAACTTACAAATTAAAATTTGGCCATCGTTCTCAAAACCAACCTTGTATCGACGTTGAAACCGGTCGTTGCTATATCACAAGCCAAAATCACGGCTTCGCCGTCGATGAAAAAACTTTAAAACCGGGTTGGAAAGTCTGGCTAAAAAATGCCAACGACGAGACCATCGAAGGCATTCGACACAAAACCCTTCCATTCTTCGCCTGCCAATTTCACCCCGAAGCCTACCCTGGTCCAACCGACACCACAGAATTCTTCGATGAGTTTATGAAAATGCTATAAGGCTCTCTTTTCCTGCCAAACAAAATCTTCTGTTTTTTAGATTGAGTCTCGTAGGCCCCGAGCGAAAAACAACCTATATTTTGGAAGTGTCGAAACCTTTAAGAAAGGTTTCGAAAATAAAAAAAACCCCACCGAAGTGGGGAGACAAAATCATTGCAGTTTTTATTTTGAAAACTGAGATTTTTGTATTTGTTTTTAATCCGAGCCGAAATTTTGGTGTAGTTTTCAGTCGCACCACCGACCGCCTGTACTCTCCAAACACGAAGTATATGTTAAGGGACTTGGAATGGAGCAGGACCGCGCTACGCACGGGCGTAACATCTTCGAATCTCAGAAGTCACATACTGACATTGAGAATCATCACCTCAGCAAGGACAGAGAGAGGTACAAGATTTTTGTATTAATATAACTTGTGAATCCCCTCTCTGTCCCGGCTAGTCTGCAGGACAGATATTTGTTTTTGTTTTTGATTTTTTAAGGAACTTTTTTGTTTCTGTGTTTGTGTAAATCATGTCAGTATAGCAACGGATAAAAATTTGTCAAAAAACTATAATGGCGCAAAACTACAAAATATTGTAGAATAATAAAATTGTTCGCGAATTACGGCTAATATAAGCCACCTCGAAAAATATCAATTTTTCCACCTTTTCATTACTTTTTATTTAAGATAGGATTCAAATATGTACATTTCATTGGATCTAGAAACCACTGGCATTGATCCCGCTAAAGATCGAATCATTGAATTCGGAGCCATCAAATTTGACCTACAAGGTAATACCGAAAAACGCTCTTTCTTAATCAATCCAGGGGTAGCTCTTCCTCAAATTATCACCCATATCACCAAACTAACCGATGCTGACTTAAAAGATCAGCCATTAATTGCTGAGAAAATTAATGAGATTACCGAATTCATCGGAGATCTTCCAATTATTGGCCATAATATTCAATTCGATACTTCTTTTCTAAAAAATAACGGCATCGACTTAAAAAATCAGGAATACGACACTTTTAATCTCGCCAGCATTCTTTTCCCAAATCTCCCCTCATATAGTCTCGAGATTTTAAGTGACATTTTAGATATTCAGCATCGTGAAAAACATCGAGCCTTAGATGACTCTATCGCCGCAATGGAGCTTTTCATAAAATTAATTCAAACTTTTGAAGCCCTTCCCAAAAAAACTATCGAAGAAATTAAAGAAATCGCCAATAAATCTAATTGGAAACTAAAAGATTTAATTTTATCACTCTCTGCTAAGGGCAATTCGACCCCGGTTCCCCAAAAAAACATTTCACTCTCCCCTATTGATCCACAAACTCAATCGTTAGCAGCTTCAATTCAAAAAGAAGAAACCTCTTTGTTTGAAATCATTCCTCCGTACGACAATCTTGTTCAAGCACTTCTTAAATCCAGTTCCGAAGATTCTTATATTTGTCTAGATTACGAGTTATTTAATGAATTAGCACCTTCTTTCCCCCCTAAAATTGCTCAACTAGACGCTCCAAAAAATTATATTTCTCCAAGAAGACTTGCTGAATTAAAAGAAAAATCTTTCTTAGAAGAACATGAAGCCACCGCTTTGATCAAATTTTCAATTTGGGCAAAAAACACTAAGACCGGCTTGCTTCGTGAGGTAAATCTCTTTGGCCAAGAAAAATCAGTTATCTACCAAATTAATGCCGATCCGGAATTAACAAACACTAATGAGGAACCATTTATCCAAAAAGCTATTCAGAAAGACCAAAATGCTCCAGCTGTCTGCACTTTCGAATATTTAATAGAAAAATCCGACCAAAAAATCAGCAATTTAATTCTTTTAGAATTCGAAAAATTCACTAAAGCGCTGTTTTACAAAAATTCTCTACATCTGACTCTAGATTCACTACTTCATCCCCTCACCAGTTTAAAAGAATGTAATCCGGAAAATCAGACTTTAGAATCATTAATTTCAAAAGCCCAGATTTTATTTGGCCTTTTAGGAATCATTTTTGAAAGATTCAATAATCAAGATTCATATAATCCTCGAGCCATTATCGACAAAGAAATCCAGGTAACGAAAGAGTGGCAAGATGCCAATTCCAGCATCAATAATTTAATTTCAATTTCTCAAGAGCTCGGCGAAATTTTAGGCCCAAAAACTCAAGGCTATCTTCATAAATGGAAAAGAAAATTAACTGAATTAAAAAGCACTTTTGAAGACTCAGATCCTTCAAAGTATCTAATATTTGTCGAGAAAGACTGGAACCAAAACTGCACTTTACATAAACTGCCAATAGGGCTTAAAGAAGCTATTACAGAGACTTTAAATAATTGCCAAAATTACAAATTAATTGATGAATGCTTCGAGATAAAAGACGAGGGCAAATTTGCTAAAACCTTTTATGGCCTTCCAGAAAATTTAAAAATCGTTAAACCAATTGAAAACAAAGAAAAACCTTCCATTCATATTTCTAAACCAGGAGAAAATGGCTTCACTGTAATCAACAACCTAGTCAAAGAAAAGAAAGGAAAAATAGCCTTAATTTTCAATTCCAAAAAACAAATCGAATTCTTCACTTTAAAACTAGGCCCAATTGCCAAAGAGTTAAATCTCAATCTAATTTCACAACTCGTTGGATCAATCGGGAAACTAGAAGAAAAATTCGCCAAATCACCGGAAAATTCAATACTCTTAATTACCTCTACCGTTTGGGAAAGATTTAGATATCACCATTTAGTCGAAACTATCGTAGTCGAAAAAATTCCCTTCGACGCCCCAGGCAACCTTTATCTCTCGGCATTAAGCCAAACTTTCAGCAATCCTTTTATCGAATTTCAGGTCCCTCATGCCGCTATGAATATTAAAAAAATTCTTAATCGCGTTATTTCTAAAGAATCCATCGTTTACTTTTTAGATTCCAGGCTATACGAAAAAGACTACTGCGCTCAAATATTAGACTTGCTCACAAAAACTACTTATTAAAACAAATCATCATGATTAGTTTTATAATGCTAACATGGAATCGCAAAAAATATTTAGAAAAATTATTTACCTCATTCTATTCAAAAATTTCCAAAAAATACATTTATGAATTTCTGATTGTTGACAATGGCTCAACTGACGGAACTAAAGAATTACTATCTCAATATCAACAGACTGATCCATCGATTCAAGTTATCTATAATGAAACTAATGAAGGACTAAATGCATACAAAAACCTGCTAAATCTTTGTTCAAATTCATATATCATAATCATCGATGATGACGTGATTGAGTTTCCCAAAAATTTTGACGAGATAATGATTTCATACATAGAAAAGGCTACTACTTTTGGGTTTTTAGCTTTAGATGTAATCCAAAATGAATATACTAATGGCGCTAAACCTGATTCGTCGGTTTACAAAGATATTTTTATAGACAATTTAACTGTTTCCGAAGGACCAACTGGAGGTTGGTGCAGTATTTTACGAAAATCGGATTTTTTGAAAATAAAGTCTTCTTTCAATAAAGAGAATTTAAGCATGACCCATGGGGAAGACGGTCTAATATCAAACTTATTGAAATCTAAGTTGAAATTACGAAACGGCTTAATAAAGAATCAAAAATGTCTCCATGCCTCAGGCCCATATTATTCAAAATTATATGGCTGCTTAGACAGAGATATTTCAAAATACCAAAAAGCCGGATTAAAAAAACTTGTCCATCTTTATCAAGATCACAAATCTTAAATCAGTTTCTCCCACCACCATTGATTATTTTTGTACCACTCGATAGTTTCCACTAAGGCCTCTTTAAAGTTATATTTTGGACTCCATCCGAGTTCTTTACGCAATTTAGTAGAATCTATCGAATATCGCCTATCATGGCCTAAACGATCAGACACAAGCTCTATCATTTTTTCATCTTTCCCAAGCTCTTTCAAAATCATGTAAGTAAGATCGACATTGGCCATTTCATGTCCGGAACCGATATTATAAACTTCCCCATCTTTTCCTTCATGCAAAATCAAGTCTATCGCTGAACAATGATCTTCCGTATAAAGCCATTCACGAATATTTTTACCATCTCCATACAAAGGCACCTTTTTACCCTGCAAAAGGTTTGTGACAAACAAAGGAATCACCTTTTCCGGATATTGATATCTTCCGTAAACATTACAAGAATGTGTCACTATCACCGGCACTCGATAAGTCACATGATAAGCTCTGCACAAATGATCCGCACCAGCTTTTGAAGCGCTATATGGGCTATTTGGCATAAAAGGTGTTTCTTCAGTAAAAGAACCTTCTTCCGTACTTCCAAAAACTTCATCGGTACTTATTTGAATATATCTCTTTGTCCCATGTTTTTTTACAGCTTCCAACAAAGTGTATGTTCCCAAGACGTCCGTCACAATAAACTCCTTCGGACCAGTAATAGATCTATCCACATGGGTTTCCGCCGCATAATTCAAAACCGCATCAAATTTATACTTAGCAAAAAGATCAGCGACAACTTTCTCATCAGCAATATCACCTTTCACAAATTTATATCTCGGATTATCTTCCAGCCCTTTTAGATTATCCAGATTTCCAGCGTAAGTAAGTTTATCAAAATTAACAATCTCATATTTCGGATACTTCCCAAGAATGTAATGAATGAAATTTGACCCTATAAATCCGGCCCCACCGGTAACTAAAAGTTTCATAATCAGCGATTTTTAGTAGTCCAATCAAATCCAATATCCGGATCATCAAAAGCAATTCTTTCCTCGTCCGGATTTTTAGCATCATAAGACTCAGTAGTATGATAGAAAAGTCCAACCGGCTCTGTGCCAAGAACTCTATAACCATGAGCCACCCCCACTGGAATCAAAATCACTACAGGGTTATCTTTCCCCGCATAAATCACCTGAGTCTCTTTATAAGTTTTTGATTTTTTACGCATATCATAAAGCACCACTTGAGCCATTCCACTAGCTACAAACCAAATATCATCTTGTTTTTTATGATAATGGAAAGCTTTGATAACACCAGGATAAGTAACCGTATATGACGTCTGGCCAAACTTCTTTAGCAACTTGTCATCATTACGGAGCACCTCCATAAAAGAGCCCCTATCATCGCTATATTTAACTAGTTTTTTAATAGATACACCTTGGATCATAATAAAATGTTTAAATTAACCCCAAAAATATAACACAACACCATTTTGATTTAAACAAAAAAAATGCTAAAATCGCCGACAGATCAAGATCTAAAAGTCAAACTATGTCATTCGGAACCCCTATTTTCCTCTTCCTTTTCCTTCCACTATTAATAACTCTTTATTATTCAATTAAACCAAGCCTTCGAAACGTCTTCTTATTAACTATGAGTATACTTTTTTACTCATGGGCAAACGTCGAAGCTCTTTTAATAATAATTATTTCTATAATCTTTAATTATTTTTTCGGATTGATTATAAAAAAAATCGATCAATTCCCACTTAAGAAAAAATTTACATTCACTGTCGCCATAATTTTTAATCTCCTCCTCCTAATTTCGTTTAAATATTCCAATTTCCTTATAACTAACTTTCTTCCAGGGACAATCGACTTAGAATTTATTAATTTCTCAAAAAACTACTCAATAATAGGTCTTTCATTTTTCACATTTCAAACCATCTCCTATCTTGCAGACATATATTTTAAAAAAATTGCACCTGAAAAAAACTTTATCAATTTCGCCTTATACATCTCCTTCTTCCCAAAACTAATAGCCGGACCAATCGTCAGATATACAGATATTAAAAACGACCTCTCTACAAGAACTATTACTCCAGATAATTTTTTAAACGGAATAAATCGTTTTATCCTTGGGTTAGGTAAAAAAATTATAATCGGAGATACTACTGGCAAAATAGCTGACAACATTTTTGCCCTTACACAAGGAGATTTAACAACACCTTTAGCATGGCTGGGATTAGTATGCTTTACTTTACAAATATATTTTGATTTTTCAGGGTATTCAGACATGGCAATTGGCCTTGGTAAAATGTTTGGGTTTAATCTCCCCGAAAACTTCAATTATCCATATATATCCAAATCCATTAAAGAATTCTGGCAAAGATGGCATATCTCATTATCTACATGGCTAAAGGATTATTTATATATCCCCCTCGGAGGAAACCGCAAAGGCAAATATAGAAATTACTTAAATCTCATGATTGTTTTTGCACTTTGTGGTTTTTGGCATGGAGCAAGTTGGACTTTTATATTATGGGGAGTTTGGTATGGACTATTTTCTGTTATAGAAAAAACTCCTTTTGGAAAATTCATGGAATCTAGAAATTCTATTGTTAAACATTTATATACATTATTAGTCATAATGTTCAGCTGGGTATTGTTTAAAACCACAACTGTTGGAGAAAGCTTGGCTTACTTTAAAGCCTTGTTTGGAATGGCAAACACAACCTCAGATTATTATGTAGAAATGTATTTAAACTCAGAAACTCTAACAATAATTGCGCTAGGAATAATTTCATCTACACCGGCCTACGAAGTTCTAAAAAATCATTTAAAAAAACACCAATCACCATACCTCAAAACAAGCTTATATTTAGCAAATATCATATTTGTATCAATTATTTTTCTACTTTCCATAACAGCTATTGCCACTCAAACTTATACTCCATTCCTATATGCACAATTTTAAAAAATGAACCCTAATAAATTACCAAAATTAATTCTCTCAATCATAATTTCCATATCATTGTCTTTTGGTATATTCATGCCTATTTTGATGCCTTTATCAGTTCAGTTAACTCCTAGAACTTTAACAATAAATCTAAGCGAACACGCCAAAGAAAACTCAAGTTTCAACATCTACTATGATATTGGCTATGGATATAATGGAGAAAATCGCATTGAAGTCAGCTTAAACCCAAAAGAAAGAAAAATTACCTTTCCTCTCCCCAGAAATAAAATACAAAACATCCGAATAGATCCTCCGGAAACCAAAGGATCTGATTTAAAAATAGAATCTATAGAATTTGGGCCCTTAAAATGGGATGCAAAACAAATTAAGAAAATTTTTATCCCAAACGACAACATAAAAACATTTAAAGAAGAAAATAACATTCTTTATTTAAGCTCCCAAGGAATAGACCCTTTCTTTTACAGCACTGGGAACCTCGACACAGCGTATCAACCAAGTAAAATTCATCAAATATTCATATTTATTTTCGTCACACTCATAGCCATTAGCCTTATCTTTTTTATCAGAATAATAAGCTTCAATTTTTTTAAAATTTTATTAGGATTTTCCTTTGTCTTGATTTTATGGACACCAAGTCTAGGAATGTATTTAGATTTATTCCCAAAACCCCAAAACACAGAAAATCGCCAATTAACAGAAAAGCCCATTTTTAAAATAACATCCGCCACTAAATTCCCATCCCTATACGCTACCTACTTTAATGACAATTTCGGACTAAGAAACTATCTTATCAGATTAAATACCATTATAAAAATTAACTTATTTAATATTTCCCCCATAGACGCCATTATAGTCGGTAAAAATGGATGGTTATTCCCTCGGGAGGGTATTAAAAGCTATCAAGGTATTGAATTATATTCAGAAAAAGAGCTTCAAGAAATTAAAGATAATGTGACAAAACAGGCTAAATGGCTTCAAGAAAGAAATATCTTCTTTTTAATAGTAATTTGTCCAGATAAATACAGCATATACTCAGAATATTTACCTTTATCGATTAAAAAAATTCATCAAAAAACCAAAATAGATCAAGTAATAACTTTATTTAAAAAATACCCTAATATTCATATTCTAGACCTAAGAGAAGTTCTAATAAAAAACAAATCCCTATACCCGCTTTATTATAAAACTGACACGCATTGGAATAACTATGGAGTAGCAATTGCTTATGAAGAAATATCCAAAATTTTACATAAAAACTTTCCTCAAATTTCACCAATGACTCTATCTGACATCGAAATCAAAAAAACAAAAGAAGAGGGGAAAGACCTGGCTCAATTACTCACAATCCAAGATAAAATGAAAGACAAATATTTTACAATGGAAGTAAAAAAATCATTTTTTAGTAAAAAATTACCATCCTTAATTTTTTTCCATGACTCTTTTGGCTACCTACGAATGACACCACAAATACCAAATAGCCTTTATCAATTACTACAATTCCATTTCAAAAAAATAATCACTCAACGCTGGAATACAGGGTTTGATTATAAATTGGTTGATAAAGAGCGTCCCACTGTCGTAATCTATGAAGTGGTTGAGAGATTCGCCTCATCGACCCTTAAGGATAATCTTAAAGATCACCCCATCGCATTATAGATATCCAAAAACACATGAAAAAGTTAGTATTCTAATCCCCGCATATAATGAAGCTTCAGCCATTCTGAATTCATCTCAGTCATTTCTTTAATCATTGATTTGGCCAACTCAATCCGATTATATTTTATAATATTTTTATTATTCTTCCCTAGTGTAATAAAAAACTCACAACCCGTAGTTTCGCTTCCACCCATCTCAGCTAACTCCGTTAAATTAAGAACCTGAAGATCGTGCAAAATTATTCTAAAACTCGACGGCGTAAACCTCCAATTATGGACATCTACATACTCCTCACTTTGCAAAGCGCATTCCCAAGCCAACTTTGCATCATTTAGGGTATGCATAAAACTCATTTCATCTATTTTTACAGCATTAGAAAAATGATCAAAAATAGTACCAGGAGTATGTATAATTCTATGTTCCGTATAGGACTGAAGCACATCTCCGGTACTACTGGGCCAACGGAAATAGTCAAAGCAATATCGTTTATCAGGTATAGCCAAAGATAAAACACCATCTAAATTTAATAATCTTTCACATTGTTGCAAAAAACTTATTAAATCAGGAACGTGCTCAATAACATGGGAAGCAATAATATAATCATAAATTCCTTGCTTACCGATTAATTCATCCAAAGGTTGCCCCCTCCAGACATAATCAACCTCTTCAATATTATCAATATTAACCGGATGATCTCGATATTTTTCTCTCAATTCACTGGCAGTTAAATGATCAATTATTTCTATATTAAATCCAGCCCTCTTAGATGCAATTGGACAATGACTAGGCCCTATTTCCAATCCTACACCCTTTTTATTAATGAATCTAAGAACTTTTTCTTCACGCAAACCGCTCAACAACTTCAATTTACGTCCTTCTTTTTCTCCCATATTTTTCATAATGATCACGACCATTAACAAACTGCCCTTCCTTAATCGCAACTGCAACATCAGGATTTGCGTCTAGATATTCCTTTTCGTTAAAAAATTCATCATTCATAAAAAATTATAACCACTTATATGAAAAATCTTCTCTATCTAAAGTTAAGTTAGGATTATAATAAGGATCACCCTTAGTCAAAACATCCTTCCACTTTTTTTTCATAAAATCACATTCTCCATTAAATCTAGCCGCACCAATTGGGTCAACATCAACTCCCCTGGAAACAGACTCGTGATGATACAACAAGGAATATGGAGTATAAACTATCAAATAACCTTCTTCTCTAATCTTTAAACATAAATCAACATCATTAAATGCAACTTTTAAATTCTTCTCGTCAAATCCTCCCACATTTAAAAACAAATCCTTTTTAACCAACAAACAAGCAGCCGTACAGGCGGATAAATTTTGAGTAATATTTATACGGCCACAATAACCATAATTATCTCCTGAAATTAGCCTGTGAGAATGAGCGGCAAGTCCACCAAGTCCAATTATAACACCAGCATGTTGGATTCTTCCATCTGGATACAAAAGCCTTGAGCCAACAGCCCCTACTTCAGGTCTTTGGATATGTTCAACCATACTGGAAAGCCACTCGGTCGAGATCACTTCGACATCATTGTTTAAAAATAGAACATAATTTCCTTCGGCTTTATCAACGGCGAAATTATTAATCTCAGAATAATTAAAAGGCTTATTATATTCATAAAATTTCACATTTTTATGTTGATTCAAGATTTCCTCTATAAGACTAAAAGTTTCCTTCTCAACACTATTATTACTAACCAGAATAATTTCAAAATGCTTATAATCATTCTTATTAAAAATACCCTCTAAACATTTTTTCAAAAGATCCGCTCTATCCTTAAAGGGAATAATAATACTCACTAATGGATTTCCCTTAATTTTTCTCTTAACCCTAAAAGAACCAGGCCAAAACCCCTCTTCAACAGACGCCTCAATTTTATTTCTATCAAGATATTCATTTAAGGCCTTCAATGAAGCCTCATGAGCATACCCTTTAGCGGAATACACACATGCTGTGCTACCCGGGATTTTCCTCCAATGATAAAGAATCTTTGGTATATGATAAATTCTACCAGTCTTCTCTAAAATTCTGATAAATAAATCATAATCTTGAGATCCTTCGAATCCTTTTCTAAACCAACCAACCGAATCTCCTAAAGACTTCCTTATAACCGAAAAATGACACAAATAATTAGTACTTAAAAAATAATCTATACTAAAATCAGGCTTAAAAACAGGCACAGATAAACTTCCATCCATCTCCATTTTATCTTCATCACTATAAATAAAATCAATCATTCGATCGGCATTTAAAGCTTTAACAACTTCATATAAAGCATCTGAAGTGATCTCATCATCGTTATCAAGCAAAGCAATAAATTCTCCCGTGGCCATCTTAATAGCCTCATTGGAAGCTAATGAAATATGTTTATTTTCTTTTCCAAATAAAATTTTAACTTTATCATTAGTTTCCCTTTTTATTCTTTCTAAATACTTCCTTGTTTTTAAATTAGTGGAACAATCATCGTATAAACAAATCTCAAAATTATCATAATACTGATTCAAAACAGAATTAATACACTTCTTTAGCCATTTAGGATCTACATTATAAACAGGCACAATGACAGAAATTTTTGGTTTATATTTAAACTGCAAGCACTCTTTTTTTATTTTAGAAATATCCTCCGTCTTCACTTCATGTTTTTTCAAAAATTCATTATAAGAGCCGGCTTGTAAAGAATTTTTTACTGGATCTTTCCCCGAAATATACAGAAAAAATCTTCTAAAAAATTCCTTTATCCCCTCACGTTTTAAGAGACGAAAAGCTAAAGCGACATCATTAAGACCAATCATTAATTTCTTTTTTAAAACCTTGAAGAAATTAACAATTAAAGCCACCGGAACCACAAAAATCCTGCCTATCCTAAAACTGTAAGACTTCCTCAATGCTAAGATTTCTGAATTTTTGGAATGTATCTTAAATTCAAAAACCGATATTTCATTTTCCTTCCTCTTCACCACTTCATTCAATTCAGTAATTTCTTCGTCCTTCCTCTTCACTACTTCATTCAATTCAGCCATCTCTTCATCCTTTTTCTTCACTACTTCATTCAACTCAGCCATCTCTTCCTCCTTCTTACTCACTACTTCATTCAACTCAGCCATCTCTTCATCCTTCTTACTCACTACTTCATTCAATTCAGCCATCTCTTCATCCTTTTTCTTCACTACTTCATTCAACTCAGCCATCTCTTCCTCCTTCTTACTCACTACTTCATTCAACTCAGCCACCTCTTCATCCTTCTTACTCACTACTTCATTCAATTCAGTAATTTCTTCGTCCTTCCTCTTCGCTACTATTTCTTTCTCATTCAGTAAAACAACCTTCTCATTAAAACATTCATAATAGTTTCTCCAAATTTCCTCAAAAACAGGTAAATCTTCAATAGTTTTAGAATTTAAAAAACACACCCCAAGCCCATGTGAATGATGAAATTCCAATGTAGAGTATTTTTCTTTCAATTCTTCCCACAATTTATATACCCCAAAATCATCTTTTTTCTCACAAATATCATGAAAAAAAACAACACCATCCTTCTTCACTTTCGGCAACCAAGTCTCAAAATCATGTTTAACCGCCTCGTAAGTATGCAAACCATCAATATGTAATAAATCAATCGATTCATCCTGAAAATCATGCAAAGCCTCATCAAAAAATTTTCTCATCAAATTGATCTTCAAATCTCTATAACATTCATTCTTTATATCACTAACCAAATCAAAAACTTCTTCCTCATAAAATCCTGACTGATGATCACCTTTCCAAGTATCAATAGCATTTAACTCTGAATCTAAAAACTCATCTTTTACAGCCTGGCAAAAAGAAAAAAAAGATGTACCTTTATGCACTCCTAATTCAACAATCTTCCTCGGTTTGAAATTTCTAATGAAATCATATGCAAAAAATTTATGTCCAGCCCAAGCCCAGTCAAAATCATTAAAAATTATCTCGTAATCAAATTTTGGTTTGTAATAAGTCCATTTCATAACATTAATTTATTATTCTAAAAACTTGGTTTTGCACAATAAAGAAATGACTCAGCTTGGCATTTTGTTCATTATTCATGATTTGCACAAAGTAGGCATCGTGAACCCAGTGATGCTGAATGTGAGAATCTTGAGTCCCTTCAGCAACGGCCACAGCAAAAACGTAATTTCCATTCTTCAACAGAGGAAAATCAAATTCAAAAACACAATTTACTAAATCGCCTTTCTGAAATGTCTTCAATTTTCCCTCAGAAACATAACTATTAAACCCTAGTATTTGATTTTCATACTTATCTTTAAGAATAAATCCAACAATAGGATTGTTTATATCCTGTAAAACCTCGAATTGAACATACAAACTAACTCTTTCTCCACCCTTAAATAATTTTATTTGTCCACCATCTAAAGAATATAAACCAACTTTTTTAATAAGAGCCCCTCCCTCTCCAAAAGAAGAAATCGTTTCCAAAGACTCCAACTCTGAATCATCAAATCCTTTTCCATTAGATTCCGAATTATTTTCCAATTTATTTACTTTGCTTTCCATTCCATAAGTCATATACGAAATATATTTTCTCGTAACAATTTCCGCATTCCCTTGTTCGCAAACAACTCCATCTTTTAACCAAATCGCCCTATCACAATAGTTATTCACAACTCCCATATCATGAGAAACAAAGATGATAGTCTTTCCTCCATCCTTAAATTCCTTTAATTTTCTAAAACATTTTTGTTGAAAACGCATATCTCCAACCGCCAACGCTTCATCGACGATTAAAATATCCGGATCGACATTAATCGCAATTGCAAAAGCCAATCTCATTTGCATCCCCGAAGAATACATTTTAACTGGTTGACTAATAAATTCGCCAATATCCGCGAACTCTAAAATATCGGATAATTTTTGGTCAATTTCTATTTTTGTATATCCTAAAATCGAACCATTAAAATAAATATTTTCTAATCCACTCAACTCCAAATTAAACCCAGCTCCTAGTTCTAATAAAGATGAGATTTTGCCAATAACATGGGTTTTTCCTGCCGAGGGAGTCAAAACTCCGGTTAGAATTTTGAGCAAAGTCGATTTCCCCGAACCATTGGCTCCAATAATTCCAATCGTCTCCCCTTTCCTTATTTCAAAATTGATATTTTTCAAAGCATAAAAATTCTTATGGTACAGTTTTTTAAAAGGATTCAAGGCCTCCTTTAAACGATCAACAGGATTATTGTAAAGTCTGTAAACTTTTGAGATTCCATCAACTTTTATAACAACTTTTTCCATAAATTTTTATAATACATCCGCAAAAGATGGTCTTAATTTTCTAAACAGAACCACTCCTATAATTAAAATGATAAAAGTGACCAGCCAGAAATATAACCCCATTAATTGTTGATCTTCCCATGCCCATTGTTCAAAAAGAAAACTTTTTCTATATCCATCAATAATATAAAACATCGGATTTAATTTAAACCAAAATTGCCACTTTTGAGGCACTATAGAGAAATTCCAGGCTATAGGAGTTAACCAAAATCCAAATTGCAACACAATCCCCACAAGCTGAGTAATATCTTTAATAAAAACCTGCAAACAAGAAGTTATCCAACTCAACCCTAGTAACAACATCATCATTGCACCCACATAATAAATAACCTGAACCCATTGCAAAGTTATTGGAACACCTTTAAATAATAATATCCCAATAATAATCGCTAAAAATACAAGATGCGTAACAAAAGAAGACAGTAATTTTACAATCGGCAAAATTGCTATTTTAAAATTTATCTTCTTTACAAGATAAGAATACTCTTGAAAAACATTGGTTGAAGTTACACAAGCTTCAGCAAAAAAATTCCAAGTTATAACGCCTATTGCAAACCAAGCGATGAACGGAATTTCTTGCCCATTTGGACCTATTACAGGACCGGAATTGAAAGCTAAAATAAACACAGCCCACAAAACCACAATCATCACAATAGGCTGAATAATTGTCCATAAAAATCCTAAAAATGACCCAAGATATCTATTTTTAAAATCCCTTTTTACTAATTGCCCAAGAACAAATCTATTTTCATAGATATCTCTAGCGAAACCATAAAATCCTCTAAATAAATTCATATGTTGTTTTAAATTTTATTCCCAAACACTTTTTCTCCCCCTCAAAATAATTTCCTTAAAATGCCCGATATAAACAGGGATAAAACTCTTTTGAAATTTCAAAATATGCCAAGGACAAACCCTTTCCCTCTCCATAACTTTTCGTCTTTTTTTCAAAACTTTTCTAAAATTTCTAAAAAATTGTCCAATCGCATGGAAAAAACTAAAAGTAATTCTCCATTTCAAAAACAACAAACTTCCAAAAATCATCAATAAACTCCATAAAACAAATGGTACAAAATTAATAATCATCACAATCCACGGCATATTGCAAAAATACGCTTTAAATTGATTAAAACGAGCCTTTACATTGAATTTATAATTGCGAACCTTCCTCGTAGAAACACTTACCTTATGATAAATCTTTGACCTATGAGCAAACCAACATTTCCATCCAGTAGCAACGGCTCTCAAAGATAAATCAGAGTCTTCCGAATACAAGAAAAATTCTTCGTCAAAAAGTCCAATTTCTTTTAGCATGTCTACCCGAAGTAACATTGCCGCCCCACACACGCCCAAAAGCTCCTCATCATCCATCAATAAACTAGTATGTTTTCCTCGCCCTCTAGCTACCACCTCCCCGCAATCCAATAAAGTTAATCCTGCACTCTCAATTATCTCTCTATTGTCAAAATAAAAGGATTTAGAGGCTACACTTCCTATCCTATCATCCTCTTCAGCTACCCTCACCGCCTCTTCCATAAAATCAGGCTCAACTTCCGTATCATTATTCAACAAATACACATATTTACTTTTTCCTTCCGCGAGAACGATTTCCATCCCACGATTACATCCTCCTGCAAACCCATCATTCTTTTTATTATCAATAAATCGATAGTTCTTTTGCTGAATTTTTGCCAAAACGTCAGGATCAGTACCATTTGGAGAACCATTATCCAAAAGAATTATCTCCATGTTCGGATAAGTGCATTTATCTAAAGATTTTAAACAATTTATAGTATCGGTTAGCCCATTATAATTTAAGATCACAACCGACACTTTTGGCCAATTTCCCATGCACCTAGAATCCCACAAAATAGGCCGAAAAACAATATAATAAGGGCCCGCCTGCGGCGGGCCCTTCATTAAACTCCAAATTATTAAATCTACATCGCCAACATCTGTGACAGCATCGAAGCTGCTTCAACTCTAGTTACATTTTGATCACCTTTTGCATACTTCTTTCCATTTTCCTCATATCCTTCAAGAATCCCGGTTGTTGAACCTACTACCATATACCCTGCATACCATTGACCACTGGTAACATCAGCAAATACATTAACTTCGTCAAAATCATAAGACATTAATTCATTCCAAGCATCAACGACATCTGGATGAAGAATCATATAAGCTTTTACCAACATCTTGAAAAACTCTGCCCTAGTAACAGAGGAATCTGGATCAAAAAGAGTCACTGTTTTCCCTTCCACAACTCCTTGGTCTTTCAAATATGAAACTGCCGAAGCATAGTACGCATGAACCGAAACATCATCAAATGGCGCAGATACTTCAGCTTTTTCATCACACCCCATATATCTACAAATTACCGTAGCAGCCATACCCCTAGTCATATTTCCATTCATATTGAAAACTTGTCTGTCGTTAACAAACATTCCTTTGAATAGCTTTAGGTCCAACATGTGCTGAATCGCTAAATATTGCCAAGAAGTATTGCTAAGTTCCGCTAAATCTTCAAAATCCATAGGAATTTGAACATAATTACTGGCTTCACAAGTCTTCATAACCCCGCCTTCACTTGAAGCAAAGCTACCAGTACAAACATCTGAAGAGACCGTTTTTAGTCTAGAAATCTTCTTGTAACCAAATATTCCTCGGACTTCAGCTTCAGCATCAGCATCTGCCTCTTCTCCCGCTCCAAATTCTGAAAAGTGCCTTGTTGCCACATAAATATATTCATCATCATTAGTATAACAATCTTCCCCGGCTTCAAGATCATAAGCAGCAGGATTATCTTTTTCAAACTCATCATTGTACTCCTCATCGCAAGGTTCAACACTATATTCTCCAGAAGCTGTTTCTACTTTTACAATATCACCTGCTTGCATTTCACGATGAAGCGCAACCACAACTGGAACGCTTAATTCAATTTCGCAATCATCACAATTATCTCCTAAATCAACATTTACAGTAATTACGTCCTCTCCAAATCCTCTAATTCCACCAGCATCATCATCCGCAGAAACATTAAGAGTTCCATCCCAAGTAGAATTAGTAGCAGACATCACAAGCCCTGCAGGTAAAATAATTCCACCTCCTAAATCCCCCGCATCAAAGTTCATCGCAGCCGGCAAAGCCATTGAAACTCCATTAGTAACAGGAATCTTAAACTCTCCATAACTCTCTCCCAATCCCAAGCCGTATTTTTCAAATTGCCCATAATGATCCCAATCTATAAAATAATCATTCCAGTAATCATAACCATACCCAAATCCATATCCATATCCATACCCCCCAGCAAAATATCCATATCCATATCCATATAAATACTGTTCACTATTTCCAGACACTAAAGGATTTGTTCTTAAAAAAAACGGCAGCCCACCATTTCTGGCGCCTATAAGCCATATTTCATTTGGCAAATAATGAGTCTCTCCGTCATAATAAAAATACCCATAATCAGCCATCGCAACAGGCATCACGGCCATCATAGCCATAACCGTAAATAAAATTGTTAGGATTTTCTTCATGTTTATTTTTGTTATTTATTTTATTTTTACCTAAAAATCTTTTTTAAACCTTGTATTATTATATCAAAAATAAGGATGTTTCGCAATACCTTTGACGAAACGTCAAGCTAATATCATTAATATACATAAGGAACTCCAATCCATTTTATTTATATTAATACCATCCATGGTGTAAAATCACATGCGACAGAACAAATTTTCAATATTTTGTAAAATGAAAATCGCTATCCTTGCAGACGCCATAGATAATCAAAATGCCGGAGTTCATGTCTACACCAAAAATCTCATCCAGGCTCTTTTGAAAATTGATCAAAAAAATCAATATATTTTCATTCATCCAGAGAAAAATTCTTTCTTTGAGAAAACAACTCATTACATAGTTCCTCGAAGAAAAAAAATTCCCGGATATGAAACCTATCGACGCTGGATACAAATTCCCAATATATTCAAAATTTTAGCTCCGGACATAATCATAGAAACATCTCACATTGGCCCCTTTCGAACCCCCAAAAAATCAAAAAGAGTAACTATAATTCATGATTTAACTCCAATAATTTTTCCTCAATTCCACATAAAAAACAGTGTGATAGTACATAAAATCGCCCTCCCGCACATTTTTAAAAACGCTGACCTTATCATAACTCCTTCTCAAAACACCAAAAACGACATTCTCAAATTATATAAGACAAAAAATAATGTAGCCGTAATTCCTGAAGGAATAATCCCCCCGAACCTAGACCCTACTCTTTTTTCTTCCAACCAAAATCTAAAAAACATCTCTCCTCCATATATTCTTTTCCTCGGCACAATCGAACCTCGCAAAGATCTCGAAACTTTAATTAATGCCTTTTTAGAGCTAAAAAACTCTAATTTCATCCACCACCAACTAGTTCTCGCAGGTGGCATCGGCTGGAAAAACAAAGAACTTCTTAAAAAAATCGCCAACCACCACAAAAACATTATTCTCACCGACTATGTCTCCGAAGATGAAAAAGCCTCTCTCTATAAACACGCCGACATCTTTGTCTATCCATCTCTATATGAAGGATTTGGCTTACCTCCGTTAGAAGCCATGAGCTACGGAATCCCCGTAATTTGCTCAACAGGAGGAAGCCTAAAAGAAATCTTTGAAAAACACGCCCTAATGTTTGAACCAAAAAACAAAGAACTATTAAAATCTCACATTTTAAAATTAATAAACAATCCTGATTCTCGCCAAAAACTCGTTCAAGAAGGACTTGAATACTCAAAGCAATTTACCTGGGAAAAGACAGCGAAAAAAGTCTTGGCTGAATTAGAAAAACTTTAATCAATATTTTTCAAAACGTTCATTACCTTCTCTTCTGAGAATTCCTCAAGTGAAGTTTTACAATTTTTTTGATAAAAATCGTAATTTTTCAATATTTTTACAGCCCCTTCGCTAAGACGACTTACCTCTCCCTTTTGAGTTAATTCACAATTCTGACCATTCAAAAGCATACCTTTGTAAGCCTCTAAATTATAAGCTACAATTGGTGTCCCCAAAGATAAAGCTTCCAGTATTACAATCCCCTGCCCTTCAATATACGAAGAATGAACTAGAATCTTTGCCTTTGCCATCAACTCAGCCACTTCCTCATTGCCACAGTCGCTCTTAATAATCACAGATTCATCATCAACACTCTGTTCTTTTTTAACCTTTTTAAACAACTGCATTGTCTTTTTAGAAACCCTTGTAGCCACAAAAATAGCCTTATATTCGGAATCAAATTCCTGCACCTTTTTCAGGACTAAAAGCCCTTGTTCAGGATGTTTATAATCTACAAACCTCCCCACAAACAAAATTATTTTTTCTTTTTGAACATCCTTTAAATCATCTCTTTTATAAACGATTGAAGGGCAAACCAACAATTTCTCAAAAACTTTACTCCCTATAACATCACCAATTTTTTTCTTACTACTCTCTGAAACAGTCACGATAAAATCAGCATATCTTTTATCAAAAAATAACTGCAGTTTTTCCACCATCCATCCACTTACTCCGGCAAAAAATCCATATTGCTTAATCCAAAATTTTAAACCCTCCTTCTTGTACACATCATGAATAATCGCAATTCTCTTTTTCCCTCTAATAAAAGGCAAAATCAAATGTGGAACAAATTGATTCACAAAAACCAAATCAAATTTCCTAGCCAATTTTCGAGCTTCTTTCAAATATTTTAACAATAAAAACGATCTTCTCGATCGAACATCGCCTCTCTTATACAAAACCCCATCTATCACTTCTTCTGAAATTTGTCCCTCAAATTCTTTTATCCCAAAAACTGTCGACTCAATTCCTAATTTCAAAAGCAGTTTAGCTAAATTATGCATATACACTTCTCCTCCTCCATGAGCAATCATCTCCCCTTGAGGATTTTTATAAACCGTCGATTCCGATACTAAAAGTGCTTTTCTCATTAAAATATATTATAATTCCCAAGCCAAGTTTAACAAAAAACCGCATCTACTAAAAGCTTATGCATTATCGAATAGTCGCTCCAATTTATAACGAAGAAAAATACATCAAAAAATTCATCGAATCCTTTCCGATCAAACACCTTTCTAATTTAATTCTCGTAGATGATGGCTCCAGTGACAAAACCGAAAAAATAGTCAAAGAAAATTATCCAAAAATCATCTATTTAAAACACAAAATAAATCTTGGCAAGGGTAAAAGCCTCGAAACAGGAATCATAAAAGCTATTCAGCAAAAAGCTGATTTAATAGTAGTCATGGATAGCGACATGCAACACAAACCTGAAGATATTGATAGATTTTTAGCTACTTTTAAAAAAAATCCAGATGTCGATATTGTTTTTGGAGCCAGAAAAATCGGCAAAACCATGCCTTTAGTTGCTTTTCTAGGTAACAAAATGATCAGCATTGCTATAAACATATTATTTCATTACTTCGTTAATGATACTCAATGCGGATTTCGAGCCTTTAAATCGTCCGTATTTAAAAAAATACACTGGGAAAGTCATGGTTATTCAGTAGAAACTGAAATGATTATTAACGCAGCCATAAATAAACTAAAATACAATGAAATAACCATCGAAACCATCTACCTTGAAAAATATAAAGGCATGAACATATTTGACGGAATAACTGTTTTGTTTAAAATATTCATGTGGAGAATCTCTAAACTGTTCAGATAAATGATGGACATCAATGGTCTTCAAATCGCTTCAGTAATATTCGGTATTTCGATGATCTATTTTTCATATTTTTGTTTCCGTAAAAAATATTTCGGGACAGCGGGATTTTTGATTTGGAGTATCGTTTTCATAGCCTTAATCATTACTACTCTATATCCGGCATTATTTGTTCCATTCAAAACCATCTTTCAAGTAACTCGCCTATTCGATTTATTTGTCGTAATCGGATTATTTTTCATAATTATTCTCACCTTCGTAAATTTCATTCACCTCCAAAAACTAAAAAGAAACGTCGGTTATTATGTTCAAAAAGAGGCCCTTAATGATCACAATCCTAGCGGCGCAGGAACAGAAAATGACCAAAAGAAATATGACGATTCTGCCAACTTTTCCGATAACGATAATGCCGACAAAGATGGTAGTGACAATGACTGTGATGGAGAAGATAGTGGCGGGGATTGTGGAGATAGCGGAGGAGATGGAGATTGAAAAACTTCATAAATCCTCACTCCGTTAACATCAAAAATTCTTTTTACCAATAAACTGGCCTTGTCAGCCCTTGTATATACTTGTCGAACACCTTCCATTACATAATATTTTCCATATTGATTAGCTATTTTTATTAACGCACTAGCTTGATCAACAGAGGACCCTTCCATGTAAACATTCCATCTTCTAACATTCCATGGACTAATAAATATACCGGGAGCTAAAGTTGTTTTTCCACTAAATCCATACAGCCATGGAGCATAATAACTATTGGTGGCCATCACATAATTACTATCAGTTTTATCAATCAAAATTTGCAAAGCCCATTGTTCCTCCTTATTCAAAGCGGGATATGTCGTTGAATAATGGTAAACCGTAGTCAATCCGAATCCCACAAGAAACATTAATATCAAAATGTATTTCAACCATTTAATTTTACTAACGATTATAGAATAACAACCGGCTAATACATAAGCCGCATAAGGGATTGTTACCAAGCTCAATTCAATTAAATATCTCCTTTCAAAAAACAATTGGAAAAAAACCACTATCACCAAAAAAATAACTGAAATTTGCAAAAATAAACTTCCCTTCTTTCTCAAAGCGGCAATAAATCCCAAACACCCCAACCCAAAGAAAAACCATTCCCTATATATAAACTCTGCTAACGATATAAAAGACCCCGACTGATGAGGATTAAACCCTCCCGCTCCATTCAATGCTCCAATTACAACATTCCATGCCGCCACCAAGTGTTGAGGAGTAAATATTGCTAAAAACGCCCCGGCTAAAATCATAATTCCCAATCCTTTCAAGTTAAATTTCCAATCCTTTTTAAAGTTAACAATGGCCGATAATCCGGTTCCCACAGCCAAAACCAGGAATTGCGGCAATTGAGTAAGTGCCATCAAAACTGCAAACAAATAAAACCAGTTTGACCTCTTTTCATAATATAAAAACCCAAAAAGCATAAAAATTGCCCCAAGCATTTCTTTAAAAAGATAATATTCTGAAGCAAGAACTTGCACATAAGATACGGCAAAAATCGCTACCGAAATCAATCCTGCAACTTTTCCAAAAAATCGTTTAGTAAGTAAATACAGGGGCCAAGCCGTCAAAACACTAAAAATAATATATCCATGATACAAAAGCCAATCCACCGGTAAATGCATTAAATTGAATAAATAAGCTAAAAACGAAGGCAAAATATAGATCTGCGAACTGAAAATATCAGAAAAAGCCGTCATGTCCTGAAAAACTTTTCTATAAATCCCGGTATCATACCCAAACCCAAAAGGGCCATGTAAAAAATAAGGGAAACATCGAATCGCAACAAGCACCATCGTCACTAAAACAAGTAATGAATAAAACCCCTTGCGACGCTCTATTTGCTCTATATTTTCAGACATATTTATTTTTCAAACCACATGGAGAATATCTCACAATGATGTTAAAATCAAACCGCTAAACATTTAAACATTCTTCCTATGTCTCTATCTTTAGAAACAAAAAAGCTTCTCCTTATCGCTCAAAAAAATGAAATCACTGAATATAATGTCTACAAAAATTTAGCTTTAATAACTAAAAATCCTCACAATAAAGAAATCCTAACTCAAATTTCAAAAGAAGAATTAGGCCACTACAATTTTTTCAAAACTCTGACTGAACAAGAAATCACTCCTTCCAAATTCAAAATTTTCTATTATTCCACCATTGCTAAACTTTTTGGCCTTACATTCGGCCTAAAACTAATGGAAAAAGGTGAAGAAAATGCTCAAATTAATTACACAGAACTTCAAGGAATTTCCCCGAAAATGAAAGAGATAATGAGCGATGAAGAAAATCACGAGAACAAACTGATAGACATGATCGATTCCAAAGCCCTTCAATATACTAGCTCAATCATTTTAGGCCTAAACGATGCCCTAGTGGAACTAACCGGAGCCTTAGCCGGCCTCACTCTAGCCATTCAGGACAGCAAATTAATCGCTATTGCCGGAGTAATCACCGGAATTGCCGCCTCCCTTTCAATGGCCGGATCTTCCTATCTCTCAGCCAAAGAAGAAGGAGCAAAAGATGCTTTCAAATCAAGCCTTTATACCGGATTTGCCTACATAATTACCGTAATGATTCTTGTTGCGCCATATATTCTACTTAAAAATCCACTTATCTCTCTATCAATTACCCTTTCTTCAGTAATTTTAATAATCTTCCTTTTCACCTTCTATATTTCCGTAGCAAAAAATTTCTCTTTCAAAAAAAGATTTCTGGAAATGGCCGGAATCAGTTTAAGCGTCGCCATCCTCAATTTCTTCATCGGATTATTAGTTAGAAAATGCATAGGAGTTTAGTTAAAGATCAATTTTAAGCATTGACAAAAATAAATAAATATGTAAAATACTTTTCTATTATTAAATAAATCACTATATGAGACCTAAACCAAGCGATGATCTACCTGATCATTCGCCAGCAGACCAAGCTTCCACTCTATATCACGGTATGACTATTGAAGAAATCCGAGACTTAAAAGCTTGGGCAAGAAAAACCAAAAGACCAGGAAATGAAAGCTTCAGAGGTCTAAAAAGAGCCCGAACTGTTAGCAAAATTCGCAATGGAGTCTTAATGGCTTTAGCCGCTTTGGGAATAGGCGGAGGAATCGCCAACAAAGACAGCATTGGTCAATGGATAAAAGATCGCGGTACTGCCATTTCAAGTTGGTGGAAAACCGGATTCAATGATTCTCCACGTGGTCCATATCCTGGAATTACCCTTCACGACCCAAATGCTCAAAGAGACCTTCAATGTTTAAGTGAAGCATTCTACAACAATGCCACCTTATATTCAGAGCTTCTTCCCGGAAATAGGTGGGAACGAGAACATTGCGGTCCAACTAGAGCAAGATTCGGAGCTGTCTATGACGATTCAACCGCAATTGCCAGAGCAAAAAACGATATTCTCGAGGAGCAGGACGTTTTTGATCGACCAGCACGTCAAGCTCCAGTAGAGTGGTTTGATTACGGTGGAATCCCTGGAATGAGAGTAATCACAGATAAAGAGCGCCTAGAAGAACGTCGCCAAGAACAAATACGAACAACCGGCACTTCGACTTTCGACATAGAATAACAACTTCCCTTAAAATTTCGTTTACCAAATCTTCCCCTACGAGTAAAATACCCGTAGTATTTTTTAACACCAGAAAAAATGAGCGGACTAATTTATGCTTTACTTGCAGTCGCTATAATTGCCGTTTTTGTAATCGGTTTATACAACAGCCTCATCAAATTAAAAAATAAATGTGAAGAAGGATGGGCAGATATCGACACTCAATTAAAAAGAAGGTACGACTTGATCCCAAATTTAGTTGAAACTGTAAAAGGATACGCTAAACACGAAAGTACTACTTTAGAAAAAGTTATAGAAGCTAGAAATATAGCAATGAAAGCCCAAACGCCTCAAGAGAAAGAAAAAGCCGAAAACGCAATTACTGGAGCTTTAAAAACAATTTTTGCTTTATCTGAAAGTTACCCTGATTTAAAGGCTAACCAAAATTTTCTTGATCTTCAAAAAACATTAAAAGAAATTGAAGAACATCTTCAGTTATCACGTCGTTACTACAATGCTACGGTTAGAGATTTCAATACCAAGATTGAGGTCTTTCCAAACAATTTATTAGCCGGAATATTCAAATTTACAAAACGTGATTTCTTCCAAGCAAACGAAGGAGAAAAAGAAAATGTTAAGGTAAGGTTCTAAAAGCGTTTAAATAGCCTTTAAAATTATGAAAAATCTATTAAAAGCTCCATTTCTTTTAATTATTTTTTTTGCGCTAATCTTCCCGGTTAATGCTGAAACTTATGACTATACCGAAAATTGGGAGATAAAATCTTTTAATTCAGATATCACTATCGCTCCAGACGGGAAAACTGAAATTACTGAAAACATTTTAGCAAATTTCACGAACGAAGCTCATAAAGGTCTAGAACGCCTTATTCCTTATGCTTATTTAGGAGATAACGACACTGAAGTCGACATAGAATTTATCAGCGCCACCAACGAAAAAGGTGAATCTTGGGATAATGAGATTTCTAGAGACGATGGTTATTTAGATATTAAAATGTTCGAGCCAAATCGTAATATGCTGACTTCTGAATCAACTTTCATTTTAAAATATACTGCCGATAAAATATTTGGATTTTTTGATGAAACCAGAGCTGCCGAAGAGAATACCTTTGCTCACGACGAGTTCTATTGGAATGTGAATGGAGCCGAAGGAGTGATCCCTACTCAAGAAGTTAAAGCTACTGTTCATCTACCAAAACCCATTGCAATTGAAGAAATTCAAACCCTTTGTTACACAGGCTCTTATCAATCCACTGACCAAAATTGTGAAGGAATAGTAATAGATGAACAAACTGTCGAATTTAAAACAACTCAACCTTTAAACGCTTATGAAAATCTCACAATCATCATAGCCCTTCCATACGGAACAATCCCTCCTCCGCCTCCTCCGTCTACATTCGAAAAATTATGGGAAGCCTTTATCCGCTACGCCGGGATTTCCTTCGCAGGATTAACTCTCGTAATAATGTTCTTTTTATGGCACACCTATGGTCGCGACGATCAATCTGTTTCAGATACAATTATGCCTCATTACGATCCTCCAAAAAACATGTCCCCGGCTGAAACCGGAACTTTGATTGATGAATCCCTTGATCCAAAAGATATTACCTCAACTATTCTTGATTTTGCGGTAAGAGGATTCATAAAAATAAATGAAACCGAAGAAAAAGGATTACTTTTTAAAAGTACCGACTATGAACTAGAACTCGTGAAACCTTACCTCTCTGTTAAAGATTATGAAAAAATTATTCTTGAAGCTATTTTTACAAATAACCAAGCCGGAGAAAAAACTAAACTTTCTGCCTTGGAAAACAAATTCTACATACAGGTTCCACGAATAGAAAAATCCATCATGAACCACCTCGTCAAAAATGATTATTTTCCTCACGATCCTTCAAACGTCAGAGCTACTTATGGAGCAATAGGAGGGGCTTTTCTCGTTGCAGCTTTTTTCTTTGGAGATATCTTAATGAGCCTAGCTGGTATGTCTATAGTCTCAATTGTTGGCATTGGAGCCTCTGGATTAATAATCATTCTCTTTGGCAACAAAATGCCTCATAAAAGTAAGAAAGGAACTGAAGCTTATTATCAACTGAAAGGTTTATATGAATATATCAACACCGCCGAAAAAGATCGCATGCATTTCCAAGAAGAACAAAATATTGTATTCGAAAAACTTTTACCATACGCCATGGCCTTTGGACTAATTAGTAAATGGACTAAAGCTTTTGACGGCCTAATTAAAAATCCTCCAAGTTGGTATCATACTACTCGTCCATGGGGAGACCACGGATTCACGATGATATATTTCGCTGATAGACTCGGAGCAATCAGCGGAAAATTCAATCAAAATATCACTTCTAGACCAGGGGGGAAAGGTGGACATGGATCCTGGAGCGGGGGGAGCGGATTTAGCGGTGGATTCTCAGGTGGAGGATTCGGTGGAGGAGGAGTCAGAGGACTGTAAAAGATGAATAAGTTCAGACAGATCGAAGAGGGTTCGGTAGAATGATACCGATCTCTTAACTTCGTTATCATGTCTAAACGAACCCACACAAATATACACGGCAGTACAGGAGGAGGGAATATCTATTATG
>Ga0233420_10000046_pt1 | contig 52902 bp, 48 predicted proteins | sample Watercolumn_Mata_4_FD_183009 | JGI IMG/M metagenome (GOLD analysis project Ga0233420, IMG submission 183009) | Freshwater microbial communities from Lake Matano, South Sulawesi, Indonesia - Watercolumn_Matano_2014_102_MG | ecosystem: Environmental > Aquatic > Freshwater > Lake | place...
AATACCGGTAAGTTTTGCTCCAGCATAACAAGCTCAAATGCACCCGCCGACTTTACAGGTAGTTCCAAAAACTCCTCCCTTTTCTTCTGGCGCCACTGATTGGCTAGCCATAGCAGCATCGGTAATATTTCTTTGGGCTTGAGCCTGTTGAGCTTGTGGATCAGGAGTTCCTGATCTTCCTTCTGTTCGAGATTGAGCCTCTTGATTAGGAATTCTACCTTTTCCTCGACTTCCTTTTCTTTGACGAGTCCCATCTCTACCACGAACTATCCGATTAGGAATTTGTAATCTGTTTTTTTCGGGCATTCCTCCAGCGATCAAAGGGGCTCCTTCAAGTCCACGACTTGGAGAGGTTCCTTCACTCACTCGAGAGCCTAATCCACTTTGAGCACGAGCTGTTTCAGAAGCTCTCTCTCTTGCCATTTTCTGAGCTTCAGCTTGTTTTGGAAGCTCTAAAGCTCCTGGCTGTAATGGATCCGGAAGTGCTCCGGGAATTACGATTTCAGGTTCTTCTTTATCATCTCTGATTTCTGCTGCAACTTGTTTTTCTCCTCTTTTGTTGGCGAATTTTTCGTAAGCATTTGCATAAGTGGCAGTTTGCTTAATTTCTGTTCCCAAACTCACATCTGTGATCATTGTCCCGTCCCCGTAATACAATTGGCCATCTTTATCGATGTAAATATTTTCAAGATCTTCTTTAGTCATCTTGATTCCTTTTCTTTTGCAAACAGCCAAGATTTCCGTAATTTCTATAGCTGTCAGGTTTAGTTTTTCAGCATTTCCAATCCCTACCTGATATTGTAAAGTTTGGCTTATGGCAGCTCCTACAGCAAGAGTTGTTACCGCTGTCCCGTCTCCAGAATAAATTGTTCCACCGCTTCCAACATAATAATTGTCCAATTGGCTTGATGAAATTGTCGTTCCTTGTTGACGACATTTTTCGATCACGTCAGCTTTTTCTTTATCTGAAAGAATCAGTTGCTGATAAGTCTCATCTTTAGCTCCTGCTTGAGCTAATCCTCCTCCGCCCGCAGTTTGCATTTTAAATTTAAAAGCCTCTGAAACTGCGTTTTGATAATCAGCAATTATGGTCATTGGATTTTGACCAATTCCCAGTTCGTTGAAAATATTTGCGAATTCTAGAATAGATTCTTTGGTCATCTTGGCATCGCGAATCATGTTTTCGAATTTTGGAACAGTCTTCTGAAAATAGGATGAATATTTTTCTTTTTGATCTTCTGGTAATTCATTCAAATAATCCACGAAATCTCTGGCCTTGCGAGGCAGTGCCTCCGGGATCTTATTGCCGTTGGCTAATTTTAAATGTTTCACGTATCCAACAAATATTTCAACTCCTGCATATCCTGAAAAGGCATTTCTAAACACACCACTTGTACCAGTCCATTCCGGGGAAGTGTTCATTTTTTGTGCCAATAATTTTATGATTTCAGGTTTATTTTGCATATTACGTTGTTTGTGGTTTTGGGGATTCCTTACCTTGAGCTATAGCTAAATTTTCTTGGTAAGTCTCGACGGCTGTATCTCCTCCGATTTTTAGTTTTGAAAAAGCCATTGTAAGTTTACGAAATCTGGTGGAAGTAGTTTCCGGATTTTCTTTGCCTTCTATTGCTTCTAGTTGGGCTAAAATTTTGTCATAATTTTTGCCGGGATTTTGAGACTCTTGAAACTTTAAAAATTCTTTAAACTTGGCGACAGTGGCTTCTTTTTCTTGTAAATTTTCGTTACTATCAAGTTTTGAATTAACAAATTCCGATAAAGCTATTACTCCAAAATTTTGATCGCCTTCCAGCATAGTTTTCCATCCTCTCGGGCTGGCTGAAACAACGGATAAAATACCGTCTTGTGATTTTTTTATATCCCATGATTCGATTGTATCTTTTCCGGCAACGATTTCTCCTAAAGTCTTATCACTATCAGCAAATGTGGCCGCTGCGATTTCTCCAACTCCAATCCAAACTTGTGGAATTTTAGCTATGTATGACGGATCTTCTTTAATTTTTTTCCAGTTACAAATTCCGTTCAAAAGAATGGTCATACTTCCTGCTATATATCCAAAAGTTGTGAGGACATTTTTCAAAGTGAGCATTTCATTAGCCATGTTTTTTGCTCCATAAGATTCTCCCATGAGATATTGTGCTCGTTTTATGTAATCATATTTTTCTTCCCATAAAGCAGCCATAGCTCCGATTTCTGTGTCTGAAAAAGTAGCTTCTCCCGCTAAATATTCTTCGGCTTCCAGTGGAGACACTGCTCCTTGGTGACAGAGAGTTGTTAAGAATTTCTTTTTACCATCCGGTTCAGCTTTTAATTTTGGATTTTCCAAAGCTTTTGCGACAATAGCCTTTCTGTCTTCTGGTTTTGCAAAAGCTAACAGAGTGCAAGCATAAGAGAAATTAGGTTCAGGAATATCTGTAGGGTTTTTCGGATTTTCTAAAGCCTTTACTATACTTGCATACACCTTGTCTTTTCTTTCTTTGGAGTCAGCACTGCCATTTTGATTTACTCCAGGCAGTCCCATTACGTATCTTAAAGCGTCTTCCACCCAGCTAAATTGTGATTTTTCTTGACTTGTAGTCAACTTCAATAATTCTGCAAATTTTTCCCCGTATTGCTCCATTTTTGCTAAAGTTTCCACAGTAAGCCTCATGTCTGCCGGAGTCATATTGTCTATCTGGGCCTTGATAACTTCTGATCTTTGACGAACTAAATCGGTTAGTTTGGCTATGGCTTTGTCTCCCTCTTGACTGGTAAGATCCCGAACCATTTCGTCCCAATTTCTTAGGACTTCATCTAATGGTTCCATCATCCTAGCCATTACAACTTCTTCTGCAAAGTTAGCACGATCAGTATGCCAGGCGTCCATTTTGCCTTTTACATGCCTTTCAGTAGCTTTGATTGTATCTGCTACGTCTTCTGGTAAATGTTCTGGGTAATATCTTAATGTCATAATCTTAGATTTTAAATAATCTTACGAAAACGTCACTTAAGGATTCTGATTTCCCATCCATTTCCGGAATCTTTGAGATTAAATATTCTCTGATTTCTGATGGGTTTTGGCCAGCTAACTGAATTGTAATTTCTCCCACGAAATCCCCTTCCACTCTAAGGTTTAAAGTCTGCACAAAAGGAGGTTCATAAATCATCCAAAAAGCTTTGATTTTGCTGTAAGAATATTTGCGGAAACCAACTTTTATACCAATTTCAGAAATTTTTATTTGGACATTTCGTGGGTGCTCCAAGTGAACCAAAGTGTGGACAATTGCGAAAATTACGATTACCAGGGCAAACGTCCAGGAATCGTAATAAAGGCTTAGCCCTGCGGTTACAATTACTAGAAGCAACATAACTATTTTCCACACGATCCCCCTCTCGTGCACTACGTATTCTGGTGCTTCCCAAGAGATTACAGCTTCATCGAAAGCTGAATAAGCGTTTAAAAGAGCGTGACGATATTGCTGCCTAGCTTCTTTCTTTTGTGCCCTGTGAAGTTTATGGGCATGGTATTTTTCTTTTATTTTCTTGAGCATTTGTTTTGGTTTTTATTTTTTAAATCTTATTATTTTATCATAAAAAGCCCCTAAGAGAAAGGGCTTTATATGTATATTTCCGCTGTGGAAAGAAAAATCTTTAGGTTGTGAATGGAATTAGAGCCACAAGTCTTGCGTTTTTTACGGCTCTCATAACCATTTTTTGGTGTTTTAGACAGTTCCCATTGTAGTACTTTGGAACGATCTTTTTGTACTGAGAAATGTACTTTTTGATCAATCCTACGTTTTTGTAATCAATAAAATCGATTTGATTGATACAAAATTGGCATTTACGACCTTTATAAGATGGCATAAGAAATTAAGTTAAAATGATTAAAATAAGTTATCGCATTCAATTTCTGGAGTGATGGCTGGAGCTTCCGCCTCTGGTGTTTGAGCCGCAGCTGCAATTTCGGCATCAGCATAATCATCACCACTAGATCTCTTTTCAAGCATAATCATGTCTTGTAAAACGATTTCGGTGCGAAATCTTTTGCCTCCCTCGGCATCCCAGCTTCTAGTCTTGAGATATCCCTCAAGATATACTAATTTTCCTTTTCTGAGGTATTGATGACACAGCTCGGCAAGTCTTGCCCATGCTACTACCTCATGAAATTCAGTAGATTTTTTTCTGTCGCTGCCTTGAGTCATCCATTCACGATTTGTGGCAATTCCGAAAGTTACGACAGATTGTCCGCTTTGAGTAGCTTTCATTTCCGGATCTCTTGTTAAGTTGCCAATTAAAATGACTTTGTTTACTGATCTCATATTGAGCTAATTTATTAGTTTATAATGTGATATCTGGATCGTCGATAATGCTTTTCAATTTAGCATCTACATCTTCCAGAGTAGCTGCTTGTTTTTTAGCCTTTGGCTTTTCCGTCTTCTCTTCTGTTTCTTCGATCGGTTCTTCTTTCTTCACTTTCTTTACCGGTTTTTTCTCTTCTTTTTCCTCTTCTTTAGCGGGTTTTTCTTTTTTCACAAGCTTTTCTTCAGATTTTTTTGGAGGTTCCGGTCTTTCAAAACGACGATTAGCTCCATTTCTACCCCCTCTGTTATCACCTTTTTCGGCCTTTTCCTTGGCTTCTTCTTGAGCTTTTAAAGCCTCTTCTTTAGCAATTTCTTCATACTCCGCTAAAGTTTTGATTTCATAATTCTTTGGAGTTTTTTGGATCAAATATCTTAATACTCCTTGGTGGATATTTAATTGTTTTTCAAAATCCTTCACCTTGATTGGATCAGCGGTAAAGTTAAGAACAATGTAAAATCCCTGTTTTTGCTTCTTGATAGTATAGGCCATTTCACGAAGTCCCCATAAGTCTTCATGGGTTACTTTTCCACCGGCTTCAGTAATAAGTTCTTTCATTTCTTTAAGAACTCCGTTGGTTTTCTCCTCGCCTAGATCCGGCTGGAGAATAAGCATGATTTCATACTTAGGAAAGCTTGTTTCCGTCATATTTTCTTTGGGTTATAGAGTGGTTTTCTTATTAGCCCTATGCATGTTTCAGCATAGAACAGAAAATCCTAATTTTTAAAGCAGACGGACTCTATCAAAAGGGTATTTTTTTTGCAATAGATAAAGACAATATTGCCTTCAAAACGTCAAGTTTTTATTAAAAATGCCCCGGAGGTGTCCATAAAAAATCAAGAGCATTTTTTGGCTTGCCAATAATCTTTTTTTCGTATATAGTCTTCCCTCAATATATTAGCCTGAAATAATAAGCTCGGGATGTCAACGAGGCAAGCTTGTCCCCACTCTAGAAAATTCGGCATAATATATAAGTGACATTTTGTTTAAAAAACTAATGAACGATATTGAGACAACAACAATGGAATCTCTTCTGGAAGTAAATCACTTCGCTAGAAGACATCGTCATCTAAAGGTTTTTTCAAAAGCCACCTTGGTGAAAATGCATGCTTTAGAGTTTTTTAAATGGCTTTCTTCTCCTATTAGTAAGTTTTTTCATAATAGAGCTTTTCAAGCTGTTGTGAAATTCGCAGAAGCTGTTTCTCAATCTATTGCTAAAACTTTACCAGTACTTTCTCCTCAGAAAAAAATTGTTTTGCAATCTGCTTTGTTGGCCTTAGCTGCATTTTTGGTAAGTACTCTTAGCCCTGGAGTGGGAATCAACGTAATTGAAATGGATTATTCCAGTGAGTATATTAACGAATATTCTTTGCCTGGAGACGTGCTTGTAGCTGATGAAAATGGTTATTTGGTAAAAATTAATCCCCAAACAGACGAAGCTAGCCGTATTGGAATGACTGACTATGCTGTGCATACGGTAGAAGGCGGTGAATCTCTATCTCAAATTGCCGAAGAGTATGGAGTGAATGTTGAAACAATTATGTGGGAGAATAAGCTGGCGAATGCAAATACTCTAAGAGTTGGTCAAAAATTGGTTATTCCTCCAGTTAGCGGTATCAGTTACAAGATTGCTAGCGGAGATACTTTGGATAAAATTGCGAAAAAATACAATGTAACCAAAGAAGCAATTATTGCCCAGAATGGGCTAGAGGGAGAAACTGTAGTAAAAGGTCAATCTTTATTCTTGCCTGGAGCTAAGCCAATTGTTCCTGTAAGCACAATCGCTTCCGGGTCTAAGGCTAGGTATGTTTCGGCTACAGGAACAAAATCTTATGCTTCTGTAAGCAGATCTGATGCCACTCCTTCTGTTGGAAGAATTTTTATTTATCCAACCATGGGATCTATTACGAATGGATATAAGGCTGGTCACTATGCTATCGATATCGCAGACAGATCAAAACCTGCCGTTTGGGCTGCCGGTGGCGGAACTGTTGTAAAAGCTTCTTCCGGAACATGGGGCGGTGGCTACGGTAACCATGTGATTATCGATCATGGAAACGGTGTAAAAACTCTATACGCACACTTGGATTCGCTAAATGTCTATGATGGGCAAGCTGTGAGCCAAGGTGATGTAATCGGTATTATGGGTAATACAGGTCGTGTTTATGGCGCAACCGGCATCCATCTACACTGGGAAGTCATCGATAACGGAGTGAAAAAGAATCCGACGTTGTATTACTAATTAGCTTAGCACTTCAATCAATCTGTCGTGCTCTATCGCCTTTTTGAGTTCCATGGCAATTCTTTCGCCATAGCTCATTGATTCACCGTACAGATAGGTCGTACAAGGCGTGAATCTGGTGCCAGGTGAGCCTGGAATGCGCATACTGACATCAAAGGCCACAAATTCTTCTTTGCCTTCATAAGCTGCGATAGCGCCTTGTAGAGCGAATGGGCCGATGATTCCGGGAGCTACTTCTTTTTTCAAAGTTTTGACGAATTTCTCACCCGCTTGGAAAGCTTTTTCGAGGATAGATTCTTTTGTAGTACAAGCAATATGTCCGGTTTCAATCATGGAAGGCTTGTATCCGGATTTGATTAATTCCATTTGAGTTTGAGCATCAAGTCTGAGGAAACCATCAAGGCTGGTCTGTCTTCTAGTATCTGTTCCCATTATCTCGAGTTCGTCTTCGAGTGGAGAATAGAAATAATTGAAGTTGATTTGAGCGCCGAGGATGAATTCTTCGATGACGGATTTGTCGAGATCGGGCTTATTTATTTTCCCTTCAGCGATCATTTTTTCGCTGATATTTTTGTAATCTTCAGGTTTTGTAATGATGAAAAATGCCCTCTCGTAGCCACGAATCGCCTCGTTTACTTTTACCAATAACGGGCCACCTTTTTCGTCCACAAAATATTTATGAAGCACTTTTCCGAGTTCTTCATCACTCATTTTACTGTCTCCCGGACGAATGATTTTCGGCATTCTGATGCCGGCTTTTTCCAGCAGATAATACTGATTTTTGGGATAATCTCTTTCTTCCAATTTTACCAATTCTCTACTCCCGAAAATCGGAACTTTGAATGAATTTTCAATTTCAGCAAAATCGCAATATACCCAAAAATATCTATTATGAATGAAAATCGTATTTAGTTTTCGAAGTTGTTCTTGGATTTCCGGCTTCACAATGTCCTTGAAATGATCGACCAAAATTATCTCATCAATACAACCAATCTCGCCTTTTGGAGAATGAATGTCTTTGCGAGTTTTGTAATATTTTGAATAAGTAGCGTCACGTCCTTTCATGCAAACAGCCATAGTTCTAAAGCCATATTTTTTGGCTCCACTGCATACATCTAAAGCGCTATGCCCTCCGAGAACTCCGATCGTAATATTTTTCGGATCGTAGTTTTTGAGAATTTCTAAAATGTCATCTTGATTTAACATGAGAATAAAAATTAAAAATCAAATTTATTGTCCCTATTCTAGGCGATACCGAGATCCGCCGCAACTTTTGTCAGAGCATCGATCACATTTTTGATGTGCTCGTCTTGGTCTATATTCATTTCAGCAATGCCCTTGGCGATATCTTCACGGCTTATCTTAGCGGCAAAAGCCTTATCTTTTAATTTCTTTTTTACAGATTTTACTTCCATCCCATTGATCTTTTCCGGCCTGACATATGCTGCCGCCATCACAAATCCGGAGAGTTCATCAACTGCAAATAGAGTCTTTTCCATAAGAGTGTCTCTGCTTACTCCAGTATAATCGGCATGACCTTGGATCGCTCTGATGATATCTGGTTCAACGCCTTTTTGTTCCAAAATTTCTTTACCTTTTTGAGGATGATTATCCGGGAACATTTCATAATCAAAATCGTGTAAAAGGCCTGTGCATTCCCATTTTTCAACATCTTCTCCAAATTTTTCAGCATAAAATTTCATTGAAGCTGCTACTGCGTAAGCATGTTTCAGCAAACTTTCCGTTTTGGTAAATTCCTTCAGAATTTCTAAAGCTTGTTCTTTAGTCATATTGTTACATTAAAAATTACCCTAGAACTTTTTCGATTTTATCCTGTTCGATGGCCTGTTTGATATCGCGAGCCAGTCTTCTACCTGTACTCATTGGCTCATTGTATCTTAAAGTGGTATATGGAGAGCCATTGATATATGGATTTGTGCCGGCAACGATTCTGGCTGAAATTTCGAAAACATAATAATTAAGCTCAGGATCAATCACTCCTTCCAAGCAGAATGGACCAAAAAATCCACCATCCACCAATTTCTTTGATTGTTCAACAACTTTATCTCCCATTTCAAACATATTGGTGAGAAGAGATTCTCTAACTACCAATGGAGTGTTTCCAACGATTGTATAAGTTGTGTGAATATTGGCTTCCACTTGATCCTTTGCGGCAATTCGTCCGATAGAATCGGCATTGGATTCATATCTCTTATCAAATCCCATAATCTCTAATTCTCCAGTTAATTTGCTATAGAAATAATGTGTATATACCGGAACCCCGACAATATATTCTTGGATCGCAAAGCCGTCGTTATCCGGGAATTCTTTAATTCTTTGTTTAAATTCTTTTTCGTTATTGGCAAGGAAATAACCTTGCCCACCTTTTGCTCCGTGAAATTTAATAATCACCGTGCGATCAATGTCTTCCGGTTTCTTGATAATTTTAGGAACCTTAATCCCGGCGTCCACAAGCCATTGTCTTTGTTTTCCTCTGTCTGCTTCATGTTCCAAGATGCCTCGAGCTCCATAATGCATCGCTTTAATATCTTTGGCTTTTGAGGCTCCTACATGTGCCACAAATGAACCATGAGGAATTAGAATTGCATTCTTTTTTACCAATTGAGGTTCAATTTTAAAATAGTCTTTGAAGGAATCTATGCTGATAATTTCATCAGCAACTTTATATGATTTATAAGGCCTTTCTGAGCCTTTTTCGCAAATACAAATAGTCTTAAATCCTTCGTCATGAGCACCCTTTAGGATTTGTAAAGCCGTGTGGCTACCTAATGTCGCAATGCAGTAGTCGTTTATATTCCCCATATTTATAAAAATTAGATCTTTTGTGTATTGTACAAAGACTATTTAGATTTGTCTATGATTTTTTAATTTAGAAGGATCGCCCCGCCAATAACTACCAAATATACCGCAAATCCATTAAGGGAATATTTCTTCAAAAGTTTCATTAAGATTGCAATACTGAACAACCCGAAAATGAATGAGGTAATAAATCCGATTATTAATGAAAATGCAGAAATATCGTGAGTAAGAGTGTCAGAGTTTTTAATGAAAGTGAAAATTCCCGCTCCGAGAATTGCCGGGAGCCCTAATAAAAATGAAAATCTGGCGGCTTGTGACCTCTCTATTCCCTGAAAAAGTCCGGCGGCAATAGTTGATCCGGAACGAGATACTCCAGGAAGAAGAGCCAATGATTGAGCTATTCCAATAATGATGGCTTTGCGGAAATTTAGTCCCGCAATTTCAGCAGCTCCTTCTTCGCATTTGAAAAAATCTTTGATTTTATTGATTGCTTTCTCGATCACACCTTTGAATGTTGACGAATAATATTTGCTATAAAAAGCTTCTGCTGCGTAATAAGCTGTGCCCATGATAATCATGAGGGTGGCTACAGCTTTTAAATTTCTAAATTTTTCATCTATCCAATCCCCAAAAAACACGCCTGCTATCACTGCCGGAATAGTTCCCACTACAATGTAGGCGATCAGTTTTGTATATGGATTCGCCCATTTAGATTTTCCTATAAACAGGCCGAAAAAGGTCTTAAGCAACTGCCAAACATCTTTCCAAAAATAAATTAAAATTGCTAAAAAAGTTCCCATGTGAACAGTAACATCAAAACTTTTTAGAAGTTCCGTTTTTAGTTTTAAAAATATTTCCGCCAAAACTAAATGTCCGTCTGAAGAAATTGGCAAAAATTCAGTAATACCCTGAAGTGCTCCAAGGATCAATGATTGTAGTAAATTCATAAGGATGAGTTTTAAAGCCTATAATTTTTAGTGCCTAAAATATCTGCGTCCTGAGAATACCATGCTGATTCCTAATTCGTCAGCTCTCTTAATAACTTCATCATCACGAACCGATCCTCCCGGCTGAATAATAGCAGTTACTCCATTTTTCACAGCGAGTTCCATCGCGTCTGTAAATGGGAAGAAAGCATCTGAAGACATTACTGAACCCTTAATTCTGTCTCCTCCTTTTTGACAAGCGATGGAAACGCTATCAACTCTAGACATTTGGCCAGCTCCAACGGCCATAACCACTTTTCCTTTGGACATAACCACAGCATTACTCATAACGTGCTTTACAACTTTGGTGGCGAAGAGCATAGAATCTATTTCTTCATCAGTTGGTTTCTTTTTAGTAACTACCTTGAGATCTGCAGGCGTTAATTCATACATATCTTTGGTTTGAATAAGCAAACCACCGGCAACTTTTTTGATATCAGTTTTTAGCATGTCGAGCTTTAGCTCGCCAGTTTCTACGATTCTTAAATTCTCTCTAGTCATCAATCTTTCCAAAGCTTTTTTCTCGAAAGAAGGAGCAATAATCATTTCCACAAACATTTTCGCTTCTTTCATATAATCAACAATTGCTGGAGTAATCTCACGATTTGAAGCGATGATGCAACCAAATGCAGACATCGGATCGACTTGATGAGAAAGTTTAAAAGCTTCTTCAATAGTTGTGCTGCTTGCAACTCCGCATGGATTATTATGCTTAATCATGACAACTGTTGGTTCTTTGAACTCCTTTACAAGTTCCAAAGCGCTATCTCCATCAACGATATTGTTGAAGGACATTTGTTTACCATGAAGAACTTTTGAATTGGTAATATTGGCATCTTGATTTTCCGGATTGCGGAAGAAAGCGGCTTTCTGCTGAGGATTTTCGCCATATCTTAGACTACATAATTTTTCATAATGAAGATCTAATAATTCTGGCTCATCGAGCTTAATTCGGAGATAACGTTCAATTCTATCATCATATCTATGGGTAAGAGTGAAAGCTTTTCTGGCTAATTTTTTACGGAACTCTAAGGTGGTTTCGCCATTTTTTTCGATCTCATTTGCAACTTCATCGTAGTCATTTGGATCAGCAACAATGGTGACAAACTTGAAATTCTTGGCCGCACTTCTGATCATAGAAGGTCCGCCGATATCGATATTTTCAATTGCTTCTTCTTCGGTGACATTTCCATTTTCAGTTACTTTTTCAAATGGATATAAATTCACAACCACTAAATCAATCATCTTAATGCCGTTTTTCTCGGCTTGTTCCATGTGAGCCGCCTTATCTCTGAGAGCAAGTAAGCCTCCATGAATTTTAGGATGAAGCGTTTTGACTCTTCCATCCATCATTTCCGGAAATCCTGTATAGTCGGAAACCTCGATTACGTTTACTCCCCCTTCTTTCAAAGCTTTCGCTGTGCCTCCTGTTGATAAGATCTCAATACCTTTGGTAGATATTTTTTTGGCAAATTCAACAACGCCAGTCTTATCAGAAACGCTTATTAGTGCGCATTTAATTGGCATAGTAAGTTTGGTTAAAGCCCTCTTAAACCAGAGCAATTTTAATGATATGAGGAGAGAAGTCAATAGAAGGATTTTGTGATGTTATTTTATCGGATCCCATCCCCCTTTACTCCATGGATTGCAGCGAATAAGTCGCCAGAGAGATTTTAATCCGCCGTAGATTAGTCCGTATTTTTTGATGGCTTCTAGGGAATATTGCGAACAAGTTGGTTTATATCGGCAATATCCAAATGGATAATTATGTTTTTGAGGACCATGGTCCCGAGAAAAAGTTTTTTGGTAAAGCCGAATCAAAAAGCAAGCGATATTGCAAGGGGTGTTGAGAATAAATTTGAAGATGGATAAAGTCTTAACCATTGTTTTGTTTTTTCTTTTTGAACCACCCTATTAAAAACAAGATCCCGACTAAAAATGCTGGTCCGGAAATCGGCAAACTCCAAAAAAGAAATCCCACTTCAAAGGCTGGATCTGTAAATAATTTAAACACTAGTGTCCCGATGTACAAAAGACCGGCAAGTGTAAAAAATATTCCTCCAACAATTTCATATTTCCAAGAAATTATTAGGATAACTGTTAAAACAAGACTTGGGATATTATGCATAAACAGACCTAAAATCGTTCCCCAAAAGCCATAATTTCCATCAAAGATATCTAATGAAAACAGGGCTAAAAATAAAATGAACATTATTGCTAATATTCTTGGGGTCCAAAATAAGAGTTTATTTTGCTTTTGCATATTTTTGGGGTTGGTAATGAGCAGATAGATTTTACAATAAAAAGCTCTTTAATAAAATGCTCTCCCCTTTTTTGTCATCTTTTAGTACAATGAGCCGCGTATGAAAGTAGTATTACTTGCCGCAGGGCGAAGCAAAAGAATGGCTCCAATAAAAGACAAGAATTTCTTGAATTTTTTGGGTAAGCCACTTATAGAGTGGCAACTTGAGATGCTGTGGAAGGCTGGACTAAAAGATATAGCTGTTGTGGGAGGAAAACATAATCTTGAACCTATTGCCGCTTTGCTGAAAAAGCTAGGGAAGAAAGTTGTATTGGTTGAACAAAAAAATCTGGATATGGGAATGTGTGGAGCAGTCTTAGCCGCTAAGAATTTTATTGGAAAAGATGCTGTGATGGTTTTTAGCAGTAATGATGTGGTGGAAGAAAAAGCTTTTAAAGTGATGCTTGCGGCTTATAAATCTGGAAAAGCATCGAGTTATTTGATTGGCAAAAAGGTGGATAAATATTTTCCGGGAGGATATTTAAAGAGTGATAAAAATGGTTTTATTTCTGAAATAGTTGAGAAACCGGAACCGGGAAAAGAGCCTAGTAATCTGATAAATTTGGTTGTTCACATTCACGAAGATTCTGCAAAATTGATTAAGCATTTGGAAAAAGTGAAGAGTGCAAAAGATGATTTATATGAAGTGGGGCTTACCAATATGATCAAGGAAGGAGTTAAGATGAAAGCTGTTCCTTATGATGGATTTTGGCAGCCGATAAAGTTTCCTTGGCATGTCGTGCCGGTGTTTAAATATTTATTTGGACTCTCAAAAAAGACACGTGCGAAGTCTGTAAAGATTGCTAAGAACGCGATCATTAATGGAGATGTAATTATTGATGAGAAAGCGGTGATTTTTGATGGAGCAGTAATCAACGGTCCGGCTTACATTGGTAAAAATACAATTGTGGCTACAAATGCTTTGGTTAGAGAAAGCCATGTTGGTGAAAATTGCATTATCGGATTTAGTACTGAAATCGCGAGAAGTCATCTGGGGCATGATGTGTGGACTCATACCAATTATGTGGGAGATAGTGTGATTGGGAATAATGTTTCGTTTGGATCTGGGACAGTGACGGGGAATTTGAGATTGGATGAAGGAAATATTCACGTGGATTATGATGGTAAAAAAATTGATACTCAGACCAATAAATTTGGTTTGATTTGTGGGGATAATGTGAGAGTCGGCATTAATACAAGCCTTATGCCGGGCATTAAAATTGGGAATAATAGCTTTGTTGGTGCGGGAATTGTGGTGCCGGAAAACATTTCTGACAACAGTTTCGTGCGAGCAAAGTGGGAATTGAAAATTTCCAAAAATGAAGCTTCTTTGAATCAAGCTGGCAGAGAAGAAATGAGAAAAAAGCTTAGGAAATAATAAATGAATAATTTGTTTGGATTATGAGACCACCAGCTGATATCGGGCCTGAAATTTCTAAAAAATGTGTAGAGTTTTATTGCAAAGAAACTCCGATCACCGTAGAGGCAGCCGAAAAAAAATTAGCAGAATTGAAATATAAGAAATGCTGTGGAAGAGGATGCACAACCTGTATTAAAACTGTTTGGGCTAGATTTGAGACGCATATTAAGACCTTGAAAGAATCCGAGCCCTGATTTGGTCGATTTTTTCGTGGACCATTCTCAAAATAATTGCATCTGCTTTTTGAATGTCTGATTCAAAAAGACGGTTTTTTGTACCTTTGTATTTTGGATATAAAACTCTGATTTGATTCTCTGATTCTTGTAAAATTGCTCTAGCGGTTTTTTCAGTTTTTATCCTGGAAAGTCTTGTTCTGGTAGAATTGATGATGTCCATAATGTCGGTAAATAAAGGCGCATCTCTTTGTTCGAGACCTTGTAAAAATCTTTGTTCCTCCGGAGTTGTATTTGGACGAAGCATGTAAAAACAGTTAAGGCCATATTCTATGAGTTTCGGCAAATTTAGCAAGAGTATTTAAGCCTAACTTTGTTTTGCTAATTGGCGAATTACTTCCGGGTACCACTGTTTTTCCAGGGCTTGAACACGATCTTTGAGGGTGTCCGGAGTGTCGTTTGGGAGAACTGGGCAAGTTTTTTGAATGATGATTTCGCCGGTATCTACGCCTTCTTCGACGTAGTGGATAGTCATGCCGGTTTCTTTTTCGTGGGCTTGAAGAACAGCTTCATGGACATTTGCACCAAAGAAGTTTTTGCCGCAGAATTTGGGGATAAGTGCGGGGTGAACATTGATAATTCTTTTTGGAAAAGCTTTTACAAAAGGCACACTCAAAATTCTCATGTAGCCTACTAAGACGATGAGGTCGACTTTTTCTGCTTCTAAAATTTGGAGCATTTCTTGGTCGAAATCTTCACGAGATTTTCCTTTTGGATCGATGAAAAGAGCTTTATATCCTTGTTCTTTTGCACGCTGCAAAGCGTAAGCGTCTTCTTTGTTACTGATAACAATAGCAAGTTCAATACCGGGCATTTTTCCGGCTTTCATCTCGTCAATGATTGCTTGTAGATCAGTCCCTCTGGTTGAAGCTAAAACTGCGATTCGAAACATATTTTTAATTAAATTTCTTCTGTAACTTTTAATCCCAATTTCCTTTTTACCTCATTTCCGGCTTTGGTGATAGCCAAACTTCCGAGTGCGGTTTCTCTAAATTTTGGAGACATATGTTTGGCGATATTATTCATGGCGGAAACTACTTGATCGAATGGAACTTTGCTTTTTATTCCGGCCATAGCCATGTCGGAAGCGCCGATTGCTGTCATTGCACCAATGGCGTTTCTTTTGATACAAGGGACTTCAACAAGTCCGCCAAGTGGATCACAAACTAATCCTAAATAACTTTTTAAGCCAATTGCCGCTGCATCGAAACATTGTTCCGGAGTACCACTGCGCATTTCGGTGAGGCCGGCTGCGGCCATCGCTACTGCCGCGCCAACTTCCGCTTGGCAGCCGGCCTTTGCGGCCGACAAAGAAGCTCTTTCAGCAATAATCAATCCAATTGCTGAAGCGGTAAACATTCCTTTTAGAAGCCTTCTTTTCCCAGCATGAAAGTGTTCAGCGCAACTAAATAAAACTCCCGGAATTACGCCGGCTCCGCCGGCTGTCGGAAATGCTACTATCTTTCCCATTTCTGCATTTTGTTCCGAAACTGCGAGTGCATACGCCATGGCTCTTACCGTGACTTTATTTCCCATCATGTTTCCTAAATGTTTCAAACTGTTATAAAGCTTGTGGGCATCACCTCCGGATCCGGTCCACTCTGTATGACGTGTCGATTTGATTCCTTTATGAACAGCTTCATACATGACATCACGCACATTTTTCATCTGACTCCTAACGAAAGATGGTGTTTTATTGGATCTCTCCGCTTCATACCACTTTGCAATCGTAGAAATACTATGATCATGTTTTTTGGTGAGTCGTATCAACTCCTCAGCTGTCCTAAATTCGTATTCCATAATTATTGTTGTTTTTGGAGTTTAGATAGAGCTCGGACAAAAACCACTCCAGGGATTTTTTCCAATTCCAAAACTTCCGGTAATAAAATTCTTCTACCGTCCAAACTGATTACGCTTAAAGTTTCATCTTTATAGGAAACACTTTCCACTTCAGCAATATTTATACCAAAAGATTTTATTGCTTTCTCCAATTTTTCCAGGAGCTTGTGATTTTTTTCGTAACAAACCACAAGCGACAAATAACGGCCAGCTCTTCCCTTTATTTTGACTTTGAAATTATCGATTTGAAGAATTTCAATCATCCCCCCACCAATCGAAGACCCGATTACAGACATCTTGTATTTTCCATCTTCGAGCACAATTTTTACAGTATTCGGATGCCATTCTTCACCAAGATCTTTTTTTATAAATTGGTATTTGATGCCCTTTTTATTGGCAATCTCGAAGGAATCTTTGATATGCGGATCACTGGTTTTGAATTTCATTACTCCACCCAAAAGAGCGCGATCAGTTGCGTGACCTTTAAAAACTTCTCCAAACGAACCATGCAAATAGAAAGTAACTTTCTTTGGAGTCTTGTGATAGAGAGCGCGCGCAAACTGCCCGATCTTGCATGCTCCAGCCGTATGTGAACTGGATGGACCGACCATGATAGGGCCTGCTATATCGAAAATTGAAAGGTGTGACATTGAAATTACGATAATTTTAAATTGACGGTTTACGTCAATTTGTAATTTCAGTGTATCAGAACAAATTTAAATGTCTACCTTATTTCCCCTAGTGGTTTCAGAGGTCTATCCTCTTCTTCTTCGACTGTTTGGGGAACAGCTACCGGAGTTACTGGAGTCGCAGAAGTTACTTGTACTTGAGGTGCTTTTGCCTCCGTTTCAGCAGCGATAGCTTGTTCCACTTTCTTTTCTTCTACTAATTTTGTTTCGTTGATTGGATTATCTTTATCGTAAATAACTTGTGAAATAGCCCAAGCCATTGGAACACCATACTTATCGTATTCTTTCTTAATATTTAACATCAAATTGCTTTTTGTTTTTAACCAAGCACTCTTTGATTCAACCCAGGCTCTTACTTTGATATCAATATTGCTATCTCCAAACCCATTGATTAATACGGCTGGTTTTGGTTCAGCTAAAATGCCTTTGGTTTTCTTAACTGCGCTCATACAAACCTTTACCGCGTTTTCTAGATTACCTCTATAATCAACAGCTGCATCGATTTCAATTCTTCTAAATGGATTTGAAGTATAACTAGTGATTGTATTACTAAATAATTCTGAGTTTGGAACGATTACTTTTGTTCCATCAATTGCTCTCATAATCGTGACTCTAGATTGAATTTCGATAACTTTTCCCAAAGTTCCTCCCACATTAATAAAATCTCCAACTGTAAAATGCCTGCCAACAATAATCATTACTCCGGCTATAAAATTCATAATTAAATCTTTCAAGGCAAAACCCACTCCAAACCCGACAGCTGCTATAATTGTAGTTAAATCGATTCCGGCAATCTTCAAACCAACCGTTACTCCAATTGTCATAACAACCATGTAAGCAATACGGCCACCTAATGCTTGCACTTCCTTATGTTCTTCTTCTACGCCTTTTTCAGCCATCTTGCTTTCGACTACAGATTTAGCGATTCTAGCCAATAAAAAGGTTAGAGTTATGACTATAAAAGCCGCAATCCAAAGAGGGATTTTAGTGATAATCATTTCAACCAAGGAGGTCAACTGTGAGGTTGTATCTTCTTGGATATTGTTTACCGCTGTGGTAGCTGCGTATGCAATCATGTTTTATTTTTGTTTTGATATCGTAATATTTTAACATTTTTTCAATCTAATTTCAAGAACTTATCCTCGAGAATCTTGCTAAAAAATCTTCAATGGCTCAAATTGTCTTTAGTTTTAACTTCTAACCAAATTTCTATGGAAGCAGCAGCTGGATTGTTTTTTCCTTTTATTATCTTCGTAGGCTTTATTTTACTAATTAGCATCAAGGAAATTAAGCAATACGAAAGAGGTGTAAAATTCACTCTTGGTAAATTTTCAGGTATGGCTGAGCCGGGTTGGAGAATTGTGATTCCTGTTTTCCAAAAACTAACTAGAGTCGATATTCGTGTAAAGGCAGTAGATGTACCTGATCAAGAAGCTATTACCGAGGACAATATCTCTGTAGCAATCAATGCTGTTATTTATTACAAAATAGCTGATGCGGCAAAAGCCGTAATCGAAGTTGAGAATTTTTACTACGCAGTTATGCAACTAGCGCAGACCACTATGCGTAATACCGTAGGAGAATTTACTTTGGATAAATTATTAAAAAGTCGTGCAGATGTAGCTAAACAAATTGAAGAAGCCGTTGAACAAACAACTGCTCAATGGGGTATCGATGTCTCTTCTGTAGAACTTAAGGATGTAGTTCTTTCTGCTGAATTAAAGAGAACAATGGCGAAGGTGGCTGAAGCTGAAAGAGAAAGAAAAGCTGTAATTATCCAAGCTGAGGGAGAAGTGATTGCTTCTGAAAATGTCTCAAAAGCTGCAAAAACATTGTCGGAAGCTCCGGGAGCTTTGCATTTGAGAACATTACAATCAATCAATGATCTTTCTTCTGATCAATCAAATACAGTAGTCTGGATGGTTCCAGTTGAGGCACTAAGAGCATTGGAAAAAATCAGCCAAGCCTTGGATAAAAAATAATTTCCGAATCAGATGACTAAGCAATATGGGTTATTGGCTTTCCCGGCCAAACATTCATTGTCCCCTGAGATTCATGGAGCTGCTTTTAAAGCCCTAAATATTGATGCTCAATATGGCTTGTTTGAAATACCAGAAAATGAACTAGATGATTTTGTGAAACAGGTAAAAACTGATCTTATTGCCGGATTATCAGTATCTTTACCTTATAAAGAAGTGATGATTAATCACTTGAGTGAAATTAATGAAGACGCAAAAAAAATTGGAGCTATCAATACTGTTATCAATAGAAGTGGAGCTTTATATGGGTATAATACTGACTTCATTGGTAGCAATATGGCTCTTGAAGAAGCTATTGGAAACTTAAAAGGCAAACGAGTCGTGATCCTTGGAGCTGGTGGAGCAGCAAGAGCTATTATTTATGGACTCTTAAAAAAGGGCGCAAAGGTTGTAGGAATTTTGAATAGAACTTTGGAAACGGCTGAAAGTTTAGCAAAAGAATTTTCGAATATGTTTAATGTTCAAATACAGCCTTCTTCCAGCGAGAATTTAGACCTAAAACTGCCATTTAAAGATGATCTTGGGGATGATGCTATTTTGATCCAGACTACTTCTATTTGGACAACAAATTCTGATATTTCTGACGAAGATGCAAAAAAATTCTGTCCTCCAGAATATGTAAATTTATTCTCTACGGTAATGGATATTATATACAGACCTAGAATTACTCCCCTTTTAAAAATTGCCGAAAATTTAGATAAAAAAATTATCACTGGTGATAAAATGTTCCTCTATCAAGCTGCCGAACAATTTAAATTATGGACTGAAAAAGAAGCTCCTCTTGAAGTAATGAGAAAGGTTTTGGAGGAGAATTTAGTTGTGCCTTAAGAAATCTGCTCAGGCTTCATCTTTTGCTTTGGGAGCTTTTGGTTTTTCAGATTCAACCTCTTTACCATAATCGTTTCCGTAGTCGGCATCTAAAGATAAAAAGTCTTTATCGTAAAGTTCAACAATCCAACCATAGATCATTGCGAATATTCCATATACCAAGGCAATTGATCCCCAAACTACAGGTAATGCAGTGAATAGAACTATTGCAGCGGATTGTCCTCCGTAAAGACCAAATAGAATTGCGGTGCTAATAACAATTGAAAAAGTAACTCCGTATAGTCCGATCAGAGAATATTTGCTATTGGAAACAATTTCCATAATCATCGCACTGGCTTGTGAAGAAATGATTACATGAAGTGCTAAAATAAAAATCGATAGTTCTACTTTTGCTGATGTAGCGATGAAATATACCGGCACCATTAAAATAAACAAGACTACATTCAAAATAAAAATGTGATAAATAGCGGTGGCTGTTTTTGTATACTTTTCGCGCTCAGTGAGAGACAGGAAAAGTACACTTAAAATATCACTGGCTGTAGAAGCCAAGAAGGCCATAATGCTTACTACAAATACGAATACCGGGCTAATACTTTCAGTAGTGTCAACTGGATTGGTAAGTGGAGCTATAATTGACGCCGCAAGAACAGCAAATACCAAAAGAACTAGGGCTCCAATCCCTCCTCCGGCAAGTCCGGCTAGAAGTTTTAATAAAAGAACCGGAAAGGAAATTTTTGCCGGGCCAAGCTTTTGAACGGCTTCTTCCACAGCTACATTTGTTTCATTTGTTTCTGTTTCTGCCATATTTTTTATTTTTTAACTCGTTTAATTTTACCATAAAACACAATCAATAACAATACCGCGGTAATAATATAAACATCTGCGAGATTAAAAAACGGATATTTCCAAATAGAGATAAAATCAATTACAAAACCATGCCAGACCCTATCTATTAAATTCCCTATTCCTCCGGCGACCAAGAGAGATGTCGCGATTTTGGCTATTTTATGAGAAAGATTTAATTCTTTGGCTGCTAAATAAACCAATAATCCTATCAATAGAAAATTACTGATAATGATAACTAAATATGGCACCGGTAGACTAAAGGCGATCCCCGTATTTTCAGCGTATTCAAATTTAAAAAAATTTCCTATTACATTTACCGGCTGTTCCAAGCTCGTTTTTGCGAAGTACTTGGATACTTGATCTAAAATCAAAAAATCAGTAGTGAGGAGAGCTAGTTTGGAGAGGTTTTTCATGGTACTTGATTTCACGGTTAAGATTATCGGATTTTTGTTTTAGTGGCAACTCTTGATAACATAACCCAAACCAGGTAGTATTTCGTTTGCTTTAAAATGTTATTTTTATATGAGAAATGCGCTAAAATTCGACACTGTTTTAGCCTCAGCGGTGATATTCCTGCTTATTTTCGGGCTGATCATGATTACGAGTATCGGAGTGCCAAAATCGATAGCGCTTTCTGCTCCAGGAGTGCTTTATCCTAATTGTAGTGACGCAAGCGTGGATTGTTATTTACTTTTCAAAAAACATCTTTTTCGTTTGGGAATAGGCATTGTTGCCTTTTTGATAGCCTGGAAATTACCTTTGAAATTTTGGAAACGTATTGCTCCTGTTCTTTTTGGAGCAACTGTTTTGATGTTACTTTTTGTAATGGTTGCCGGTCAAAGCTTCGGGACCATTGCTACTAACTGGCTTGTGTTTTTCAATACTTCTTTGCAACCTTCTGAGTTTGCAAAACTGGCTGTGATTATTTATTTTTCTTATTGGTTTAGCAAAAAAAATGAGAATGATATCGTAAGTTTTCATGACGGATTTATTCCGTTTGTAATTTTAGCCGGAATAGTTCTTTTTCCGATAGTGATGCAAAATGACTTTGGTGGAACTTTTGTGATTGCCCTGATTTGTTCCACGATTTACTTCGTGGCTGGAGCTAGATTCAAGCATTTGGCTTTAGGATTTTTTGTGGCGTTTTTGTTGGGAGTAGTCGTAATTTCTGCAGTACCACATGTACGTGAAAGATTTACCGGATTCACTAGGGTAAACGAAGAATGTGTGGAAGATTTTTGTTGGCAATCTCAACAAGCTAATATCGCTGTAGGTAGCGGCGGATTCTTTGGAAAAGGTTTAACTCAAGGAGTTCAAAAATCGTATTGGCTACCACAAGCTTCCGATGACTTTATTTTTGCAGCTTCTGCTGAGGAATTAGGATTTATTAGAATTATTTTTGTGGTTTTAGCTTATTTTGTAATTGGAATACGAGGTTATTCGATAGCAAATCGAACATCTAGTAATTTTGAAATGTTTGTAGCGGTTGGCATAACGACTTGGTTGATGTGTCAGGCTTTTATTAATATTGGGGTGAATACCGCTTTGCTACCGGTAACCGGTATTACTTTGCCTTTCGTCAGTTATGGCGGATCATCTTTGGTAGCGAGTTTAATTGGTGTCGGAATTCTTTTAAATATATCTCAAAACACAGGCTATTATGCGAATACTTCTAACTGGAGGAGGGACCGGAGGGCACGTAGTTCCCAACATGGCTATTATCGAAGAGCTTAAGGAACGCAAAATTATAGAAATAAAATATGTTGGATCAAAAAATGGCCCTGAAAAAAGGCTTGTTGAAAGAGCTGGAATTGATTTTGAGGGAATAACTTGCGGAAAATTGCGAAGGTATTTTTCGTGGGAGAATTTTGTAGATTTCTTTAGAGTGCCAGTTGGGATTATGCAGTCTTATAAGATTTTGAAAAAATACCAACCGGCTGTTGTTTTTAGTAAAGGTGGTTATGTGAGTTTTCCGGTAACTATTGCCGCTTGGAGATTAAAGATCCCTGTAATTCTACATGAATCAGATGTAGTTCCGGGTTTGGCCAATAGATTAAGTATGAAATTTGCAAAAAAAATCTGTATTAGTTTTGAGGAAACTAAAAATTATTTGAGCAAAAAATTGTTGAGGAAAACGGTCTTCACCGGCAATCCAGTTAGGGAAAGTATTTTTGGGGGAAATCATGAGGAAGGCTTAAAATTCACCGGATTGAACGAACATCGCCCTATTATTTTGGCAATGGGAGGAAGCCAAGGAGCAATGCAAATAAACAATTTGGTTAGATCAACACTGGATGAATTATTGAAAAAATTTCAGATAATTCATATTGTTGGACGAGGTAATTTAGATATTGGAATTCATAAAAACGGGTATAAACAATTTGAATATTTGGATGAAAATTTGAAAGATATTTATGCGATCACAGATTTAGTGATTTCGCGTGGAGGCGCTAATAGCTTGGCTGAAATCGGGTTGCTGAAAAAGAAAGCTGTAATTATTCCGCTCTCCACTACTGGAAGTCGTGGAGATCAAATTGAAAACTCTCGTATTTTCGTGAGAAAATTCGGATGGTCAATGTTGAGTGGAAATGTTTCCGTCCAGGATTTTGTTGATGCCGTGTTTTTGGCTTTTGATAATTCCACAAAGATTTCCGGGGATGAAATCCCGAATGGAAGAAATACAATTGTTGATTTAATTCTTAATAAAGGAGAATGAAAATTGGAGTAAATGGAAGGTTTTTATTAAAACCTTTTACAGGCATAGGCCAGCATACAATCAACTTAATTAAAGAGTTGGCAAAGATTGATGTGAAAAATAATTATGTAGTTTTTGTACAACACGAAGTCGCTCCTGAAATATCTAAAATGTTCACTGAAAATGTTGAGATTCGAATTGTTGCTGAAAAAAAATTACCATCAGCGGGAGCAAGAAAAGTGTGGTGGGAACAAATACAGCTACCTGAAATTTTGAAAAAAGAAAAATTTGAAATGGCCTATTTCCCTTATCCTTGCAATCCCTGGACGAAGGATTTTTATGGCAAAGGGATGCGTGTTTTCGTAACTGTTCATGATTGTTTACCTTGGAAATACAAACATTATAATGGCGGCATATTTTCAAAAACTTATAACCATCAATGCAAGAAAGCGGTCTCAAAAGCGGACTTTGTTTTTACAGTTTCTAATACTTCAAAAAAAGAGATTATTGAAATTTGCAAAGTTGATCCGGAGAAAATTTTCGTGATTTATAATGATTCCGGCGATATTTTTAAAACTGCCTCAGATGCGACAAAAAGCGCTCAAATCCTAGATAAATTCGGCCTACAAAAGCGTCAATTTTTCTTTTATTGTGGCGGATATGATGAAAGAAAAAATGTTGCTAAATTGGTCAAAGAATATGAGATTTTTATCAAAGATTACGATGAAGAAATTCCTCTGGTTTTAGCTGGTGGAAAAATGATGAATAATAGTTTATATAAAAGTTTTGATAATGCAAAAAGTGACTTCGGGCAAATTATAAAAACCGGCTTTTTGGAAGAAAAAGAGCTAAAAGCGATGTATGAAAATGCCATTGCTTATATCAATTTATCGAGAGAAGAAGGATTTAATATTCCTCTAATTGAAGCGGCAAATTGCGAATCTCCTTTGATTATTTCCGACACTTTAATTCATCGCGAAATTGCCGGGAAAGATGCTGAGTTTGTTGATCTGAATAAAGATGGATCTTGCGCAAAAATAATGGGAAAAATGATGAATAATGAATATCGAAAAAGTTGCGTGGATAAATCTAAAATATTATCTAAAAAATATTCTTGGAAAATCTCTGCACAGAAAGCTTATGATGTGCTATTTTCTTGATATAACTTTTTGAAATATGTTTGCAGAAAATTTAGCAGTAGTGATGGGGGCGATAGTTGTTTTGGTAGCTTTATGGCTTATTGTTGCTGTTAGGCATTTTAAACATTTGAGACAAGAGCTTAATGAACAATGGGAATTGGTGGATGAGGATTTACGAAAAAGATACGATCTTGTTCCAAATTTGATTGAAACGATTCGCAAATTTACAAATGCTGAAGAGTCCTTGATTGAAAAAATTATTAAGAATCGAAGAGATGTTGGAAAAGTATCTTCGAAAGACGCAGAAAGAATTATGGTGGAATATGATTTTACTAATGACATTAATGAACTGATTAATCTGGGGAAAAAATATGCAAATACGGGACTGGTGGCAGATACCAATTTCTTGGAATTGCGTAAAGAAATCGATGATTTGGAAAAAAATATAGAAGATAGAACCAATAGATATAATGAAATGGTGAGATATTACAATAACCATAGAAATGTTGTTTTTCTAAAGCCTATTGCGGTTATGTGGAGGTTTAGGGCGGAAACAATTTTCGAAGTCGAAAAATAATTTCCAGACCTGGCAAGTGATTTGATATTGACGGTGAGCAGCTACTCACCTATATTGGTGAGTGCATACTTACCTTATAACAATTTACACATGTCAGAAACTTTAACAGAAAAACAAGAAGCGGTGTTGAAGTTTATAGAGGAATATCAGATGGCTTACGGGAAATCTCCTACTCTTAGGGAAATGCGTGAGCATTTTGGAGTGAGTTCTGATAATAGTATTTTGAAACATCTGAAAGCTCTAGAAGAAAAAGGTCATATTCAAAAAGATGACACTCCGAGAGGCATTCAGTTGCTGGGGAGCATTAAAGAAAAGCTTACACAGGCTGCCGAGAGCGTGAAACTGCCTGTATTGGGTTTCATTCCTGCTGGAGGACCGGTAATGACTGAGGAATATGTAAATGGTTATATGACCGTAGGAGAGGAACTAGCAAAAAATAGCAGTGATTTCTTTTTATTGAATGTTACGGGAAATAGCATGATTGATGCCGGAATTTTTGAAGGAGATCTAGTGGTGGTGAATAGTAAAAAAGAGCCTAGAGATGGAGATATTGTAGTAGCTTTGGTGGACAATGGGAATACATTGAAAAGGTTTATCAGAAAAGACGGAAAGGTTTATTTGAAAGCCGAGAATAAAGATTACAATGATATTTATCCGGAAAACGAATTGATGGTTCAGGGAGTGGTGACCGCACTTATTAGGCAGTACTAAGCGGTAAACTGAAAATTATATAGGTCTTAAAATTCGGAGCCAAAAAAACGAAAAATGGCTCGCGTTGTTTCTTAGTCTTTAAATTTTAATCACATACATTATGTTTCTAACAATTACTATCGACACAGCTCAGCAAAAAAAATCGAAATTAAAAATGGTAAAAAAAGGAGCTTATGTCACTAAGGGATGGCGAGAGGTAAGAGCCTTGAAAAGGCCATCATTCTGGCAAAGAGTTTCTATTTTGAAGAAGAGAATTGGAGGAGGAATTTATAAGCTAGGCGATCAGATCGCAATGTTTTAGATACGGCTGGTTTAGGGATTTTTCATATAGCCAATGAAGCGCTTCCGTGCCCGCGAGAAGCGCTTTTTTGGGGGAAAATATTTATATTTTGAGGTGATATTGTCCTGTTATATAATAAGCTCGTGTCACAAAAAAAAATTAAAAGTAGATGTGTTCATTGCGGGGAAGAAGCTGCTCGATCGAGCTATAAGTATTGCAGTAATGCCTGTCAGATGGAATATCAATACAAATCTTATATAATAAAATGGCTAAATGGAGAGAAAATTGGCCTACAAGGATTAGGGATAGTTTCAAGGCATGTTAAACAATATCTTAGAGAAAAATTTGGTAATAAATGTTGTTTGTGTGGATGGGCTGAGGTTAATTTAAAAACTGGTCAAGTTCCTTTGGTGGCTGACCATATTGATGGGAATTGGCGAAATAATGTTGAAAGTAACCTTCGTTTAGTTTGTCCAAATTGTGATTCTCTGAGTCCTACATATGCGGGTTTAAACAGAGGAAATGGAAGAAAAAACAGACTATTGAGCAAAAGAGCTAAGGAGGGTGTTCTTATCGTATCGTAAGCCGGAGTAACTAAGGTGGTAGAGTAACTGTTTCGTAAACAGTAAGTCACGAGTTCAAGTCTCGTCTCCGGCTCCAGAGAGATTTAGGACTCTGTTCCAGTGGGGCTTAGTTCGTCTTGGGCTGCGCTATTTGCTAGATACCATTTAGGGAGAAATCTTTCTGGTATACTAAATAATCCCTCACTTTTCCATGCATTTGGATCCTGGTTCTGGGTAACAAATGCATCCATGAAAATTCTTGATCTTTCGCTATTTTCTACAAGATGGACTCTTTCATCTGCTGGTTCTTGAGCTATTTTTGAATTTTTGTATTGGTTTACAATTTTAAGCATCTCGCGAATTTTGGCTCTTGGGTCGTCGATAGTTCTTAGAGATTCTAATATTTCGATTAATTTTGCTTCTGGGTCCGATTCTGTGGTAGCAATAGATTCCAAGAGAAAGGCTATTCCTTCACGATTGCAGAGGTTGTCTCCAATTCCAAGTTCTACAAGAACTTCATCGAGTTTATCCGGATTGTTTATTGAGTCTATAGTTGGGTCTTCTTCTGACATAATTGTATTGTTTATTGATTATTTTATACTTTAAGCGGCGGCTTGGGTCAATGCTCTTTCTTGTAATGGGGTTTCAACTTGGATAAGCTCATCTAAAGTTTTTTTGAAGATTCTCCATGGAGGAGATTTAGTGTCTACTGCTATTATTCCTGAGCTTATTCTAACTCCAAATCCGTCTTCTATCATTTTATTTAAAACCTCATATCTTGGATCACTTCTTCCTATATCTAATCTTTCCATGTAACTCATTATTTGTCTTGCATATCCCACCCTTCTTTCCTGAGTAAGCCTTTCAAATGTTCTTTTATCCATTTCAAGTATGGATTTCATTTCTTTCGATCTCCTTGCTTGATATTTTTCTAGAAGCGTCCTTGCATCAACAATTTCTTTCATAGAAATATATTCTGAAAGTCGACTTTTTTCCGTTAGTAGTTGCTCGTATTCGTTTAATAGTGTCATGTTGGGGTTTTCTCTTATTTTTGATTGAAGTTCCAAAAGTTTTCTATCTATTTCGATTAGTCTACTTCTAACCGTTGCTACTTCTGTTGCTGGCAGAGTTTGTGCTGAACTAACATTTATTCTCATAGTAAGCCCTCCCGTTTTAAATTCTATATAACCTTTTGCTTCAATTTCAGCCTTAAATTCCTTGGCGGACATTCTTTTTAGGCCCGCTCCTTTTCTATAATCGTTTATCATTTTGAGAAATTGTTCTGTTTCCGGTTTAAAATTACCATCAAAAGCTCTTTCGATAAGATCTTTTGCAACTGATTCTTCAAGATTAATGTTTAATCTTTCATTGCTTTCCTCTATTGTGAACAGTTCTGAGCCATATTTCCCTCCAGTCATGCCGAGTGTAAATTGGCCACTTTTGAAAAAGATTTCATTGATGGCTTTTTTCAAATATACGGCTTCTGATTGGCTTATTTTTCCAGATAAAACCTCAGCATCTACCATGCCTTTCAATTCCTCTTTGAGTTTTATTGTCATTGATTTTCCTATTCCGGACTCGTTGGCTATTTGAAGTATTCCTAAAATTCTTAATGCTCTTGGATTTTTTGCAAATATTTCCGGCAATTTTTCATAACTAAATAAAGCCATATTATCACTAATTCTGATAATTGATCCCATTAAATGTGTGTCTGTATCCATTAAAAATTCTGTTCCATCATGATTCCTTATGAATCCTTGCATTTGTAAAAATCCTTCTTCTCCTACAATATCGACAAGTAAAGCTCTTCTGCTTTCAAGCATAATTTCACTCACCAACGGATGTAGTTGCGTTCCATCAAATCCATTAGCACCGAGTGCTGCCGTATATCCCATATCATGGTTAATCTGAGTGATGATCATTAAAAGTTTTTGCCGAATAGAAAATGGTTTCCCTGATCTTTCATATTGCGCCATCAAATCAGTAGCAACTTTGATATTTCCATAAATATGTCTAATTCCATGATCTCCTAGCTGTCTTCCAGTTGATTCGATGGTTTGATATGTCAATTTTTCTATTGAATCTTCTACTAATTTTGTTGCTTGTTCCGTTGTTAGACCCGATTCTTTTGCTGTTCCAATTAAATCGTAAGTGAGTTTTAGAATAAGGATTTCGTTATCTGGGCTGATTTTCTTTGAGATATTTATCCTGTCGAGTAATTGTTTTGCATGTTGCTTCAAGCGCTGAGCTGAAACGTCGTCCAGTTTTTCTTTCCCTTGCAATAATGTTTCTCTATGCTCAAGAGTATCGCTAAGATTTACCTCCTCTCTTGTTTGAACTCCATAAATGCTTTCCATCATAATCATTTCTTCTATCTCGGGATTCATTAACGAAGAAAGTAAAGCTTTTTGTTTTTGAATTATGTCAGCTTTCCCTCTTTGCCATGTTTGTAATTGCTCTATAAGTCTGGTCGGATTTGCAAGATATTTGGCTTCAATCTGTTTCATTGTTCTTTGAATTAATTCTGGAGATATATGCTCTCTCTTTTTTCCTGCTTTGGTTAACAAATTCATTGCTTCTTTTTCTATGAATCCTAACCTATTTGCTAAATTCAAAGCTTCTTGTGGAGAAATTGTTCCCTCGACTACTTGAGATTCTGTTTGAGTTGATATTTCTAATTTGGCTATTTCCATTTCGCCTTTTGCTTGTCTAAGCATAGCTGGATACCTCTGTGAGATTAACTGGTACATGGCTTTGTATTCTATTATGCGCTGACTTGGAGTCCCCCTGATTTCTGATGCTCTCTTCTGTAAATAGGTCTCATATTTTTTCATAAAGGGTCCATTCATAATTCCTGAAATTCTTTCCTCTAATGATTTTATTGATGCTTCTATTTGTTTAATTTTTGCACGAGCGGATGGGTCTCCTGACCTTACCAATTCTTGTTTTGTTCTATTTAAAGTTTCTATTTCTGATCCTATGTTTCTGATTTCTCTATATTCAGAGTATTCGCGAGCTATATCTTCTTCAATTTCTTCGACTTTTTCTTTTATGATTATTTCCTCTCTGGGAATAAACTCTAGGGTTAGTGACCCTTTTATTGCGGTTATTGAACCATCTGGATTTAATTTACATACGAATCCAGAAATTTGAAGATTCCCGATTAATGATTCTGTGGTATTTGTTGTGTCAGTCGTATACTCATATTTGCCTTTGACTTCATTGAATGATATTCGATATTTTGATACAAAAAGTGCTCCTGTAGCTCCTTCCAAGAATAATCTTGATCCTTTATCCGCTTTTGTTGGGATAAATTTATATGTAATTGTTTTCTTTCCACCATCCTTTAATACTTGTTCGAATTTTGTAACGACAGTATCCCCTCTAACTACAACCTCTGCCCCAGTTGCTTTCAGCTTAGTAACGAGTTCCGCTTGGGTCATACCATCATATGCATAACTTATTGTATTGCTTACTTGGTCTATTGACGTGATCGTTGAGTGATCAATTATAGATCTGACCGTCGAGTTTACATTTGCATGTACACTCATTCCATCCATTGAATTTAATACCGACAAAGCAAAGCTTGCTAGCGGATGGATGTTTTCTGCACCTTCTTCTGAAAGTTCTTGAACAACTTCTCCTCCGGTTTTTCCAATGATTCCCCATCCACTAGTCATGTCAAAAACCTTATTCAAACCTTGAGCCATTTTCTGGAATCCTTGGCCAACAATACCCACTCCGGGCCTATTGAGAGCTGTTCCTACGTATTTTCCTACTCCTACGCAAAGCAAAGACATCGCCGTATTTGTTACGAATCCTTGTGCTAAATGGCCGATACTAAAATCCATTTCCATTCCAATTAAACCTTTTCCTATTTCAGTTCCAAATGTTGCACCAACTCCTGCGCAAGCAGAAGCAAATACTAAGCCTGCCGTTCCTTTTAATACTATTCCATAGGCTGCAAGAGCTGCTCCTCCTGTTGCAGCTGCAGCTATTGCTCCCACGACGGCTGCCGTAATTACCACTCCATTTGTTTTTAACCAATCGGCCATATTTCCAGTAATAGTGTCTGGCTTTAGCTCTTCTATTTTGTTACACAGGGTAACAAACTTACTATTTTCACCTCCTAAATACAAACTTTCGAGTCCTTTATAACTTTCGATCATTTGTTCCATTCTCTTGTATGAATTGGAAAAAACATTGTGTCCCTGGCCAAAGGCTTGATTATACTCAAGCATATAGTCATGTGCCTGTTGGAGTTCGTCAGACAAATTCTCATCTTCATACATTTTTTTTCTTTCCTGGACAATTTTTTTCCATTCCGCAAGATTTTCTTCAGAAATATTTCTATGCGTGAAAAATTCTGGATTTTTTGAAAAAATCGAATAGATCATTCCCATCCTATTGTGAAGATCTCCCACTAATCTTGTTCCAACTGTTCTAACATGTTTATTATTTCCAAAATTTAAGGCAATTAGTTGATCCGCTTTAGCCAAAAAAGATTTAAATGCTTTCTTGTATTGACCACGCATTTGCTCTTCTTGCTTAAGATTCATCCCTTCAAAAAAGAATTGAGGAATCTCAAAAGGTCTATGTGCGTATTTTTCAAAATAAGCATATATTTCACCAGTTTCTTTAGGAGTAATATTGCCCTGTGTTATCCCTATGTCTAAATAAAGAAGTTTTGTTTCTCCATCCTTCATGGTGTATTCAAATCTTTTTTGAGGATTTCCGTTTATTTCTTCCCATTTTTTATTGCTATCTTCTCTTGCCTCATCATATTTTTCCTTTAAGCGTGCAGCTTTTTTCTCTCTATATGCTCTTATCTCTGGAGTTTCCGGCTTACTTGGATCGGATAAAAAATCGCTTAACGCTATTTCATTTTCAAGATTATCGTAAAGAAATTTTAGTTCTTCTCGCTGTTTTTTTAGCAACGCAATCTGACTATTAGGGTCTTCCTGACTATATATTTCTTGCCATTGTCGAATGGCATTTGCCAACTCTTCTTCTTCCTTTGGAATTTTTATTGTACCACTAATCGTTGCTAAGTCTTTCGACCCTTTTAGAGGATGTATTTTCCCTTCCTTTTCAAGTTTTTCTAAGCTAAAAACAATCAATTTTTCGACATATATTTTTTCAAGTTCAAATTTTTCAACTGAAAGATCAGCTATTTTGAACTGAGACTCTAGGAATCTTTTTTGTTGCGAAATAGCGATTGTTTTTAGCCCTCTTAGATCTCCTTCCAGAGCAGCAGCTTTTTGAGTTAACTCTTGATATTCCGGTTCTTTTTCGTATGTATATTGTATTGTAAGGCGTGTTGATTCTAATTCTTTACCTTTTGCCTGCATTGTTACGGTTGTTTCCCTGAATTCTTCTGCTCTTTTTCTGGATTCTTCAATGGCTTCTCTAATTTGACCATCTTTTTTTTCGAGGTTATCATGGGCTTCTTTTAAAGGTAATCTTTCTTCGTCTCTTTTTATTTCTTCCTGAAAATGTTGGCATATTTGTTGAAATTCTTTTTCGTTTCTGTTTATAAGATGCCCCAATGCTTCATATTTAAGATTTTCTATAACCTCCTCGAGATTTTGGTCAAAACTGACTTGAGCATATTTATTACAAAGGCTCGAAAGTACTCCCATTTTATTACAGAGCTGATCAATCCCAGGCTTTTCTCCGTTGGTTAAATATGCCTGGAAATAGAATAATTCTGTTTTCTCCTCAATTTTTGGAATTTCTCCAGTTAAAAGTTTAAATTTATTGAATTTTTTCGTATTTTCTCTAATTTCTTGGACATAAAATTCAAGCTTGGCGAGAGGAGCAAATTGTAATATTCCGACTTCTTCCCTACTTTTAGGATTAAGCATCTGTTCATTGCTTTCAATTTCACTAATGAAAAGCTCTCTCTGTGCTTGATAATTGTTAATATCTATTATCCATTTAGATATTTGAGCATTGAATTCCTTTTTTTTATTTTCGAGATTTTTTGCATCGATTGATTTAAGTAATTGTTCTAAATCATCTTTTATTTGGAATCCAAAATAATCGTTCTCATGTACTATGCTTAATTCTAAAAGAAGAGCATCTGTTTGCTTGATGTACGTATCGGTAAGTTGATCGGCTTTGTCTTCCCCAAGAACTGTGATTCTTTTATCATTAGGATTACCGTCTAAAGCGTCTAACCTATTTATTTCTTGATTTATTGGCATTTTTATTTTTATAAACCTTCTAGTTCTTCCAAAAGCTTACTCATTTCATTTTGTTCATGAGTTTTTGATTCTTTTTCCTGGATAAAAATTTTTTTACATTGTGTTTTGCTAAGAATTTCTTTTATTTTAGCGATTCCCTCTGTCCCATTTTTAAGTAAATATTGCTTAAGAGATTCTTTTATTATCCTCTTTTCCTCAAGAAGTTGATTCAATAACAATTCCTTTCCTTCATCAGAAGCTTTTTTTAAAGTTATCCTAATCATTTGCTTTTGCATCGGATTTAGAAAAAATGAAGTTTTCAATAATTGTTCTAATTGTGCTTGGATATCGGCCATGATGGTTTAATTTAATAAGATCTGCTTATTATAGCATTTTAAGCCGTTTGAGTAAAGCGTTGAACAAGCTAAGAGATTGCGAAGAAATGCAATTGCATCTGTGAGTGATCATTTGGCTAGAATTGCTAAAGTGTCACCAGGTTGGGAAATTTCTGGAGTAGAGCCTCTGGATGATAATGGTTTAGTATTGGCAGAGTTGAAGAATTAGATACAATGGTGTCGTATGGACTTCAAATTTGTAAAAATTGCGGTGTATGTGCCGAGTTCTCACGGGGATAAAATTCGTGAAGCTTTGGCTTTGAGTGGAGCTGGTCATATTGGAAATTATGATTATTGCAGTTTTACAACTAAGGGCGTTGGACGATTTCGAGGACTAAAAGGAACTAAACCTTTTATTGGTAAATCGGGAAAAATTGAGAAAGTGGCAGAGGAACGAATTGAAACTATTTGTCCTAAAAAAAATCTAAAAAAGGTTTTGGCGGCAGTTAAAAAGGCTCATCCTTATGAGGAACCTGCCATTGATATCTTTCCATTGTTGAATACGTAGAAATCGTATAAAATGAGCTCCCGATTAGAGGGCAATTCCAAAGGGCTTTATCATGGAAAATCTAACACCAATGATGCTTCAGTATAAGAAGGTCAAGGAGAACTATCCTGATGCTATTTTGATGTTTAGACTTGGCGATTTTTATGAAATGTTTTTTGAGGATGCTTTAGCGGCTTCCAAGATTTTGCAAATTACTTTAACGGGGAGAAATAAAGGCGGTGCGGAAAAAGCTCCGATGTGTGGAGTGCCTTTTCATGCAGTTGATAATTATATTTCCAAATTAACTCGTGCAGGTAAAAAAGTGGCAATTTGTGATCAAATGACTGCTCCAAATGGGAAGTCTATTGTGGTAAGAGAAGTGACCAAAGTTATTACTCCGGGAACGACTTTTGATGAAAACGTGATTGATAATAAAGCGAATAATTATGTTTGCAGTATTGTGAAAATGGCTGACATATATGGTTTTTCTTATTGCGATATTACCACCGGAGAATTCAAAACAACTGAGCTTTTAGGATTAAAAGATTTGAGATCAGAACTAGCTCGCATCAATCCATCGGAATGCATTTGTGATGAAAATTTGAGACAAGAATTAAAAGATCATTTAGCTACAATTCGAGGCATGTATACATTCCCTTACAATTATTTCAAAGAAGCAGAGGAGGAGTTGAAAAAATCTTTCGAGATAAAATCTTTGTCAGTTTTTGGCTTGGAGAGCCATGAAACTGCAATCAAGTCTTCCGGCATGCTATTTGAATATTTGAAAGAAACTCAGAAAACGGACTTGAAACATATTCAAAAAATCTCTTATTATCAGATTTCCGATTTCATGCCTTTGGACGAATCTTGCATTCGTAATTTGGAAATTTTTTATACTAATCGCGATGGCAAAAAAGAAGGGAGTTTGAATTGGGTACTTGATCAAACTTCGTGTGCCATGGGAGGAAGGATGCTTAGAAATTGGCTACTACATCCACTTTTGGATCAAGTGACAATTCAGAACAGACTTGATAAAGTGGAAGTTTTTGTAAAAGATTCCAGCTTACTTCGAGAGGTACGCGAAAAAATTTCGACAATTTATGATATCGAAAGATTGCTTAGCAGATTATCTCTTGGAAGTGGTAATGCTCGAGACTTGATTGGTATAAAAAAATCCTTGGAAATTATTCCGGAGATTAAAAATTTGATAAAAGATATTCCTTCTCTACAAAATCTTGATGCTGATATTGAGCCACTGGAGCCATTAAAAGAGATTATTGAAAAAGCAATTACAGACGAACCGCCGATGAGTGTCCGTGATGGAGGAATGATTAAAATGGGATTTAATTCCGAATTGGATTCTCTAAAATCGATCAGCACAGAAGGAAAAACTTTTATTCTTGAGATGCAAGAAAGAGAAATTGCTCGCACCGGGATTAACTCTTTGAAGATAAAATTCAATAGTGTGTTTGGTTATTATATTGAGATCAGCAAGGCAAATCTAAGCTCTGTGCCAGAGGACTATATTCGTAAACAAACACTTGTAAATGCTGAAAGATTTATCACTCCCGAACTAAAAGAATATGAAGATAAAGTTTTGAATGTCGAAGAAAGAATTAAAACTTTGGAATATGAACTTTTCTATCAAGTGCGCATAGAGGTTGTGAAAAAAATCGTGGAATTACAAAAGATTGCCAAGAGAATTGCAGAACTTGATGCATACTCAAATTTCGCTTATATCAGCGTAAAAAATAACTACTGTAAACCTGAGATTTTAGATAATGGGAATATTAATATCGTGAATGGCAGACACCCCGTAATTGAACAATTGAGTTTATCGAGAAGTTTTGTTCCCAATAATTGCGAACTAAATAATGCTAAAAAATTCTTGCTGATTACCGGACCGAATATGGGAGGTAAATCTACTTACTTACGACAAGTAGCTTTGATTGTTTTGATGGCGCAGATTGGATGTTATGTGCCGGCAGAGAAGGCCAGTATTAGTGTTGTAGATCGCATTTTTACACGTGTGGGAGCTAGCGATAATCTCACTCGTGGAGAGAGTACTTTTATGGTAGAGATGAAAGAAGCTTCTTATATTTTGAATAATGCGACGGAAAAAAGTTTGATAATTTTGGATGAAATTGGAAGGGGAACTTCCACTTATGATGGAGTGAGTATTGCCTGGGCAATTATGGAATTTGTGCATGATAAACTTTCGGCAAAAACAATTTTTGCGACACATTATCATGAATTGATCGAGCTCGCAGATAAGCTTGAGAATGCGGTAAATCTGAGCGTAGCTGTAAAGGAAAATGAGCAGGATGGAGTGGTATTTTTGTATAAAATTATGGATGGCGGAGTAGATAAAAGTTATGGAATTGAAGTCGCGAAATTGGCGGGATTGCCAGCTGAAGTCGTAAGTCGTGCACGAGGAGTTTTAACAGAACTTGAGAATAAACATATTCAAAAAACTAAAGTGCATAAAGATCAGATTGAGATGTTTGAAGACAGAAAACATAATGCTTTGCACGACTCTGAAAGAGCCGCTTTGGCTGAACTAAAAGCCATCGACGTGAACAACATGACTCCTCTTGAAGCAATGCAGAAATTGGAAAATATTAAACAAAAATCACTATTTAATACTGAAGAATAATGTCGATTATAAAAATACTTTCGGACAATTTGGTGAATCAAATAGCTGCTGGAGAAGTGATTGAAAGACCTGCGAGCGTGGTAAAAGAACTCGTAGAAAACAGTATCGATGCGGGAAGTATGGATATAGTTGTTGAAGTAAAAGATGCCGGAAAAACTTTAATAAAAGTTACCGACAATGGATTTGGCATGACCAAAGAAGACCTGGAGTTAGCCCTAAAACGACATGCAACCAGTAAAATCTCCGAGGAAAAAGATCTTTGGAATATTCATACAATGGGATTTCGCGGAGAAGCTGTTCCAAGTATTTCTTCCGTTTCACAATTTACTATCCGCAGCAAAACTAAAGATGATTTAGCAGGCACGGAGATTAATTGTGATGGTGGAGAAATTGTAAAAATCAATGATGTAGGAATGAGTGTGGGTACATGTGTAGAAGTAAGAAGTTTGTTTTTTAATACCCCCGCTCGTCAAAAATATCTAAAACAAGACAGCACTGAAATTGGTCATATTACAGCCCTTTTGAATACTATCGCACTCGCCCATCCGGAGATTTCTTTCAAGTTTATTCATAACGAAAAAATAGTTTTTGATTTACCAAAATCGACTGATTTGATTTCCAGAATTGCGGATATTTTTGGGAAAGCAACTGGGGATGCAATGTTACCGATATTTTATGGAGGAAGTGATTTTAAAATCGATGGATTTATTGGTAAACCTGTACTCTCCAGATCTACGACTCAACATCAATATTTCTTTGTGAATAAAAGGCCGATTCAACATTTCTTATTAGCAAATACAATTCGCGAGGCTTTTCATTCGATGTTGATGGAAAATAAAAAACCGGTATTTATTGTGAATATAAATATCGATCCGTCGCTAGTGGATGTAAATGTTCACCCGCGAAAACTGGAGGTACGTTTTCAAGATCAGCAAGCCTTGATTCGCACTATGTACAATGCTACAAAAGCCGCTTTGGAGAAAACAGATTTGACTCCATTGGCATTCACGGAATCTCAAAGATATATGGCGGATAGTTTTCCAAAAAATATTACACAGAGTAATTCACAGAGTTATTCTAAAAATTATTCCGTTCCAAAAAATCCTCCTTCAACGATTCAAGAAGCCTTATCTTTTACCAAAAATTTCTTACAAGAACGAGATGCTCAACCTTTGCAAAACACCTCAAATGAAGAGCATGTTTCTCTAAAATCGATCAGTCAAATTTCTAATTCTTATATCGTTGCCGAGAGTGATGAGGGGCTTGTTTTAATAGATCAGCATGCGGCACATGAGCGTGTGCGTTATGAAGAATTAATGAACCAATTTGAGAATGAAAATAAATCTGTGCAGCCTCTTCTTGTTCCGGCACAGATGGAATTTACAGATCAAGAAGCATTGTTAATTGAAGAAAATATTGGAATTTTTACTGTACTCGGATTTGATATTCAAAATTTTGGAGGCAGGACTTTTGTAATCAATGCCGTACCAAGTTTCCTTTCCGGAGAAGATATTGATGAAGTGATTAAAGGCGTTTTGGATGATATTATTAATGAGAAATCTCCAACTAAATTCCAAGGAAAAAGTGAAGCTGTGATCCATTATATGGCTTGCAGAAGCGCTATAAAATTCGGTCAAAAATTACAACTTCCGGAAATGCAGGCTTTGATTATGAAAATGGAAAAACTAAAAAGACCTTACACTTGTCCACACGGCAGACCGACGATGATTAAATTGACTCTGAGCGAACTGGAAAGGATGTTTGGAAGAAAATAGCTTTTTTAAGCCGTAGACGCTAAATTTCGAGCTAATTAAAAAATTATTTACTCCAAACGCTGGAGAAATATTTATCGTAAAGAAGATTGGTAGCGTAAATAATTTCGCCATTTTCATCTAAACGAGCCGTGTCAGGATATGTCCCTAAATTGTAGACAGTAGAGTTTGCAGAAATTGTTTTTGTAAATACTGTTCCTTTGCTACCAGGTTGTTTTTGGACAGTAAGTTTATAGGTAGCAATTGGGTTTAATTGGAGAACAAATGGCAGTTTGTATTTGATTGTAATTTCTTTTGATTCACCAGCTTTAAGGTTCATTTTGGTCCAGAAATAGGTCTTTTTCAGATCTCCATCATATTTAGTTTCGACTGTCCCCGAAGCATCGATCAAGGTGCTTCCTTCTGGGACATAAACTCTAATCGTAGTGTCGTTATTTCCTCTTCCAAGAATATCGATGACCGGATCCTTCATTTCTTTGATCCCATATGAATTCAAAATTTTTTTCCAACTGCGATATACCTCGTCGGTAAAAGTGTGAGTTCTTTTGATGGTAACTTCGTCGGTGACATTTCCCAATTCATCAATTTGGGTATCGTGCGAAATAACTTCGTCGATAAATTTTTCAGATTTTGTTCCTCCTAGAGAGAATATTATTACGCTAAGATAATCTTCATTATCTACATTTGGAGTTACTCTTCCGCTTAATCCTGCAGCGTCAAAAAGAGCTTGAATATCAGCGTTTCCAGACCACATCATGATATCTTTTTGCTGTACAGCTCGGTAAATTTTACTGGTAATTTTACCGATATTTTCTTCTTTTAGAATTGCTTCTTTGAATGAGGGAATAAAAACTTTTAAGATATGTTTAGGATCTTTTGCCCCCCAAATTTTTCCTTCGATGATATAACTCAATAATAAATTATAATTCTCTGAATTTAGTTTTCCGAAGTTACCAACTTGTACCGGACCTGTTATTTCCAGGAAATCTTTTAGTAAACTCTGATTAATCGCAATCACAGTATCAACTCCTGGACCTTTTTCTTTTTGCATGATCCATTTTATCTTTGCTGCTGAGAATGAAAAATCCGGAGAATAGTTTGCATCTCTGAGCCGTAAATTTTGAGTAAAATCCTTGATTACAGCCGGTGGTTCGATTTTTCCACCATAAGATCCATCTAAATCGTAGACATCGTGTACGGTCATCTTCTCGATATAACCATCATTCATGTCCATAATGATATAACTACCAATAAAACCTCCTGTTGGTCTAATTTCATCATTATTTTGAAGAAGAATGAGGTACCTATGTGGATATCTATCTCCCAATAAAGTCATGATTGCCGGAAAGTGCTGCGAGGTAGCCTTGAGAGTTTCCGAAAAAGCGGCCACGCTTTGTTTCAAAAATTCTACTTTCGCTTTGATGTCTGCAGGTAAATTTTGGGTATCTACAGTCGCCACTGATTCGGCCGCCAGTTCAACTTTTTCGATAGCGAAATCCGTTTTTTCCAATCCTAATTTTAGGGCATCGGTAATCGAAGGATTTGATTTATCTTTATTAACATTTTTAGAAACAAAATAAAGAGGTATTTTATTAAATTCTTCCAAAGCTTCTGTAAAATTTTCTCCAGCTTGAGCAAAGTATTTACCTCCTTTTAAAAGGGCATCTACTGATTTTATGAGATTTGCGTTTCTAGAATAAAAAGACTGATCTGTATTGATAAACCATAAACTGTCCTCAGCGTCCGCGAAATTATCTTGGGCCTTATTAAAAGCTTCTATTGCATTCCCAAATTGGATTTTTGTCGCATTTTTGCCAGCATCTACGAGAAACGAGTATCCTTCGTAGGCTGATTGCGAAATATTTTCCTCAAGAGATTTTCCTCTGTAATAAGCGTTTATAGTATTAAGGATGAGCACTATAATTATTCCCGCAATCGATACTCTAAGTAGATTCCCCAAGAATTTTGGAGGAGCGGCCTTCTCTCCTTTGACATAAATATAATGACGAGTTTTCCCACCTTTTATATCCTTGATTTGGATAAAATCATTTTGTTTTTTGAAGATAATATTTTTTTCATGCGTTAAAATTTCTCCTTTTTTTCTTTTAGGTTTTGATCTGGAGATTTTAGTTCTTAGATCAATCTTCTTGTTAAAAGGAACTCCTTTAATATCTTCTATTTTCTTTGGCATTTAGTCGATGTGCAAATAATTAATTGTCACAATTCCATCGTTAAAATAATTCTTTCCAGAACTGAATGAGTCTATTGGTTTGAAATATTCGTTTAAAGAATTTTCGTCAATTAACAAAGGGTAAAGCTTCTTTAAATTGAAATAAGTCACCTCGTCTGAATTCTCAAGAATTGGGGCTATTTGATAGTCAAAAACAGCGGTTGATTCTAGACTGTTTTTCTCTCCGCCAGTAATATCTATTGAGCTCTTTACTCCATCAATATGAGTTGCGATAACGGCAACATTATTAACTATGGCGTAATAAACTCCCCATTCTCTTTCCCCTATTTTCAAACCATGAATAACCGTATTTTTGTATGTACTATCTATTTTTTGGACTTCTTCCGGTACTGCAATTATTTCTTTTGAAACGGTGCCATCGGGCAAAGTATGTTCAATAATTGAAGGATTAAAAATTCCTCCGCTTTGAATAAATTTTTCTGATATTTTTTGTAAGTTTGAAGCGTCTGTTTCAGGATTTTCTAGTTCCAAAAGAACTTTATAAATATTTTTCCCGTCGACTTCTTCTACCGCTAAAGCGTATTCTTTAGTTAACAAAGGCAAGATATCTTGTCTGAAATTGATATCTGTTCCGAAATATTTTTGAACGTAATTTTGGATAAGAGCATTAATAAAAGACATTGCGTCTTCATTTCCTCCAGAGAATACCTCAACCATTCTCTTTAACTGATATTCAAGATTAATTCCTCCCCAGAAAGCCAGAGTGTCTGCAGAAACATAATCCATTAGTTTAGCATGATATTTTTCTTTGAAAGTAATGTACTGACTATTCTCTAGTTTTTCGGCATCAAGACTTAAAAAACTCTGAATTACGAAACTGTTATCCATTGCTATAAGAGCAAACCCTTCGGCCTTAAATATTTTGAAAAATGGAGAAAATGATTCAATGGATAATCCTTTTTCACTTAGAACCGGGAAGTTTTTAATAAACCCATTGTTGATTTTCTCAAAATCGAGATAAAAGAATGCCATTTTATTAACTGGCAAATTATCGTCTATTTTGCGATATTTCTCAGAAGCATATAGGGATTGTCCACGATCTTTTTGAGCATCTATAAGTTCATAAATATCCTTTTCTTCTGAAGCTACGAAAACATAATCCTTGATAATTACAGCGTAAAGAGCTGATTTTAGAGTATACACTTCATATCCTTCGTAATTCAGTTTGTTACCTGCGCTTAAAAATTTCTTAGCATTTTCTTGGCTAGCGATTTCTGCAAAATACAGTTTATTAGTAGCTTCTTCTTCTTTTTTGGAACTGAAAAATACTACCCCCATAGATCTTCCTAGCCATGGTTTCAGATCCGTTTCATAAACTACTTGAAATTGGGTTTCGATGTATTTTAATAAATTTTCTTTGGAATATTCTTTGTGATTTTTCAATAACTCGGTCCCTTTAACGATTTGGCTATGCTGAAAATTAGAATTAATCTCTAATACTGCAACAACATTTTCTCCAGGAATTATTTTAGCGATAGAAGCGGGCCTAAAAGCTTTGTTGAAAAGTAAAAATCCTACCATCACTAATAATGCCGCCATTATTATTACAAGTACTCCCCCGAAAATCGCTTGTTTACTAACTCTTCTTTTTGGCTGTTCTTTGGCTTTTACAGCAGATTTTTTACTCTCTTTTTTTATAGGCTGCAGTAAAGTATTTGCGTTGATTTTTTTAGATTTGGACTTTCTACCCATAGGAATATTTTTGTTAATTTTCGAGGATTTATAATTTCCATAATATTGCCACATATTACTTGTAAGTTAAATGGATTTTTCGTAGAATTAGGCAGCTATTTACATAAAAGTGAGCAATATGACAGCAAATGAACTACGAAGAAAATTTATAGATTTCTTTGTTAACAACCATCAACATAAAGAAATTCGCGGATCATCTTTGATCCCGGAGAATGATCCAACTGTTTTGTTTACAACTGCGGGAATGCATCCCCTGGTACCTTTTCTAATGGGTGTACAACATCCATCCGGGAAAAGACTCGTAGATGTTCAAAAATGTATTCGCACTGATGATATAGATGAAGTTGGTGATGAATGTCATCTCACATTTTTTGAAATGTTGGGAAATTGGTCACTCGGAGATTATTTCAAAGAAGGTGCGATCAAAATGAGTTATGAATTTTTGACTGATAAAGATAAAGGTTTAGGATTCCCGATATCTATGCTGGCTGTTTCTTGTTTTGCCGGAGATAATGACGCTCCTCGCGACGAAGAGGCTGCTAATATTTGGCGGGGACTAGGAGTTCCTGAAGATAGAATTGCCTTCCTTCCAAAGAAAAATAATTGGTGGGGACCTGCTGGACAAACAGGGCCATGTGGTCCAGATACAGAGATGTTTTATTGGACTGGGGAAGGAGCTGCTCCTGCGAAATTTGATCCTGATGATAATAAATGGGTGGAACTTTGGAACGATGTTTTCATGCAATATAATAAAACTGCTGAAGGGAAATTCGAGCCTCTAGCTCAGCAAAATGTTGATACCGGAATGGGATTGGAAAGAGTTTTGAGCGTACTAGGCGGTGTAAAATCTCCTTTTGAAACAGAGTTGTTTAAAGAAATTATTAAAGAAATTCGAACACTTGGGAAATATGACCAAGCTGACTTGAAAAATAGATCTGCAGAAAGAATTTTGGCTGATCATTTGAGGGCTGCAACCTTTATTTTAGGTGATCAAATGGGCGTTTCTCCATCAAACACTGATCAAGGATATATTTTGAGAAGACTTATTCGCAGAGCAATTAGATATGGAAGAAAACTGGGAATTGAAGTTAATTTTGTTCAAAAAATCGCAGAGATTGTTGTGAAAAATTATGGAGATTTTTATAAAGAATTGGAAACTAACAAGAGTAGAATTGTAACTGAAATTTCCAAAGAAGAAGAAAAATTTAATCAGACAATCAACAAAGGTTTAGCAATTTTATGGAAAGATATCGAGCAGATAAAACAACAAGGGGCTGCGAAAAATCCACAATCATTCAAAGAAGATTTCTTCTTTGAAATGTTTGCAACATATGGATTTCCGTTAGAATTAACCCTCGAAGAACTAACCGAGAAAGGATGGATAAATAATGAAGAAGAAAAAAAATATGTAGTCGAAAAATTTGATGCACACTTCAAAACTCATCAAGAATTATCAAAAGCTGGAGCTGAGAAAAAATTCTCGGGAGGACTGGCTGATCATAGTGAACAAGTGAGCAAATTGCATACAGCTACTCATTTATTGCATGCTGCTTTGCGCCAAGTTTTGGGAACACATGTAGAACAAAAAGGTTCAAATATTACAGCTGAAAGATTACGTTTTGATTTTAGTCATGGTGATAAAATGACGCCTGAACAAATCGTCGAAGTTGAAAAAATCGTGAATGAACAAATTCAAAAAGCTTTGCCGATATCGTGCGAAGAAATGTCTGTTTCTGCCGCAAAAGAACGTGGTGCTATTGGCTTATTTGAATCGAAATATGGCGATACTGTAAAGGTATATACTATGGGAGACATCGCTCAAGGAACCGTGGCAAGTATGGAAATTTGTGGAGGGCCGCATGCTAACAATACTGCTGATTTAAAAAGCTTTAAAATTCTAAAAGAAGAAAGTTCTTCTAGCGGAGTAAGAAGAATTAAGGCTGCGATTGGTTAAGGTTTTTTAAGCAGTTTTCCCTCCAAAACCCATTTATCAGCTTTGGTAATTTTTACCGGAACTATTTCGCCGATAAGAGATTTTTTGCCTTTGAATTGGACTTCTTTATAGTGTTCGCTATGACCGTGAAGCATTCCTTTTTCTTCAAATTCAACTAAAACGTTTAGAGTTTTGCCAATAAATTTAGGTAATTTTTTGGCGACTATTTTTTTCAACAATTCGTTAATTAAATGCCACCTCCGTCTTTTTACTTTTTCTGGAATGTCATCTTTTAAATTTTTGGCGGAAAAAGTCCCTTTTCTCTCTGAATATTGAGCAAAATAAGCGAAATCAAATTCCACTTTTTGGAACAAATCATAGGTAGCCTTAAATTCCTTTTCGGTTTCTCTACAAAATCCCACAATAAAATCCGTAGAGATCGCTATGTCTGGGACTGTTTTTCGTAATTTTTTAATAATTTCTAGATATTTTTTGATTGTATAAGGACGATTCATACGCTTAAGGGTAGCATCGTGTCCGGCCTGAACGGGAAGATGAAGATATGGCATCAAGGTCTTTAATTTGCTGTGAGCTTTGATTAAATCATCAGAAATATCTTTTGGATGAGAAGAAGTGAATCTTAGCCGTCTTAAGCCTTTAGAATAAAGTTTATCGATTTGCTCAAGCAGATGTACAAATGGAGTTTTGCCCTTTGGTAAGTACTTAAAAGTACCTTCTTGTTTGTCAAAATTGCTTAAGCCATAGGAATCAACAGTCTGTCCAAGAAGAGTTATTTCTTTACCTCCTTGCTTCACAAATTCTTCACATTCTTTGAGAATATCAATCATTGGCCTACTCTTTTCACGGCCACGACTAAAGGGGACAATACAATACGTGCAAAATTTATCGCATCCTGTGGAGATCGGTATAAAGGCTTGGGATTTTGAAGTATAGGCAGGAGTTATGTTGAAGTAGTCTTCGAGAGATTCTTCTTTGATCGATTTTAGTTTAATTTTTGGATTAAGCTCTTTTATCAATTCGGCAAGGCGTGGTAATTCTTCAATGCGTAAAGCGATATCAATTTCGTGACTACGGTTGAATAATTTATCTCTTGTTTCAGAATAACGAGAGCTTGATTTTCGCACCATGCAGCCAGTAATAACCACTATTAAATTCTTGTTTTTTTTGCGAAGCTTAATCATATCCACCATTTTTCCAATCACTCTTTGTTCTCCTTTTTGGCGAATACTGCAGGTATTAAAAAGAATCATGTCCGCTTCTTTTTCATCCTTTGCTTGTTTAAACCCTAGAGCTTCCAGATACGTTTGCATTCTTTCCGTATCGGAATAATTCATCTGACAGCCATAGGTGTAGATTAGGTATTTCATGTATGGTGCGCCCAGCGGGAATCGAACCTGCATTTAAGCCTTAGGAGTGCCTCGTTCTATCCATTGAACTATGGGCGCGCAATAATTATTATGATTTTTTTAAGACAACGTATGTCCTTTTTTCTTCCTGCAATTCACTCTTTGATTTGAAGGAAAATTTCTCTATTTCTTCGATTGGTTCCGCCCCAAGTTCTTTTAGTAAATCTTTTTGTGCGCCATTATCGACAAGGATTAATGCTCTTGGATCGATTGATTCCAAAATCTCCATAGCTTTTTTACCGTCAAGATTTGTTCCTGCTCCTGCATTCATAATTAAGACATCGATATCTCCGATTTCTTTTACCATGTCGCTGGTTAAAGCGTGTCCTAATTCACCTAAATGACACATTCTGATTCCTTCAACATCGAATCTAAAAATCAGCGTAGACTCTGATTTTTTGCCTTCTTGCTCTTCGTTTTTCTTGCTGCTTTTCCATGCCTGGAAAGCACTGATTGCTACATCCTTGATTTCATATTCTCCCGGCCAATCGCAAACTTGAGAAGCTCCTTCTACTTCTGCTGTTTTTTCTTTTAAACTAGAAAGGACTATTTCGCCTTTCAATTTACCTGCTCCGTTATCAGGATTAATTACTATAGTTACCCCTTTATCCTTGCATACAAAGCAAGTATTTCCATGCCATGTGATATCCATAAATTTGCACTTAAATGATTTGTACCGGAAGCATACTAGACTTGTAAAAGATATGCAATATTTGCTAGTATGCAACTCGAAAAAATTAACTTTTAGATATGTCAAAAATTACCAAAATTCATGCACGCGAAGTGCTAGATTCTAGGGGGAATCCGACTGTTGAAGTCGAAGTTTTAACGGAAAAGGGCCATGGATCCGCAATTGTACCAAGTGGGGCTTCCACAGGGGTTCATGAGGCCGTGGAATTAAGGGATGGAGATAAGTCTAGATACATGGGAAAAGGTGTTTTAAAGGCTGTAGAAAATGCCAATACGGTTTTGAATGATGCTTTGGTTGGTATGGAAAGCGAGGATCAAAAAGCTCTTGATAAAAAGATGATTGAGCTAGATGGAACTGAAACCAAAGGCAAACTCGGAGCTAATGCTATTTTGGGTATTTCAATGGCGGCGGCTCGTGCCTCTGCTAATGAAAGAGGACAATTTCTATATGAATATTTGAACAAAGATGCGACCACTTTGCCTGTACCAATGATGAATATTATGAATGGAGGAAAGCATGCAGATAGCGGTTTGGATATTCAGGAATTTATGATTTTGCCGGTTGGAGCGCCAAGTTTTAAAGAAGCTCTAAGGATGGGAACTGAGGTTTTTCATAGCCTGAAAGATATTTTGAAAGAAAATAATTTATCAACTTCTGTGGGAGATGAAGGTGGATTTGCGCCAAATTTGCCGCATAATGAAGCCGCTTTGGATTATATTGTGCAAGCAATTACCGCTGCCGGATATACTCTTTGGAAAGACGTGATGATCGGGTTGGATGCTGCTGCAAGCGAATTTTACGATGCGACTACTCAAAAATATAAAATCAAAATTAGTGGAACTCCTGAGTTATTAAGTAGTGGCGATTTAGTAAATTATTATGATGTTTTATTACGCCAATATCCGATTATTACAATCGAGGATGGTCTTAGTGAGGATGATTGGGATGGCTGGAAAAAGTTGACAGCCAATGTTGGTAAAACTATTCAAATCGTAGGAGATGACTTGTTGGTCACAAATGTGAAGCGTCTTGAAAAAGGAATTGCTGAAAAAGCCGCCAATTCAATCCTTATAAAAGTTAATCAAATCGGAAGCCTTACCGAGACTGTAGATGCTATAAATATGGCCAAGAATGCGAAGTGGACAGCAATTGTTTCTCATCGTAGTGGTGAAACTGAAGACACCACAATTGCTGATTTCGTGGTGGCAATGGAAACCGGGCAAATTAAAACAGGATCAGCTTCGAGAACAGATCGTATTTGCAAATACAATCAATTACTTCGGATAGAAGAGCATCTTGGGGATAAGGCTCAATATTTGGGAGGAAAAGCTTTCTACAACCTAGAAGAGGGATATAAAGATTCGCATAAAGAATTCTTAAGCTAAAAATATGAACATCATAAAAGAGTCAGTTGTCTCAAAATTGTTACCCAAAAGAGCTCCTAATTCTCATAAAGGAGAAAATGGGAGAGTATTGATAGTGGGAGGAAGTTTGGATTACTTTGGGGCGCCTATTTTGGCTGGACTGGGAGCTTTATATAGTGGAGCTGATTTGGTTTACTTATTTGTCCCGGAATGTAATTTTGATGTATCTAGAAGCATGTATCCAGACTTTATTGTGAAAAGTTTTAAGGGAAACTTTTTGGCTCCCGAGACCTCTAAACAAATCATAGATTTAGGGAAAAATGTTGATAGTATTTTGATAGGCCCTGGACTTTCCAATAATGAAAAGACTGTAGAAGCAGTGATTGAAATTGTGAATAATTTACATATCCCTACGGTGATAGATGCTGATGCCATTACCGCCCTGAAGGAAATTAAAAAATTTCCATTGGAGCAATCTATCGTGGTAACTCCTCATGGAAATGAGTTTGAGAATTTAGTAGATAGAGACATCGTGGTAGATGAAAAAGATCCAAAATCGATTGTTCTATTACGATCATTATCGATGGATTTACACATCAATGTACTTCTAAAAGGGCATATAGACTACGTTTCCTCTGACGATGGAGTCGTAGAAAAGAATCTTACCGGAAATGCAGGAATGACCGTGGGAGGAACCGGAGATGTTTTAGCCGGATTTACAGCGAGTTTACTTGCTAGGAGATTAGAACCTTTTGATGCGGCTAGATGTGCCGCTTACTATACAGGGAAAGCTGGAGATTTGCTTAAAAAGCAAAAAGGAGAATGCTTCTCCGCTAGTGATTTAGCAATGACCTTGCCGTATGTTTTAAAATGATTCTCCTCTGAACCATTTAACCATTTCTTTCGCCGTCACTCTCTTGTTTTTCATGATGATGCTGCGCTTTTTGAGAATACGTGGGAGTTTTTTCAGATATGCTGCGTAGCCTTTCCAAAGATATCGTTCCGCAAAGGTCATGTAAAATGGTGTTATCAGTTTTACAGACATAATAGGCCCAAAGTCTTTCCAAAATGTTCCCCATAATTCATTTTTTGCCTGCATCAAAAGTTGATTCCTGAAAGATGTTTCCTTTTGAATTTTGCTCAAATTTTTCCTACTTTTTATGAATTCTTGAGCTGTAAAAGTTGTTTGAACGACTTGTCCTCTGGCATGATAGGCAATTGCATGAGGGCAATATAAACTCTTCCATCCATATAATAAAAATCTCCATGACAAATCTGCATCTTCTTTGTATTTACCAAAGTCTTCATCAAAATATTCGTCCAAAATTTTAGTGTCTTCCAAAGCTGCAATGTTGTATAAGGGACATACCCCGGAGGTCCCGAAAATCTCTCTATCCTCATTATATTTACCATCATCTACTATGCCCTGTCCGGCATCAACGATGCGTCTATTTCTGTAAGCTACTAAACCTGCGCTATCGATAATATCGGTAGGTTTTAAATTGTTGAAATCATATAAATAAATTTTCCCTGTTGTGCCTGCAACTTTTGGATGTTTTTTTGAATGATCCACTAATTTCTCGTAATAATCAGGAGAAATAACTACTTCCGGACTAATGATCGAAACATATTTAGCTCCCCTACTTAAAGCCATTCTGATGCCCTGATTGGCGGCTTTGGCGAAATTGCGATTTTCCGTATTGGCAATAATCGTAACTCTTTGATCAGAGTCGTAAGTGTTGTGCATAAACTCAATTCCTTCTCTGTCTGAAGAGCTGTTATCAATAAAAATCACGTTAAAATTCTTGTAAGTTTGCTCTAGGATTGAAGGCATACATACTTTCAGATAGTCAGGAGTATTTTGATGAATTATAACGACAATCAGTTTATCGAATTTTTTTTCCAATTTAGGCTCACTTTGTTCCTCTCCGGAAACAATACTTTTGGGCTTAACTTTGGTTGTTTTTCGGGTAACCATAATGTATAGTCATGCGTGCGTATAGTTGCTTAGGCACCTACACGCGCGAGTAGTTTATAAAAATACTGACAATATGTCCACACATCTTTTTACTTCCGAGTCGGTCACGGAGGGCCATCCGGATAAGATAGCAGATCAAATTTCCGATGGAATTTTGGATGATTTACTAACTCAAGATCCAACCAGTCGTGTAGCTTGCGAGACTATGGTTTCAACAGGAATCGTTTTTGTGGCCGGAGAAATTCGCACAAACGGCTATGCTGACGTGCAGAAAATAGCCAGAAACATCATCAAGAATATTGGGTATACCGATGCCACTTATGGCTTTGATTACAAAGCTTGTAGCGTGGTAACCGCAATTGATGAACAAAGTCCCGATATCGCCATGGGAGTTGATCCGGGTGGAGCCGGTGATCAGGGAATGATGTTTGGATTTGCTTGTAATGAGACTCCCGAGCTTATGCCGATGCCGATAATGATGGCTCATAAATTAGTAAGAAAATTAGCTGAGGTTCGCAAGCAAGGACTTTTGAAATATCTCAGACCGGATGGGAAAAGTCAGGTTACGATTGAATATGACGGATTTAAGCCGGTAAGAGTTCATACTGTTGTGGTTTCAACTCAACATGGACCTGAAGTAGAACAGCCACAAATTAAAGCTGACATGATCGAACATGTGATCAAACCGGTGTGTGGAGATATGCTTGATGATAAAACTGTTTATCATGTAAATCCAACAGGGAGATTTATCGTGGGCGGTCCTCCCGGGGACTCAGGATTAACCGGAAGAAAAATTATTGTAGATACTTATGGTGGCATGGGCCGACATGGTGGCGGCTGTTTTTCCGGAAAAGATTGTACGAAAGTAGATCGCAGTGGGGCGTATATGGGGAGGTATGTTGCCAAGAATATTGTGGCCGCAGGTTTGGCTGATAGATGCGAAATTCAGGTGGCTTATGCTATTGGGGTAAAGGATCCTGTTTCTATTTTTGTGGAGACTTTTGGAACCGGAAAAGTTGATAATGAAACTATGGAAAAAATTGTCCGTGAAAATTTTGATTTTTCTCCAAAAGGAATTATTGAAAACTTGAAATTATTAGAACCAAAGTTTTTGAAAACTGCCGCATATGGTCATTTTGGAAGAAATGAAGATGGCTTTACTTGGGAGATTACCGATAAAGCGGAAGCTTTGAAAAAATATTTAAACTAATTTTTAGAATATGAATTATAAAGTTCGTGATATCAAATTAGCGGCTTCTGGCCTTAAGAATATTGAGCTCGCTGAGATGAATATGGGAGCACTGATGGAAGTGCGCAAAGAAATGACCAGGTCAAAAATCTTTAAAGGACTACGAATCGGAATGGCTCTGCATGTTACAAAAGAGACTGCTGTTTTGGTGCGAACTTTTAGAGATGCCGGTGCTGAAGTTTTTATTACCGGATGTAATCCCCTTTCCACGCAAGACGATGTAGCCGCTGCGCTAGCGAAGGAAGGAGTGCATGTGTATGCGCATAAAGGCGAGTCCGGAAAAGAATATTATCAATTTTTGAATGAGGTGATTGCCGGAAAACCACACATTACTATCGATGATGGGTGTGATTTGGTTTCCGAAATTCATAAAAAACATACCGATTTGATTCCTCAAATTATCGGAGGATGCGAAGAAACGACTACGGGAATTATTCGTCTGGAAGCCATGGAAAGAGATCATGCTTTGAAATATCCGGTGATTGCGGTAAATGATAATCTGACGAAACATTTGATGGATAATTATTATGGGACTGGTCAATCTACGCTTGATGGCATTATCAGAGCTACAAATTTTATGTATGCCGGAAAGACTGTGGTAGTGGCTGGATATGGAAGCTGTGGGAAGGGAGTGTCTTTAAGGCTCCAAGGAATGGGAGCAAATGTTATTGTGACTGAAGTAAAGCCGTTTAGAGCGCTTCAAGCAGTGATGGACGGGTTTAGAGTCATGAAGATGAAGGATGCCGCTCCAATCGGCGATTTATTCATTACGGTAACGGGAGATGTAGATGTGATCACAGCTGATCATGTGAAGAACATGAAAGAAGGAGCTATTTTGGCTAATAGCGGCCATTTTGACTGTGAGATTGATGTAGCGGGAATAAAGGCTAAATCAAAGTCAGTTCGTACAATTAGGCCTTTCATGGAGGAATATGTGATGGGGGGAGGAAAGTCAGGAGCCGGCAAAAGAATTTACATTTTGGGAGAAGGACGTTTGATCAATTTAGCTGCGGCCGAAGGACATCCGAGCGAAGTAATGAGTTTGAGTTTCTGCGGACAAGCAAAAGCCTGCGAATATTTAGTAAAGAACAAAGGCAAATTAAAAGCGGAAGTATATACACTTCCTGAAGAAATTGATGTATATATTTCCAGCCTTCAACTTTCGGCAATGGGCATAGAGATCGACAAACTAACTCCTGCACAACAGAAATATCTGAGTAGCTGGGAGAGTGGGACGTAGGAGAGTAGCGATTTATTGGAATGTTTTTACTAATTTATTGATTACTTCTCTAAGTGGTTTTTCTTTTAATGTGGCTATTTTTTTAAAAATTAGATCTGTTTGCATTGTCATTATATGTGAGTATCTAATGTATGATTCTTGCAACAAATTACCCTCACTCAAATCTTCATTATTTAAATTTTGGGCATATGAACCATTCTTTGTGGATATACCTATGAGGATTCTATTGTCTCCATGATTATATTCTTTGTTTGAAATTATGAGAGCTGGCCTTACTTTGAATTGTTTAAAACTACTAAACGGATATTTCGTGATTACAATGTCTCCTTGGTTCATAATTAATCTATTTTAAAGATATTATCATTAGATGGATCGTCCCAGATATCTTTTAAGCTATAATCCAGCATCTTGTAGTAATCCCAATCTTTCTCAATAATTCGTCTTCTCTCAATATTTCTGACTAGTTCTCTGAAAAATTCGCTTCTGTTGGCGTATTTATTTTCTTTTACTTCTCGGTCTACTACTTCCGCCAACTCTTTGTTTAAAGAAATATTCATTGTTATCATTGCCATAGACATGGGATTTAATTGAATTTCTGGATTTATTTTAGCAAAGTTTGGCATAGTTTGTCAAAAAGTGGTTTATTGTTTTTTAGGGTAAGGCCATGCCCGTTTGGGCATTAAAGATGTTTTGGCGAGCATGACCTTTGTTTTGCGGGAAGGTAGTGGTTTTATAAGGCAAACTCTCTACATCTGTTCCCACTTATTTCCTATGGCAAGATCAGTTATACCAAGCAAATATGAAATATTTATTAAATTTTCTTAAAATTTTTCTGAAATTTGACTTTTAAAAATTCGGATATGAAAAAAGCCCCCGCCGTGAGGCGGGGGCTTTTAAACTTAGATTATTCTAAGTATAACTTCTGGTCTATCTGTAAAACTATTATCTATCGAAAACTTTTACAGAAGATGACTTGTAGTTAGTCAAACCGAATGTATGAAGAGTATCTCCTGC
>Ga0233420_10000047_pt1 | contig 52186 bp, 59 predicted proteins | sample Watercolumn_Mata_4_FD_183009 | JGI IMG/M metagenome (GOLD analysis project Ga0233420, IMG submission 183009) | Freshwater microbial communities from Lake Matano, South Sulawesi, Indonesia - Watercolumn_Matano_2014_102_MG | ecosystem: Environmental > Aquatic > Freshwater > Lake | place...
TGGAAGTGCTACAGTACACGCCCCAGCTCGATGCCCTAATTGATTAACTGATATTATTGTATCATTAATTAATTTAATCCATGGAACGACCCCACTTGCAGCTCCTTTAGTATTTCTAATCCAACTACCATTACATCTAATATTTCCAATATATATCCCTACTCCACCTCCATTTTTACTAATTTTAGCTATCTTATGTAGACTTTCAAAAATACTATCAAGAGAATCATCAATTTCTCCAATAAAACAGGATGCTAAATTAGATGAACCTTTTCGAATATTTGCTAATGTTGGTGTTGGTAATGAAATTTTCTTTAAACTAATAGCATCATAAATTTCCTTTATGAAATTTAAACGAGTTTCTATTTCTTCATTTAAAGCAATCATTAAAGCAGATGCTAAATATAAATATTGTAACGGTTCATCTGGTAATAAAAATTTATTAATTAACGCATTAGCTCCAGCATAGTCATAAATTTTATCACGTTCTTTATCTATATATTGAAATACAATATCTAAATCCTCATCACTATAATTATTCAATATTTCATATGAATATTTATTCTTTTTCACATAATCTTTAAATGAAATACTTCGATATATCTTATACCGAGTCATCATTCTTAAATTTGCAGCTACTTTAAGCCAATCATAATTATTTAAATCAACTAAACTTAAAGCATGGGATATTAAATTTTCTTGTATATCTTGTGTATTTACTTTGTCTTTAAAAATAATATCAACATGGCTTTCTAATTCTAATGGATTAACACTTAATCCATTACATGCCCAATCTATAACTTTCCTTGTTTTATTTAGATCAAACTGTTCTAATGTACCGTTTCTTTTTGTTACTTGCATAAATAAAGCTCTGAAATTTTAAATTACTTAATACAATAATTTTTTTTGATTAGTGAAAAAAATACTTTGTTGTAATTTGCCGTTATGGTAAATTTAAAATTTTATGAATTTGTAATGATATTATATAATTAAATTGTAAAGCTATTTTAGTAACGGCCTTTAAATTTAATTTATTAATTTCATCATCATAACAATCCATTGGGGATATGTAAATAGGAATATTCTTATTTATATCCGGCCTATATAATTTTTGTATTGTATTTTCAATTTGGGTTGAATATATTGGTAACCCATCATCTTCTGAATAATTATCATGTGAGATAATATATTTAAACGCATTAATATATGGTTCTAATTTATTAGATATTTTTCCAGTTTTTGGTGAACATACAATATAAAGGTTTTCATTAATAGGAAAATTAGGTGGAAAATATATACCGGCGGTTTCAATTTGAACAGTATAATTAAATTTAAGTAGAGTATTAATTAAATCACATATTTTATTTTGTAATAGTGGCTCCCCTCCAGTAATTACTATTAATTTACAATTTCTTGGTGTTATTTCATTAATTTTTGTAATAATTTCATCTATTGTGAACTTTTCTAAATCACTTTCAAAATCAGTATCGCAAAATAAACATTTAATACAACACTTACCTAATCGTATAAAACAACTAGCCATTCCAGAAAATAAGCCTTCTCCTTGTATTGTATAGAATATTTCTTTAACATATAATCGTTCTTCATTTTCAAAATCTTTTGGTGTATATGTTAAATTTTTTCCAAACATTTTAACTAACCCTCTTTTTCAAATTAAAATCAAGTAAAAAACTAAGTAACCGAAATTACTTTGCCTATTACTATAGATATTGCTATCTATAATATATAATATCTATATCAAATTTTTGAAAATAAAGTTAATTAACTTTACCATAACTCACTAACCTAAGATTAGTAAGTTATGGCGAGTTATTATATGTTCAGTTCCAATATTTTTGTATAACTGATTCACCAAGTCATACGTAATATATTAAGATTCTACCATTGATGTGTTTTTACGGCTAAGTTTGTTAATTTTAAAATCGGAATGACTATTACATCATCAATAGGTATTCCAAATGATTGTTCAAAATTTTCTAATGCAATAGCAATTTCAACATTAGAAAATTTTTTGGCTTTGGATATTATATTAGTTGTGTTCCATTTACCATTATTATCTTCACCAATATATTCATTAGAATTTAATTTAATATGGTAATGGTGATTCATATATAATTTACTCTTTATTGTAATGAAAATCTTTTATTACTCTAGTAAAAACTATGAACAATGGATCAATATGAAGAGGTAGATTATAATCTTCTCTCATTTTAATCGCAAATTTCAAGTGTTCCCAATATTCAGCTGGAATTAATTCAAATTCAAATAATGAATTAAACCATACTTGAGAAATTAAATTATTTTTTGGCTTGTGTTGGTTCATTAGAAATTTATCTAATACATTACCATTATCAAGTATTTGATAATATTCAAATTCTGATGATAACACATCTTGGATAAATAGTTTTGCGTTTTCGTCAAGTTTAATAAATACTCGACGATCGATTGCAATAAATTCTAAATTTCTCTTATAAAGAAATAATTTAGTATTTTTAGTTGCATTAATTTTATTCATCAATGAACAAATTTTTAATACCCAACAACCTAAAGTATCAATGACCCTTAACATTTTTTAATCTCCCAATGTAAAAGAAAACAAAAATTTAATAAAACCTATTATTAAACTTCCTCATTGGTATAATATCTATATACTCTCATTAAAAATCCGTTGTTAGTTCCGCGGTCTGATGATTCAAAAAAATTGCGCGCGGTAAAAAAAGATATAAAAATCCAGGTTTTACACTAGCGAGCGGCGATAAATTTTATTTATCCCTAAGTGTAGGATGTAGTTAATTAACGGAAAAATAAAAAATTTAAATAAAAAATAAAAAAAATAAAAAATTTCTGAAAAAAACCGTAAAATTAAATTTGTATTTCCCGATTTAAAATTAGATTATAAAAAAATTTTAAAAATGTGCGATAAATAACGGTAATATTTTTTTTCGTGCTTATGAATTTATAAATATATACATTAAAAAAAGCGGAACGCTTTTTTTTAAGGGGGGGGGCAGAACATCAATCAATGTTAATTACATTTATCATTAAAGCATTGATCAACTTTAATGATAAAGAGTAACAATAAGTTACTTTTACAATAAGAAGTTTTATTAGCTAAAATTAAATCTTTAAGAAGAAGAAATGTTATAAGTTAAAGTTATAAGAAAAAAATGTTATAAGTTAAAGTTATAAGATATAAGATAATTAAATGTTATAACTTTAACTTATTCTATAGCTTTAGAAAGCTATAAGCTTAAAGCTTTATAAAAATAATTAAAAGAAAATTAAAAATATATATTTTTTATATTTTATATATAAAGGTGTGCCATTTTGAAATTTCAGGTTATTTTCCCTAAGATTTGATCAAAATATAAAAAAACCGTTGTTTAGCCTGTAATCTTTTCTTGAAAATCAAGACCCCTCGGGACATCCCTAGATTGTACAATATTTATCTCAATTCTAGAGCTTTTATGTAATTAATTTTTCAGATTTCTTATTTTTCCTAGTCACTTATAAATATAGATATTAAGTTGCGGATGAATATAACATCCATAACTGTTTTAACCAAATAGTTAAACAATATTTTAATGTATTTAAGACTTTTAGTTTAAAATATTAGCGTTATGCTAGTATTTTGGATTAAAAGTCTCTTTTTTTAAAGGGTTTATAATAATTATGACAACTGAAAACGATAAACAAAAAACTGAAACGGTAACTCCAATAAGAACTTCTACACCAAATAATAATACTTCAGGTATAAAATCTCCAACCCAAGATATAACTGTCAAACAAGTTGGGTTAGAGTTAAAGATTAAATTAATTAATCCAACTAAATTAGAATTTATTATTTGTAATACTGGAGAGAGGAATACCCGAATATTACATGAAAATAAATTTACTTTAACTAAAAATGTATTATTCAAAATCCCATTACATAATGCAAATATTAATTATAGTAATATTGATATTATTAAATTAAATTCTCCTTATACTGAATATTTTAGAATTTTAGATATCGTTAATGGTATAGCAACTATTGAACCTATTCTGCATGGAGTTACAATTGAAAATGATGCAGTCATTGGCATGGTTTATTAAAAAAATCAAATCAAAGAAAATTGGCTAGAAATTATTATTCTAGCCAATTTTTTATTTTTTATATGAAATAATTATTTAATATAAATTTCCATTTCATATTTTAATTTTAGAAATTCGACAAATTCAAGAACTTGTTTATTTGAATTGATATCGAAAGACATTGCATCAGATAAAGAACGAGCATTTTTTAAATTAGTCCTTAATGAATAAATAAATAATTCATTTTTTGTTTTTCCTATATACTTACATATGATTGAGAATTTATCATTAATAATAAGTTCATCCTTAATAATTTGATGTTTTATTGATGATACTAATTGCCCTTGAAACATATTCAATCCTCATTTTATAGGCGCCGGCGTCGATAAACAATTTGATAATATCTATATTGGATTATTCAAACCTTTATATAGATATATATGTATTCCTTTTTAATTAACTGTAAAGTTTATTTTTTTCTCCACCATGGAAACGAAAAATCTACCAGTAATCACAAGTTCTAAATTATATTTAGATAAACATTTTATAAAGCCGGATCCAAATGGTCTTTTGTCTGAACAAATTTTTGGACCATTGATAAATTATAGATGTCAATGTGGTTCATATGATTCTAAAATTTTATATGAGAATCAAGTTTGTCCAAATTGCGGTGTTAAATGCATATCATCAGAAAGCCGTTATCATATTTGGGCTAAAATAAATTTACTACTTCCAATAGTTAAAAAGAGTAAAATAGATGTTTTATTAAAAATAATCAAAAAACAATATAAATTTTTATTAGACCCATTGCAAGCTGATTTAACGAGCACATTTCATATTTATGTTAAATATGATATATATCGCGATAATATAACAATGGAAAAAACTTATACTAAAGAATGTATTCCATTAGCGATAACTGGATTATATAGTCTATATTTAAGTTTTTATATAATAAAAAAATATTATCAAAGTGCATTAGCGAGTAGCTTATGTGATTGTTTTATAGATGAAATATTAGTCTTACCACCAAATTGTAGATTATCTTTAGTAACTGAGAATAAAGGTAATAAAAAAATATTCAAATCCAAATTAGATGACCTATATGGAGATTTGATAAATATACAAAATGTGAATTTTAAGCAATATTGTTCGTATGTTAACCATGAACAGTATTATAATATGGTTAAGATTTCTCTTGATAATGATCTAAATACACCAATCATCGATGATCAGATAAGGACCCTTGATTCAATTTCAAGTTATTTTCAATTTTATTGTAATAAAATATATGAAAAAGTTGGTACGACACTATCTGGAAAGGAAGGTCTCATTAGACGAGGATTTCTTGGAAAGTATTTAGATTTTTCTAGTCGTGCAGTAGTTAATATTGATCCAGTATTAGATGCGTATCAAATTAGATTACCTAAGAAAAGTTTTATTAAACTTTGGTATCTTGAATATTTAAGATATTTGAAATTTATTAAAAATTATAGTTTGGATAAAGTTAGAACTTTAATAAAGAAATCTGAATTAGATGATAGTTGTACATTTGATGATATTGAAGAATTTATCGATTATTATTTAACAGAAATAGATACGAAAAATAAATTAATATTGATAAATCGTGTCCCAAGTCTTTGGAGGCATAATATTCCTGTTGTTGAAGTTATTGGAATTAATGATGATGATGTAATTACTGTTAGTCCAATGATAATAGAACAGATGAATATGGATTTTGATGGTGATACTGCTAGTTGCTTTAAATTGCATGATATTGATGCACAGCGAGAGTTATTTGAAAATGCGTTTCAATTAAATGTAATTAAATATGATCATAATGATCAATATTTAGCACAAATAAAAAATGAAGCAGTTTATGCATTTAATTTATTAGCTTTAACTGAAGTTGATTTAAACTTTCCAATTATTGAAATTGATAATTTACAAGATCTTGAATTTAATTACGATTTAATACTGAATTTAAACCAGCCAGTAAAATTAAATAATAATATCCACCCATATGGTCTTTGTTTATTAAATAAATGGTTGAATCTTTTGGATATACAAATTACTGAAAAAAATAATCCACAAGATTTATCAAATATAATTTATGTAAATTCTGAAAATAATGCAAATTACCATTATAATTTATCAGAATTTAATAGAAAACTAAATTGGTTTTTAACTTCACATAGAACTCAAACTTTAACATTTGAATTAGAAGAATCTTGTAATTTACTTGAAGAATGTCTGGATAACCAATTATTGAAAGACCTTCCACGTAATCCATATATTGGATCGCATATTTTTGAGTCTATATCCGATTCAATTATAGAATCTATACCTAAAAATTATAATTTAATTAAACTTTTAAAGGCTAAATTTAAAAGAGGACAATTTTTAAGAAGTGTTGTTTCTTGTGGATATGTTGCAGACGATCGTAATCAGGTATATTATGACCCGATTAAAGCAACTTTATTAGGTGGGTTAACTGAAGATGATTTCTTTATATGTAGTATTGGTACACGTAAAGGATTAACTGATAAACAGAACCTAACTCCTAAAAGTGGTTATTTAAACAGATCATTAACGATGAATTTATCTCCACTTGAAATTATAGAAGTTGATTGTGGGACTTATTATGGATTTAGTATTATAATACAAAATAAGGCCCATGCAAAATCATTAGTTAATAGATATTATAGAGTAGACAATACTTGGAAGTTAACAACATTAAAGTATCTTTTAGAAAATATTGGAAATACGATTACCATAAGATCTCCTATAACATGTCAAACTGGAAATTTTAAGCTTTGCGAAAAATGTTTTGGTGAATATGATGTATTAAAAAAGAGATATGTTGGAATACATTCTGGTGCAGTAGTATCAGAGCGTTTAACACAATTAAGTATGAGAAGCTTTCATACTTCAGGTCAAGCTAATTTATATTGTGATAATGCATTAAAAACTTTTATTAAAGATAACCTACTTGAGATTAAAAATTATGAAACGTATTGCGAATTATGGTTTAAAAATGAAATTGATGATGCAAGCATTTTCCAAGAAGTGCCTGGATTTTTGGGTATTATTGCAAATAAAGTTTCCTTTTCTTATGACCTTGGTATTATAAATAATCAAGATATTGGTTATGTTATTAAGGAAATAAATAAATACTTACAAACTGAAAATAAAGCAATCATACCATTAGATGAAACATATTATAAGCTTTTAACTAATGTATTATCAGTTGGAGATATTTATAGTTGCTTTATAGAGTTAATTTTATCAATTCTATATACTGGATATGAACAAGAAATAATCAGATATCAACTTAAAAAGGGTTTACCTATTAAGATTGATAAAAAATTTTCTGTTAAAGAAGCTCATAATTTTATAAGTCCAGTTTTAAGTTTATTATATGAACCAAATATTCATTCAATTAAAAAATATTATGAAACTTTAGTCCAAAGTGAAGATTCGTATGTTTCAATTTATGAACAGATTTGGTTGGACACTATTTAATTTTACCGTTAAATATTTATAACTGCAAAAAATTTTTTTATTTGATGATTGAATATAGATATTATCCATTGAAGAAGGAGAAAAAAGCTAAAAAAGAGGGCTACTGCCCTCTTTTTTAGTTATTATTTAGAGATTAATTATTATGACTGATGAAGAAATACGTAAACTATTTAAAGAAGTTGAAGATTTAAAAAATCAAAATAACCAACTGAAGCGTAATATGAATGAAGTTTTAAAACTTCTTCAAAAAATTTATGCTGAGGTTCAATAATATACATCTTAAACTAATACCTGTATGAATCTACTAAATCGGACAATTGAAAATAGGCCTAATATTTTAGATTTTAGGGAATACCAATATGGGTTAATTCCAGAACTTTTAAAATCTGCATTTTTATATTTACAATCTTTAGGATTTAATTTCGATTCTATAAATTATAAAGAAGAAATAATTGACAATGTTTGTTATAGATCTCAAAATTTTTTCGATACTAAAACATATAAAATCAAATTACATAATACTAAAGATTGGTTTTTACAATTGTCGATTCCAACATTAATTGAAGGACAATTTTTCTTTTTAAATGGAAGTAAATATTGCCCTGGTTATTGGTTAATGGATCCTCCAATTACAGTAAAAGAGAGATCTGTTTTATGTTATAGTTTATTTAATTCTATAACATTTTTTGGTGCAGATAATCGAGTAATATTTTTAGGTCATAATATTCCAATTTGTAGATTTTTGAGATTATTTCTTAATGAGACGGAAATTGAATTTTTAGTTAGTAGAGAATACTTAAACGCTAAATATACTTATGAAAATTATGATTATTCGATGGTTGAATTAGGAAAAATTATAGGAGGAGTTTCAGATCCTGTATTAATTAAAGATAAATTTAATAGAATTTTCTTTGATTATTGGACTGAGGGATTATATAAAGAATTTTATAATGTTGATAAAATTAATTTTGATATTTTAATTAATAATTTATTATTTGATAGTTTACGAAATAGAAAAAACAAATCATTTATTGATTTGCATTATAAGAGATTAGTCTTTATTGAATATTTTTTAACTCCATTTTATAGAGCAATATCATCAGCAAGTAAGTATATTTTAAATGGCCAAACTCCATATAAATTAGCATTAAATATTGGAGATGTAATTGAATTTTTCTTTACTAAAATGGATAAATTTAATTTATATAATATTACTAATGGATTTGGTGGTGGATTATTAGATTTAAAAGCAACATTTAAAAATCCTAATTCAATAGGTGAACTTCCAAGTGAAGTGAGTTCAATTCACCCATCATATAAAAATAAAATAGATTTAGTTTCTATTAGTAATACTAAACCTGGGCGGGTTATTAGCTTAGTTCCAGAACAAAATTTAAAATCTTTAAAATATGGAATTTTTACATTTGATGATTGAAATATAAATTACTAAAGATAGAGCACATATCTTCAAAAAAAATATATTTTTATTGAATTGAAAATGTGTATTAGTGTTTAATAATTTTTTAAAATGCCTGGTGATGAAATGCCAAAAGTAGTAGCTTCATTAAAAGAATTATATAAGTTAACAGTTTGTGATGGGGAATTATTTTATGTTTCTGATGAAGAAGAGTATTATATGTTTGACGAAAATTCTGGAGAATGGATGGTGTTTATTGAAGACTTCGTTTAATAGAGGTCCAGATTCGCTCGAATTAAAATCTCAGATATTAGAAAATGAAATAAATAAGTTAAAATTTGAAAATGATGAATTACGGCAACAATTAAATAAATGAAACCGAATATTAATGTAAAAATAATAGCAGATTCTATAACCGAAAAAGGAGAAAGACTTACTACATTTCAACTTAAATATCCTAGAATCATTCATAGTGAATTGATGACTCATCGGGTATTTAGTAGATCTGCTGCTAGTAATAGAGCAATTCCAACTAAAAAATTAATTGATGAAATTGATAATGATTTAGTTCTTCCATTTAAATATTTGATGAATATTCCTGGTATGCAAGGAGGTGCGCCGTTAAATAATGAACTTATTTCAGAATGTAAACATTTAATAATTAATCACTGGGAAGAAACTAAGAATTTAGTTAAGAAATTACATTCCCATCAGTTACATAAACAAAATTGTAATAGATATCTCGAACCATTTCAATGTATTGATGTATTAGTTACTTCAACCGAATGGGATAATTTTTTTGAACTGAGAACTGATATTAAAACAGTCCAACCAGAAATGTATGAATTAGCTATTACTATGGAAGAAGTGATTAGTGAATCTATACCTATTGTTATATCTCATGGTTATCATACACCATATTCTAATAATTCAAATAAAGAACAATCTGTAGCTAGATGTGCCAGAGTAAGTTATTTGAAACATGATAATACTGAATCAACTTCAGATGAAGATATTTTATTACATAATATTTTATTGGAAAGTAAACATTTATCACCTTTTGAGCATATTGCTAGGCCATTAACTCAATATGAAAGGGATGCTATATTTGAAATTAATAAGTTAATGAAAAAATATAATCTACATAATACTTTAAATAATCCATTCCAAGTAGCAAATTTTACTGGATGGGTTAGTTATAGACGAGAAATTGAAACTAAGTGTCTTTAAAGAATTAATATATTTTATTGATTGTGTATAATTTTTTTATACATAATGCTGAATTAATCTTAAATAACCTCATCATTTAAATTCTCATGCTTGTTAGTACATCATTAAATACAATCCCTTTTTTATCTAATTCAGATAGTACTCGATTACAAATGAGTGCAAAGCAAGTAGCTCAAACTATTACTCATTTAAATTGTACTCGCCCATATGTAATAGGAAAGGATTGGATATATTTATCCGAAACTTGTAAATTATTTAAGAAAGTAGCAAGTTCAAATGGAGAAGTATTATATACAAATTGTGATTTAATGGTAGTTGCATTTTCCGATAAAATTGAAGTTTATGAAGTTCCATATACTAGAGAAACTGCAAATTCATTCGCAACATCTTTAAGATATAAACGTCCGGTTGGAAGTTTTAATAAAGGCGATGTTATTTATGAATATGATTGTTTTAGTGAAAATGTACCTTGTTATGGGTATAATGTAAATACATTATTCATGCCATTTTTTGGTTATAATTTTGAAGACTCATTAATCATATCTGAAAGTTTAGCAGAAAAAGCTAAAACTATTAAATATAAAAAAATGAATTTATATATATTTAGTAATAGTATTTTTAAATTCATTTATCCTAATTCTAGATATAAATTCATTCCAGAAATAGGACAATGTATAAAGAAAAACATTATTGCATCTCAATTAATTACTAAAAATAATTTAAATACATATAATTATGGTGATTTAGTTGATGAATCTTCTAATTTAACGACTAATTCAATTTTAACTAAATTAGAAAATGCGGAAATAATTAATATAAAAATACATAGAGTAAATAAATCAAAATCAATATTTGACACTAATTTAGATGCTGCGATTTTATGTATTCGAGAAGATTATGCTTATAAAGTAAGAGAATATTCCCAAGATTTTAAAGATATAATTGGTCCAATGGCGGTTCATTTATTATCTAGTAATTATATAATGCAAAATACTAAAAATATTGATGTTAATTTAGATGAGCTTGTATATATTATTGAGTTAGAATTTAAGAAAGAGTATTCGAGTAGAATAGGTGATAAATTTGCTAATCGTTTTGCTAATAAAGGAATTGTGAATTTAATATTACCAGATGAGTTACGCCCAATTAATCTATCTACTAATGAACCAGTTGATCTCATATTAGGTCCATTAGGAATTTACTCGCGTATGAATTTTGGTCAGATAAGCGAAGCAATTATAGCTAAAGGAATTAAGAAAATTGAACATGAAATATTAGAAAATCCTGATTCTAATTACATTCCAAGTTTATATAAACTTAGTAATTTAGCTAAAGAATTAGGTGAAAATAAATACTCTGAAGAGATTTTGAGCCTAAGTAATCGTAAATCTGATTTCGTTAATTCAATAGATTGTGGAGGATTATTTTTTGAAGTCCCATCTTTTATTAAAGTCAATATAAAAAAATTGACTGAATTTGTAGAGAAAGAATTTAATGTACAAATTTCAGAATCAATAAAAATCCCTAGGGAAACTTTCAAATATATGAAAAATAAAACTAAAGTGGATTTACCAATACCAACTACCGATATGGTATATGATAAGGTATTTACTTCCAACATATATGTATTAAAATTAATGCAATTAGCGGAAAGTAAATTAACATCGCGGGAATTTGGAAGTTATAGTAGTGTAACTCGCCAACCATTAAAGGATCATGAAGGTAATTCAACTGGTTCTCGACTAGGTGGGATGGAATTTGATGGATTAATTAGTCATAATCTTCCTACAGTTATTAATGAATTAAGAACCGTTAAGTCAGACTGTACTGATCTTAAGAAAGATTTAGTAAATCAGATGCTACATGATGGTGTTTATACTTTACCAAGTTCTAAAAAGGTAAGCTATACCAAACTTGTCATTGATAAATTAATTACTTTTTTAAATAATTAGTTATGAATAAATCAGAAATAATTCATTCTATTTTATGGTTAATTTTTGTGGTATTTATAATTATAGTGTATGATAATATTAACGAAACACGTAATATCGCAAAATCCCATGGATTAATTCAATGTGATTAACACAAAAAGGAGGGTATTCACTCTCCTTTTTTAATTTTTATCTAAGTGATATATAGATATATAGAACAAAGCGTATACCTTTTTGTTGGGGTTTGCGTTTATTTTTTTAACATGAATTTGAGATTTATATGGATACAGAAGAGCTATATGAACTTAAAGAAGCAATAACTCATTATAGAAAAAAATATTGGCAAGGTCATCCTGAAGTAAGTGACCAATATTATGATGATCTTCTTGAAAAATTAAGAGAAATTGATCCTTTAGATGAATTATTATGTACACCTGAAGGTCCAATTGAAATAATAGATAAAATTTATCATTCAATTCCAATGCTTTCATTGGAAAAGAAATATTCCTTTGAAGAAGTTAATGATTGGATGAAAAGTGTGTCAAGAGGACCACAAGAGCAATTTGTTATTATGCCAAAATATGATGGAATTGCTGTTCGATATTATAGCGATATTAAAACTTTAGCTACTAGAGGAAATGGAGTTTTTGGTGAGAATATAAGTAATAAACTTCCAATTATTGATAATATTAAATGGGATGAAGTTGATTCGGATAAAGTTGGAGAAATTATAATTTCATTGGATGATTTTAAAAATTGTGCAATTGTAAAAAAAGATTCCACAAGATATAAACATCCAAGAAACTTAGTATCTGGGGTTATGAATCTTAAAGATGTAACAAATCTTTATAATAAAGTCAAATTAACATTTATTGATTATGAATCATATACTTGGGATACTCATCTTGGAATTTTTTCTAAGAAATTTTTCGATGATATATTGGAAAAAATTAAAGACATGAATTATCCTACAGATGGTATAGTAATTAAACTAAAAGACCAAACATATGGAAGATCTCTAGGTAATACTGGACATCATCATAAACATTCAATAGCTTTTAAATCTTATGATGAAGAACATCAAACAGTAATTACAAATATTTTACTTCAACATGGTAAAAATAAATTAACTCCAGTTGCTGTTATTAGACCAGTGAATATTAATGGAGTTTCTATTAGTAGAGCATCTTTACATAATGCTAAAAATCTTTTAGATAACAATATTTGTATTGGAGATATTGCTTATGTAATTAGATCTAATGATGTAATTCCGTATATTACTAGAACTGAAGCAGGTGAATCTAGATCAACGCCAGAATTTAAGAATTGTCATATTTGTGGGAGTGAATTAGATTATATTGAACCTGAATTATATTGTTTAAACGCCGATTGTTCTGGTAATTTAATTAAGCAGTTATTGGAATCTTGCCGTTCTTTAGAAATAGAGAATATAGGACAACCAACTATTGAAAAAATGGTTAACCAATTACAAGTTGAAGATATTATTGATATATTATCACTTGATATTGAAGATTTAATTGAATTAGATGGATTTGCATATCCTTCGGCTAAAAAATTATTAGAAAGTTTCAATAAAGTTTTCAAGGCGTGTGAAGATTGGAAGATATTAGCGTCCTTAAATATTAAAGGAGTTGGAAAAGGTTTATTTAAAGAATTGATGTTGAAAATTAATATTGATGAATTATTAAATACTAAACCTACTGATTTAATGGGGTTTAATAATTTAGGATATGAAAGAGCGTTTGCTATTTATGATGGATTGAGAAGTAACTCCTCAATACTTTCTGCCTTGAGATCAATTATTAATGTTATTGAAACTAAACGTTCAATTGGAACTACAATAAAACCAAAGGTTTGTTTCAGTGGAACTTTTCCATTTCCTAAAGATTATTATAGGCGAATAGCTATTGAAAAAGGATATGAGATTATTGATGATGTTACTAAAGATTTAATGTTCTTAGTAATTGCTGGAGCTATTACAAATAAATATTCTAAAGCCCAGAAATATGGGATTCGTATTATTTCAGCTGATGAATTTTTAAAACTTTAATTTTTTTTATTTATTTTTTTTATTATATAATGAATGATTTTACTAAAATTATTGGCAGTTTACAAATTAAAGATAATTCTATTGATTTTGATAGATTAGAAGTTAATTTTTTAAAAGATAGAAATTGGAAAATTAATGGAAATAATTCTTCTAAACATACAATTACAACTATACCTGATCCTATAAATGTTGATGATGTAGCAAATAAGCATTATATTGATTTTTCGAGGTCATTGAACCGATCATATATTAATATAATACATGCTGATCGAGGTGAGTCTGGATTTATATCATATAATGAAATCGTTCATGAAAATACAGTGGTTGGGATTATTAATAAAGATTTAACAATAATTATTCCTCATGATATTATAGCAATTGGTACTATTAAAATTCATTTAAATGAAAATATACTATTAGAAACAGATTCGACAACTGTTAGAAATGTAAATGGTAGTAGTATTGAATTTTCTAATGAATTATATTATTATGGTAATAGAGATGATACTTATAAATATTTAACGGCAAAAATTCATATTTCAGTTAAAGATATGTTAGATGGAGTTAATACTTTGTATGTTTCACATGATAAAGTTCAATCTAATATATTAACATGGGTAAATGAGAAAAACACGTCTCAAGTAATTGATTCATCTAGTATAAGTGATATTATTATAGATGAAGTTAAATATTTAAGTGGAGTTAAATATATATCTAAAGCTCATTTTAATTTACATATTGAAATATATAATTTATTTAAATATAGTTTTAGTGATTTAGATACACCAATAAATTATATTTGTGATAAATTGGAAATTGATTCAGATGAATTTCCAACTGTTACTTCATCAGATCAGGTTTTAAAAATAGATAAACAAATTGATGTTAATTGTGAACGTTTAAATTTTGAACCTATTTCAATATATCTAAAAATTCCTAGACCATCCCGTGATCCTTACATTGGAATTAAATTAGTTTCAAAAAACATTTTATTTGATTCAGTAGCTGCTGATTCTACAACTACAATTGAAAATTTTAATGATGAAATTTATCGTTTAAACTCAGATTTTACTACATGGGATTCACGTAATAGTTTAATATCTGGTCTACTTATATCGAATGGGAAATTACAATATGAAAAAACATTAACTGGTGAGTGTTACTATTATAGATCCTTTACATTTACGAAACATTATCATAATTTTATAATTGAAATTGAATCTGAATTAACAAATTTTATAACTGTGAGTAAAGATTTAAGTGGAAATAATATAAAACTTGAAATTTTTATTAATGATCAATGGAAAGATTTGTTACTAGCGTTTAATGGAAATGAAAATGATCTTGGTTGTTTTGCCGCTAATATTAAAAATAATGTACCAATTAGTTGGGGTTTTACATTAGGTCGTAAATTCACTTCTATTATTTTATTTCGTATTACTGCTCCATCATCATGGAGTGGTTCTATTTCTAAAATATCGTTAATCGGCTTATGAGATGTCATTACTTAATCAACTAGCAAATAATTCCCTATTCGGTAAATCATTAACTAGTAAAAATACTTTTTTATATAATGAATCTTTTGAAAGTGCTCCAATTATTCATGGGGAGAATATATGGGCGGATAGTATTAATAGGTCCAGTCCAACAGATATATCCAATCATAATATAGTTTCTGATTTTATAGATCTTGATTTAATTGTAATACCAGGTACCAATGAAAGCTCTTATTATTGTAGATTATCTGAAACAGTTCCAATAAGTTTATCTGGCAAAATCAATCCAATAACTAAACAAGTATTTTCGCCTTATGATCGGGTTGGAAATTTAATTTCTAATTCATTTGGGTTTAATTTCAGTCCACGTTTATATTATCATGATGATGAAATTTCATTATTGGATGAAAGTAATTGGGTATTAGACCATTTTGCTGGAATTATTACTCAAGAATATAACAAACCAATTAATAAATTAAAAGCTTATGTATATATTGGGAAAAACATAATCCAATCAATACAAGTAAGTAATCATAGAATTATTTTTTATGACCGTCAAACTACTAATAATGGTATTAGTGGAATTATTAATGGTGTTAATGATACTTTTTATTTAAATAATACCCCAGATGTAAATAGTGAATATATTTTTATTAATGGAATTTTACAAAGTAACGAAGATTATATTATCTCAGCAAATAAAATAATCTTTAATGAGTTTACAATACCACAAATAGGTGATACCTTGCTTATTAGTTATAGGTCATCTGGAGTGTGGTAAAAAACCCCTGTTATAGTATAAATAACTATAGCAGGGGTTTTTTATTATTAGTAATATAAATGTCCGGTTCCAACATATGAAAGTTGCATTTTACGACTCCATTTTGGTTTATGTGGCATTTTTTTACTATGAAAATATTTTATATCGGATATAATTTGTTTCTTATGAGAAATCAATACTTTCGCAACAATAATTGAATTTTTCCATGCGTCATGATCATGGATCTTATATCTTTTAGATTTTACATACCATGGAAATTGATTCTTTTGAGAAATTACCTTACAAATTGTATTTGTGATGTAATTATTAGTCTCACTTCTATTTATTGTTACTATTCCTACTAAAAATTGATCATTAATCGAACTCCCTCTTGCTTCATAATATATAGTTTTAGCAAGACAGGTTTCACTGCTTGAAAGAATTGACATATCTAAATCAGTATCCTTATATTTAGAATATGCTTTTTTCAAAATTAGTAGATCATGTTTTATATTATTAGCATGAGCTGTATTACAAGAAAGCGCTAATAATATTAAACTCATTATTTTTTTGAACATAAGGGAACTCCCTATTAGTAGGCAATTTAAAAAATAAATCGCCAGGTTTAAGGATAGGCCAAAAACAAATCAGCCCTCAATTCATTATATCTATATCAAATTTAGAAATATTAATTTTAACATGGCAGGAGATAATAAGTCTGAATTAAATTACCAATTTTATGGCATATCCTTTAAAATAATTACAGATAATTTATTAAATACTAATGATTTACAATCATTTTATGTGATACGAGCTCCTTTACATAAAGTCTCATCTTTTGCTATTATAACATGCGCAATTGAGAATAGTCTTTATGTAACTATAGAAAATTACATTAGATTAAATATGACGGTTGTGTGTGAAGTGACTTTAAATTTGGTCGATCACACAAAGAATGTAACAGGAACATCCTCAGAAAAACAAATAGTTAAAGAATTACTTAAAAAAACATATTATTTAGATTATTGTAAATTAGTTGGAACTAATCCATCTATAAAAAATAATAGAAGTCTTATGCCGGTAGTTAATTTCTTTTTAATTAATCCATCAATTTGGTATTTATCTACACATAAAATGTATAATATGCTGTTTGAAAATAAAACAGCAATTCAAGTTTTAGAAGAAGTTGAACGTGCGATGTCTTTAGATTTTAAAGATACTTTTAATTTTAAAGATTATCGGTTAGGAATTGAACCGAATAAATATAAATATGAACAATTACTCGTACGGGCTGCCAATGATTTATTAGCACCCATTAATATTATTAAAAATTATAAGGTAATTAATAAATTTTCATATTATTTTTTTGATGATTTTTATTATACCTCTAATATGTCATCTAATTTAATTCCAGTCTTTTTTATATCATTAGATCGTAAAACTCCATTTAATAAAATTGACATTAATGGGATGGCATATAAGGATTTTGTATCTAGTACTAAATTAGTAGAAATTTCACCAATTACTGATAAGTATAATTTTTTCAAAAATGATGCTAAAAAAAATCATTTAATTAGTGTAAATAATAATAATGAATGGAATTTTACGTTTAATAAAGAAAAGCCTAAAATACCAATATTTACCGGTAAGAATAAAACAGATAAAAATAAAGATGAAGATTTTGGAAGATTGCAATATCAACAGGATTTTACCTTTCAGCAAACTGAAAAGTCCAATGGGGATGATATTTTGAAAATATATTCACCTGAACGTGGACCATTAGATTTATCATCAGAACGCTTTTCATTATGTTCAGACTTATATAGAAACCAATTATTGTCTATTTGTAATTTTGAATCTGATAATGTATTTATAGATTTTCTACAATTCAATTGTATTTATAATTTAGAAGCTAATAATATTTCAGATTTTTCACATGTTCCTATTAATATAGTTAATATTTTTTATAAACGAAGTGTTAGTGAAAAAGTATACAGACATTCAGCAAAATTTCAAACCCTTCAATTTAAGCCAACTAGTGTCAGTGGAGATTTAGTGGGAACTTATTAATATATTTATATAGATATTACAGTTTATAATTTTTTTAATTATTGTGTATTAATATGAAATACTTCAAATACAGAGTTCCATATGAATTAATTTATAATAAATTAAATTCTATTAATCATATTAATAGAATTAATTTTTTTATAGATCTGCAATCTATAGCTAGAGGTTTATATTCTAAAACAGTTCAATTTGAAGAAATTAATCAATATTTAGAAACTAAACAAATGCCTAATCTAATGATAGATGAATTACGGCAATTTCTAAATAATATTTATAATAAATTTAAAATTTATAACCCTAAATTTATTATATTCATGGAAAGCGGTAAATCGGTACAAACGAAAACATTGGATTCTAATTATAAATCAGATAGATCAACTAAATATGATCGAATATTAGAGGATGAGGAACGAGAAATTCATAGGTCTATTAAAAATTATTATTTTGAAAAGATATCGGAAATTATTCCTCGTCAAAATCTATGTGCTGTAGTATATGATAAAGAATATGAGATGGATTTCCTTCCTCATTATTGCATTGATAAAGGATATTGTGATAGTAAATTATCAAGTACTGCTAATATTATTTTTAGTTCTGATAAGGATTTATTGCAGACGTGTAAATTTGATAATACTTTTTTAGCTACAAGTATATATAGTAAAAAGCAAATTCAAATGAATTTATGGGATCGTGATGATTGTGTTAAGTATATCTACCCTAATCATTTAAGAGGTGGATTAACTGCGGAATTTATTCCATTAATACTTGCTATTAGTGGGGACAAAGCCGATAATATTCCAAATGTAAAAAAAGGATTAGGAATCGTTCATACAATAGAATTATTAATGTATAATGATATACCTCCATTATTTACAGAAAATTTTAAACTTCCAATGAAACTTGAACCATATAAAACTCAAATTTTAAAAAACTTGAAATTAACCAGTTTTGAATTACAAATACGGAGAATACCTGAACCTGATTTACTTAATATTAATAAAAAACTTTCAATTATTTCTTAAAATTTTTAATTAAGGTTTGAGTAAAATGTTACAAGAAGAACTCAATGATAGCTTTCGGTATTTCATTAATGATTTAGCTGAATTAGGTTATAAACGAACTAATATTGGTAAAGTATTGTTTGGTTTATCAGCATTTAGCCAAGTTAGTAAATTTATTCAAAGTATAGATAACCCAGATCAAAAAATTAATTTTGGGATTTCGCCGTTATCTAAAATAGGTCAACTAATTGATTATGATTTACATTTAGTATATGTAAATCCAAATGATGTTGAGATGTTAAATCTTCTCAATCAACGAAATTTAGCTTTTAGGGAAGAACTGAAGGAAAAGGTTAAGAATTATTTAGATGAAAATATTTCTCGTAAAACTCCATCATCAGATCCTGAAAAATTAAATAAAGATGTTGATGAGATTCTTTCATTATTATTATAAATGTTACAAAATTGGAATAATATTATCAATCACATCAAATATAATTTAGGTGTGCCATATAATTTATTAGAATTATCAGATGATGATATAATTAATTATTTAAAAGATCAAATACTTCCAGAATTTTCACAACATGTTCCTAATAAATTATATATTAAAATAACTCCAACCGATAAGCCTCTTAAATCAATAACTCTTCATCAATATGAATATTTATTAAATATTCCAGATGATGTTTATGTTTTAGGAGTTGAAAATATATATTGGAATCAATCTGCTCCATTTACTGAAAATTCTTGGAGTTCAATGTTTATTGATCCAGTTGATATAATTTTATCTAATGGGTATACTGCATTACGAGAATCATTACAAACAACTGCAGCATTTACTTTTATTCCTCCTAGAACAATTACATTAACGTTGTTAATGGGGAATGGGTTAATTGCTGAAGTGAATACTGTACATACATCATTAGACACAATTGCTCCCGATTTATATAACAGTACATTTAAGAAAATGTGTCTATCTGGAATATTAAAGTATTTATATAATATTAGAGCAAAATTTAATAGTATATCTACACCAGTTGCAGATATTCAATTAAACATACAAGATTTACAATCTAGATATCAACAGTTAGATCAGGAAATTGCTGACAATTTCAATTGGATCCCACCTAATCAACTTCTAGCATGGTTTTAAAATTTTAAAGTATGGCAATTCAAAAGCAGTACACTGATAATTTACAAAATATATGCAGTTTTGCATTTCCAGCTAACCATTTAATTAATTTTCAATTGATACGGACAGTTCCAAACCAAAGCATACAACAATCATCAGCAAAGGCTGAATATTTTTCTTTTATAACTATTGCTCCGGGAGAAGGAGCGAATGAAAGCCGCACATATAATTTTCAAAATAAAATTAATATTAAATTTTCGTTACAAGAAATCGCTGGTCTTTCATTTGTATTAGGTCAATGGGCAGATGGAAGAGGTGTGACTGTACTTCCATATACTAAATTTGCAAGATCTGCACAAGGTGCAAAAACTGTTTCACTTTGGGAGCCTCAACAAAATAATAATAGTGATGGTAGACCTAAAAGTAGAATGATTAGTATAACAGTAAAAGAAAATAACAATGGTAATGGGTTGACTATTTCACTAACCCCTGATCAAGCTTATAGTATATCAGTTTCTCTAAAAGAGTTGTTTAAAAAAGGTATTGATTTAGAGTTTACTCGACAAATGAATGCACCAAAACAAACTCCTAATCAAGGAAATAGTAAATCATATAATAATTACAATAACAATAACAATAGTAATCCGTTTAATCAAGGTAATGATTTTCAATCCATTGTAGATGATTTTGAGGATATGTTATCAAGATAACAAATTTATTAATTTAAATATTTTATTTGAGGTTTTATTTATGCTACCTTTATCTGAAGTTATTAAAAATTTAATTTTAGAATACATTGAAGAGCCAGGTTCATTAACTATACAAGAAGAACTTGGAGAATCTACAATTCTTATTCGTATTTCTGCCTGTAAATCTGATTTAGCTAAAATCATTGGAAAAAATGGTCGAAATATTAACGCGTTATATACATTAGTAAATGCTATTGCTAGTAAACGCAAAACTCGAGTTAATTTACATGTAGTTAATTGATTCAGAGTTCGGAGAAGAGATATTGATATAATATCTCTTCTCTAATTTATGCTTAATGAAGCACAATTAAAAGTTTTAATCCATAGGATTGAATCTAGAATACCAGATAGAATTAAAGAATATTATAAGGATACTAATCATAGAATACATATTGCAACTAAATATGGAGCCAATAAGGCTTTTTTAGATGAACAATCATTGAAATTTATAGTATTGGATCCATTTAATGGTGATTATCGTTGCGATCTTATAATGCTAGCAGTGTTTAAAGCATTGTGGAATTGTCATAGAAACACCAAAAAACCTAGACAGTATTATATTAATATTTTGAATAAAGCTAAGTTATTATATAAAGAAGTTGGTTGTCAAGACAAACTTGAAGATAAAATAGCATTAGCTTCAAAATTCAATATTGATTTAATATAATGAATTTTATTAATCCGCCGTTATATAATTTAGAAATAATAAAATTAAAAAATTTGGAGTATTAATTAATATGATTGAAGAATTTATTGAAGAAGTACAGAAATTAATTCCACTACAATTAAAAAAAGATTTACAAAAACGGGAGTTTAGGGAGTCTTTATTACAATTACATGGAACCAAAGCTTTTTTAGATTCAGATAATTTAAAATATCCAGTATTTGATCATAAAGGGTTTAATTGTTCATTATGTTACGCTGCATATTTAAGATCAAAACAAAATCATCAGGTAAAAATAGTGTCTAAAGCTAAAGAATTATTCAATAAATATGATTGTGAGAATAGTTTAAATATTCATATTGTAGAAAACCAATCTCTTGATTTTATTACGTTTATTGATTTATTTGAACATGAATTGGATGATTTGACTTTTATGGAAGTGGTATAGATATAAATTATGATATTTTTTTAATTAGATGTTTAATTTTCTTTCACTAATCTTTTAACAGGGCCATAATGAAAAGTACAATTTTTTTAAATAATATTACAGTTATTGATCATGCATATATTGATAACACAGGAGCTGTTGTTGGTGGAAGTTATAATGCTTCTTTTTTAGTTAGTGGTGAAGTTACAACTAATGAAAAGGTTGTTGCTGATTTTTCTACTATTAAAAAAGATATTAAATTAATAATCGATAGGCATTCATTTGATTTAACTGTTAATGGGTTTGATCATAAATTATGGATCATTGATGGTTATTCTAATATAAAAAAGTTTTTTGGATATAAACAAGTTGATGGAAATTATATTCATATTGAAACTGATTACGTGACATTAGGTATGCCGTTAAATTCAATAAAGAGGTTTAATTCAAATGATTACAATTCTTCTAAATTAGAATTAGTATTATCTAAATTCATAACTGAACAATTAAATAAACTACCATGTTATAAATTAATTAATTTAGATATTAAGTGTTATTTAAATATAATAGCAAATCATCCAATAAGTGATACCTCTAATATTGCATATTTTAGGTATGTACATGGATTAAGATATAGTTCATCATATGGATGTCGCAATCTTAATCATGGGCATTTAAGTTATATAATAACCAATGACAAACATCTTTCATTGAAAATTGCTGATGATTTAAATAAAGCAGTTTTTATTAATATTGATAATATTGTTGAAAAATCTAATTCTCATGTTAAAGTTAAATATGCATTAGATTTTAATGAAGACGAACGAGTTTTTTCAACTACTTATAATTTAGAAAATAATAAGATTATAATTTTAGATACTGAAACTACTATTGAGTTTTTAGGACAATATATTAAAGACCGTTATCAAATTAATCATCCAATCTTCATTTCAGAAGGGTTAAGTAAAGGTTCATACTCATGAAAAATAATTCATTTTTAGGGTTATTTATGATATGTGTAATTGTTATAGTTACATTTATAGTTTTTATTAGTGCGGTTATTATATTTTTTAGAATCCAGGAATCCAGTATTTCATATTTGCAAATGATGGATTTTATTCATAAAGGTTCACTATAACTTATGAAATTAAATATATTAGAAATAGCAATATTCATTGTGTTGATATTACTTGGGTTTTTTGCTTATCAAAAACGTCCAATAATGCAGGATATTCATATTAATGAAATTGAATCGCAAATAATAATATCTAATGATGACTGTGTTGTATATAGATCATATTCTAAAGATTTGGACAGGGCAATATATACATCTAAATGTCATATATTAATTCGATGATTAAGAATAATTATATCCATACAACTACATGTAATATTAGTCCAATAAATCAAGTTTATCAAAAACCAATTTTTGATCATTCTAAAACTTGTTTAGTATCATTAATACATGCATTAAGTTCTAATTCATTCGGTTATAATACTGTTGAAAAGGGAGTTGCCGATCTAAAAGATTTTAAACTTAAATATTTAGATGGGGTTTTTCCATTTATATTAGATTCAGGTGGTTATAGTATTATTGCTGGGGATGTTCCTTATAATTCAATTTCTAAATTTATCGACTGTTATAATTATGGATTAGAATTATTAAAAGATGATTTTGATTATGTATTTAGTTTAGACATACCAATTTTTATTAAAGAGTCTGAACGAAATACAATCAATACTATTGGAACATTAAATCAACATTCATTAACTCAATCAATTTCTATAATTAAACAAAATCCTGAATTAATAGATAAATTTAGTTTAGTTTTACAATGGAAAATGAAATCCCAGTATTATATTTGGGATGCATTATATGATGATTTGAATTTAAAAGATTATGTAAAAAATTATGCGATAGGTGGATTAGTAGGATTATATGGAATGTGTCCTCATATTAATTTTGCTTCATTTATAGGGCCATGTTTTTATTGGTTTTATCGATATATTGAAAAGGGAGATTTTAACCACCCACTCTTTATTCATATTTTAGGACAATATCATAAATCATCAAGATTTATATTATTTTTCTTACAGGAGTTGTTTAATGATTATTTAGAATTAGTAGGTCAAACATGTAAAATAACGTTTGATACTATTAATTATAGCATTTCTTCAATGTATAAAACTAGAATTGGGGTTGATATATATATAAATGAATCATCTAATCTTAATGTAATACATTCTTATGAATTAACTGATGACATATTATCTAAAATATATACAACTCCTGAAAGTTTGAATTGTTTTCATTCAAATTGGGATAATATTAAAAATAATGAATCTCTTAATGATACATCATTTTTAATTCCTGCTTATATATATTCTCAATTACAACTAGATCAATATTTTGAGGATACTATTAAAAATAATAAATTAATAGAAATTTTTAGATCTAGAGATTCGGTTCAAGAAACCCCTATTAATAAATGGGAAAAGCTCAAATGGCAATTTATTAAATATTTAGATTTTTTAACCCCAAGTTTTTCAAAATTTGTACTAGTTTCATTATCTTATATATTAACTTTTCATTATTGGGTAATATATGATAATTTAAATAAAGAGAAATTAGATATCTTGATGTATGAATTTATTAAAAAAATAAATTTTCCATTTGATTTGAAGTAAATAATTTTTATTTGTTAAAATGAAATTAACTATTCTAGATATTGATAAATTTATACAAAAAAATAATTGTAAAGAAGTAAAAAATGCAAAAGTTAGTCCGAAAGGATTTGACCCTGAGTCATTATGGAGTGAGAATATTTTCGGTCCAATTGGATCTCGAATTAGAAGAACACAATTTGGATATATTCAATTAAAATCTAATATAATCCATCCAGTAATTTTTAATATATTGAAGGTTTGTTCTGAGCAAACTTCTAAAATTATTAATAAAAAAGCAACATATATAGTTTCCGATAAAGTATATGTAGAAGATCCATCTGGTGAGACTGGAATATCATTTTTAATCAGGACGTTGAATGAAGTTGATCTTCAACTAATGTCTAAAAAAGAAAAATTAGATAGTGCTAATTTTATTGAAATTAATAAAAAGAAAATATTGATTGATAAATTTATAGTTATACCGGCAAGTTATAGAGACATTGATTTATCTAAAAAAGATTCAATGCAAATGCAATCCGAAGTCAATACTATTTATAAAGATATTTTATACATAAATAGTCAATTATCTGGTGATATATATTTAGATGAGATATTGATTGATAAATTACAGTATAATTTAAATAAATTAGTTACTTGGTTTCAACATCAATTAAAAGGAAAAAAAGGAATTTTACGCGGAAATATGTTGAAAAAACGAATGGATTATACTTCACGCTTAGTTTGTGTGACAAATCAAGAAATTCCATTAGGGTATATTGGGATTCCTTGGCATACTACATTAGCTATTTTTGAACCATTATTTACATTTTATTGCTATAAAAAAGATCCTACAATATTAGAAGATATTAAATCATTTTTAAAAAAAGATATATTAGATTTCAATGACTTTCTTAAATTTATTCAAGACTTCACCGCTATTCCACAAATAGTTCCACCTGAATTACAACATAAACTTACGGATATAGCCACTAAAATTATTGAAGGGCAGAGTGTAGTGTTTAAACGGGATCCGGTTACACATAGAAATAATTGGTCGTCTGCACATCCAATAATAACTTCAGGTAGAGTAGTGCAAGTTAATGCTTTAGATTTAGAACCATTTCAAGGTGATTCTATTCTAGGTAGTGTTATAGTATATGAATTTATTGATAATAAATATGTTTCAAAAATTATAGATATATCTGAATTTAATAAATACTATAATTGTAAATTTAGTCATTCTAATAAAAATGAAAATGGAAAAGAGTATTACTATTATGATGTACTGGATGAAGTTTTTTCATATGGTTTAAATGAATTTGGTGAAATTACATTTTCTAAAATCATATCTTGGCATATACATAAAAATATTAAAATGTATAATTTATCAATTCCGTTAGTTACTAGTAATTATAAAGTTGGAAATAATAATTCTTTATTGGTATTGGACCATTCAACGAAATTAATTAAAAAAATATCAACCGAAGAATTTCATTCTAATAAAACAAATTTTTCGATATATCAATTATTGCTTGATGATGATTTAATTCCAACAAATGAAATACGAATACATAACGGGATAGATGTTTTAGTTGAAGATTGTGATAAAACCATTGCTTATGATTTTACATTAGATTCTCCATCTGGAAGTTTTTTACATATGTCTGGGTTAGTATCGCCTAATTGTGATGGTGATACTATATGTATCGTTCCATTATTTAGTGATGAGGCAAAACATGAAGCGATTGAAAAATTAAATCCAATATATTCTAAGAGTAAATATTCAGATGTTCAAAATAATAATCGAATAATTTTTGAATTTGCTCTTGATATTTTAGCAACAATTTTTAAAGCCACGAGAGATGTATAAATGTTTGGATTGGGTAATGAAATTTCAACAAAATACGATCCTAATAATTTAAATGACCAGCGTTGGATGAATCAACAATTAGATCAAAGCATTAGAAGTGGACATGATCATATTAATCCATCTTTAGATCTTGTTAAAACCCCACCATTATCTGGATGGCAACAGCAAATAAGTGATATAATAGTATCTCGTCATGATGTATTTGCAGGTGTTCCACCTGCCGCTGGTAAAACTGCTCCATTGAGAAATGCTTGGGCTACACAATTTATGGATGCATTGTCTAGGGGCATAGATAAAAAATCAACTGATTTTCCAAGAATATTATATATAGCTAAAACAAAACAATTAGCATTAGAAGCAATACAGCAAAATTTTCAAAATTGGATATATGAATTATTTGTTTATAATCCATTAGCCGATAAAAATCATTTACGACAACCTGCTCAAAGAAATTTAATTGAGGTTGTTAAATTATTTAAAATATTTAATGTTGATGTAACTATCACAAATGGTCAGATATTCTTAAATAGAAATCAACAAAACCAATTCATGCAGCTAACTAATTCATTAACTGCATTGCGATTAGGTGGTATTTCTCCATCTGAAGTATTGTCACCATTTTTTTATTTCAAACCTATTATTGTAACTACTCCAATAATAACTCCAGTTAAAGCAATTGATCCGGTTCAGCGACTTAATTCCGCTTTAGATGATTATTTATATGATTATTCCCAAGTTACAGATTTAGTTAAACATTATGGAAAATATTTCAGTATTATTTGCATAGATGAATTTCAGCAATATATGCCTTTACCAGGTAAAGATGCATCATATGGAAAATTTACTCCAGATTCAGAAAAGCATTTTGATATGGTAATGAAAATATTAAAATATGCACCTCCACCTGGTAAATGTGGTATTGCTTTATTGACTGGAACTGTTAATAAAGAAACTGCTAAACAATTAATATATTTAGTAAATTCTGAATTAAAGCGCGATTTTGTTCCTAAGATATTTTCAGGGTTTGTAGAAAACCCAAATGATAAATCGAAGCCAGAATTTGTTGGTAATAGATCTACATTAACAGTAGTCCCATTTGAAAAAATGGCAACCACTGAAGAACGACTTAATTTAGTGACAAATATAGTTAATTCTAAACAAACTCGCTCTATTATGATAATTTTTTCAACTAGGCGAACCGCAGTTACTGGAATATTTAATTTATTAAGTCAAGCAATTCGAAAATTACCAGCTAGAGATCCAAAAAGTTTACATAGTGCTCCTTTTAAAAAAGAAATGCCCATACAAGATTTTGTAAAAAAAATGGGGGAGGATGAGAATTACATATCTGGTAAATATAATGCTAATATGTATCCATCTGGGTTAGTTAATAATCCAAAACATGAAGTTGATGATATTGAGTATTTACAATTTTTTGATGTTAATGCTGCGGAACAGCAAGGTAATGATGATATTCCATTACCACTATTACCTCATAAAAATCCTAATAATTTATTATACCAAGGTGTATTACGAGGAATTGGGGTAATGGTTGGTAAAATGGATAATCGAATGAAAGCTATAATAGTAAAATTATTTAGAGCTGAGAAAATATATTTGTTATTAGCTACGGATAGTTTAGGAATTGGAGCGAATACATTATGTCGGCATATTTATTTACCTAATTTAGAAAAGCCTGATTCAAATGGGTTTGCTAGTATTGATGATTCTTCATTAGTACAATTATATAATAGATCTGGGCGTGATGTTGGGGTTATACCAAATGCATTTATTTATTGTAGTTTGAAAGATTTTCCTAGAATAGATAAAGCAGTTAAAAGTAAACCAGAAGAGTTTGTAAGTGAAATTCCATTCGATCAAATGGCGAATAGACTTAAAAATAAAAATTCTTTAATGAGATCATTATTTAACGAGTTATACTAATGGCTGATTATACACTAGAACAGGTTTATGAATTATTAAAAAACCCTAAAAATAATTTACAAACAAAAATCTCATATTCGAATACACATAAGACAAAAGGAAAGGTGGTTAATACAACTATTGGAAAGTTATGGTTCTCGTTATTATTACCTGAAACATATCCATTTATTAGTCATCAAGTAAATAAGAAATCCTTAGCATTAATTCTTAATGATATTAATAGTAAATACGATACTAAAGTGGTTTCTGATACTTTAACTAAAATCAATAAAGAAGGTCATTATCTAGGAACTATAAATCCGACAACATTTACACCAGATAGCTTTATTATACCTGTACATTTAAAGAAAAGAGCTAGTGAACTACTAAATCCAAAGTTAAAACCCGAAGAATTTGTTGCTAATATAACAACTCTTGGTAAAGAATACCTTGAGTGGTTGAGAGTGAATGATAATGGGTTATATGATATTGTTAGTTCGGGTGCGAAATCTAATCCTACTGATATAGGTACATTATTATTTGCAATCGGCCCATTAGTTGGTATTGATGGTGTTGTTAGTAAACCAAGTCTAGGTTCGGTTAATGAAGGATTTAATATTGAAGATTGGTATAAAAGTGCAGATCAATCCAGATTTACATTATTTACCCGAGCAATAGGAACTGCAGAGCCTGGAGCTCTTGCACGAGAAGTTTTCTTTTCTAATTCAAATATTCAATTAGATTTTAATTCTGATTGTAGAAGTAAAAAATTTCTAGAACTTACAATAACCCAACCAATTAGAGAAATTATAAACGGTCGATATTATTTAAATGAAAAGACAAATAATCTTGAAAAAATAACACAAGAAACCGATAATATTTTAAATAAGGTTATTAAGTTAAGATCTCCAATTTATTGTAAACAGCCAAATAATAATATATGTTCAATTTGTTATGGTGAGTTAGGTGAGCGTTTACAAACTAGAAATATTGGATTGTTATCTGGAACTATTATTAATTTAGCAGGTATCCAAGGTTACTCTATGAAGATGCGCCATAACGCATCACAAGTCCAATTGAGACCTGCCAATTTCATTAAAGATTTCATTAAAATTTAATAATGAATTAGTCTATTTTCTTATATATGAATCAAATAATTGTAAAAGAATATAGTAATTCATTAGATGAATTAACGAAATTACTAGAAGAAAATCAAAAAATACTAGATTTGATTTATTCTAAAGATATTTTTATTAAAACAGCAATTGGTAAATTGAGTGAAAAATTTCCGGATTTATGGAAATTATATAATATACTTAATGGTGAATTGCAATGGTTGGCTAAATTGATCGGGGCTGAAATATCCCATAATTCAATTGAAATTGATAATCCATATGTTAATCATGATGTAGTTGAAAAAAAACAACACCCACCATCTTGTAAAAATATCTTCCGTAAAATTTGCCGTTTAACTCATCCAGATAAAATAAAAAATAAAAAATTAAATAGTCAATTCATATTAGCTAAAAAACTTTATGAGAAAGGAGATTTACAGGGATTGCAAGATCTTTATGATGATATTATTAATGAACATACCGAAGAAACTCTAGCGATGCGTATGTCTAAAATTGAAAATGAAATTTCAGATAATAGGAAAGTTTTATTATCATTAGAAACATCTGAAGATTATGTAATCGCTATTAAATATCAAAATCAGGAAACTCAAACAGAGGCTGAAATATTATTTAGAACAAAACTTAATACTATTAATGATAATTTATTATTACAAATTAATCAAATTAAATCTAAAATTTTTGGAGTGTAAAATTACTTATGAATATTGAAACATTATATATAATGCCTCAAATGGTACGAGTTGAAGGATCCTCAGAAGATGATGGTGGATATGAATATCCTGAAAGGTTTCAAAACGCTATATTTATAATTAATGATAAAATTGTATTATTTGAGAAGCGCAAGTATCATGAATATCCAATTTCATTAATAAATGCGTTGATTGATATTATATCTAAAGAGTTTATAACTAATGAGACTTTATTAGAAATTAAAGAATATATTAATGACTTATCTGAACGGCTTAATAAGAATGATGAATTTCGAAATGATTTAGTTTCATTAGAATGTAAATCATTAAATAAAATTTCAGAATTGCAATCTAATTTAAATATTATTTCTGACGATATAAAAAAATATACATCTGAAATGGTTAATTCTGAATTAGAAATTGTATATAAAAATTTTGAGAATGCAATATCTAATATTGTTAAAGAAGAAGTTGAGAAAATAAGACATGAGATTAGTTTGGTTGAAAATAAATTAAAACCAGGGCAAATTATGCTATACAAAGAAATGGGCCTTCCATTAGAGGATATAATTAAATTGAAGCAGCAGAATTTATTATGATATTGAAAGAAATAAGTGATTTAATCAACATAACAGAAAATGTAATATATAATAATCCAGATTTAGAATTTACCAGAAATTTATCAGGAATTATTAATTTAATGCCAAAGCCATGTTGTTGTAATGGAGGTGTTAGTACTGTGTCAATGTCTGCTCCATCATCATTAGTAAATAATGGAGCTGGTTTAGCTTCATATATTGCAAATAAAATGATTTATGGTCGGGATGAAATGCTAAATTCTAGCACTTTTTAATTAGGTTGTTATTATAGGGCAAATCTGGTAATCCTACAGCTATTTAAATAATGAACTATTGAGTAATTATATTTAGAGGGTAATGATGGAAATTGCAATTATTTTAGGGTTAGTATTTATTTTTTTAATTAATATGTTAGTCGATTGAAATACTGGAGCGTGTTATTTTTTGTTGGGTTGGGCTGTGATTTGGGTGTATTGGGTTTCTTTACTCGAAGTTAGATTATATTAATATGTAAAATTAGTGAAATTTTTTAAATAAAAGATTAGTGGGAGTTTCTTAGAATACAAATAAAAAAATATTACGATGAGCTTATATCACCAATAGAAACAAAATTCATTAATTAATTTTTAAAAAACGCACTATCTTAGTTAACAAGGTTTCTTTTTTATAGAATTGTAATGCATTACGTTTAGGTATATGTTGTGTTAGACATTCATCGCAAATTATAAAATTAAAAATCCTCCCATTAAATTTACTCCCATATTCAGGATTAATGGATAGGTAAGAACCTCCACGGATGAAATCAATTCCTTTCCAAATATATTGTATTTTTTTATTACAAATGAAACAATTCATGACAAACCATACTATCAGATCAAATCTCAGCCCAGGTAAAGCTGTAGACATTGTTTTAAAAAAAGATCAACCAACTGGAGAATTAACTAGAGGATTAGTAAAAAGAATACTCTCCCCTGGTAATGTACATCCTCGCGGTATAAAAGTTATGTTGGAGGATGGGCAAGTTGGTAGAGTGCAAAAAATATTAACATTAGTTTATTATTATAGTGATAATAAGTATCAAAAAATCATGACGCCTAATGAGTTATTAAAATTTGGAAAAATAGTTAAAGATGATTTGGGTGTTTTCCCAGATTGGATTATTTGTAAAACTTCTAAAACTAACACAAATAATAAATTCGAACATTGGGTTGTTGTTGATGATCTTGAAGTTAATAAGTGGGTTATTATTACTGATTTATATAATAAACGTGGGTTGATTAGTTCACGCACTAATTATGGAAACGTTATAATAAAAAATAGTGGTGAGTGTGTGACTAGTTTAATTTCCGCCGTTAATAACAATCCAAATAAGGATGTATTATTATATGTTAATTCGGACTTAATACCAATTAAAATACTCACCATTCATTAATATCTATACAAAATTATGTTAAACGCATTTGATGTTTTAGAAATATCTGAAAATAAAATAGTAGCAAAATATGTTTGTAAAATAATAATAGATTATTCTGAGTATGATGATGATTCTATAGTTAATTCTCCAACCCAGATTTATTTACCTGGTATATTAGATGTATATTTTCCAGAATTTGATGATGTTTGTACTATAGGTTTAAATTATGGTGTTTTCGTTAATAAAAAATTAGATGCTATTGAATCTGATGATTTAATAACAATTACTTATGAGCCTGGTGATTTAATGGTCTCACAGGATTATGTTAAAACTGGGATGAATATTAAATTTCTTATGAAATTATTACGAGGGAATATTGCATATTTGACAGATCCTAAAGTAATATTAAATGTATTACATGATTCATTTCCATCTTATGATTTAGTTCATCTTGAAGTAGTTGTTTCAAATATGATAAGGGATAAAAGTGATATTTCTCTATTAGCCAGGTATAAAAATTCAGATAAAGATAATGCAATTATTGGGGTGATTAAGCAAGCTCAGACAGATAGTCCATTATCATCAATGGCATTTAGAAATATTGATAAAGCTATTGAAAAGGCATTAATTACTGGAAAAGAAACTAAAAATAATCCGATTGAAAAAATACTTCAAGAAGATTTTGAGGTATAAATTATGGTATTAGATGTTGATTTATTTTTAGATGCCCCTAAATTAAAATCAAATAAATCTAAATCCAAAGGTAATTCGTTTGAAAATAAAATTGCTAAATTATTATCTGAATGGATGTTTGGTGAGGTTGATTTTTTACAACGAAGCATTACAAGCGGCGCTATAAAAAGAGTAACTGTTTATCAGGGGGATATTGTTCCTCAAAAACAATTGCCATGGAAAGATTTCATATTTCTTATAGAATGTAAGAATGGGTATAAGCAAAATATTTCTAATTTTAATAACACTACTTTAATTGATAATTGGTTGATAAAATGTTTAAAAGATCGATCAATAGATCAACCAATAATTTGGTTAATTGTTGGATTTCATTCATATGAGCCTTTATTTATAACTGATTTAGAATTAAATATTCCTGCTAAGTTAATAATTAAAGAAGAATATGGAGGGAAATTAATACCATTCTATATTTATAAATTTAAAGAATTATTACAATATGATTTTTATGATTTGTTTTCACATAATTCAGAGATTTTAAAGGTGTTTAATGTTAATTCTTGAAAAGATTGTATTTTTTTCAATGTTAATTATTATTTTAATGCTTGAAATTTTTAAAATTTCTAATGTAGTTATTTATATTTATAATAAGAATGAAGTAGTTGAACAAGAATATGCCGATATTGACAAAAAGGTAATAATATGATAATGTTTTTGTTTTTAATTTTATTTAGTTTAAATTGCTCAGCGGCAATTTATAAAGTAATAAGCGTTTATGATGGAGATACTTTTAAAATTTCATTTAAGGATGAGTTTATGACTAATCCATCAGTTCGTATTCGAGGAATTGATACTCCTGAACTTGGTCGCAGAGCTAAATGTGAATCTGAAAATATTTCATCAATTAATGCTAAAAAGTTTCTCACTGGATTGATTCTTAATAAGGAAGTTAAATTAGAAAATATTAGTAAAGATAAATATGGGCGAATATTGTCCGATGTGTTTATTGAGAATATTGATGTTGGAAAATTATTAATTGAAAAAGGATTTGCTAAGAAATATGAAGTGAATATTGATTGGTGTAACTATGGCAAATAATTTGAATATTGATTTAGAGTCAGTGCAAGAAACTAATGAATTAGAAGAGTTAGTGATGAATCTATTACAAGCTAATTTAATTGTTCATATATTTCATCTTAGAGTAGTTGGAACTGGTTCATTTGCCGCACACTTAGCATTAGGTGATTTATATGTGATGTTTTCTGATTTTGCAGATAAAATTTGCGAACAATATCAAGGTATCACTAGTAAATTAATTAGTTTTCCATCAACCGTAACATTTGATTTACCACCTATTGGAACGGAAATTGAATATATAAGTGAAATTTTAAATATGGTTGATGTATTTGTAGAAGCATATGATGATATAGATAAAACAACGTCCAATATATTGCAAGAATTATCATCTAATATACGTTCTTCACTTTATAAACTTAAATTTTTAAAATAGAAGTTTTTTTTCAACATTCATGAAAGTGAATAGGATATTAATATACGATATTTTAAATGGGTTAATTAATGTTTTTAGATAGTATTTCAAAATTACAATTATATAATAGTAGATTCACAATAACTAAACCTACATTTCTACATATAATACCGGATTTTACAATGGATGTTATTGATTCGGCATTAACTTTAGATTTAGGTCTTAATAATTGTCAATCAATTTATATTAAGACAACACCAGTTAAATTTGGGAATATGCAAATTAATCCCAAAATGTATTTTTATAAATTAAAAGAACGCCAAGACCTTCCAATTACATTAGTTCAATCACTCCCATCTAAAATTCCAGAACATAAATATGTAATTATTGATCATAGTATTTTATCTCAAGGTGTGAGTCAATTATTGGAACATGAAATTCCAATAAATACAATTTCTCAAATATTGTTTGAAAAATTAAAAGAAGAGCATTTATTATTAAAATCCAAATACCCAAATGTAGAAAATGTAGTATTATTTAATTTTTCTCCTTCAACTAATGATAAGTCTTTAGCTTCAGTTGTATTAAATCGGAATATTAAACCTGAGGTTTTTAAATGTTTTGACACTTGGATAATAGGGGCTGTTACAGCAGAAAGTCAAAAAACAACATATATCCCAATTGCTAATTATGATTCAAAGGGGAATGTTGAATTATTAACATCTAATTTTAATAAAATACATGAAATAATAGCTAATGCTCACCCAGTTTCAATTCCTACAGTTGTAGATGATAAACATATTGAGACAAAAGATCCACATACCCAAGAAATCCAATCACAAATTGCTGATAAAATAACAGATGCATTTGTACATGTAGCTGAAAAAGATCAAGAACGACAATTATATAGAGCTATTGTTGAATTAGATAAAAAGAAGTTATCTAAAGCACTGAAAGGGTTTCAAATAAAAGATCCAATTGTGGCGAATAATATAAAAATAGCAATCGATCAATATTTAATAAATCAAGAAGGGGAAAACATAGATAAATCAGATTTAGAAAAACTTATTCTCAAATCTATACATTTTAGTTTATTTGCTACTGATAATGTACCTGAAGAATATTATGCTGATCCGAATAAATTAATTTCTAAATTATTAGAAATGAATACATTTGTAAGAGAAATTACATATCCAGAGGTTGTACATACTCCACAGCTAATAAGTCCAGGGGATGTTATTAATTTTCATCGGGTTACTGGTGTTGGACGGCATAAATATGAGCTAAGTCAAAATTTAGATTTTGCCGTTAGAACATTATTCCAATCATTAGAAAACCGAAAAATAAATCCCATAAAAGTTCTTAAAATTAAATCTGAAATTATAGATAATAATATAGATCGCATGCGAGAATATACAATTACTGTAAAAAATCTTTCAGCTGGGTTTAAAGAACCATATGATTTGAAATTAAGAATACCTGCATTAGTTAATGATTATTATTTTAAATTGAATGGCCAAAGTTATATTTTAAATAACCAAATGTATTTAAAGCCTATAACTAAAGATAAAGATGGGGAGGCCCGTTTCCTTTCCCATTATAATATGGTCACATTAAAAATAGTAAATGTTAAATTTAATGTCTCGCAAATTAATGATATTCTTAATTATATTCGTTTAAAGTATTCACAAAATTGTAAAAAAATTGACATTAGTGATACTGGGAATGTTATTAAAATAGAATTTCTTGATGGTACTATAATTGAACCAGGCTCAAATGTGCCGTTTTCTAATACAGAAAAGGAAATAATATTTGAAGATGGGGATTATAAAATTCATGATATTAAATTAGATAAATTAATTGATTTACATATTCCGAAAAATGAATATATTTTTCAAGAGTTAATACAACAAATCCAAAAATTAAATCCAGAAGAGAAGTTAAACAAATCAGCGAAATCAATCCCATATATTCAAATACATGCAATGGGACGCCAATTACCATTAGTTATCTTTTTATGGCAACAAATAGGATTAATTGAAACATTAATTAGATATAATATAAATTATGAAATTGGAAAACGTCCAACTAAACAGGATAGTAATGTAGAATTACCATTAGAATCTGGGAATTTTATATTTATTTATCCAGAAACGAAAAGACAAGAATTACTAGTAAATGGGTTATTACAATTACCTAAGAATACAAGATTAACCGAAGACTCATTATCATCTAGAAATACTTTAGATGATATTATTAATTCAAAATATGGAAACAGGACAACATTCAGCTTTAACTTAATGATGGATAACATAATAGATCATACCACTAAGGATTTATTAGAGTTTGAAGATTATCCTACTAATTTTATAGATATTTTAAACGGTCCATTAATAGATAAATTATTAAATGATGCTCCAGATCATCCTTCAGATTTAAAAACTTTAAGGTTAAGACAGGCTGAAGTTTTAACTAATATATTATATTCTGAAATTGCAATGGCAATAAATAAATATAATACAGATTTGTCGAATGGAATTACAGATGCTAAGTTATATTTTCATCCAGATTATGTAACTGCAATGTTATTAGGTAAACATGTTCATTCGGAAAGTAGTGAGGCTGCTGGTGGTATAATGGATTTTAATGTCACATTTAGTCCAGTTGATGAGTTAATTAAAACTAGTAAAACTGTTAAGACTGGTCCTGGTGGAGTTCCAAGTAAACGAGCTTTTAGGAAGGAACATCGAGCTATACATGAATCTTATTTAGGAAATATTAGTTCACATAGTACTAGTGAATATGCTGGGGTTGGAATTGTAAATAGTTTAACGTTAGGTGCATCGGTTGCAAATAATTATGGAGGATTTGGTGGTTCTAAGCCTAATTTATCTGAAAATAATATTGGGAGTTTAGCAATTGATGAATATTTAATACCATTTCAAAACTGTCTTGATAGTGGACGTATGATTTTGGCTAGAACCCATATAGGACAAAAAGTTCCTATCTTAAATGGAGAATTACCTATAGTTGAATCTGGGGCTGAATATTTAGTTCATCAACTAGCATCTACTAAATTTGTGCATACTGCTAAAGAACCTGGAAAAGTATTAGCAGTATCTCCAAATGAATATATAACAATACAATATGATAGTGGTAAGCTTGAAAACTTCGACATAATGCCAAGATATACTGCAACAAAACGTAATTCAACTATTCAAATTAGTTTAGATTCATTACAAGTTGGAGATGATTTTCAAAAAGGGCAGATGGTTGCATGGTCTAAAAGTTTTAATGGAGATGGGTTATCTATTGGTAAAAACGTAATGTTTGCAATTATGAATTATCGTGGATATAGCTATCAAGATGCTTATGTTATTAGTGAAAATATGGCAGAATCATTTATAACTGAAAATGTTACAAGAGTTCCAATTATAATCCCAGCGAATGCTAAAGTATTAAGTATTATTACTGATAAATATATTGAAACGACTTCGAATGATCCATTAATTGAATTTCAATATATGAAGTCTATTGATGAATATATTGAAAATTATGAAATGATGGAACTTGAAGGAGAATGTAATGATGAAGATACCTCAATATTTTCCAGAGGACAGAATACTTTAAAGCGTATTTCTCCTGGTGGAGAAATAGTAGACATTAAAATTAAAATAAATAGTAAGAGTGGATTAGATCCATTAATTATTAATTTATGGGAACAACAACGCAAAAATATTAATAGACTTGAAAAGACATTAACTAAATATGCTACTACGGAAGAAGAAACTTTAGTAAATAATATTGACTTATCTGTTTTAAAGGTGGGTGGGCATAAATTAAGAGCTAAGGAATTTGACGGAGCATTAATTGAATATTATATTAAGAAACCATCACCAATTCAAATAGGAAATAAATTAGCTAATAGGTATGGGGCAAAGGGAGTGTGTGGTTATATTATACCAAAAGAACAAACTCCTCGTGGAGAATATACTGATCATATAGATATTTTTATACAACCAGCCGGTGTTTTAGGACGAAAAAATACTTCAATTCTTAAAGAGTTGTATATAGGAAAGATTTGTTTTTTCTTACCTAAAATAATTTCTGAACGTTTACAAAAAGGAGAGAAGCTATCAGAAATTAAAAAATTAGTTATTGAAATATATGAATTGATAGCCGAAAAACAATGTATTGAATCAATTATTAAAAAATTTGAAAATATTTCTGAAAAAATTCTAAAAGAATCTTTAATATATCAAGCAATCAGGTTCAATATAACTATTTTACCATTTACTACTCCAAATTTTACAAATATTAAAAAAGCTGCTGATTTATTAGGCATCCCATTAAATGAACGAGTATATATGCCAGAAATTGGAGAGTGGACAAAAGATCCAGTTCCAGTAGGGATCCAGTATTTCAGTTCAATGGAGCAATTAGCTTCAGATTATGAAAGTACTAGATCAACTGCTGGATATGTTTCAGCTACTGGTCAACCAACAACTGGGAAAGCCAAACAAGGTGGGCAGTCATTAGGTGAATTAGATATTTATAACTTATTAACATATGATTGTAATTTAATATTAAAAGAATTATTAGTTTCACGATCTGATAATATGTCAGATAAACGAGAACTGATTGGAAATCTGAGAGAATATGGAACAAGTAAATTGCCTAAAGGGGAACGAGAGGGTTCCACAAGTAAATTATTTAACATTTTTATGCTAGGACAAGGATTATATTATTAATTTTTATACTTTTGTTATAGATATTAATAGGTGAAGGTAGAAAGTTATATCCTTTCCTCTTTTTATCTTTTTTTATTGAGAGATTTTATTACTTATGAAAAATTTAGATCGTAAACATATTACAGAGTTCCTTAAAAGATATTTACCCAAAATAAATGGCTTTTCTAATATTACTAAGGATGCCAATAATATTCATATTTGTGTTTTTACAACGGAACAAGCTTCTGAGTTATTAGCAGCAATTAATTCTTCGATCATGTTAGAATTAAATGAATATATTGAAGAAGTTTTACATGAAAATTGTAAATTATATAATCGTTCTATTATTTTTTATGAAAGTGAAGAACGGCCAAATTCATTAATTTTACGTTGGGTGTAATTTTGCATGGCGACTTTTCCAAATTTTAACATTCCTACTAATATAGCAACATCATCACCTACAAGTGATGGAGTGCCAATAGCTACATTTAATCCAGCAGCATTTGATACTTTTATTAAGGTATTAACTATTCTGCAAGATAATACAGAAATATTAATAAGGAATAATGAAATAGTTCAACCAATGCCAAAAGGATCGACCTTTATATATATGAATATAAAGGAATTGTTGGTTGCTTCTAAAATGAAAGAAGATTTAACATTAGAGTTTGTTAATTCTAAACTCGCAATGTCTATTTTAAAATCTATTAAAAGTAATAATGATATTACGATTTTTGATAGTGTTGAAGATAATTGCTATAAAGTAAAAACAAGTAAATTTATTGTTAAATTACCTAAACCAGCAAAAGACTCAACCGCTGAATTACCAGATATATCTAATTTTACCCAATTAGGGCATTCTATTAGTATTAATGATTCTTCGTTATCTGATATTATTAAAAATAATGAAACTGATAAAATTAATTTATTGATTGAAGATTCACAGTTAAAGGCGATATTTGTCCCAAACCCATCTAATGATATTACTTATTTTCTAGAGGGATATGAAAATAGTAAAATAAATAATACTAATGCATCTGTTGTATTGACCAGTTATTCATTTTTAAAAATACTTGGAGAAAAATATAATGTTACATTAGCAAAAGATTCATCAAGATACTTATTAGTTACAAATATTCAAACTAAATTTGAAAAGCTTGTAATTGATATGTATGAATATTTAGAAGATACGACAGATCAAGGACTTTTCATTTGATATCATTAGATACTGATCAAGTCGATGACGTATATAAAGCTTCAGTCGGATGGTGGGACATTATTAATACGTTAGAAGATATAAAAATACAAACAGATGATTTAGAATTTGAAATAATGTATCAGTGTTGTAATTTAAAAAATTTAGGAGTAAATTATTTAAAACAATATGATACAATTAGTATCCCTAAAAACATATTGCAAAATTTTTTAAAATATGTAGATGATTATTATATTAGATTTTTAGATTTTTTACAAATTGATTATGATAAAATTCTCATTTTGTCTAAATCAATTTACGAAATATTATTTGTAGATTTTGTAAATCAAACGATACCTCAAATTTGCGTTGTGAATAGTATACAAGATCCTATGCAATTAGTTCAAGAATCGGAAGTTGGTATACGAAATTTATTAATATCACATTATAATAAGATATTAACACAATTAAACACACTATATAAAATTAATACATCACTATCCACTGAAATGTTGAAAAATTCATTTGCGATAGATTTGTTTAATAAAAATTTAGATGATTTTAATGAGCGATTTGCAATTCCTGTAATAATAAATTATAGTAACCAAATCAGAGAGAATTTCTAATAAGAAGAAACGACCTAGAACCAATGAACCAGATATTGATTTAACACAAGTGATGCTCACCGTATCTAATTTAGAAATGGTTTTAGACCATTCGAGTGAATCTATTAGTTTTTTCAAATTCATTCGAATAAAAAAAGTGGCACATTCCTTTAATTAAGTGACTTCCAAGCTAGATAATAAACTATCTTACCCTAGTCATACAAATGAAGAAACGAAAATGCCTAATTTCAATGTAAAAGTATTTGATATATTTTCTCATAATATTATAGTTGATGCAATAGATAGCGATGATGCTCGTAAAAAAGTATCTAATATATTAGCAAACGATAATATTAAACCGGATTTATCTTATGAATATACAACAAATCCAGATCTTTGGAAAGTGTATTCAAATGAAGAGTCTGGCGAAAATGGCTTTATGGATAGGATGGATGAATTTTTAATTACTGTACTAAATGAGGATGGTGGGATTTTAATAGATGAATTTTTAACTACTCTACTAAATGATGATGAGGGAGTTTCAATTAAAGTATACAATTCATTATGTGAATTAGCTGCAAAGACTGGAAACCTGGATATTATTAATAAAGTACGGATTCAGGATGGTAGGTGTTATATTAAAGGTGATTCTAATGAAGTATGAACATGATTTAATTAAAGCATTGGAAGATTATGGTGAAATTGATAAGGAATTAACAATATTAGAGACTAAGAAAAGTGTTCTTAGAAGCCAAATTCGGGATTGGATGAGTTTAAATGAACTTGAAAATTTTGAAATACAAGATGGAAAAAATCAAGTATGGAAAATGAAATTTGATGAGCAGATGCGAAAATCTATTAGTGATTGGTCAATGCTTGAAAAAATACTTGGAGAAAAAAATGAAAATTTGATTGTTAGAAGGGTAATTAGTTCATTTACAATTAAATCATTAAAATCATTCTCCAAAGAATGGCTTTTAAATAATAAATAATTAAGTAAAGCTCAATGTCTTTTTAGACATTGAGCTTTTTTCAATTTTTTACTTAGGTCTATTAATTTTTATGGGAATATTATCAGATTTTTTTACAAGAATAATAAGAAAAAATGATGATGATAATAGATTTCTTACTTTTTTCTTATTAAATAAATTAACACTTCCAGTTCTACAATCCGCAACAATTAGTCATGCATCTGCTCTTGATATTACTCAATTACGAGAAGTATTTGGTGATGAGTTTACCTATGAGCAAATGCACCATATTAAATATAAATGCTTTTGGAGATTAAAATATAAATCACAAACTGTTGCTATAGTAGAAGAATCGCCAGAATATGATTTTGATGAGATTTTTAAGTTGATGATGGTGATATATAATTCCGAACCTAATGATTGGGTTCGAAAAACTAAAACTGGTAATGTTATTGAAGTTGATTTTACACGAAAAGTATGAAAGCGCTAGATTATTTTATTGGTTGTATTGATGATTATTGTGTAGATTCTTTTGGCAGTCAATATGGACGTTTATGTTTTCTCCATATTGAATTAGGGGATGATTATTGGTCGATTGATGATAACAATGAAAAATTTCAACCGAAATTGATAATTAATAAATTTAATATTTTAATAAATGATAATGAATTAGAATATTATAGTAATATTGAGCCAAATACTATGAAGATGTTAAAAGAACATGTTGATGATGAGGTGATTGAATTTTTTAAGTTTAGATTTTTATAATATATCATTTTTTATTTCAGGAATCATGAAATATGTAAAACTGAAAATTTTATGTTAACAGAAAATATCATCCAGTTTCTTCAAAGTATAAGTTCAATTTATAAGGAATTAAATAACGGCTGGATACAAATACTCTGCCCATTTTGCGATGATTCAACTAGAAAGAGTACTAAAATTTCACATGGACATTTTTATATTAGTAAAACAATTAATTATTGTCATTGTTTTAGGTGTGAATATCAAAATAGTTTATCTAGATCATTAATTTCATTAGGGTTTTCTGATAAATCCAGTTTATTGATTTTAACACAAAATAATACAAATAATTTTTATTATTTTAAGAATAAGTTAAAACCAGTAGATAAAGTACATAATATCTTTAATTTTTTAGAAGATTATTATATTAAATTTAAAAATGATCACCCAAATGAATTTGAAGAATTTTTAAAGTATATATTTTCAAGATGTTCAGAAATTGATCCAATTAAATTTCTAATCCAACCAATTATTAGGGATGGATATTTATTAGCTGGATTTTATAACATTAATGGGCAATATGTGACCAGCCGTTATATAACTAAACATCCAAAATTTCGTTATTTAAATGAAAATAATACAATTAAACCATACTACTTTTTTCAAGATATTTACAATATTTCGGACTATTCAAACATTGTCATTTGTGAAGGCTCATTTGATTTAATTAATTTATATAGATATTATAAGCATTTTAATAATGCATTCTATATAGCAATAGGTGGTAAACAATTTAATAAAATTTTAAAAGAATTATTAACTTCGTATTTACTTATTGGAAATTATCATTTTAATATTATATTAGATAATGATTTAAATATGAAAAATTCAAAATTAATTAATTCTTGTAATAATACAATACAAACTTTAAATCCATTTGCAACGATTAGTTTTTTCATACCTTTATTATATAAAGATGTGTCCGATTTAGTACAACTAGAGAAGTTAAAATGACTGAAATGATAAATGGGAAGCCTTATAGTAGTACTCATATGGCGTATTTACGTTATAGTAAAATTTTTGTTTGTTATCATAGAAGTTCAATATCAGAAATAAATCAGTTTGTTTGTTTATATAATTACGTTCAAAAAATATTAGTGTTTTTTACTATTGATGAAATATATGATAAGGTTCAATTAAGAAAAGAAATTGATGATTATTTGAATTATTATGATTTTCCAATACTTGCTAATGATAGTATATATAAAGTAGTACAAATTAATCAATTACTTAATATGCTAGGTTTTAATGATGAAGCATTAGTTGAGTTTCGAATTAAAACGAAAAATAATAAGATAGACATGTTATTTAAAATAAGGAAATGTGATTTAGGGGTTTATAGTTATTATTCTTTCATTGTACCAATCAATACATCATTTTTAGAATCTTTTATTGATGAGTTTAAAAAAATAACATCTAATTTAATAGAATTTAAAAAATCAAATTCTCAAATTGCTTTAGATTTATTACAAAATATTACGACTTTTGATATAACTACAATACCAATACCAAATTTTAAGACTGATGATTTTAATAAATTAATAACATTGAATAATAAATTAAATATTAAAAAAATAAATACTTCAAATGATAAAATTCCTGATGAAATTACTAATTATACAAGTTCGATTTTTTCATTTATTACATCATTAGATCCGACTAAATATCAGAAAACTAGATCTGAAAGTGGTACATATTTTAAATTGATATATTCAGGATTATTAATAGAAATAAAATATAATACTATTACCCTTCCAAAAATAAAAATACGTAATTATATACATATTAAGATACCTGGTTTTTCAAATTTAATATTATCAGAGAAAATGTTAGCGTCGTTTTTAAATTTAATCGATTCTAAATCGAGAGATTTATTAATTAATAAATTAGAAATTTTTAAATTGAAAAATATTTAGTTTACTTTACATTTAAGAGGATAGATGAAAAACATTGTTAGTAATTTATATTCTGATTATCTAAGATATACCGATAGATTTCGAGCTATTCCATGGGAAGTGGATTTATTAAAACCAGTAGAGCGCCGAGTTTTATTGTCAGTTCATGAAGTAGCTCGGACTAAATTTACTAAAGCCGCTAAAGTAACTGGTTCATGTTTAGCGAATTATCATCCACATGGGGATTTAAGTACTTATGAAGTATTAGTTTCATTAGTTCAAAATGGACTTGTTGAAGGTCAAGGTAACTGGGGAAATGATAATGTTAAAGATTATATTAAGGCAGCAAGTCCACGATATACTGAATGTCGGGCTGTTTCTGAAGTAGATGATGGGTTTTCTGAATTTTTAAATTTCGTTCCATGGGAAGAGTTTGAATATGAGAAGGAACCGCATTATCTCCCGTTTTATCTTCCAATAGGAATTATTGGTTATGGTATTATCCAAGGTATTTCTTTACATACAACAAAAATCCCTAGATATCAATATAAAGATTTATTGACTCGATTATATGAATTAATAACAAATTCTCCTCTGAAAACAATAATTAAACCAGCAATTTATCAAAATGAGGTATTTGAAGATGTAGAAAATGAATTTGAAAGGATATTAACTACGGGAGAAGGTGTTTTATATTGCATCCCAAAATATAAAATCATAGATAATGTTATTCATATATATGGGAAAAACCCAATTAGTGGGTTTAATAAATTAGACGCATTTAATGAAAAATATGAAGAACTAAATGGGAAGCCATTTGCTATTATTATTGATAGTAGTGATTCTAAATTAGAAGTTATTGTTTCCCCACCAAAACGAATTACATTATCTCAAAAATTCATTTCTGATGTAATGGATTTAGTTTCTTGTAAATTACATATAAATTGTAATATTGTAACTGAAAATGGAACAGTTGAACAAAAAGGAATTGATAGTTTATTAGTTAACACATATAATAAATGGAAATTAGCATTTAATGCTAAATTAAATAATGACCTACAGAATTTTTTAGTAAAGGAACATGAATTAAATATAGTTTTAGCTATTCGGAATATCATGCAACAATATCCAGGTGTAAATACATTGGATGATATATTTAAACATAACACTACTAATTACACTAAAGATGAATTATTAATGGTTATGAAAAAATATACGATTAGGCAACTGATTGAAGCTAAAATAGACATTCCTGAATTGCAAAAGAAAATTCAGAATATTAAAGACAATGTTATAAATCTTGACACTTTATCATTAGAGAGAATTAAATTATGTCTGAAATGAATAAACTTTTTAATAAACTTTTAAGTGAAAATATCATTCAAATTGATACAGAATGTTATCTACATAAAATTTCTGATGATTATAAGATTTATTATAATGATGAATATGAAGTTAAATACTTTGAATTATATGATGATAACATCAATATGTTTGATGAAAATGGGTTACAATTATTTAATAATGATTTAGATGGTAATATTGCTTTAGATAGTGTATCAAATATTTCAATCTACCATAAAATATTAATAATATAATTTACTTAATTTTAAAATAATAATTAAATAATTTTTTTTATTTTATTTAAAAAATTTATATAGATATAAAAGGATGAATGGTTACTATTTTTTTTAATTTTAATTTTATACGTAATGAGGTTTGCCTAATATGGCAATAGAATTATCAAACATTTCATGGTTCGCTAAATATCAACCTCAAAAAATTGAAGATTATGTATTTGATGATCCGATTCATGAAAAGCAGGTTTTGCAATGGTTAAAGGATGGGTCTATTCCTGGTAATTTATTATTATCTGGTCCACCTGGTTGTGGTAAATCTTCATTAGCCTCTGTTTTAATTAATTCATTTATAACATTAGGACAGGATTTTAAGAAGATAAAATCTAGAAGTGTGCAAGAAATAGATGAATTGCAAACTTTTGTGAAAAGTAGACCAATACAATCTAAAAAGAAAATTATTTTACTTGAAGAAATTGATAAACTTTCGAATGTTAGTATAACTACTTTAAAAGATTCATATCTTGAATTATATCAAGCTAATTGTACATTCATAGCCACTACTAATTATCAAAATAAAATAGAACCTGCATTTAAAACTCGCTTTATTCATATGAGTTTTGCCGGTAAAAATATTGATGGTATTTTTCAAAAATGTAAAAAAATATTATCTTCAGAAAATATAATTTTTAATGAAGATGAATTACATAGATTTGTTAATACTAAATATAAAGTTGGATTGCGAAATTTAATTACATTATTGCAAATTAATTCAGTTAATAATAAAATTGATTTTAGTAGTATCGAGCAAGAGATTATAAATTCAGAAGAGAATATTATTGAAAATGTATTAGCAATTTATGAGATATTATTAAACAATAATAATAGTAGTGATAAAAAATTAATACTTTTAAGTCCATTAAACTCTTCAGTATCTAAACAATATGGAGAAATTTTACAAATTATTCAATTTTCCCAAGACTTATATTGGGACCATATATATATGCAAATATATGAATCTGTGAATTATCTTCCGATAAAACAATTATGTGCAAAATATATAGATGAAGTAGAATCTAAAAAAATACCTAGTATACATTTTGTTTCATTCATATATGAATCCATTAAATCAATTATTGATATTTACTAATTGAGAGATAATAAATGCCTAAAATCAATCTACAAACTGAGTATGTCTTATTTTCATTACCTACGACGTCTAAAGTTAAATTGTATGAAATTATTGAATCTCAAAATGAAGTATTTGGTTCGTTTTGTTTATTACAACAAAATACTTGGATATGGATGGTGGGTGCATGGGATGTAAATACTGGTCAATTTAAGTTTAAATCAGAATCTGATAAATCTTGGAATTTAATTGAATCACCATCGAAATATAATCATTTAAAAATAGATGACCCAGTCATTGTTTGGAATGATAATGATATTGATATGATTATTCATGGACATTTCGCCGGAATTTCTAAATCTGGTAAGCCTACTATTTTTAGTTGTGGTAATAGTAGTTGGACTGTGATTGAGCAGATTTCAAAAAGACTTGAATGGGATAGATGTATCCATAAGGATGAATTGAAAGAATAGCAAAATTGAGCACATTTATGGGCTCAATTTTTTAACAGTAATATTCATATCTTTAATATAGATATTATTGTATGGGTTTATTTTTAATTAGGAAAATAATGTTTGAGTTTATTGCAATACAGTTATTAACAACCGCTACTATTTTTAGTGGCATTATCTTATTTGAACAGTATATATTTGCATTTTTTGACAAAATAATTTTGCCGTTATCTGGATCAGCATATAATATAATTAAATCCCTTTTGACATATATAAAAAATAAATCTTATCAAGGGTCATTAATAATAAACGATTTAATCGATCAGTTTAAACAAAAAATATTAAGTATTAAATCAACATATTTTAAAACTTCTTTTAATAAGATTGAAGTGACAACTAATATATATACTATTGAAAATAATAAATTAATTGAAAACAGTTCTAACCGGATAATTAATATTAATGAATTACCCGCCGATATTAAAAATAAATTAATACAAAGAAAATTAATCACAATCGATCATACAAATGATTTAATAAATGAGGTTAAACGTCAATGATTTCTGAATTAATAGGGCTTGGGAATGTAATTTTCATTACAATTATTTCTATTGGTATAATCAATATATTCAATTTTGTTAAAAGTATTTACGAACAATTAATCCTTCCAATATTGACCCCGATATTACCAATAATTTCAGATCTTTTATCGAAGCTTTTATATTATATTACAAATGACCTTCCAGTCTTAATTGATAATACTATTAAAATTATTAATAAAAAAATATTGAGCATAAAAGCAATATATCGAAAAATTAATAATAAAAAAGTAGAAACAACTCAACGAGTTTATATATTAGATGAAAATAATAAGCTTAAATGTATAAATGTAAAAGGTCAATTAAATTATGAATCTTTACCTGAAGAAATTAAGAATAATTTACATAAGGAACATGACCATTATGAATATATCATACAAGAAGCTTTAATGAAATTAAATAAGAGAAATACATGTTAACTCAAGCAATTCTTTCATATAACAAAAATACATTTGATGATAAAGTAATTTTAGACCTAACAAATATGCTACAGCCGCAATTAGGATGTAACATATTCACTCTTAATAGGATAATAACTGATCTTATTAAAGAACAAAAATCACATAGCCTTTTAAATAATGTGATTTTAATAGAGGTTAAACTTTTTAAACATCAAGATGGAATTTTTTATAATATAACTCTATTTATTATTAATAATAATACATTATCATGTATCGATTCTAAAATACAACAAGTAGATGAATCTATAATTGATGCAGCTATAATTAATAGATTAGATATTGAAAACGAATTAATTTTAAAAATAGAGTAGCTTATGGCATTATCCAATTTTATTAAACCAATTGAAAAAATTTCAAAAACTCCTAATTATACTTTAAATGATTTAGTACTTGATGATTATGTAATTGAACAAATTAATATATGTATTAATAAAATTAAACATCACGACAAATTATATAATAAATGGGAATTATCTAAAATTGATAAAAAGCCAAATGGGGTTATTATTAATTTTTATGGTATGCCTGGAACTGGTAAGACTATAGCAGCGGAAGCTATGGCACATCTCTTTAATAAATCAATAATTGAGGTTAATTATTTTGAACTATTTTCAGAGTTGATGGGGAAAAGTAGTAAGAATTTGCATGCATTTTTTAAAGCTGCACAAGAAGAAAATTCATTATTATTTTTTGATGAGGCTGATTCAATATTATCTAAACGGTCAAATAATTCTAGTTCTTCTGATTCAGACAATAATATTACAAAGTCAGTAATGCTACGAGAATTGGATAATTTTAATGGAATTGTGATTTTCGCTACTAATTATTTTGAAAATTATGATAATGCGTTTTTTCGAAGGATATTAGCTCATATTGAATTTAAACTTCCAGATATTGAAAATCGAAAAAAGATTTTACAATATATGCTATCTGAAAAAATACCAGGTCGCAATGAATTAGATTTTAATATTTTAGCAGGAAAATCTGATGAATTATCTGGAGGGGAAATAAAAAATTCAATAGTTAAAACTTTAGCAAAAATTAGTAATCTTGATTTATTAACTCAAAAAGATCTTGAGGATGAATTTGAAAATTGTAAAAGATCAAAAGCCCATAATGCCGTTACAGAGTATATTAAATGATTATTTTGATCAGATGTCAAATGATTTATTATCGAGTAATCTTAATGGATTAGGAACTATTTCGATAACTTTACATAACTCGATTATTGAGGAAGACTCAAATATAGTAAATACAATGTATAATATTGATGTACATATAATGGTCGATAATAAATTTCGAACTTATGGAGTATTGAAAAATATAAGCATAACAGATTCTATTGGGAATGAGCAAATCATTTCGTCGGAATATATATAAATAAATTATTTTTTATTTATGAAATGGTTAACTTATTATCGTGAAATAACACAAGATTGCCCATTCAATACTGATCCTACTGAAATTTTTTATTATGCTGAACAGGACCATTTGGATACGAATTTATTGGTAAGAAATTGTATTGAGATTGATATTGCATCAGCATTTCCTACATTATGTAAATTCATTTTTGGGGTTAATCATCCATTTGTTCAGCAATTATTACAAATAGATAATAAGCTTGAACGCAATAAATTCATATCAATTAATTTAACACATAATGATTATGGATTAGATTTAAAAACTCTTAATGCCTGGAGTAAATTTATTATATTGGGGTATATTTATAATAATTTCTCTAATATAAATATTATTGAATATAAGAAAGATGGGGTATTATTTACTGGAATATATAAATATGATGATATAAATTCTGAGTTTAATGAATACATTGAAAATGAAATATCTATTAATTTTCATATTGATAAAGTTATTTCATATATGAGATTGAATAAAACCTCTATAATTCAATATGATGATCATATAAGTATAAAAGGTCGATATAAAGACCCTCCTGAATATATTCAACGAATACTTCCAACTATTTTTGAAAAGGAGTTTCCGCATGAATTATTAAATGATATTAAATTATATTATAGTGATTTATATTTTGAAGTATTAAAAAAAGGGCATTTAGTTCAAGATTTACTATTTTATTATAAATTTAATAATAAATTTATACAAAAAGACGGAGATTTAAACCATTTACCATCTAGTCCTAAAAATATATTAATTTATTTTATATATCCAATCATGTCAATGCTGCGTTTAGAAAAAAATTCAACTTTTTGATATAGATATAAAGCGTCATATTCTATATTTATAATATTTCCCTCGTAGACGAATGGTAAAGTCACTTGACTGTTAATCAAGCGCGAAAGCATTGTTGGTTCGAGTCCATCCGAGGGAGCCAGATTTAGGGCTTTTAGCTCAATTGGTCAGAGCATTCGACTCATAATCGAACGGTTTAAGGTTCAAGTCCTTAAAGGCCCATTACATAGTATGCCATTGTGGTGAAATAGGTAGACACAAAAGACTTAAAATCTTTCGACTTAATAGTCATATCGGTTCGAGTCCGATCAATGGTACCATTTTTTGTATTGAAGCCGCAATAGCTCAATTGGTAGAGCAGTGCCCTTGTAATGCACAGGTTGCGGGTTCAATTCCTGTTTGCGGCTCCACTTTTTTAAAAGATACATATAGATATTAAATTACATAGAATTTTTAATTCTTCATTTTTTACTTTGAAATTATATGTCTACAGAAAATAAATTTCAGGTTTTAGACCCAATTGATTTCAT
>Ga0233420_10000051_pt1 | contig 50483 bp, 49 predicted proteins | sample Watercolumn_Mata_4_FD_183009 | JGI IMG/M metagenome (GOLD analysis project Ga0233420, IMG submission 183009) | Freshwater microbial communities from Lake Matano, South Sulawesi, Indonesia - Watercolumn_Matano_2014_102_MG | ecosystem: Environmental > Aquatic > Freshwater > Lake | place...
TCATCGGCCATCAAAAGGGCCGCGACACCAAGGAAAAGATTTACCGCAACTTCGGCATGCCGCGCCCGGAGGGTTACCGCAAGGCGTTGCGGCTGATGAAGCTGGCCGAGCGCTTCCATCTGCCCATCCTCTGCCTGATCGACACACCGGGCGCCTACCCGGGCATCAACGCCGAGGAGCGTGGGCAGAGCGAGGCGATCGCCCGGAATCTATTCGAGATGGCGACGCTGAAGACGCCCATCATCTGCACCGTCATCGGCGAAGGGGGTTCCGGCGGCGCGCTGGCGATCGGCGTGGGCGACCGGTTGCTGATGTTGGAATACAGCACTTACTCGGTCATCTCGCCCGAAGGATGCGCATCCATCCTATGGAAGAGCGCGGACAAGGCCGAGCTGGCGGCCGAGGCCATGGGCGTCACATCCGACCGGATACTGGAGCTGGGCCTGATCGACGAAATCGTGCCCGAACCGTTGGGAGGCTGTCATCGGGATCGCGAAAAAACGGCGGATAATCTCAGGAACACACTCAAGCGTTGCCTCGAGGACCTGCGCGGGATCCCCATCGACAAGTTGCTGGATGACCGCTACCGGCGGCTGATGTCATATGGGGTCTACGAAGAGGCCAATGCCTGAGACGGCAGGGACATCCGAAGCCACCCGTCCGGCCGTCACCCCCGACTATCTCCTGAGGACTCTGCGGAGTCACCCCTCCTCCCCGGTCTACTGGGTCGCCTACAGCGGTGGCCTGGATTCCGGAGTATTGCTGCATCTCGCCGCCAGGATCAAGGGCGTCCGCGGCGACATCGACATTCGCGCGCTACACGTCCACCACGGTCTGCAGGCCGACGCCGATGCCTGGACCGGTCATTGCGAATCTTGCTGTCACGCGCTGGGTATTCCGCTCACCGTAATCCGGGTGGATGCCGGCAAACGCCCCGGCCAAAGTCCGGAAGAAGCGGCCCGACTGGCCCGCTACCAAGCGATCGAGCGGCTGATCGGCCCCGGCGATACGGTCCTGCTGGCACAGCACCGGGACGATCAGGCTGAAACCCTGCTGCTGCAATTGTTACGCGGTTCCGGGTTGGACGGGCTGGCCGCCATGCCGGAGCGATCCCCGCTGGGTACCGGGTATCTGCTTCGCCCCTTACTCGTGTTCTCGCGCGTTCAACTGGACGAATACGCGAACCAACAGGGTCTATCCTGGGTGGAGGATTCCAGTAACCGTGACCCCGCATTCGACCGCAATTTCCTGCGACGGGAGGTCATGCCGCTGCTGCGGAGCCGCTGGCCGGGGTTGTCCTCCGCCCTGTCGCGCAGCGCCCGGCATTGCGCCGAGGCGCGGGAACTGCTGGCTTCCCGAGCCAGGGAGCGGCTGGCCATGGCACGGAACCCCCTGGACGATACGTTGAGCGTTAGCGGCCTGAGTCGACTCACGCCGGCGGATCGGCGGCTGGCCCTGCGCTGTTGGATTCGGGAGCGGGGCTACCGGATGCCCAGCGCGACCGTTCTCGGGCGCATCCTGACCGAGAGTCTGGAGGCCGGCCCGGATCGCCGCCCGGTGGTACGCTGGCGGGAAGGCGAAATCCGGCGCTATCGGGACGCGCTGTACCTGCTGCCTTCCCTCCCCTCGCTCACCGCTCGCGAGCCGCTGGTCTGGCCACCCGGCCTCGACATTCTGTCATTGCCCGACGGCAATGGGACGCTGATACTCCGGCGGGATGCTGGCGAGGGAGGTATCCTGACGGAAATCTGGCAAGGATCGCGGGTGGAAATCCGCTACCGGCAGGGCGGCGAAAGAATCCGCTTGCCGGGCCGGCATGGCCGCCATGATCTGCGCAAGCTGTTCCAGGAAGCCGGCATCCCGCCCTGGGTCCGGGAGCGCGCGCCTCTGATTTACCTGGACGAGCGTCTGGCGGCGGTGGGCGGTTTCTGGACGGCGGAAGAATTTTCGGGCATCGGCGACTCGTCGCCACGCTGTTCCATCAGTTGGCGGCGGCCGTCATGGTTGGGTGTTAGGTCTACCTCTTGAATTCATGGAGTGTCCCCGAAGATGGAAAACCTGCAAGGCCACGGATTTTACGGCTGTAAACCGATGTTGCCCGCGCGCATTGCATTCAAGGAGTTTCGACCATGCCTTGGCTGAATCGCTGCCTGACCTTATTGCTCCCTGTCCTGGCGTGCGCCTGTTCGACATGGGACCCGTTGCCGGAACCCCGGCCTGGCGAAGGGACGACGTCTGAAGAGGACGGGAGCTCGGGGCTTTGGCGGGTATACGATCAATCACTGAAGCGTGCGAAATATATCGATTTGACGCATACCCTGACGCCGTCCATTCCCGTCTGGAAGGGCTTCGGTCCTTCCCGATTCCTGCCGTCCGCGAACCCCGCCACCGGTCGGGCCTATCGGTATGCCACCGATGGCTTCGAGGCGACCCGCTATATCCTCGGCACGGATCAATTCGGCACGCAGCTCGATCCCCCGGCGCACTGGGCGCCGGAGTACCCGGCCATCGATGAATTGCCGGCGACCTACACGCTACGACCGTTGGCGGTGATTTCCATTATCGACCAGGTTGCCAGGGATCCGGGTTATTCCCTGCGAGTGCAAGATATTCAGGATTGGGAACATAGACATGGGCGGATTCCCGAAGGCTCTGTCGTCATGGTGCGTAGTGACTGGTCCAGGGACTGGCCCGATCCTCTGCTAGCCTCCCGACAGAGGTTTCCCGGGGTTTCCCGGGAGGCGCTCAGGTTTCTCCATGAACAACGCCGGATCCTGTTGCACGGGCATGAACCCTTGGATACGGATAGCACTCCAAGCCTCGAGAGTGAAAAATGGCTGATGCATCACGGTTATGCCCAGGCGGAAGGCGTCGCCCACCTGGATCGGGTGGCGGAAAAAGGTTGTCTGGTGGCCATGGGATTTCCCAAATTCCAGGGCGGTCTCGGTGGGTACGCCCGCTATATCGCGATCTGCCCAACAAACTGGAAGCAGGGCATCACCATCGGTGAGACGCCCGAGGCGCCTCTGCCGAGAAACCCCAAAAACTTGCGCTGGGACACAAGGCTCGGTGTGCGGGTTCGGGACTAGCCGCCATCACCTACGCCTTTCAACCTAAATCCGGCAGTTGGGCTTGATGTTGGGGCGAATTCATTCGCCTGCCTGCCGGCAGGTTCAGGGTTAGTGTGCGAATGAATTCGCACCTACGATAAATCGCATCATCCTGTTTATCCTGTGGATTCCTGCCCAACTGCTTTTTCCAGGTTCAAGGCAAACCGATCAATCGGCGGAGGGTAGTTCGCTGCCCTTGGGTATGATCGAATCCCAATGCTGACAGGAGGGGCACCGCCAGTAGAGTTCGGTAAACGCGTATCCGCAATGCCGACATTGGTAGGGAGGCTGACTCTCCAAGAGACCCAGTATCTGATTCCGCAATTTCCGAAAGTTTTCCGCGCCGAGATCGGCGTGCTCGGCCACCAATATCAGGGTCTGGATAAGGACCTGGGCATCGGAGGTCTTTTCCAGCACGGTAAGCAGATAGTCCAACGCGGCCTTGACGCCTTGTCCGCCTCGAATCTGCTCCGCCCGTTCGACGGTGGCCGATCCGATGCCGAAATTCTCATACAAATGGTCCAGATAATCACCCAATTCAGCCTTGTTCATCTGCCGCTCCGCGCATTGCCTGATCAAGGGTAGCGCTACGGGCAGATAAAGGGGATTCTGGCTTTCAATGGATTTCAAGGTCTCCATGGCCTGCCGATACTCACCATTTCCCAACTCCAGCCTGCCCTTCGCCAGACTGGCTCTGACGCAGCCGGGATCGTCCTTGAGGGCTTTCGCAAGATAATCGCGCGCATCCTTGAGCCTATGCTGATTCTTGGCTTCCTCGGCGAGTTCGCAGTAAAAATGGGCGGCGGTCTCGCCATGCTTCGGCTTCACGAGGCCACGCAGTTTCACGATGCAGTCGATGGCCGTCTTCCAGTCCTTTTGTTGCTGGTAAATTTGCAGAAGCTGTCGCAGTGCGGCGGTGCCGTGCGTCCCGGTTTCCGTCAGGGCCAGAAATATCGTTTCCGCCCGATCAAACAGCCCTGACCGCATGTAGTCCATGCCCAATTCGAAATTGGCCTTGGCCCTCTGCGCCCCCGTCAAATCCTGCTCTTGCAGGAGTCTCCTGTGAATCTCGATCGCTTTTTCGACCTCGCCGCGACGCCGAAAGAAATTGCCCAGGGCTATGTGAATATCCAGGGGCTCGGAATCCTGTTCCAGGATCCTTGCCACCGCGGCAATGGCCTCGTCGGTTTTTTCATCCAGTAGATAGTTGAGACCGCGCCGGTAGGCCTGGGTGAGGGAATGCGCGGCATCTCCCGGGCGGCGGCGGGTGTAATACCTTCTCGCGAAGTACCAGCCGGACGCCGCCGCCAAGGGCAGCAGCAAAGGAATCAGATCCTGAGTCAACATTGCTGTCGCCAATCGTTAATCATCTCCGCGATTATGACGGAGTCAAGATCGAAGAGGCCTCATGCGTGGGGTAAAATCGGCTCAAGAAAGCGAACCCGAAAAAAAACCATGCTCCGTTTCACTACCGGATACATGGCCACCTTGAGACACTGAATTCGGCTGTGGCATTCGTACCGAATGGCGCTATGTCTCGCCTGCATTCTCATTGACCTTGTCGCGCAGGTCCTTGCCGGGCTTGAAATGCGTGACGTATTTGGAATCCAGCTCCACCTGAGCGCCCGTTTTCGGGTTTCGACCCAAGCGGGGAGCTCGATAGCGTATGGAAAAACTGCCGAACCCGCGGATTTCGATCCTACGACCCGCTGCAAGGGTTTCGGTCATGTGTTCAACCAAACCCTTCACGGCCAACTCCACATCGCGAGCGGAGAGGTGGGGATAGCGTTCGGACAGAATTTGAATGAGATCGGACTTGGTCACGGCGACATCCCTGAAAGCGGGAGAGGACGCGGCCTTCCCCTCCCGACATTCCATGCTTACTTGTTTTCCATCTGTTCCTTGAAGATATCACCCAGGGTCGGCATGGCGGAGGACGCCTGCTGCGAGTAACCCTTGATGGCCGCGGCCTCGTCTTCCTGATCCTTGGCCTTGATCGACAAGGTGATGGTCTTGTTCTTCTTGTCGACCCCCATGAACTTGGCTTCGACCTGATCGCCGACATTGAGCTGGGTGCGGGCATCCTCGACGCGATCACGCGAGATTTCGGACGCGCGCAGATAGCCTTCGACGCTGTCGGCCAGGGTAATGACGGCGCCCTTGGCATCGACTTCCTTGACTACGCCGTTCACCAGATCGCCCTTGTCATGGGTAGCCAGGTAGTTCTGGAAGGGATCCTGCTCGAGCTGCTTGATGCCCAGCGAGATGCGCTCGCGCTCCGGATCGATGGCCAGGATGACCGTTTCAACCTCGTCGCCCTTCTTGAAGTTGCGGATCGCTTCCTCGCCCGGTATGTTCCAGGAGATATCGGAGAGGTGGACCAAGCCGTCGATGTTGCCATCCAGGCCGATGAAGACGCCGAAATCCGTGATGGACTTGATGGTTCCGCTGATCTTGTCGCCCTTGTTGTGGGTCGCGGCGAATTCGTCCCATGGATTGGCGCGGCACTGCTTCATGCCCAGGGAGATGCGACGGCGCTCCTCGTCGATGTCGAGGACCATGACTTCGCATTCGTCGCCCAACTGGACGAGCTTGGCGGGGTTGACATTCTTGTTGGTCCAGTCCATCTCGGACACGTGAACCAGACCTTCCACGCCCTCTTCCAGTTCGACGAAGCAGCCGTAGTCGGTGAGGTTGCTGACCTTACCGAACAGACGGGTGCCGGCGGGGTAGCGGCGGGCGATGTTGAGCCACGGATCCTCGCCCAGTTGCTTGAGGCCCAGTGAGACGCGGTTCTTTTCCTGATCGTACTTGAGCACCTTGACCTGGATTTCCTGGCCGATTTCCACCGCCTCGGACGGGTGACGGACGCGCTTCCAGGCCATGTCGGTGATGTGCAGCAGACCGTCGACTCCGCCGAGATCGATGAACGCGCCATAATCGGTGAGGTTCTTGACCACGCCGGTGACGATGGCGCCTTCCTTGAGGTTCTCCAGCAGGGCTTCCTTCTCGGCGCTGTACTCGGACTCGACGACCGCGCGCCGCGACAGTACGACATTGTTGCGCTTTTGGTCGATCTTGATGACCTTGAATTCCAGATCGCGGCCTTCCAGGTAAGCGGTATCGCGCACCGGTCGCACATCGACCAGGGAGCCCGGCAGGAACGCGCGCAACGCACCGATAGCCACCGTGAAGCCGCCACGCACCTTGCCGGTCAGACGGCCGACCACGGTTTCGTTCTGTTCGTGGGCCATTTCCAGATCGGTCCAGGCTTTGAGACGCTTTGCCTTGTCGCGGGACAGCAGGGTGGCGCCCAGGCCGTCCTCGAGCAGTTCCAGGGTGCATTCGACGGTATCGCCTATCTTGACCTCGATCTGGCCATCGGCGTCCAGGAATTGCCATTTGGGCACGACGCCCTCGGATTTCAGTCCGGCATTGACCACCACGACATCGGGTCCGATATCCACGACGGTGCCCTTGATGATGCTGCCAGGACGCATTTCCGCCTGGGCCAGGCTCTGTTCGAACAGTTCAGCAAAGCTCTCGCTCATAAAATCTTCTACTTGCACGCGGTTCCGGAAAGGAACCGGATGACGGTTGGATGAAAAATCCGCCAGCACCGGCTGGCGACCCATGACCCGAGATTCACCCGGCCGGTCGAACGACCGCCATTACCTGGTCGATGACTTGCTGGATATTCAAGTGGGAAGAATCGATCAGAACCGCGCCGTCCGCCATTACCAATGGGGCTTCCGCGCGTTCGCGATCCCTGCGATCCCGCTCCTCGATTTCCCGGGTCAAGCTGGGAAGATTAACATCCAGGCCTTTTTCCTTCAACTGCTTAAGTCGTCTGACGGCCCGTACCTCGGCGCTGGCGGTCAGAAAAACCTTGTGCTCGGCATCCTTGAAAACCACCGTGCCCATATCGCGTCCATCCGCCACCAGTCCGGGCGCTTGGCGAAACGCCCGCTGCTTGTCCAGTAGCGCCTGTCGCACCGGCCTCGAGGCGGCGATCCGGGAAGCCGCGTTGCCGCAGGTTTCGCTGCCGATCTCCCCGGCGATATCTTCCCCGTCCAGCAGCACCTTGGGCGGATCCTCGGCGGTGAACGCCAGATCCATGCTCTCCGCCAGCCGTGAGATGGCCGCCTCATCCTCGAAGGGAATACCCGCGCGCAGCACCGCGATCGCCAGCGAACGGTAGATGGCCCCGCTATCGAGAAAATGCCAGCCAAGCCGGCACGCCACGGCGCGGCTCACCGTCCCCTTGCCGGACCCGCTGGGACCGTCTATGGTCAGGACGGGTATCGCGCCGCTCATGACGAGGCCTCCCGCCGCGACTCGACCACCAGACCCAGTCGACGCGCCAGTTCCACGAAGGTCGGAAAAGACGTGTTGACGTTCGCGCAGTCGCGAATGGTAATGGGTCCCTTGGCCCGCAAGCCGGCGATCGAAAAGGCCATCGCGATGCGATGGTCGCCGCGGGATTCGACGTCTCCGCCGGTCATCGGGCCGCCACGAACCACCATGCCATCCGGCGTGGGCGTGGCGTCGACGCCCAGCGCCCTCAAGCCATCGGCCATCACCTGAATCCGGTCGCTCTCCTTGACTCGCAGCTCCTCGGCGCCGGTCAGACGGGTCTCGCCGTCCGCGCAGGCCGCCGCCACGAACAACACGGGAAACTCGTCGATGGCCAGGGGCACCAGCGCCTCGGGTATTTCGATGCCTTTAAGACGGCTGGAACGGATGCGTAGGTCGGCCACGGGTTCGCCGCCCGCCTTACGCGGATTCCGAATCTCGATGTCGGCGCCCATCAACTTGAGGATGTCGATCACGCCGGTGCGCGTCGGATTGATGCCCACATGCCGCAGCAGCACATCCGCGCCCTCCGCGATCGCGGCGCCCACCATGAAAAAGGCGGCCGAGGAAATATCGCTGGGCACGTCGATGTCGCAGGCGGTCAGCTTGCCGCCCGACTCGATCGAGACGAGCTGTCCATCGCGCGCCACCGGATAACCGAAGCCCATCAGCATGCGTTCCGTGTGATCGCGTGTCGGGGCGGGCTCCCGCACCGAAGTCCCGCCCTCCGCGTAGAGGCCGGCCAGCAACAGGCAGGATTTCACCTGGGCGCTGGCCACCGGCATGTCGTAGTGGATGCCCCTGAGCGCCGAACCGCCGTGGATGCGCAGCGGAGCGGTACCCTGCTCCGTGGTGTCGATCATCGCGCCCATACTCCGCAAGGGATCGGTGACCCGCTTCATCGGTCGCCGCGAAAGCGATTCGTCGCCGGTGAGGACCGTATCGAACGCCTGACCCGCCAGCAGGCCCGAGAGCAGGCGCATGGAGGTGCCGGAATTGCCCAGATAAAGCTCATGCTCCGGCGCCTTCAGGCCACGCAGCCCAACGCCTTGAATGGTGACATGGCCCTCAACCGGCCCCTCGATGGCGACGCCCATGGCCTGAAAGGCTTTCATGGTCGACAGGCAATCCTCCGCCTCCAGGAAACCGCTGACTCGGGTCGTGCCCTCGGCCAACGAGCCCAGCATGATGGAGCGATGCGAAATGGACTTGTCGCCCGGAACCCGCGCCTCGCCCCGTAGCGTACCGCCAGGCTGGACCCGGAATGTGACTCTGTCGTGATTCATGATGACCTCGAAATGGTGATCTATTGTGTTGGGAGCAGCCATGGCGGGTGGCTCACGGCCTCCCTGCCGGCTTATCCAATACTGTCGAGAAGACGCCCGAGCGCGTCAAGGAACGCAAGGCAGCCTTAAATTTTAGCACTCCCTCATGCGCGAACGGTTGCTCAACCTCCCGCGTGTCGTAAGGGTTGTCGCACGGCTCCATCAGTTCCGGTCGATCCCGATTCACGTCCCTATTGGTCGGGACCGCGTCGCGTCCTCAGCCCCCGAGAGGAAGTATCGCGTCAAGGCATCGGCGTCGAAGCGATCGATGACGTAAAAGGGCGAGCGGCCCTGTCGGCGGAATCGCTCGGCCAGCTCTTCCCTCCTCTCCGCGTAGCGCCGCGCCAATCGCGCTTTCAGGGCGGGCCGCATGAAGAGACGCCGCCGTTGCCCCGTTTCGGGATCCTCGACAAGCGCCAACCCCCAGTCCGGCAACCGCTCGTACTCGCCGCTGTCCCAGAGGACAACCGGCACGACATCGTGGCGAGTCAGGCCGGCCATGAGCGCGTCCAGACCTTCCAGCGAAAAGTGAAAGTCCGAGATCAGAAAAACGAGGCTTCGTTGCTTGCCCAGCCAGTGGGCTGCCGCCATGAGTCCATCGCTGCCGCATCCGGTGCGAGGAAATCGAAGCAGGCGTTCGTACAGTTCGGGTACCCCTCCCTTGTAATAACGCGGGGGGATAAGCAACTCCTCGCGCAGGGTTTGATCCCCGCCGAAAAACCCGAAACGATCGCCGTGACGATACGCCGACCAGGCCACCGAGGCGGAGAACCGGGCGAGAAGCTCGGCTTTATCGGCCGCGCCCTGAAACCCCATGGAAGCCGACAGATCGGCCAGAACGATCACCGGGATGTTGGATCGCTGCCGGAAGCTGCGTACCGTCAACTGATCGAAGGGGTCGCTGAGACTGGCGCGGATGTCCAGATGACGGGGGTTGGGACAGGAAGCGAAGGGAAGCAGTCCGGCAAATTCATCGCCGCCGCCCAATTGAAGGCTGGGATGACCGCCCGGATGAGGACTGGAAGCCCGCCATGGGATCGTGTAGTGAAACTCCTCGATCAAGGGGCGGCCACGTGGCGCAGCAATCCATCCATGAGCTCGGACAGGATCGTCTCCCGTCTCAACTCATAGACCGGAGCCAGGAAAATCCGGTGGGCGATGGTTTCCCTGAACACGCCCAGGAGATCCTCGGGTATCAGATGCGCGCGCCCCTCCAGCCAGGCATGGACCCTGGCGGCCCGCATCATCATGCTCATGCCGCGTGGGCTGGCGCCCGCCAGTATCAACTGCGACATGTCGACGCCATCGATGCGGATCCCGAAATCTCCGGGCTTGCGGGTGGCCGACCAGAGGTCCAGCGCATAGGCTTGCAAGGCTTCGCTGGCGCGTACCTGGGTCTGGATGACCGGCGCGATGTCGGCGATTTCCCGGTAAGGCACCACACCCGCGCGGACCGACTCGATCAGGCGATCGACATCATGGAAGCGCGGATTGAACATGAGCTCATTTTGCAGTTCCGGTTCCTCCGGCGCCGCGATGTGCAACTCCATCAGGAAGCGGTCACGCGCCGCCGAGGGGATTTCAAAGGTTTCCTCGCGCTCGACGCGATTGCGGTCGGCGAAGATCTGCAGGTAGGGGAAATGATATTCCCGGTTGAAGGCGGTCACGGTGCGCTCGGCCATGACGCGCAACAGCAGGGAATGCACCTGCGGGCGCGCCCGGTTGACCTCGTTGAAGAAAAAGATGGAGAGCCATTCGCCGTGTTTGAGGATGGGTCCAGGATCGACTTGGGGCCGTCCCTGCTCATTGATGTAGGTGTGGTAGATCAGGTCGGCGGGCATCAGGTCGATGGTGCCTTCGATGCGTTCATAGGCTCCGCCCAGGCCGCGCGCCACGGCTCGCAACAAGGTAGTCTTGCCCACCCCGACATCACCCTCCAGCATGACATGGCCACGGGCGAAGGCGCCTATGGTGATGCGCCGGATTGCCTGCTCCAGGCCGATCACCGCCTTGCCGATTTCCTGTTCAAAAATGAGGGCGCGTTGCCGCCAATCGGCCAGCAATCGATCTTTATCGTAGCTCGTCATCGTCTTTTCGCCTCCAGTGCCGTACCCGATAGCTTACTGCCCCGGGCGCGAGGTTCGCGGGCAGCGTACGCCGAACGTAACAAAAAAACCCCGCGTCGGCGGGGTCTTTTCACAACGGTACGCGGACAGCGCGATGCGTGTATCGAGAGGTCAGCCGCTGCCGGTGCCGGTCTGCTCGATCAGCGCATCGCAGCGCTTGATCTGGGCATGGCCAAAGGAAACGATCTCCTTGCCGATATCCACGGCCAGTTCGCAGAGGGCGGGCATCCTGGAGATGGTCAAGCCCAGATAGCCTACCGCACCCACGCCAAGGGCGGCGGCAATCACCGTGGGCAGGCCGAGGGCATGGAAGATTCTGACCACTTGAAACAATACATCCAGCGGCAGCAAAACCAGCACGCCCACGTAGAGGAGGGCCGTGAATGTGAAGAAAACGAAGGTCACGAACTTGAAGACCTTCACTAATGTCTGGTCGAGTTTCATAGGGTTGCATCCTTATTGTTCGCTGAATCCGTCGAGATTCGGTTGCTGAACGACGTTACCGGGCACCCTGGCGGCGGCACGCCGAGGGCGTAGGGCCATTCAGGTTGTAGCCGGAAAAGTTTAACATAGGCGTGCCCCATCTTTCCCCTTCGACGATGAAAATGCGGCCCAGGGATAAACCATTCCGCGGCGAGGTCGAATGGAACCTTCCGGCAATTTGGTGGTTGCCGGATGGAGCCGGCGGGTTGTCCATCACCTATTTCGGAGAATACCCCATGTGGTTCCAAGGTCTTTTGAAGCTGTCGCGATTCGCGGCTTTCCTCGTCATTCCGGTGAATAGCCACGCCCAGCCCAGCGGGCATCATGGCGGCCTGGTGACCCAATGCACGGATCCCCGCTTCTTCGAGGAATCCCCCGGCAACGATGCCAAAGTGGACCGACTGGAACGGTTTACCTTCACGGCATCCGACAACACGGACCCTGCCAGCATCGAGGTCCTCGTCAACCTGCGTCCAGCGGAAATCAGCATTACCCCTCAGCGCAGTGGCCGACTGGCGGTAGAGGCGAAACTGGCCGAACCCATCACCCAGGGCCGTGCTTGGATCAAAGTGACGGGGATGAGCGATGATGGCTGCCATCAATTGCACACCTGGAATGTTTATGCTGGCCACTGACTCCCTTGCTCGAGCCCTTTGATTCGATTCCTCTTCTCAATCATCGTGCTCGCGTGAAGTACTGTGCGCTATCTCCCCTCCTATCCCGCATCGCCGCGCCGTGCCGTGTAACGGGTGTCCGTGTCTCGTCAGGCAGGAGCCTGCGGCTCATCGGGCGCTGGCTGGCCGGCGCTCTGGGACTGCTGCTGCTTGTCCTCGGTTTATTGATAGCCTTGGTGGTGGAAAGACAGCCTTCGTTGACCCCTCATCCCGCGACCGAGATGGATCCCGCTGGCCAATTGCTGCGCGGCAAGCTTCGGGCCGACCCCAGAGGGGCTTCGGAAAAACGGTTCGTATTGAATGCCGACGATCTCGATGCCGCCGCGCATTTGCTCCTGGCCCGCAAGCGCCTGTGGGGGGAAACCCGTTTCCTGATTGAAGACCAGCGACTGACCGGGCAAGTCAGCCTGCGCCTGCCTGTCGATCATGCTCAACTCTTTGTGAACCTGGGTATCGAGGCCATCGATCGCGAGGGAGGAGCCAGGCTTGAGAGCCTGCGGATCGGTCATCTCGGCTTTTCAAGTCCCATGGCCGGGTGGGTCCTGCAAGGATTCCTGCACCTGCCCCGATTTTCACGCTATCGCGCATTGCTGACCCCTTTGCTCCAGGAAGTCAGAATCGCGGATGGGCGCCTCGTGGCCATGGTGCGCTGGAACCGCGAGATTCTGGGGAATCTCCGCGGCGTGATGCCCCTTCCATCAGACAAGGAGCGTCTGCCCATCTACAGACAAAAACTGGCCGAGGTATTGAATGACGGGACCGAAAACCGTTATGTCAGACTGGTACGCTTGATGCAGCCCCTATTTACGCTGGCGCATGAGCGCGGACAGGCAAACCGGCAACCCATCGAGGAGAATCGCGCCGCGCTTCTGGTTCTCAGCGACTATGCGACCGGCAAGGATTGGGAAAACCCCGATGGACAAACCACCTTGCCCCGCCGCCAGGTGCTTCTCAACAAGCGCATCGATACGGCACAGCACTTTCTGGGCGCGGCCGTCATGGCCTTGAGTGGGCAAGGTACCCTGGTGGAGATGATCGGCCTCGCCAAGGAGCTTCATGATACGCACGACGGAAGCGGTTTCAGCTTCATCGACCTGGCGGCGGATCAGGCGGGGGCCATGCTGGGGCGGTATGCCGTAAGGACGCCGGAAATGGCCGTGCACATTCAGGAAATTCTGAGCCGGAACGGAGCGGATGAAGGGCTATTGATACCTCAATTGAAGGATTTGCCCGAGAGCATGGATACCCAGGCGTTCGCCAGTCGGTTCAAAAAGATCGATAGCCCCGAATACGAAGCCATGAAGCAGGAAATCGACAGCCGGATTCGAAGCCTGCCTCTGTATAAAGTCCAGTAAACCTAGAAAAATCAGTGGGACAGGAATCTACAGGATAAACAGGATGGATGCGATTTAGCGTAGGTGCGAATTCATTCGCACACAAAGCCCTGAACCAGCCTGCCGGCAGGCAGGCGAATGAATTCGCCCCTACATCAAGCCCAACTGCCGGATTTAGGGTAAACCCTTTGAAACGGTCCGCCGACACAGGCAAGCCGTCTCTTCGGACCGGTTGGAGAACGGCTCGCCTGGAAGGCTTTCCACCATCGGCAATGCTCCCTTCAGGCCCTACTGTTTGACCGCGTTGGTAATACCCCAATCGCCGTAGGACCTATTAAACACCTTGCCTGACCAAGACTAACTGACTTACCGAACGCCATCCCTGTCCTTGCCGTGATCCGGCAGCGCCTGTTCCCGGAGGAACCCTTCGTCAGATTCCAGAAGAAAATGCGGCGTGGTTCAGATCATCGTATCGAGCAGGTTGCGGGCTTCCCGCTGCAGCCGGGTACGCAGGAAAAGCAGTTTCCATCGAATACCGCCCGCCTGTCGCCAGAGCAGGGCTGATCGAACGCCGGCCAGCAGCAGCGCGCGAATCCTGTCGGCGTTGTGCGCAGCCGACAAGTAGCGTTGCTCGCCAGATACGATGACGCGGGGTTTGAGCTGGCTCAGGGTTTGTTGATATCCTTGGGCGAGCGCTTGGATGACTTCGTCGTCCAGTATCTGCCCCGTTCTGGCCCTGGCCGCGTCGGCCCGATTCAATGCCTGACCGATAGCCTGAACCATTTCCGCCCTTTTCATGACCTCGCGTTCCAGAAAAATCAGCGTGGAAGCATATCGCGCCAGTTCCGGGTCAACCCGCCACGGCTCCGCGAGTTGTCGCGCCAGTTGCTCGAGCCCGGTCTTCAATCCGGCGAGTCCCCCGAAGACATCGTAAATATCGTCGGCATCCACCTTGAGGGTACTGCCAATAGAGACCTCCAGATCAAGCCTGTCGGCATTTCCGCGTTTGGCGATTTGCTGAACCAGATAGACGGACTGGGACAGACCCGCGAGCGCGATGGCCTGGTGGGTGAGGGTTTTTTCCATGAGTATTTTGATGCTCGGTTGGTGTGGTTGACGCCGAAGCGTCAGCCACGGGGTAGCGGGCAGTCATTCAATGGGGGCGTTCGCGGATATGCAGCGCAAACAGCAGACGCGAAAGCGCCAACTCCAGAAACAGAAAGAGTACGACCAGCATGCCTGTCGTCTCAAGGGATAGCCCCGCATCGACCCCAACCGCCAGAAGCGGGAACAAGGACTCGGGGATTTGATCCAGTCCGAACGCCATGGAGCCGGGAGTCAGACCACTTCGGCGCTTGATGAAACTCGACAACAGATCTCCCGCCATTGCCCAGAATCCCATCAAGACCCCGACCCGGAGGGGCATGTTCATGAGAGGGGCGGCCAATCCCGCGCATAGAATGGCCGCCAGTAATCCGCGCCAGGTTTTCGAGGAACCCAGTATCCGACATCCGTCCGATGGCAGTCGCCACCCCCGGTCGATGGGCCAGTTACCGCGGTCTCCGAGGACTCGTCTCAACACTATCGGCGCCCCATTGGCAATGAGGAGCAGAATCAGAAGCTTGACCGGCAGCGACAGACTCACGGCATTGGGCTCCCGGGTCCTCGCCGGTCAGGCATCCCGTCGTTTCAAGGCCTCGGTCTCGAAATGAATTCCCCGCCAACCATGCCGCATGAAATTACGTATGTTCTTGTGATCGCTGCCATCGGGATGAGCGAGTACATCGTTTCGATAGTAACGACCAAAGAGAGCCAGCGTTTCGTGCACGGCAAGGCCTTGCCGGCGGGCCAGGCTGAATATCTTGCAGGAACCTTCGTTTTGCCCAGGCTCGTTGACCAGGGCATCTTTCCCGAGACCATTGAGGAAGCGGGTGGGCGTGTAATCGTAAAATCGAGAAATGATGTCAAGCGTTTCCTCGAACTCGACCGGCTGGCCGGCTCTGACCCGCTCGATGAAACTCTCCAGCGTTGTGGACATGCATGTCATTAGGGTTTGCCTAGGTGGATGGAACATTGGGCGCCGTTGGCGCACGCGGGCTCCAGTTTAGCGGCTGTCTTGAATTATCGGAATCAGCGCCTTCATGACTTGCTCGGCGATGATCGGCTGCGCCTTTTCGTTGGGATGGATACCATCCGCCTGTATCATTCCATCGACGCCGCCAACGCCATCCAGCAGAAAGGGTACCAGGGCGACTTTGGTTTGTCTGGCAACCCGCGCGTAAACCTGCCGGAAAAGATCGGCATAACGCTTGCCGTAGTTGGGGGGAATTCGCATGCCGAGCAGTAGCGTCCGGGCTTTCGCGGCTTTGGATTTTTCGATCATCTCGATCAGATTGGACTCCATCCGGGCCGGAGTCAGGCCGCGCAACCCATCGTTGCCGCCCAATTCGATGATCACGAACGCGGGCTTGACACGCTCCAGCAACTCGTCGATCCGGGTCGAGCCGCCCAGCGTCGTGTCGCCTGAAATGCTCGCGTTGACCACCTCGATTCCCCGCGGCTTGAGTTGTTGCTCGACAAGCGCAACCCAACCGCGATCGATTTGTCCCAGCCCATAGCCGGCGCTGATACTATCGCCGACCACCAGCAAGGTTTCGGCCTTGCAGCTTAGCGAGGCGCAGAGGACCACTACCAGCAGAGTCAATCGGATCATGGCGGAATCTCCGGAGATAACGGTGTCGGCGGAAAAAACCAGACCCATCATTCGGGCGGAACAACTCGGCAAGCGGGTCATGGCGGCCAGCGGACCGCTGGATATATTGACAGCAGTGAATCTGGCAATCAAACCAGGGGAAAGTCTCGCCATCGTGGGCGCCTCGGGTTCCGGAAAATCCACCTTGTTGGGTCTTCTCGCCGGACTGGATCTCCCCTCCTGCGGACGAGTCTGGCTGGCCGATGAGTGCCTGACCGATTTCGATGAAGATGGGCGAGCCCGGCTGCGCGGCCGCTATGTCGGCTTCGTGTTCCAATCCTTCCAACTCTTGCCGCACCTGACGGCCATCGAAAACGTGATGCTGCCCCTCGAGTTGAATGGCGCGCCCGGAGCTCGGAAACGGGCTCTCGCCATGCTGGAGCAAGTACAACTCGGCGCTCGCGCCCGACATTACCCCAGACAACTTTCCGGTGGCGAGCAACAGCGGGTGGCTCTGGCCCGGGCTTTCGTCAGCGAACCCGCCATCCTGTTCGCCGACGAGCCCACGGGTAACCTTGACAGTCGCACCGGTCGGACGGTGATCGATCTATTGTTCGAACTGAATCGCGACAAACGGACCACGCTGGTCCTCGTCACCCATGACGTCAGTCTTGCCGAACGCTGCCAGCGCACCCTCCGCCTCGATGGGGGGCGCCTCGATGATCAGGACGATTGATCCACCATGCAAAAACTCCTCCGATTGGCGCTAACACTGATTCTCCGGGACTGGCGCGCGGGCGAGCTTGGAACCCTGTGCGGCGCGCTGGGAATAGCCGTCGTCGCGGCCACCTCCGTCACCCTGCTGGGCGACCGGCTGAATCGCACCATGACCCTACAGGCAGCGGAAATTCTGGGGGCCGATCTTTCCGTCAGCGGCCATGTTCGGCCTCCCGAATCCTGGGCGAAGCAAGCCGTGGAGATGGGACTCAAAACCGCCGAAACGGTTGAATTCTCCAGCGTGCTGGTTGAAAACGACGAACTGCTGCTGGTGGGCGTGAAGTCGGTGCCCGACGGTTACCCGTTGCGGGGAACACTGAAAATTCAGGATGAGCCCGAGGGCGAGCCTTATGCCACGCATGCCGTGCCGGCGCCGGGTGAGGCTTGGGTCGAACCTCGCCTCCTGACGGCATTGAAGCTGTCAATGGGCAGCGAAATCACCCTCGGGGAAAAAGCCCTGCGCATCACCCGACTGATCATAGAGGAACCGGATCGGCGTGGAGATCTCTACAGTCTTTCGCCCCGTATCATCTTCCGCCGGGAAGATCTGGACGCCACGCATGTGATACAACCGGGCAGTCATGTTCATTACTACGCCTTGTACAGCGGCGGGGCTGCCCAATTGCAAGCGATGAAGAACCGACTGAAACCACGGCTGCTTCCCGGACAGCGTATCACCGACATCGATGAAGATCGCCCGGAATTGGGCAAGGCGATTCAGCGCGCCGAACGCTATCTGGGCCTGGCCAGCGTCTCCGTGATGCTGATCGCCGGCGTGGCCATCGCCATGAGCGCGCGGCGCTATACCGAACGCCATTTCGACCTCATGGCGATTCTGAAATGCCTCGGCGCCAGCGAGCGGGAGGTGTTGACGATCGCGTGCCTGCAATTTCTGGTCGTTGGATTCGTGGTGACGGTTTTAGGCAGTCTGGTCGGCTGGTTGCTGCAGGCCGGTGTTGTCCAACTGGTTCAACCCCTGCTGCCGCGGGGGCTTTCCCAGCCCGGCGTCCAAGCCTGGTTGCTGGGAAGCGGCATGGGTCTCTTGATCCTGACCGGTTTTTCGTTGCCACCCATCCTGCGACTCAAACGGCTGCCGCCGTTGCGGGTGCTGCGACGCGAACTGGAGCCCTTGCCGTCGAGCGCCTGGCTGGTCTATGGACTGTCCGCCGTCACGGTATCGGCGCTGCTGTGGCGATATACGGGAGACTGGAAAACGACTTTGTCCGTCCTCGGCCTATCCGGACTTCTGGTTTCGGTGTTTGCCGCGACGGGTCTGACCCTACTGAAACTTGGCCGACGGGTATTACGGTTTCTACCCTTGCCGGCACGCCTCGGCATGCGGCAACTGACCCGTCGGCCGGCATTGGGGGTGGTGCAGATACTGGGTTTCAGTATCACGCTGGTCGCCATGCTGATGATCTATCTGGTGCGGACCGAATTGATCGCGCAATGGCAGCGACAAATTCCCGTCGACGCGCCCAATCAATTCGCCCTGAATCTTTTCGATGCGGATCTCCAGCCTTTCCGCGACTTCCTGCGCCGCGAAAACATCCGCGTCGGCGAGATCTACCCTATCGTGAGAGGGCGGCTGATCAGGGTCAACGGAACAGATATTCTCGATGTTCTCGGCAGGGATTCGCGGGCCGAGGGAGCGGTTAATCGCGAGCTGAGCCTTACCTGGAGCGCCAGCTTGCCGCAGGACAATCGGATTGTGTCCGGCCAGTGGCCCGTTCAGGGGCCGGGGATCAGCGTGTCGGTGGAGGAGGATCTGGCGGAACGTCTGGGCATAGGGGTTGGCGCCCCACTCACATTCAGTATCGCCGGTCAGTTGGTGGAAGCCAGGGTCGGCAGTCTGCGCAGCGTACACTGGGATAACCTGAGCCCGAACTTCTTCATGATATTCGCGCCAGGCGTACTGGACGCCTATCCCCACTCCTGGTTGACCAGCTTCCACATCTCCGCCGAGAGAAAGCCGGTATTGCCGCGGCTGATGAAGGCTTTCCCCGGCCTGACGCTCCTGGATGTCGGTAAGCTGATCGCTCAATTTCAAGACATCCTGCGGCAACTCTCTCTGGCCATGGCGTTCGTGCTGACGCTGGCCTTGGGCGCCGGATTCATGGTGCTGTTCGCTACCGCCGGGTCCACGCTCGATGAACGAATGCACGAGGATACGCTATTACGCGCCATGGGGGCGAGCAGCGTTTTATTGCGTGGCGCGCAGTGGATGGAATTCGCTGCCCTGGGTTTGATGTCGGGTCTTTTGTCCGTGACGATCACGGAAATAATCGTCTGGTTCCTATACTGGAAGGTTTTCGAAATTCCCTATCAGCCCCATGCCGGCATCTGGGTGGTGACGCCATTGCTCAGTGCCTGCGTGATAGGCGGTGTCTGGGTATGGAGCATACGGCGAGTGACGCGTGCCAGTCCGATGCGCTTGCTGCGGGAATTTTAACCTAGATTCCTCTGTTGGACGCGCCCGAGTGTGCGGCCCAAAAGCCGGCTGGCAAGGCGCGACGACGCAGCAGGGCCATCCCCTGGAAGGAGGAGCAACGCCGCCAGGCGGCTTTTTGGCCGTGCACTCGGGTGCGTAGCGCTCTCACCCAAAAGGCGGGAGCCCGTAATACTGCACATACCAAGTGCCGCGTAGTCTTCATGCCATTTGAGAAGCGGTCAACAGAGGAATCTAGGTTGAATCAGGTTGTAAAAACCACGAGTCCGTGCAATGGTGGGGCTCGTGGTTGTTTCAGGATCGCAAGGCGCGGAATTTACTGACCGCTCTTCACATTGATCTTGGACGTCCAACCCGTGTTGCCTTGGCAAGGTCCATCGGCGATCTTGACCTTGACGAAAGGCAGTAGTCCGACTACTTGTTCTTCCTCGACCGTGCCCTTCGTACCGGCGGCGACGGTGCAGACGCTCTGATCCTTGTCTTCCTCGGAATCGGACGCGCTGACCAGGCCAGGAGTGATGGTCAGGTGAGAAAGCCCTCCATTGGGATTTTCCAGGGTAATGGTCTGTCCGCTGCTGACCGTCGTCTTGACCTGAACCCGACCGCTGCCCCCCCCCGTCAAAGCCATGGTCAGGGAACCCGCCGCGATAATTCCGATAAGGATATAAATCGCCTTGGGGTTCGCCTTGAGCGTTTCGAACAACTGCTTCGCGGCATTGCCAGCGGCAGCGCCTGTGGTTTGCTTGTCTTCGGACATCCAGCTACCTCCTCTTTATTTCTTATTTATGACCATGGATGATGATCGGGAAATCTTCCATGGCAAAATTAACATGTTGTCTACTTTATGCAAACAGATAAATTGACTTCGCGCGATAGGTTCGAGTCAAAAGGTGCGCCATCCATTGCTCCATGCTTCCACCCATGAGTCCCAGAGCCCACATCGGACCCATACGACTGACGGCCACTCTTGATGGTTCCCTGAATCCGAAGTCGGAAGATTGCCTTCCGGATGGACACGAGAACCGAGGATATCCCAATGAGTGAATACGGCAAGCTCATACGCCCAGGCCAACCCGATAGTGTTCAGTCCTTTCTCGACAAGGTAGCCCGAACACTCCCCCCATCACTCCAATCCAAGCGAACGGGACGGCTGATTTTCGCCCTGGACGCCACGGCGAGTCGCGAGGCTACTTGGCGGGAGGCGCAACGCCATCAATCCGCGATGTTCGACGAAGCCGCTACGTTTGGCGGACTTAAGCTACAGCTTTGTTACTATCGGGGTTTGAATGATTTTGTGGCGACCCCATGGCTCGGCGACGCACAAACGCTCAAACTTCGCATGAATGGAGTCGACTGCCTGGGTGGATTAACCCAGATCGGCCGGGTGCTCGAGCATGCCATAAGCGAGGCTCGCCATGAACGAGTCCATGCCGTGGTTTTCATTGGCGATTGCGTTGAGGAGCACCCTGACCATTTGAGTCACCTCGCGGGCCAGCTTGGCATCCTGCGGGTACCTCTCTTCCTGTTTCAGGAAGGCTACGATACCGCTGCCGAGTTGGCTTTCCGGCAACTCGCGAAACTGAGTCAGGGCGCCTATTGCCGCTTCGATGCCGGCAGCGCCCGACAACTCAGGGAACTCCTGGGCGCCGTCGCTGCCTATGCCTCTGGCGGTCACGCCGCCCTGGAAGAGTTCGGACGCAACCGGGGAGGATTGGCCTTGCAACTGTCCCACCAGATCAAGCCCACGAAATGACGCAACTGATACTGGTCATCCTCCTGCTTCTGGCGGTACTGGGTATTCGTCGAATCCTGCGGCAAACCGCTCTGTCGAAATACAGCGCGCAGCAACAATCGCTGATGGCGCTAGGGCTACTCCTTTTGTTGATGCTAGTCCTGACCGGCCGGCTGGGCATGCTGATCCCGCTGCTGGGCGCCGCTCTGGCGGCATTATTCGCGGCGGCGGCAAGGATGCTCCCGATCCTGATCCCTCTCCTCATTCGGTATTTGCCAGACTGGCGACGCTTGCGTGGGCAAGATACCTCGTCCAGCCGCACCGGTCACGGCGCAAACCCGGCCTCATCCCGCGTCGAATCCCGCTACCTTCGCATGCGGCTCCATCACGATACCGGTGAGTTGAATGGGGAAATCCTGCGGGGCCTGCACTCGGGCAAGATGCTCAACGAACTGAATCTGCGGGAATTGTCCGATCTCTACCGAATTTACGGACAAGCCGATTTGGAATCGGCTAGACTTCTGGAAGCCTATATTGAGCGTCAGTATGGCGACCATTGGCGGGAGGATGACTCACAGACGCACGCCGGCGGCGGACATCCGCGCATGGCGATATCCGAAGCCCTGGAAATTCTCGGTTTACCCCTTGGCGCAAGCAGGGAGGATATCATTGCCGCTCACCGACGACTCATCCAGAAGGTGCATCCTGATCGGGGAGGATCCGATTATCTGGCCGCCAAAATCAATCAAGCCAAGGATCTGCTCATGGATCTTTGAATGGGTACCCGCATGAAACCATCGAAACAAAGTGACCTGACCGCGCCCGCGAACCTCCTGACGCACGGCCGGGGCACGGGACCTTTCCGCTCAAGACGTCCTCTCTATGTAGACCTTCTACCCCCCTGCAACCAGGCCTGCCCGGCAGGAGAGAACATCCAGGCTTGGCTCGCGCTGGCTCAGAAAGGGCAGTATGAACAGGCCTGGCGCGCCCTGATCAGGGAAAACCCGATGCCCGCGATTCATGGCCGGGTCTGTTATCACCCTTGTGAAAGCCAGTGCAACCGCGCCGAGGTGGATACCTCCGTCAGCATCCACGCGATCGAGCGCTTCCTCGGCGACAAGGCGCTCAGCGAAGGTTGGACCATAAGCCCGGAAGCACCACCCAGCGGCAAGCGTATTCTGATCGTGGGCGCCGGCCCCAGCGGACTGTCGGCCGCGTACCATCTGGCCCTCAAGGGGCATGGCGTGGAAATTCATGAGGCGGGGCCGTTGCCGGGGGGAATGATGCATTTCGGCATCCCCGCCTACCGCTTGCCCCGCACCGTACTGATGGGTGAGATCCGCCGGATCGAAGCCATGGGCGTGAAGATCCGCCTGAATCAGAAGGTCGAGGATTTGCTCGCCGAGCAACAGCGCGGAAACTTCGACGCCGTCTTCATCGCCGTCGGCGCCCATCTGAGCCGTCGAGTCGACATTCCCGCCCGCGATGCCGGCAATATCCTGGATGCCGTCAGCTTCCTGCATGACGCCAACACCGGCCATGCCCCTCTGCTGGGTCGTCGCGTCGCCGTGTATGGCGGCGGCAATACCGCCATGGATACCGCCAGAACCGCCTTGCGCCTGGGCGCGGAGGAAGCGCTGATCATCTACCGTCGGGATCGCGATCACATGCCGGCGCACTCCTTCGAGGCGGACGAAGCCCTGGAGGAAGGCGTCAAGATCAACTGGCTGCGCAGCATCAAGTCCATCGACCAGGAAAGCATCACGGTGGAGGTGATGGCCATCAATGCCGAGGGATACCCGGAGCCGACCGGTCAGTTTGAAACCCTGGAAGCCGACACCCTGATCCTGGCCCTGGGACAGGATACCGACACCGGCTTTCTCAAATCGGTGCCGGGCGTTGAGTTCAAGCGGGATGGGACGGTTATCGTCGACGCCAACATGATGACGGGTCACGCCGGTCTGTTCGCGGGGGGCGACATGGTGCCCAGCGAGCGTACCGTCACGGTGGCGGTGGGGCACGGCAAGAAGGCCGCACGCTGCATCGATGCCTATCTGAAGGGAACGAGCTACGCGCCCGGCCCAAAGCATGACGTCATCCGCTACGACAAACTGAACCTCTGGTATTTCACCGAAGCCGAGCAGCGCCGGCAAGATGCATTGGAGGTGGAAAATCGGCGTTACGGATTTCAGGAAGTCGTGGCCGGATTATCGGAAACCGAAGCGGTTTTCGAGGCCAGGCGCTGTTTTTCCTGCGGCAACTGCTTCGAATGCGACGGCTGCTACGGCGCCTGCCCCGAGAACGCCATCATCAAACTCGGGCCGGGCAAGCGCTACCGCTACGATTTCGATCGGTGCACGGGCTGCGCCGTCTGCTTCGAGCAATGTCCCTGCCATGCCATCGAAATGATTCCGGAACTGGAAGCCCAATCGTGAACATCAAACCAGCGATCACCCTGGACGGCAACGAGGCCGTCGCCTACATGGCCTACCGTATCAGCGAGGTCTGCGCCATCTATCCGATCACGCCGTCCTCCACCATGGCGGAACTGGCGGATCAATGGTCCGCCTCCGGTAAGAAGAACATTTGGGGCGAAGTGCCCCAGGTCGTCGAAATGCAGAGCGAGGGCGGCGCGGCCGGCGCCGTTCATGGCGCACTGCAGACCGGCGCGCTGACCACCACCTTCACGGCCTCGCAAGGCCTGCTGCTGATGATTCCGAACATGTACAAGATCGCCGGGGAATTGACCCCGACAGTCTTCCATGTGGCCGCGCGCTCCCTGGCCGCCCAGGGTCTTTCGATCTTCGGCGACCACTCCGATGTCGCGGCGGTGCGGAATACCGGTTTCGCCCAGATGGCCTCGGCCTCCGTGCAGGAGGCCCACGACATGGCCCTGATCGCACAGGCCGCCACATTGGCCTCCCGCATCCCGTTTCTGCACTTCTTCGATGGTTTTCGCACCTCGCACGAAGTCAACAAATTGACCCTGCTGGAGGATGACCAAATCCGGGCCATGATCGACGATAATCTGGTTCGGGCGCATCGGGCGCGGGCTCTGAATCCGGATCACCCCTTCATTCGGGGCACGGCCCAGAATCCGGACGTTTATTTTCAGGGCCGGGAGCGGGTCAACCCCTTCTATGACGAACTCCCGACCATCGTCGAAGCCGCCATGAGACGTTTTGCCGAGCTCACGGGACGCCGTTACGGACTGATCGATTACTACGGTCATCCACAAGCGACACGGATCATCGTCGTGATGGGTTCCGCCGCCTATACAGTCCGTCAAACCGTGGAGCGCCTCCAGAGTCAGGGGGAGAAAGTTGGCGTCATCCAGGTGAGGCTGTGCCTTCCCTTGTCCAAGCACCATCTGCTCGCCGCCCTGCCGCCATCCGCACGCCAGATCGCCGTGCTGGATCGCACCAAAAATCCCGGGTCTGCGGGTGAACCCCTGTACACGGATGTCGTCACGGTGCTGAACGAAACTTTCGCCGAAGGCAAGCTTGCGCTCTTGCCCAGGATAATCGGCGGCCGTTACGGACTCTCGTCCAAGGAATTCAATCCCGCCATGGTCAAGGCGGTTCTCGACGAACTGAAGCACGAGCGACCCAGGAACCATTTCACGGTGGGTATCCGCGACGATGTGACCCATACCAGCCTGGACTATGACGAGCGTTTCGATATCGAGCCGGACAACGTGGTGCGGGCCATTTTCTATGGTCTGGGCGCGGATGGCACGGTGGGCGCCAACAAGAACAGTATCAAGATCATCGGCGAATCGACCGAACTCCATGCCCAGGGTTATTTCGTCTATGACTCCAAAAAATCCGGCTCGCGAACGATCTCGCACCTGCGCTTCGGTCCCGACCCCATCGAGTCTCCCTACCTGATCGCTTCGGCGGATTTCATCGCCTGCCATCAATTCGGCTTCGTCGAAAAACTGGATCTGCTGGCTCAGGCCCGGAACGGGGGGACCTTCCTGCTGAACAGTCCCTACGGACCCGATATCGTCTGGGATCATCTCCCGCGCGAATTGCAAAATCAGATCATCGAGAAAAATCTGCGCTTCCATGTCATCGACGCCACGCGGGTGGCGCACGAAACCGGGATGGCCGGTCGCACCAACACGATCATGCAGACCTGCTTCTTCGCCTTGGCCAACGTGCTGCCGCGTGAGGCCGCGATCGAGAAAATCAAGGAAGCCATCCAGAAGACGTATGGCAAAAAGGGCGAAAACGTGGTCCGGCAGAACTTTGCCGCCGTGGATCAAGCGCTGGCGCATCTGCACGAAGTCAAGGTTCCCGAGACCGTTACCAGTCCCTTGTCACGGCCCGCGGTAGTGCCGGACGAGGCCCCGGAATTCGTGAAAAATGTCACCGCCATGATGATGGCCGGACGCGGCGACGAACTTCCAGTCAGCCAAGTGCCGGTGGACGGCACCTTCCCCTCGGGCACCACCCGTTGGGAGAAACGCAATATCGCGGACTTTGTGCCGGTCTGGGAACCGGATCTCTGCATCCAGTGCGGCAATTGCAGTTTCGTCTGTCCGCACAGCGTGATTCGCGCCAAGTTCTACCCGGAGAAACAGTTGGCCAAAGCCCCGGAGGGCTTCCTCTCTGCGCCGATCAGCGCGCGTGGTTTTCCCGAAACCCGATATACCCTTCAGATTTACACCGAAGACTGCACCGGTTGCGCGCTGTGCACCGAGGCCTGCCCCGCCCATAGCCCCAAGCAAAGCGGGGTAAAGGCCATCAATATGAAGGCCAAGCCGGCCGATCTCGGCGCCGACCGGGAGGCGCTCCGCTTCTTCGAAAGCCTGCCAATCAACAACCGCTCCCGGGTGGAATTTTCCTCAGTGCGTGGCGCGCAATTCCTGGAACCCCTGTTCGAGTTCAGCGGCGCGTGTGCCGGTTGCGGCGAAACGCCTTATGTCCGTCTCCTCTCGCAGCTTTTCGGCGATCGCCTTCTCGTCGCCAATGCGACTGGATGTTCGTCGATTTACGGCGGGAACCTACCCACCACGCCATGGACGCAAAACGCGGAAGGGCGTGGACCAGCCTGGTCAAACTCTCTGTTTGAGGACAATGCCGAATTCGGCCTGGGTTTCCGCTTGGGGGCCGATCAACACTTGCACCTCGCGCGACGGTTAACCCAGGAACTGCGCGATACACTGACCGAACCCCATCTGGCTGACGCCATCCTGCAAGCTCCGCAACTCACGGAGTCTGAAATCCGACGGCAACGGGAACGCGTTGCGAACTTGAAATTACAGATGTTGCCCAGGACCGATGACGCCGCGCTGACCCTGCTTTCGGTTATCGATCATCTGGTTCGGCGCAGTATCTGGATCGTCGGCGGTGATGGCTGGGCCTATGACATCGGGTCCGGCGGGCTCGATCACGTGCTGGCTACCGGACGCAATGTCAATGTATTGGTGTTGGACACCGAGGTCTACTCCAATACCGGTGGACAGTCGTCCAAGGCAACCCCCCTGGGCGCGGTCGCTAAATTCGCCGCCGCCGGCAAGACCGTTGCCAAGAAGGATCTGGCTCTGCAAGCCATCGCCTACGGCAATGTCTACGTCGCCCGCATCGCGATGGGCGCCAATCCTCAACAAACCCTGCTGGCCTTCCGCGAGGCCGAGGCCTACCCAGGGCCATCGTTGATCCTTGCCTACAGTCACTGCATTGCTCACGGCATCAACATGCGCAAGGGCCTGCAGCAACAGGACCTGGCGGTGGCTTCCGGTTATTGGCCTTTGGTACGCTACAATCCCGCCCTCAGACAGACGGAGTCGAACCCCTTTGTGCTGGATTCGCCCCGTCCCCGGGTTAAATTCGATCATTACGCGGAAAACGAGTTGCGCTACAAATTGCTGAGCCGCACGAATCCAGCCGAATATGATCACCTGATGGAAATGGCCCAGGAAGTCGTCCGGCAAAAATGGGAAGTCTACGAGGACATGGCGCGCCGCAAGCAACATCGCTTTCACCCCGACGCCAGTGTCAAGCCCGCAACGTGATCGAGTGCGCAACCGCAGGAGTCTATGATGGATCTCACAACCCGCTACATGGGATTGGAACTCAAGCACCCCCTGGTTGCCTCGGCTTCACCCCTGTCGGAATCCCTGGATGGCATCCGCCGACTCGAGGATGGCGGCGCCGCGGCGGTGGTATTGTTCTCGCTGTTCGAGGAACAGATACAACGCGAACAGTCCCTGCTGGCCGATACCATGCACCAAGGCACGGAGAGCTTTGCCGAGGCCCTCGGTTATTTCCCCGTCGTCGAATTCGATGAGTTTGCCGCCACGCCTCATGAGTACCTGAATCTGGTGCGCCGGTCAGCCGAAAGCACGGACATACCCATCATCGCCAGCCTGAACTGCGTCACCAGTCAGGGCTGGGTCGACTACGCCCGGCAAATCGAAGAAGCCGGCGCCAAGGGAATCGAAATCAACATCTTCGCCATCGAAACCAATCTGGAAACGACCGGCGAGCAGGTCGAGCAGCGTTATCTCGACAGCCTGCGTCTGGTCAAGGATGCGGTAAACATTCCGGTTGCCATGAAACTGAGCGCTTTCTTCAGCGCCTTCGGCCACATGGCCCGGCGACTTGACGAGGCGGGCGCGGATGCGCTGGTGTTATTTAATCGATTTTATCGGCCCGATGTTGATATCGATTCACTGACGGTGCAACCTACCCTTACGCTCAGTCATCCCAGTGAAATACGCCTGCCCTTGCAGTGGATCGCGCTGTTGCATGGAAAAATCAATGCTTCGCTGGGCGCCACGCGGGGTGTGCAAACCTCGGTAGAAGTGATCAAGTATCTTTTGGCTGGAGCGGATGCCGTAATGACCACCTCGGCACTCCTGCGGCAGGGTCCAGACTACCTGTCGCAGATGCTAAGCGGCCTGGAATCCTGGATGGATGAACATGGCTTCGAATCCATCACGGCTCTGCGGGGTCTGTTGAGCCACTCCCGAATCCGCGACCCTCACCCGCTGGAGCGCGCCAATTACATTCGAGTGCTGGAAAGCTACCGCTGACCTCCCTACAGCCGATGGCCAAGCCCTTCGTTTCCCGGGAAAACCGCAAAGCGGCGGTTTATGCCAATGACCGTGAGGAAAACATGGTTCAACTGGATGTTGAACTCCCGGAACCCGGAACGGATACCTATTTTGATGAGGCCGAAAAGACTGAAGCCGGCGACGGCTCCAATTCATCATCCGACAGCACACGCCTCTATCTGAAGTCCGTGGGGAGGTCGAAGTCACTGAATGCCGAGGAAGAAAAACATTACGGCCGTTTGGCTCGCAAGGGAGACAAACGTGCTAAACAAAAAATGATCGAATGTAACCTCAAGTTGGTGGTTGCACTCGCCAACCGGTATCGTGACCGTGGTTTACCCTTGCTTGACGTCATCGAGGAGGGCAATCTTGGGCTCATGAGAGCCGTGGATAAATTTGATCCCGAACGCGGTTTTCGTTTTTCCACCTATGCCGCCTGGTGGATCAGACAAAGCATAGAGCGTGCCCTGGTTAATCAGGGCCGAATCATTCGACTGCCCATACACATAGTTCGTCAGATTCGGCTTTGTCTCAAGGGATATCGGCAGATCATCAACAAGTTGGCGCGCGAGCCCCGTCCTCGTGATATTTCCGCGCAAATCGGCGTCGCTCCAGCTCGCGTCGAAGCCATACTGACCTTGAACGAGCCCATGGGCTCACTGGATGCACCACTAAAAAACGACCCCGGCAGTACCATGGGTGAATGGGTCGTATCCGACCAGGAGAAACCCGTTATTGAACTACTCCAGAACGGCACTGTAAAAGCCGCCATCGACGTTTGGCTGGAGAAGCTTGATCCTCGGCAAAAGGAAATCATCATTCGTCGCTACGGCTTACATGATCAAGACCCCGAGACCCTGGAGGTGATTGCGGTTAGCCTCAAGTTGACGCGGGAGCGCGTCCGGCAAATTCAGGTGTCGGCAATCGAGCGTTTAAGACATGTCCTGCAAGACTCGGGATACACTGCCGAGGCGTTGCTCGAATAACCGGCATCTTATCCGCCAAGCGAACGAAACTACGGTAAAATCACGGGTTCAGACGACCGCTCTAATCAACCATCGCTTAGCGGCAACTTTCAGGGGAGAAAATATGAAACTCATCACCGCCATTATCAAACCCTTCAAGCTGGATGATGTCAGGGAATCCCTTTCCGAACTCGGCATCACCGGCATCACGGTGACCGAGGTCAAGGGTTTCGGGCGTCAGAAAGGCCACACTGAGCTCTATCGGGGGGCTGAGTATGTGGTCGATTTCCTGCCCAAGGTGAAAGTCGAGGTGGCGGTCAGCGACGACCTAATGGAACGTTCCATTGAATGCATCATCAAGGCAGCCAATACCGGAAAGATTGGCGACGGGAAGATTTTTGTCGCTAATCTGGAACAGGTGATTCGGATCCGTACCGGCGAAACCGGGGAACAGGCTTTGTAACGACAGGGCTACACCGATCTTTTTTGGTACATACAGGTCGATGGCGGCATGGTGTGGGACTACCCATCCATACCCAATCCAACTCTCCAACTCAACCCAAATTGATATCGCGGAATCAGACTCCTCGTAATCGAGTGCCCAACCAGGATGGTCATTGCAGGCCATCGCGACCCCATCGACTTCACCTACCCTGCCGCTCCCTTTGATTTGATTGATGGCTGATCAATCGGAGTTGATGCTGATCGATGTTCGGGTGCCGCGTCTCAGGGTGCTACTACCACTGAAGATGGACAGAACAGCAAGAGGGTTTCCAATTATCCCTCGCCACCTATCGGTTTGCCGCATATGCCCGTAGGAGCGGGCTTTAGCCCGCGATTTTCGCGGGCTAAAGCCCGCTCCTACGGGACGCTTGATGGCTTCGCCCTGGAACTGATAGGTGATGAGCCAATTATCCTAAAAACGGCAGTTGACCGCTTCATCCGATACTTAAGTGCTTGCGATGACTGGAAATTACCTCGTGCTTGGAGTTCCCCGGATGGGTGGGGCCGCTGCGTGCCCGAGCGCACGGTTCCCGAGCTGTCTGGCATGGCGCGACGACGCGCAGGGCAGCCCCCTGTCAGGAGGAGCATCGCCGCCAGGCGGCTCGGGAACCGCACTCTCGAACACGCCCAACTGCCGTTTCTAGGATCATGCGGTGGGAAGATGCTCGCGACAAATCCGATCGGCATCATCGTCGCTCAACATTTCGCGAGTCAAACCACAACGACGCTGACCATCCTCCGTTTGTTGGTGGTGAACGCAGGTCTTGCAGGGACCAAAGGTCTTCAAACCGTTGGCGCGCTGCAGGCTGAGCAAAAGGCTTTCCAGCGAACGCGCCATCGATGTTTGCTCTTCCTCGGGCAACACCTCCATGGCGGCTTTGAGAACACCGGGCGGAATGGACTTGTCGAGAACGTCTTCACCCACGGGCGTCAAGTGCAGATGCACCACCCGACGATCCCTCTCGTCGGTGACTTTTTCCACCAGCCCATTAAATTCCAGCACTCCAAGGGTCTGCGACACAGTACCTTTGGTCAAGCCCAGAAATTCGGCCACGGCCACTGGGGTATTACTGTAGCGATTACATCGGTTCAGGTAATGAAGCGCCTCCATCTGCACCGGCTGCAAGCCACTCGCCAATCCCGTTTTGCGGACGCTGGTACGGATCAGATTGGCGATCCGCTCCATGTATTCATACATTTCATTTGGATTCATGTTGGATTTCATCTGGCAAGTCCTTGAACTTCAAGTTTAGCAAGAATTGATTCCCTGGTGGCGCATGTCATATGCCATTCCCCGTGGGGCCTAATTCTTCTCACAGGGGATAATCAATACGCCTCGCCCACGCCTAAGCAGAGCTTCTTGGAACGTCATGGCATTTGCTGCGGCATGAGCAAGCGCGAGACTGTTACGACAACGCCATGGAAAGCTTCTTCCATTCCTTGAAAGCCAAGTGGAATCATGGGGTTCCATCGGATCCGGGCAGGTGCCCAAGCCGATGGGTTCGAACACATCGAACCCGCTTACAACCGAAGGCGACACCATTCGACCCTCGACTACCCTTCCTTAACTTGGGGACTTTGGGCATCAACGAGCCGCTTCAGCAATCAGGTGTCTTTTGAGTGGTTGCAGGATCGTCCCCCCTGCTCCGCATCGGAATGACCATGCCCGGATTTTAGGAATCGAATAGGGCTCAGGGAGTAGTGACCGCCGTATGCCCGCCGGTGTCGCCACCTTCGATGGCCTTGCCCATGCAGGTCATGATGTGATCGGTAATGCTGGTGGCGGCCTGCCGAGCCTTTTGCGCGGATCCGAAAAGCCTCTCGAATTCCGCAATCCCTTGTTCCGCATCCGCCGAAGATTTCACACTGAGAAATCGCTCATACGCTCGAAAAAATTCGGCTCTGCGAGGATCCCCAGCGAAGCCCGGCAAGCTGCTGGCAATTTCATCCACAACGCAATCCGCCACCTGACCGGGATCAAGCTTATAGTCCTTTAAATCCTGGTCATCCTTGAATCGCTCGATAAGGACATCGCGCAGGCCGGTTTTCTCTTTCTTGGCGCAACCCACCACGGACAAGGCCATGAAGATCGGAAGGATCAGTTTTTTCATGAAATGCTCGATGAATCAAAATTCTGGTGAATAAAAAATCGTTATATTATCCGACCCTTGGCGCAATCTGGCCAGCCCGGCAAGCCGCGCCTAGAACCCCAAGAAGGCTGCGAAATTGGCTTTGGTCAAGATTCAGGCAAATCCTTGCCGCCTGCTTGCCGTAGCAGCTTGATGACAGCGCCGGCGTGCGGCAGATCGGCTCCGAGGCTGATAACGAAGGAGGAAACCTCCTCGATGGTCATCCGGCAATGAACCACCTTGGATTCATGCACCATGATCGTGAAACCGGAGGTGGGATTGGGGGATGTCGGCACGTAGACGACCAGCATGTCCTCCACCCGGTTTGTCACATAGGCGGGTACCCACAGCTCGGAACGTGGATATTCGATGAGCACCACCTCGGTGATCTTGTTGCCGCCATCATCGTGAAAGAGCCTCAGGAGTTTCTGTGACACCCTATAAATGGAACCCAGCACGGGGATTCGATTGATGATCTTCTCGAGAAAGTACAATACATAGGCTTTATCTTGTCGGAGCAGATACCCAATATAGATCAACAACCCAACCGCCCCAAGAAACAGGGCGACAGGAATGAGGATGCTCTCATAGCGACCATAGATGCTCAAAACCGTATCCTGAAGGAGCCCTTCGACATACACCACTATCTGGAGAATGATGACGATGGGCAACAGACCCAGAACCCCTATCAGGAAATATTCGAAAAGTGTTTGCAGCTTTATTTTCATTCCTGATGCTCCAAGGTTTAGAATTAATCTTTGTTTATATTCGATAAAAGTCGGGAACAACTCTCGGGCGTGCACTGCCTGAACCAACCTTGCCGCAACACCCAGCATCTCACATGAATGACGTCCGCATGTACTGTACCGCCATTTGTCCTTACTGCGTCATGGCAGAGCGTCTGCTGCGCAAGAAGGGAGTTTTGGAGATTGAAAAACTTCGAGTAGACCTCGACCCCACCCTGCGGCGGGAGATGCTGGAAAAAACCCGGCGCCGAACCGTACCGCAGATCTTTATCGGCGATATCCATGTGGGTGGATTCGACGACCTGGCGCGTCTGGAACACGCCGGCAAGCTTGATTTCCTGCTGAATCCCGACACGGACTCCCATTAGCTCACACTGGAACATTGTGGGGATTTCAATCCTGTATTTCCATAACATTCCCCTGTTTATCCAGCAGGAACAGTTTACTCTGGATCGCATAACGGCCCAGAACGTTTTTGCTGCGGAACCTACACCGTACCTGGTATCCCCACTCCGAGGATTTTACCTTCCCCCACTCCAAAAACTCCATGGAGTCCGCGTCATGCGTATGTCGCTTCAGGTAGCGGACCACCTGATCAACGGAATGATCCCAAGGATTGTTGAAAACCAGGTCTTTCCCGGAGGTAGCGGCGGGAATCGTGGAGGCCGCGCCGCTCGTGGACTCCGCCTCGATGGGGCCGTTATCCGTCGACGGGCTTAACTTGGCGGTCCTCTCCTCCGACCTTGGCTGTTCCGCCATGGACCCAAGCAGCGAGGAAAGACCCAAAACCTCTTTCCAGTCCTGCTTCTTGGCCGATGGCCAGCCATCGCGCAGAAGAAAGCGCAACTGCTGTTCGGACTTTGCCGCCGCCTCCCTGAAAAAGACGCCCACCTGATCCCGGGAGGCCTCAAGCCAGTCCTGATCGGGTCTACCCACCCCCCCTGGCCTACTCTCGTGAGCCGAGGAAGGACGATGGGAAGAAGGGACGAGATTGCCGCCTTTCGCTGCGGCTTCTCCGCTCCTTGGCTGTGGCTGCTTCACCGGCTGGTCATGCCCCTCATGGGGTAAAAACTTGCCGGCGGTTGCGACCAGGATAAAAATAACGATCAATGTGCCACAACCCAGATTACCGGTGTCTGTTGGCCGCTGCTCCGACCCCTCGGGCGCCCGCGTGGGTCCCCGTTTTGTCCTATCGCTTGGCGAGGATTGTCCAGAATCCATCGAACCCTAAAATGAGGCCAGGGCTTCGGCCAGTAAGGCGTGATCCAGCCGGTCCTTATCAACCTTAAGATAAGCCACGCCATCCTCGGCGACAACCACGGCCTCGGCGATGCCGGTGACGCTCAACAGACGCCCGCACAACGCATGGGCTTGCGCGCTCGAAATGCCTTCCACATTGACCAGCAAACTGCTGAGATGACGCGGGGCTTTCATGAAAAGCGCCACGCCCAGCCAGAGTAGCGCAATCACCGCGCAAAACAGGAATACCGGCGCCACGCCGTAATGACCATGAATCCATCCCGCGCCCACTCCCCCGACGAAAGCGCCCAGAAACTGGGCGGTTGAATAAACCCCCATGGCCGTTCCCTTGAGGTCCGGTGGCGCGATTTTCGAAACCATCGAGGGCAGGGTCGCCTCGAGCAGATTGAATCCGGTGAAGAAGACGAACAGTAGGAGAAACACACCCCAGAAATGCTCGGCCAGCAGGATAAAACCCGTATCCGCAAGCGCCACCAGCGCGATGAACGCCAGAAAAACGGGCTTCATCTTGCGCTTCTTTTCAGCCAGGATCACAAAAGGCACCATGCAAACGATGGCCAGAACGAAGACCGGCAAATAGAGATGCCAGTGATCCTCCGTCGCCAAACCCAGACGATCCTTGATGATAAGCGGCAGCACCACGAAGGTAGCCGTCAAAATCAAATGCAGGCTGAATATGCCATAGTCCAACCGCAGCAATTCCGGTTGCCGGAATACCAGACCAAAGGAAGCCGCCCGCACTTGCGCATCCCGATGGAACCGCGATACGGCCGGGCTGGGTACGACCCCATACAGCACGATAATGCTCGCCACGGCCAGACCGGCAATCAACCAGAACAAGCCCTTGAGCCCCATCCAATGGGAGAGAACCGGACCCGCGACCATGGACACGGCGAAAGATATCCCGATGCTGATTCCAATCAAGGCCATGGCCTTGGTGCGGTGTTCCTCGCGAGTCAGGTCCGCCGCCAAAGCCATGACGACAGCGGCCACGGCGCCGGCCCCTTGCAGTGAACGCCCGGCGATGACGCCGGCTATGGAGTCCGACAGCGCGGCGACGATGCTGCCCAGGACGAACAACAGCAAACCCGCGGTAATGACCGGTTTGCGGCCCAGGCGGTCCGACCAGAGACCAAAGGGAATCTGGAAAACGGCCTGAGTCAGTCCGTAGGCGCTCAGCGCCACACCGACCTTCAGCGGCGTGGCGTCCGGTAAATCGCGGGCCAGCACGGCGAAAACGGGCAGGATCAGGAACATTCCCAACATTCGCAGCATGTAGATGACAGCCAGTGACAGACTGGCGCGCAATTCCTGCCGCGTCATCGGTGTGTCGAATTCAAACGCTGGCTTCAAGGGATGACTCCGGAGATATTGAAAGGGTAAATTCAGCTAAGAACGCATGGCTTCAGGCCTCGACCAACACGCGGGTTCCAACGCACACGCCATCGAACAATGCGATCAGATCGGCGCTCCTCATGCGTATGCAACCGTGCGAGGCCGGTGTCCCGCCCACACCATGATCGGGACTGCCGTGGATGTAAATATATCGCCAAGCGGTATCGACGACACCATAGCGATTGAAGCCAGGCTCAAGCCCACCCAGCCAGAGAATGCGGGTCAGAATCCAGTCCCGTCCTGGATGGCGTTGTTCCAGGGCTTCGTCGTAAATCTCACCCGTCGGCCGACGGGCGCGAAAGATGGTGCCGGACGGCATATGCTGACCGATGCGGGCGCGGATGCGGTGCCAGCCCCGGGGCGTGCACTCGCTGCCTCTTAGTTCACCGGGGCCATTACGGGCGGTCGAAACCGGCCAGGATCCCAGCACTTCCGCATCGCGCCGCAACTCGATGATCTGATCGGGAATGCTGACTCGAAGGTAAGCCTCGCCCAAATCGGCCTGGTGACGCAAGGTCATTTTTCGAACCGGGCAATGGACTCAACGTGCGCCGTCTGCGGAAACATGTCCATCACCCCAGTCCTGACCAGTCGATAGCCACTCTTGCGAACCAGAATCGCGGCGTCTCGCGCCAAGGTGGACGGGTTGCAGGATACGTAGACCACCCTGGCCGCTCCCCAGCGATCCATGCATTCGGCAACCCGTTCGGCGCCGGCCCGGGAGGGATCCAGCAGGATCTTGTCATAGGAGGCTGTCGCCCAAGCCGCCTCCTCGAAGTCTTGCGACAAATCCGCCGCATGAAATTCGACATTGCTTAACCGATTGGCGTCCGCATTCTCGGTCGCCCGTTGCACGGCGTCGACGCTGCCTTCCACGCCCACCACAAGACCGGCGCGAGTCGCGAGGGGCAGGGAGAAATTGCCGATGCCACAGAAAAGATCCAGCAGGCGATCGCCGGGTTGCGGATCCAGCCATTCCATCACCCGGTCCACCAGCTTGCGATTGATCTCGATGTTGACCTGGGTGAAATCGGTGGGCTGAAAATGAAACTCAACGCCCTGCGCGTCCAGTCGGTAGCTCAGGGGTTCCGCCCGTTCCGGATGGAGCAAGCGGACAGAGTCGGGTCCCCGCCGCTGCGTGTAGATATCGAAGCCGTGATAATGGCCGAACTCGCGCAATATCAGCTCGTCGGCCGCCGTCAAGTCCGCCAGTATCCTGAATACCAGCGCGGCGCGGCGTTCGCCGACGGCCACCTCGATCTGCGGCAGGCGGTCGCGCAGGCTTAGGCCGCCGATCATTTCGGCCAGTTCGTTCAGCCGCTCCCCCACGGCGGGATGCAAAACCGGACAGCGGGAAAGATCGGTGATGAAGGGACTGGAGCGCTCCCGAAAACCGACCAAAACGCGGCCTTTTCTGGCCACGTATTTCACCCCGAGGCGAGCCTTGTCGCGATATCCCCAGGAAGGCCCCGTCAACGGCGGCGCCAAGGGCACTTCATCCAGACCGCCGATGCGCCGGAACTGCTCTACCAGCAGTTCCTGCTTGAACTGGATCTGCGCCGTATCGGCCACATGCTGAAAACTGCAACCGCCGCAGACCCCGAAGCGGGAACATGGGGGCTCCACCCGCTCGGGCGACGGAATGTACACCGTTGCCAGCCTGCCCTCGGCATAGTCGCGTCGAATATCGCTGTAAATGAAATCGATCTCCTCGCCAGGCAGCGCGCCGTCGATGAATACCGGCTTACCCTCGACACGGGCAAGGCCCCGACCATCGTGCGTGAGTGACTCGACCCGGGTACGGACCGGTTCCTTGGGACACGCCCGTTTCCTGAGCTTATATTGCATCGGTACCGTGAGTTCAGTCCGGAAAGACGCCCGTGGAGAGATAACGATCGCCGCGGTCACAGATGATCACCACGATAACGGCATTCTCCACCTCGGCCGAAAGCCGCAGGGCCGCCGCCACGGCGCCGCCCGAGGAAACTCCGGCAAAGATTCCCTCGCGAACGGCCAGTTGCCGGGTCATCGCTTCGGCCTCCGCCTGATCGACTTCCAATATGCGGTCGATGCGGCTGAAGTCGCAGATCTTGGGCAAGTATTCCCGCGGCCAGCGACGGATGCCGGGAATCCTGGAATTCCCTTCCGGCTGCACGCCGATGACCTGAACCGCCGGATTTTGTTCCTTGAGAAACCGGGAGGTGCCCATGATGGTTCCGGTCGTCCCCATGGAACTGACGAAGTGAGTCACTCGCCCGGCGGAATCGCGCCAGATTTCGGGACCCGTACCCGTATAATGCGCCAGAGGATTATCCGGGTTGGAGAACTGGTCCAGAATGCGCCCCTCGCCTCGGGCTTCCATGGCTCTGGCAAGATCGATGGCCGCCTCCATGCTGCCTTCCGCGGGTGTCAATAGGATTTCGGCGCCATAGGCCTTCATGGCGGCGCGCCGCTCCGCGCTCATGTTCTCCGGCATGATCAGGGTCATCCGATATCCCATGAGCGCCGCCGCCATGGCCAGGGCTATCCCGGTGTTGCCGCTGGTCGCCTCGATCAAGCGATCGCCCGGCCGAATCTCACCGCGCCGCTCGGCCCGTTCGATCATGCTCAGGGCTGGTCGGTCCTTGACTGACCCGGCGGGGTTATTCCCCTCGAGCTTGGCCAGGACCTGATTGGTGGTTTCGCCAGGCAGTCGTTGCAGCCTGACCTGCGGCGTATTGCCCACGCAGTGCTTGAGCGTCCGGAAAGACTCGATGGGCATCATGGCGGGGCCATTCCTGAGCGTAATAGTCAGCTTAAGGTAAAATCAGCGAAATTCTAGCATTTCGCGCCTTGGGCAATGAACTTTCCGGAACTGCTCTCCCCCGCCGGCACTCTGAAAAACATGCGCTACGCCTTCGCCTATGGCGCGGATGCCGTCTATGCCGGGCTGCCGCGCTACAGCCTGCGGGTGCGAAATAATGACTTCCTGGAGCACAACCTGTCGGTTGGGATTGCCGAAGCCCACCATTTGGGCAAGGCCTTCTTCCTGGCCACCAACGTGCTGCCGCACAACCGCAAGATCAACACCTTCATTCGCGATCTGGCTCCCATCGTCGCGATGCGGCCGGATGCCCTGATCATGGCCGATCCCGGTTTGATTCTGCTGGCGCGGGAAGCCTGGCCGGAGATGCCCATACACCTGTCGGTACAGGCCAACACCGTCAATTTTGCCGCCGTGCGGTTCTGGCAAGGCATCGGGATACGCCGCATCATCCTCTCCCGCGAGCTGTCCCTGGATGAGATTGCCGAGATTCGCCAGGAATGCCCGGACATGGAGCTGGAAGTCTTCGTGCACGGCGCGCTGTGCATCGCCTATTCCGGCCGTTGCCTGCTCTCGGGTTATTTTAATCATCGCGATCCGAACCAGGGCACCTGCACCAATGCCTGCCGCTGGAAATACGATATTCAACCGACCCGCGAGACGGCCGAAGGCGATTACGTTCCCGGCCAATCGAAGCTGTCCCTGACCGACCTCGGCGGGGCACTGACCGACTGCGGCGATCAGGTTCGCCATCCCCTGGCCAACGACGTTTATTTTCTTGAGGAGGAAAATCGTCCCGGGGCACTGATGCCGGTCATGGAGGATGAACACGGTACCTACATCATGAACTCGAAGGATCTCCGTGCCATAGAACACGTGCAGCGCCTGGTCGAGATCGGCGTGGACAGCCTCAAGATCGAGGGGCGCACCAAGTCGTTCTACTATGTGGCGCGCACCGCCCAGCTTTATCGTCAGGCCATCGATGACGCCATGGCCGGGCGATCCTTCGACCCCGCTCTGCTGGGCAAGCTGGAGAATCTGGCGCAGCGGGGTTATACCGACGGCTTCTACCAAAGACACCACACGCACGAGTACCAGAACTACCTACAGGGCCACTCCAGCAGCCGCCGGCAGCAATTCGTGGGCGAGGTCATCGGCTTCAACCCCCAAACCGGAGAGGCGACTATCGATGTCAAAAACAAATTCGCCGTCGGCGATGCCCTCGAAATCATACTGCCGGAAGGTAGCCGGAACATCGTGCTGGAATCGATGAAGGACAAGAATGGCGTACCGATCACCGAGGCCCCGGGCAGTGGCTGGGAAGTGCGCATCCCCCTCCCCAACCTCCCGGCGGCGCGAGCTGGACACGGCCTGATCGCGCGTTACCTTTGACCAGGCTAGATTGAACCGGCCAGAATCCCTATCCACATCAAGCACAACCCGGCATCGTCAAACATAGGACACGCTCATGACGTTCAAGACAGCGGATCTCTGCGATCGATTCAGCGATACTCAGCATCTCCAGATCGGCGAACCGATGTTCATGAGCTTCGGGGCAAACAGCGCCTTCAGCGGCCGCATAACCACACTGAAAGTCTTCGAGGATAACGTGCTGATCCGGACCACGCTCGAGGAAAAAGTCACTGACGGCGTTCTGGTCATCGATGGCGGCGGCTCCCGCCGCTGCGCCTTGCTGGGCGGGAATCTGTCCCGGCTGGCCTGCGAAAATGGCTGGGTGGGAATGATCGTTTACGGTTGCGTCCGCGACTCCGTGGAAATCAATGAATTGCCGATCGGCATCCGCGCCTTGCACACGCACCCGCTGAAAAGCCACAAGAAATGCACCGGGGACCGCGACAAACTCATCACCTTTGCCGGAATCAATTTCCGTACCGGATATTACGCCTATGTCGACGAGGATGGCATTGTCGTCGCGGACGAAAAGCTGGTCTAGGCATGGGTCACCGGCTTACGCGCATCTACACGCGCACGGGGGACGACGGCACGACCGGGCTCGCCGACGGATCCCGAGTGCGCAAGGATGCACTCAGGATTCAGCTGCTGGGCGAACTGGATGAGCTGAACAGCCAGATCGGCGTCGTGCTGACCCACCCACTGCCGGAGGTCTTGCGCGACTGCCTGTGCGAGATACAGCATCTGCTGTTTGACCTGGGCGGAGACCTGAGCCTCCCGGGCCGCCATAGCGTGACGCAGGAGCATGTCGCCTGGCTGGAGACCTGGCTGGACCATTTCAATGAAAGCCTCCCACCCTTGCGCGAGTTCATCTTGCCCGGCGGTAACCCCGCCGCCGCCTTCGGACATCTATCCAGAACCGTCTGCCGGCGTGCCGAAAGAACCGCCGTCACCTTGATTCAGCACGAGGATATAACTCAGAACTGTCTCGCATTCCTGAATCGTCTGTCGGATTTTCTGTTCGTCGCCTGCCGAATCCTGGCGCGACGGAACAATGGTCAGGAAATCCATTGGCGGCAACAACGTTCAACGCCCACGCCGCCGGCGTATTGATGAACCTAGATTCCTCTGTTGACCGCTTCTCAAATGGCATGAAGACTACGCGGCGCTTGGTATGTGCCGTATTACGGGCTCCCGCCTTTTGGGTGAGAGCGCTACGCACCCGAGTGCACGGCCAAAAAGCCGCCCGGCGGCGTGGCTCCTCCTTCCAGGGGATGGCCCTGCGGCGTCGTCGCGCCTTGCCGGCCGGCTTTTTGGCCGCACACTCGAGCGCGTTCAACAGAGGAATCTAGGATGAATTGATTACCGGATCGTAGCGTGCCAGAATTCCCTAGTATTTCACTCAGACAAAGGCCTAGCCCATGGATATCCTGCTTTCCAATCCCCGAGGTTTTTGCGCCGGTGTCGACCGTGCCATCGAGATCGTGGAGCGCGCCATCGAAGTATTCGGCGCCCCCATCTATGTGCGGCACGAGGTCGTCCACAACCGTTACGTGGTAGACGGGCTGCGCGAACGTGGGGCCGTTTTCGTGGAGGAGCTATCCGAAGTCCCCGAAAACTCCACCGTCATCTTCAGCGCGCATGGCGTTTCGAAGGCCATTCAGGAAGAGGCCCGGGAACGTGGTCTGCAGGTTTTCGACGCTACCTGCCCGTTGGTCACCAAAGTCCACATCGAGGTGCACCATCACGCCAATCAGGGTCGGGAGATTATCTTCATCGGCCATGCGGGTCATCCCGAGGTCGAGGGGACCATGGGCCAGTACGACAATCCCGAGGGCGGCATCTACCTGGTGGAATCCCCCGACGATGTGGAGAAGCTGGAGATCAAGAATCCGTCCAACCTGGCGTGGGTCACCCAGACCACCCTCTCGATCGATGACACCCAGGCCGTCGTCGATGCCCTCAAAGCCCGTTTCCCAAAGATTTGCGGGCCAAAGAAAGATGACATTTGCTACGCCACCCAGAATCGTCAGGATGCCGTCAAGAAACTGGCCGACAAATGCGACGTGATACTGGTCGTGGGCTCACCCAACAGCTCGAACTCCAATCGACTGAGGGAAATCGCCGAGAAACTGGGCTGCACGTCCTATCTTATCGACGATGCCAGACATGTCAAACAGGAATGGGTGGAAAACGCAGCGTGCGTGGGAGTCACCGCCGGCGCCTCCGCGCCGGAAATCCTGGTCACGGGGGTTATCTCGAAATTGAAGGATTGGGGCGCCGAAACCGCCGTTGAATTCCGGGGCATCGAGGAGAAAGTCGTATTCTCCTTGCCTAAGGAACTCAGAAAGACCGCCTGACGTGCGCGGGCGAACTGCAAGGTCCAAAAGGAATCCATGGACGCCGAGCGATTCGGCCGGGTGGTTTGATCCTGGGACAATGCCGAGTTACAAACGCCAAGCGGACGGACATTGGATAACTTCCGGTCTTTTCCAACTGTCGGTTTTCAATTCGTGCCGGGTTCGCCGAGAAAAATTCTCGGCGAAAACTTCAAATCCTCGATGGCGGCCTGATTGTCGAAACACATATCGAGACTGATGCGGGTAGCCATCTCGGGATTGACATGCCTGTAACGCGGTATGACCGCCACCAGGCTGATGAATGCCCGCAAGACCGGCAGTGGAATGTCGATCAGGCGGCTGCGAATACCTATAGCCTCGGCAATTCTGACCACCATCTCCCGATAGGTCAGGGTCTCGCCGCCACACAGGTTATAAGCCTTGCCGAAACTGCGCGTGTTGTGAACAGCCGCCAGGGTGGCCATGGCAAGATCCTCGGCATGAACCGGTTGACGCCGACCCGGCGAACCATTCACCAAGGGAAAGAAACCGAACTTTCTCAAAAATTCGGCAATAGTCGTGACATTTTTATCGCGACCCAAGTGGTAAACCAGCGTGGGCCGAAACACGGTCCACTGAATGCCATATTCCTCCGACAGCTCGGCAATCCGTTGCTCCGCTTCCTTGAGCCCACTGGCGAGTTCGCGTTCCTTCTCCAAGGCGGACTGCATTTTCGTGAATACGCTGGTAGACCCGAAACCGATCACCCGCTTGGGACATTGCCGCGCGAGCGCCGCCATCAGCGGCGGCAGTGTCGCCAAGGGCGCCAGGTGGATCAACACATCCGCGTCCCGGGCAATATCGGGCGTTTGCTGGGTAATATCCACATGGTGCCAGCGTAGGCCCGCCTTCCTGCCATAGGATGGAGGTTTACGGCTGACCGCATGAACCTCGTAGCCGGAGTTCAGGAGGCCGGGCAAGAGGTAGTCGCCGATGAGACTCGTCGCTCCAGTCACGATGACCCGCTGGCGTTTGCCAGTTTCGGAGACTTCCGTGAACCGCTCCGACAACTCGCCGGCAACCAGCGAAGCCTGCCTGCGTGACTCTCTCTGAGGATAGAGCCCCATGCGACCGAGCAGGAGCAGCATCAAACGCAGCAGGAACCGGGTCAGGATCGCGGGCACCAGAACCACGTGCAACAAGAGATAGTGCCGTTCGCGAAAGAATTTACGGTAGAAACGAGCCATCCCACGGTGCTTGTGGTATTCAACCAGCATGGGCCGCGTAGCCGAGCAAACGCCTCCGATATGCATGATCTCGACATTCGGCTCGAAAATGACCTTCCAACCCGCCTGCTCGAATCGAAGGCACCAATCCAGGTCCTCAAAATGCATGAAATAGCCCTCGTCCATGGGACCGACCTGATCCAGGGCCAGGCGAGAAACCAGCATGAAGGCGCCCGATATGGCCTCCACCGACTCGGCTTTCGCGGGTATCGGCAACCCGGTATGCAGATAGCTGCGAAAACGCGGATCCGACTCCCGTAGCCGACCCAGGCCGCTGATCTGCACGAAAGTTCTCCAGGGCGTCGGTATGCTCCGCCGGCAGCCTGGCTGCTCGCTTCCATCCGGATTGCGGATCAGACACCCGGCCATCCCTATGCCGGAATCCGCCTCGAACAAATCCAGCATGCGATCCAGCGTATCCGGTTGGACAATGCAGTCCGGGTTCAGGAACAAGATGAAGTCGTAGCGAGCCAAGGCAAGCGCCCGATTGTTGGCCTTGGCGAAACCCAGATTGCTGGGATTTTCGCGAATCCGCAAGCGCCGATCGCCTCCGCAGGCCAGACGCAATTCGATCAGGCTGGTGTCGGTCGAGGCATTGTCGGACACAATGACCTCGACGGGCACATGGGACGCCAACACCGAACGCACGCACTCGGCGAGCAGCGGACCGCCGTTGTAATTGACGATAATGATGGAAACCGAACGATTCATGACGCCCTACTCTCCGAATTCGTTCCAACGTTCCCGCGATGTCGCAGCAGAGTCTCGGCCCTGTCGTGTATGCCGCCAAACCCGCCGTTGCTCATGAATACGATATGGTCGCCTGGAGCGGCCACAGGTTCCAACCAAGCCAGAATGGCGTCGATCGAGTCCCTGACCAGAACATTCGTGACTCCCGCCGTCGCTCTGGATACATCCCAGCCCAGATCGGGCGCTTGATAGATCACCGCGATATCCGCCTCGCGCAGCGATTCCCCCAACTGTTCGGCATGGATGCCCATGCGCATGGTGTTGGAACGAGGCTCCACGATGGCGATAATGCGGTTCCTGCCCACCCGGGCGCGCAAACCCGCCAGCGTCGTCGCGATGGCCGTCGGATGATGAGCGAAATCGTCATAGAGGGTCAGCCCATCGATCTCGGCCCGGACCTCCATGCGCCGTTTCACATTCCGAAACTTGCAGAGCGATTCCGCCGCCCGCTCCGGGAAGATGCCGGTATGATGCGCCGCCGCGATGGCGGCCAGTCCGTTATGAACATTGTGCAGACCGGTCAGCGGCCAGGACACCGTCCCGGCGATCTGCCCGTCGTGAATCACGTCGAAACGGCTGCCGTCTTCCGCGTGCAGGTGATAAGCCCAAGTCGCGACCTGGCCGGAATGCTCGCGGGCGGTATGCTCCACGGGTGTCCAGCAGCCCATTTGCAGGACCTCATCCAGCGCCGGCTCCCAATTGGGCGCGACGATCAAGCCCTGACCGGGGATGCTGCGGACCAAGTGGTGAAATTGCCGCTGAATGGCGGCCAGGTCGGGAAAGATGTCCGCATGATCGAATTCCAGATTGTTCAAGATCGCGGTGCGGGGTCGGTAATGCACGAACTTGGAGCGCTTGTCGAAAAAGGCCGTATCGTACTCATCCGCCTCGACCACAAAAAAACGACGCCCGCCGAGGCGGGCCGAAACCCCGAAATTCAACGGTACGCCGCCTATCAGAAATCCCGGATGGTATCCCGCGCCCTCCAGTATCCAAGCCAGCATGCCGGTCGTCGTGGTCTTGCCGTGTGTGCCGGCCACAGCCAGAACCCAGGTGGGGGCGAGAACATGATCGTGGAGCCATTCCGGACCCGAGGCATAAGACAAACCTAAATTCAGAACAGCCTCCACCTCCGGATTGCCGCGCGAGATGGCATTGCCGATCACCACCAGATCGGGTCTGGGATACAGGTTTTCCGGACGGTATCCGGTCATCAGGGCGATGCCCTGTACCTCCAGTTGCGTGCTCATCGGGGGGTAGACATTCTGATCGGAACCCGTCACCTCATAGCCCAGTTGACGGGCTAAAATGGCCAACCCGCCCATGAAGGTGCCGCAAATTCCCATGATATGAACGTGCATCGAATTCCCCGTTAGTCAATTGCTTACATGGTTTGATGGTTACGGTCTAAAACCAATCAGAGATTATCATCCTAGAAACGGCAGTTGGGCGCGTTCGAGAGTGCGGTTCCCGAGCTGTCCGGCAAGGCGCGACGACGCGCAGGGCAGCCCCTGCAGGAGGAGCAACGCCGCCAGGCGGCTCGGGAACCGTGCTCTCGGGCACGCAGCGGCCTCACCCATCCGGCGGGCTCCAATCACCAGGCACTACGAGTCATCGCAAGCACTTAAGTATCGGATGAAGCGGTCAACTGCCATTTCTAGGATCATGTATCCCGACGCATCGATTTCGGCCGGACGGCGTCTCCGGCTTGCGTTTAAACTATCGGGCCGGAATTTTCTCTCGAATCGACTCATCACAACCCCGCGCAGCCACGCAAGATGAACATCCCACACTCGATCCGCATCGATGCTCAAATCGCTTATCTCGAATCCGAATCGAACCCCGAATCCAACCGCTACGTTTTTGCCTACACCATCACGATCCGGAATGAGGGGTCCGTAGCGGCGCGTCTCCTGGCCAGGCATTGGGTCATCACTGACGCCCATGACAAGGTCCAGGAAGTCCGGGGCGAAGGCGTCGTGGGAGAAAAGCCGCACATTCCCCCCGGACAGGCCTTTCGCTACACCAGCGCGGCCATGATCGAGACCCCCGTGGGCATGATGCGCGGAGAGTACCGCATGCGCGCCGACACCGGCGAGTCGTTCGATGCGGAAATCCCCCCCTTCACGCTGGCCGCCCCGGGAACCCTGCATTGATTCGCCATGGCCATTTACGCCATCGGCGATGTTCAGGGATGTCACGACGAACTCCTCGCACTCCTCGACAAGATCGGTTTCGACCCCGCCCAGGATCAGGCCTGGTTTGTCGGTGACCTCGTCAACCGCGGTCCCCAATCGCTGCAAACCCTGAGGTCGATACGCGCGTTGGGCGATGCCGCCGTCGCCGTCCTGGGCAACCATGACCTGCACCTGCTGGCGGTCGCCTCGGGCATATCCCGGACCAAGCACCGCGATACCTTCGGCGATGTCCTCACCGCGCCCGATCGAGACGAACTGCTCGTATGGTTGCGGCGGCGTCCCTTGATCCATGAAAACGGGGGATTTTACCTGATCCACGCGGGCTTGCCGCCGCAGTGGGACATGAATCAGGCGCAAAACCTGGCTCGGGAAGCCGAGGAAGCTCTGCAAAGGGACCAGGGAAGGGAATTTCTTTGGCACATGTACGGCAACGAGCCCACGCGCTGGGACGACGCCTTGACCGGTTGGGATCGATTGCGCTTCATCACGAACTGCTTGACCCGCTTGCGCTATTGCGGGCCGGACGGTAGCATGGAACTCAGGCACACCGGCCGGCCGGGCACCCAGACCGAGGGACTGATGCCCTGGTTCGAAATACCTGGCCGGCGCAGCCTGGGCGCCAAGATCATCTTTGGCCACTGGTCGACCCTGGGTTTTCACGCCAGCCAGGATACCTGGTGCCTGGACACCGGCTGCCTCTGGGGCGGCGAACTGACCGCGCTACGCTTGGACGACTTGCCGGAACGCTTCTCGGTCGGTAATCTCCGGGGCCGCTATCAGACGCCCAGCCACGAATGAGTCCCTATACCCGCCACCTGCCCCTGCTCCTCTTCCTGACCGGCCTTGCCGTCCTGGTCTACCAAATCGTCGGCACGCTCTTGGAACCCCTTTTCTGGGCCATCATCCTCGCCTACGCTACCTGGCCTGCCTACCGCCGCCTCCGCTGCGGCCTCAAAGGCCGAAACACTCTCGCCGCCGCCCTCATGGTGACGCTGCTCGGAATAGCCGTCGTCGTGCCTTTACTGGGGATGACCGCGGTCATCCAGCGCGAATCCGCCGAGTTCATTCACCGGCTGCCGGAATGGCTGGAACAGCGCTCGTTACTCGAGGATCGGCTGGCCCGCTTGCCTCTGATCGGCGAGGAACTCGCCCGGCGCGTGGCGGAATGGGGCGATCTCGGCGATTTGCTCAAGCAACAACTCTTGCCGCGACTGCGGGGCTTTTCCAGCCGCCTGCTCAACATCCTCGGCAACGCGGGCGTTCTGGCCGGTCAATGGATGCTCGCCCTGTTTCTCATGTTTTTTCTCTATCGCGATGGCGAGGCACTGGTTGGGGAAGTCCGTCATGGCCTGCGCCTCGGTATCGGAGAGCGGGCGGACAACTACCTCGACATTGCCGAGCGCACCGCGCGAGCGGTGCTTTATGGCATTGTGCTCACCGCCATCGTCCAGGGCAGCGTTGCCGGGCTCGGTTACTGGGGCGTTGACTTGCCCAGTCCGGCCTTGTTGACCTTGTTGACGATAGCCATGGCCCTGATCCCCTTCGGAGCGCTGGTGGCCTGGGTCGGCTGTTGCCTGTGGCTGTTCGCCCAGGGCGAAACCTGGCGAGCCGCCGCCCTCTTGGCTTGGGGATCGCTGGTCGTCAGTTGGGTCGACAACCTGGTCCGGCCCCTGGTCATCAGCCAGGCCACCCGCATCCCCTTCGCCCTCGTGGTTCTGGGCATTCTGGGCGGGTTGCTCAACTATGGGCTGTTGGGCCTCTTCGTCGGTCCCGTGGTGCTGGCCATCGCTCACGCGGCCTGGGAGGAATGGCTGAAAACCCGGCAGCCCTCCGAAACATGAGATCAAAATCCGCGAGGTTCCGCGGATCGGCGTGTCATCGCCACCGCACGGAACCCTGCGCTTAATTATCCTAGATTCCTCTGTTGACCGCTTCTCAAATGGCATGAAGACTACGCGGCACTTGGTATTTGCCGTATTACGGGCTCCCGCCTTTTAGGTGAGAGCGCTACGCACCCAACAGAGGAATCTAGGATTATTCGGCCAACCGCTAATGTCAGCTTAAGGAACGGAGCGAGCCGCCGTTACGCCTCAATGACGGACAGGACCGCTCGCCATATCCCTGATCGATATATGACAGGCTGATCCAAGGAACAGTCGGGGACCAGAAGACGGGTTACCGTGTAGTAGAGTAGATACCGGCATTCCTGGGCGTCGCGGCGTATCAAACCTGATCGAAAATCAGCGTGACGGTCTTGCCGGTGCGGGTATTGGTCGCCTTGAAGGTGGCGGCACTGTCTTCCATACCGATACATTCGATCTCGACGGGAGGATCGTCGTAATCCTCCGGCGCGATGTCCAGCTCATCCATCAGCTTCTGATTTTCCTTGGCGGACAACTCCATGTTGCCGTCTGCATCGATTTGCATGGATCTAAACGGGGTGGGGGTGGGTGAGGGGGGGATAAGGACGCGGCGAGTCCTCCGGTTTCCCGACTCGCCGACTTCGACTTACCAGTAACGGATGCGTCCGGTATCCAGATGAACAAAGTTGGAGCGAGGGTAATAGCCGACGCCACCCATCGCCAGGGCCAGGCCGGCCTGGCGGATTTCACGGATACCGACATCCTCCATGCGAATGTCCACGGCCTTCCCTTCGATATGCATGCTGTGTTCGGCTACTCCATGGGAAAAACGGCGCAGCCAGCCATTGGTTTCCGGGGAACGGTAGCCGGAGAGGATCTTGAACGGGCCGCTGGAACCGGTGAAGGCCGACAAGGCGAAGAAGATGTCGATCAAGCCCGGATCCATCTCGCGCACCTCGTCGGCGTGATGATCGCGCAGCAGGCTACTGAAGCGCAGGCGCGTCTCTCGATCATAATCCTGCTCGGGGCAGCAACGAAGGGTGAGTTCCTCGTCGGTGTGAACATTATGGAAGACCAGCGTCCGCTCCGTGCCGAGCACGCTCGCCATGGATTTGGCGGAGGGCAGGAGCAAGGCTCCGGCGGCGGCTAGGGTGGAGCGGGTCAGGAAGCTTCGGCGTGACAGGAAACCGGCGGATGAACGGGGGGACGGGGCGGCAATCAAACTGTTTGGATGACTCATAGGCAAACCTCCTGGCAACTAGTGTCGGGTGAGTAACGCATGAGCATCGAGGAATTCTCCGGGGTAGCCATCCGGTGACCGTCGGCTGGCGGGGAATTTCTGGATGCAAGGCCGGGAATCGTAATTCCCTTTAGGATAATACCTTACTGGTACTGAAGCTCTCGATCAAGTTTTTTTGGCCCACAAGGGCGGCGGTTTTGACGATGCCCCTCAAGCACGGCATTATTCTGTAGGCTATTGTACAGCGTGGCGTGGCAGACATTGAGCAGCTTGGCGACGGTAGCCGGACTTTCGCCCTTGACGAGCAATTCGCGGGCGTGTTTGCGCTGATCGTCTGATAAAGACGGCTTGCACCCCAGCTTTTTGGCCGCGTTGTTTGGCGGCTTTCTCAGTCCGGCCTGTGTCCGCTCCACGACCAAGGAACACTCGAATTCCGCCAGTGCGCCGAGGATATGCCCCATGAGCCGCCCCGCCGCGTTTTCGGTGTCTATGGCTTCGATCAGCGACAGGAAGGCCACCCCGCTTCCCTGCAAGTCGGACAGCACCGCCACCAGATGCGACAGCGACCGCCCCAGCCGCTCAAGCTTCCACACCCCCGCACGGAGGGAGGCGAGGCATTTTTTCAATTCTGGCCGCTTGCCGGACGCGCCGGTTGCCGTGTCGGTGAAGACGTATTCACAGCCCGCTTTTTAGAGCGACGGTCTGCAAATCTGCTTTCTGGTCGTCGGTAGAAACCCGCGCATAGCCGTATTTCATGCGGCTATTTTTAGACAACATTATTAGACGCGCAAGCCGTTGATTTCGTGGAACTTGTATGTTGTCTAAAAAACCTTCGTTTTTTTAGACATGACGCGGTTTTCTGTCGCAACCAGTTAGCTTTTGTCGCGCTTTTCCTTGGTGTGCCATGCGCGGACAATGACGACGGTTTGCCGGTCAATGATGTAGCGCAAGATATATCCGCCGGAACCGAAAGGCATGAACAACTCGCGGCGGTCTGTGCCGTCATTCATCGGGTGGCCTAGTTCTGGAAAACTGGCAAGAAGCTTTGCGCCCTCTTGCAGAACATGACCGGCACGGGCGGCGGCTTTCGGATTATTGACCTCAAGAAAAAGGCGCAACCGTTCGGTGTCTTCCAGTGCTTCGGGTAGCCAAACTACTTGGGGCATGGTAGCTCGTTGTCACTTTCCCATGAGGCAAGCCATGCGCTAACGGCTTCGTTCGGTATGGCGTGACCTGTGAGCTTGTAGCGTTGCCAACGCTCCATGTCCTCGCGCTTTTCCCGTTCGTAGACTTCTTCCCGTTCCACATACTCCTCAATGGCCGCTTTCATAAGCCAATGGGGGGTGCGGTCTTTGGCTGCGCCTAAAGCTTTGAGGCGCATGTGTAGCGTCTCGTCCAGCTTGATGCCCGTATTGATCGTTTTTGGCATGGTTTCTGTCCGCTGCATGGTTATATTCCCTACAACCAGA
>Ga0233420_10000053_pt1 | contig 50073 bp, 44 predicted proteins | sample Watercolumn_Mata_4_FD_183009 | JGI IMG/M metagenome (GOLD analysis project Ga0233420, IMG submission 183009) | Freshwater microbial communities from Lake Matano, South Sulawesi, Indonesia - Watercolumn_Matano_2014_102_MG | ecosystem: Environmental > Aquatic > Freshwater > Lake | place...
CTTCTGCCACTGCTCACGGTCCTGCGGCGCCAACCGTTGCAGGCGGATTCTTCGATTCACGGCACCCTCCCGCCAAGTGCGTCAACATGACCGTAATCTTAGTCGAGATTGGAGTGGGATGGGAGTAATTCCAGTCGAACGAAGTTAAAGAAGTCACCAATCACCGACCACCACGCACCAAACGTACTGACATGCTGCTATTGCGTTTGTTGTAGCTGGAACCGATGGTGCCGTAATAGGGGTCGACAGACCAAGCCTTGTCCATAAGGTAGGCGTGGGGCGTGGACGACCAATAGGATCTTCCCGGATATGGAGCGTCGCTAAAGTAGGGGTAGTCGTCGGCACCCTTCAAACTAAGCAGTTCGAAGCGATCTGGTAGTCTCCAATCCCCGAAGCCACACCATCCCGCTGCGTTGACGCGCTTAACGTAGGCCTCGGTGTTGCAGTATGTAGACGGATTCCCTGTTACGTAGCCGAAACAAGTTTTACCGTTTGGGTCAGGTTCACCAGACGTGCCGCCATTGTTGGAGGAAACGGTGCTGTACCAAGAATATCTATCGTCCCTATTGTGCAGTCCCTCCCTGAAATCCTTGTGATCCCAGACCAGACCGGTCACGTTATCGCGCACACAATCCCAAGTATCGCTCTGGCGGGGCAGGGATTGGCCCAGGCTATCCAGTTTGGTGAAGTTGAAGCCGGCATTCCCATTGCTAGCAGCAGGGGCCGTCTTATCACGGCCGAATTGAGCGTCTTGCTCGGGAAACTTCGGGACCGGGCAACTCAGGCCGTTCGTATCCTCATTGCTACAACGGGTGATGCCGGTATCATTGAGCGCCGGGTAGAGGTTGGCTTGCAGCGGCAACTTAAGCAGGGGGAAGGCCGGGTTCTGCGTAGTCAGTTCCAGCCGAGCTTCGGCGAGCTGGAGCGTCTTGGCGGTGTAGCGGAGGGTGTACTTGCAGCTTTGCCCCGCGCCCAACGTCGCGCCGCAGGTGGTGCTGGCAATGACATAGCCGCCCGGGTTGTCAACCAGGATAGCGACGCCGAGGGCGATATCAGCCGCCGTGGTGTTCTTGAGCGTGGCGACCTTGGTCTTGACCTCGCCCAGCGCGTTGGCGCCGAAATCGAGCGATGCGGGCGCGAAAGCCAGCTTGCCGGCGGCGGAAGCGCCAACCGGGACGAGCAGGAAGGCGGCGAGCAGGGCTTGCAAACAAGCATTAGCGCAAATGGGGAGCATGGCGGGTCTCCAATGGGATAGCGGGGTTTGGCACAACCCCAGCCTTGGAAAATTTCGACCCATAATGCTACGCCCGCGCACGCAATCGTGGCAATACCGGGGAGGTGGGCTTGACTGATTGACAGGCGTTGTCCGCGTGGGAGCGGCCTTCAGGCCGCGAACGTTCGCGGGCTAAAGCCCGCTCCCACGACTCAACCCATCAGGCCCAGTTCCGACTCCGGAATGCAGGCAGGGTTATTGGCCAGTTCGATAGGTCGCCCATTGGAAACGGTCGATACCGGAATCAGCGTGCGCGTTTTCGGCCAATGCGGGCGCCAACCGGAAGGCTGGGGTGAGGTGCGAAACCCCACGAACGGCCAACCGGGCTGGGTTTCCGCTACGCTCCTACCCAGCCTACACACTGGCAACATATTGATTTTGTTCCCCTATCCAGGAGAAGGAGGGGTGATGGCATGAACCTTGCGAAAGCCAACGCTTGACCCTCACCCGCAATCCCGCTCCCTTCTGGAAGAGGACTTTGTGTAGATACCGGTGGACTAGGGGAAAATATCTCGCGCCTACAGGATGTCCCTGCCGGCAAGCAACTCGCGATACACCGCGAGGTTGCCTTCCACCATGCGTTCGGCCGAGAACTGTTGCTCCACCCACCGCCGACCGTTGCGGCCCATGTCCCGGCGCCGCTCGGCATCGCCCAGCAGCCGCCGGATGGCTTCCGCCAAGGCCATGGCGTCGCCCGGCTCGACCAGTAAACCGGTCACGCCATCGCGGACGGCCTCGGGAATGCCGCCGACCCGCGAGGCCACGATCGGAACGCCCGCGCACGAAGCCTGCAACAGGGACACCCCCAAACCTTCCATCAAGGCCGGGTGCGCGACCAGATCGAGACAGGGCAGAATGCGCGGGAGATCCTCACGGAAACCGGCCAGCCTGACCGAACCCGTCAGCCCCTTGCGCTCGATGCGGGACTGCAACTCGGCCTCCAGCGGACCCTTGCCGAAAAACAGGACCCGCGCCCGAGGGAATTCGGCCAGCACCTCGGGCATCGCCTCCAGCAGCACATGATGGCCCTTGCGCCGGATCAACTGGGCCACGACGCCAATGGTCAGGGCGTCCGGCGGCAGGTCGAACTCCCGCATGAATCCCTCGCGGTCGGGATGTTCCACCATCGGGGTGATCTCGATCGCGTCACGAACGCAACGTAGCTTCTCGGCGGGAAAACCCTCGCTCAGCAGCACCCGTCCGATCCCCTCGGAGATCGCGATGACCCGGTCATGCAGCCGATATTTCAGCGCCACCGCCAGCCGGCTCTCCGGGTTGTCCTGGCGGCGGGAATGCACGACCTTGACGCCGTTCAGCCTGGCCGCAATGCCGCCCATGACGTCGGCCCCGATCCGGCTATGCAGATGGACGATATCCGGCCGGGTTTGCCGTATCAGGCGATACAGACGAGCGATCAGCCCGGCATCCAGATCGCCCGCCATCCGGATGGCATGGACCTCGGCGAAAGGCCGGGCGGCGCGGGCCAGCTCGCTGCCCTCGCGGCAAGCCAGAACATTGTCGATACCCCTGGCCCGCAGTCCCTCGATCAACAGCAGAATCTGATGGGCGCCGCCGTAGAGATTGCGCCCCCCCTCGACATGGAGAATTTTCATGGACGGCAGAGATGGCAAGGGTGGGTGTTCATGGGGGGACACATAAAAAAGGGCGGGTCATTCCTGTAACCCACCCTGTTCGTGAGGCTTATCGATAACGCAGGTGAGAAAACTTCATTTTGAATCCCCCTCTCCCCAGCCCTCCCCCGCCAAGGGGGAGGGAGTGTATCTTTTTCAGTGATCCATAACTCAAGGCCTTGGTGATGATGAGCCTGCCCGACTCACTGAACCAGGGCCAGCAGGACCCCCGCCGCGACGGCGGACCCGATCACGCCGGCGACATTAGGGCCCATGGCGTGCATCAGAAGGAAGTTATGCGGATTGGATTCCTGCCCGACCTTGTTGGCGACCCGGGCCGACATGGGCACGGCCGAGACGCCGGCAGCGCCTATCAGCGGATTGATCTTGTTCTCCGGGTAGAAGGCGTTCATCAACCTGGCCATCAGCACACCGGCCGCCGTGCCGAAGCTGAAAGCCAGGGCGCCCAGACCAAGAATGCCCAGGGTCTCGGCGCGGAGGAACTGATCGGCGCTGAGCTTGGAACCCACCGACAATCCCAGGAAGATGGTGACGATATTGATCAGCTCGTTCTGCGCCGTCTTGCTGAGCCGATCGACCACGCCGCATTCGCGGATGAGATTGCCCAGACAGAACATGCCGATCAGCGGGGCGGCGGAGGGCAACAGCATGGCGGTCAGGATGAGCAGGACGCCGGGAAAGATCACTTTCTCCAGACGGCCGACATGACGCAATTGGGCCATTTCGATCAGGCGTTCCTGCGGCGTGGTCAGTGCCCGCATGATCGGCGGCTGAATCAAGGGCACCAGCGCCATGTAGGAATAAGCCGCCACGGCAATCGCGCCCAGTAACTCCGGCGCGAGCTTGGACGCGACATAAATGGAGGTGGGCCCATCGGCGCCGCCGATGATGGCGATGGCGGCGGCGTCCTTGAAGGTGAAATGGAGACCCGGCGCCAGATTCAGGGCCAGCGCCCCGAACAGGGTTCCGAAAATGCCGAACTGGGCGGCGGCTCCCAAGAGCAGAGTCTTGGGATTGGCCAGCATGGGACCAAAATCGGTCATGGCGCCCACCCCCATGAAAATCAGCAGCGGGAACATGCCGGTTTTGATGCCCAAATAAAGATAGGAGAGGAGCCCGCCCTCCTCGGCGATGCCGGCCACGGGAATGTTGCTGAGCACCGCGCCGAAGCCGATGGGCAGCAGCAACAAGGGCTCGAACTCCTTCTTGATGGCCAGATACAGGAGGCCGATGCCCACGGCCATCATGACCGCCTGACCGGCCTGGAAATTGGACAGGCCCGTGCTGGCCCAGAGCTGAATCAAACCTTCCATTGCCTACCTCATTCCAGCGTCAGGAGATCGTCCTGGGACGCCACCGTCTCGCCGACCTTGACGGCGATGCCGGCCACGATGCCGCCCGTGCGGGTGCGAATCTCGGTTTCCATTTTCATGGCTTCCATGACGATGACGACCGTATTGGGCTCGACGTGCTGACCCGGGGCGACATTGATGCGCAGGATATGACCCGCCATGGGCGCCTTGATCACTTCGCCCCCGCCCTTGCCCCCCTGGCCGGGGACACTTGGCGCCGCGCCCGCCGGCGCCACCTCGACCTTGTAGTTGCGGCCATTCACCGCCAGCACGCCGGCGCTCGGCGTCTCCACCCGGAATACCCTGCCATTGACGCTGACATCGAGAACGGTGGCTTGCGCCGCGCCGGTATCCGCTTCGGCCGGAGCGGCGGCGGCTGCCTGGGGCGCCGGCTCAAAGGCGGCGGGGTTACCGCGATTCTGAAGAAACTTCAGGCCGATTTGCGGAAACAGGGCATAGGTCAGCACGTCGTCGATCTCGGCCTGGGCAAGCTGGATGCCTTCCTTTTCGGCCAGTGCCTTCAAGTCCGCCGTCAGCTTCTCCAGCTCCGGTTCCAGCAGGTCGGCCGGACGGCAGGTGATCGGCTGGTCCGGGCCCAGGACCTTCTTCCGTAGACGCGCGTTGACGGGGGCCGGGGTCGCGCCATATTCGCCGCGCAGTACGCCCTGGGTCTCCTTGGTGATCGATTTGTAGCGTTCGCCCATCAGCACATTGATCACGGCCTGGCTGCCGACGATCTGGGAAGTCGGCGTCACCAACGGGAGGTAGCCGAGATCCTTGCGGACCTTGGGGATTTCCTCCAGCACGGCGTCGAACTTATCCAGGGCATGTTGCTCCTTGAGCTGGCTTTCCAGGTTGGTCAACATGCCGCCCGGCACTTGGGCCACCAGGATGCGGCTATCCACGCCGCGCAGACTGCCCTCGAACTTGGCGTATTTCTTGCGCACCTCGCGGAAATAGGCGGCGATTTCTTCCAGCAACTTGAGGCTGAGGCCCGTATCACGATCCTGGTCCTGCAGGGCGGCCACCACTGCCTCGGTCGCGCTGTGCCCGTAGGTCATGCTCATCGAGGAAATGGCGGTATCGACATTGTCGATGCCGGCTTCGGCCGCCTTCATGATCGTGGCGGTGCTGAGGCCGGTCGTGGCGTGACATTGCATGTGGATCGGCACGTTGACGGATGCCTTCAGTCGCGTGACCAGTTCGTAGGCGTCATAGGGTTTGAGCAACCCTGCCATGTCCTTGATGGCGATGGAGTGCGAGCCCATGTCCTCCAGCCGTTTGGCCAAGTCCACCCACATGTCGATGGTGTGGACCGGGCTGACCGTGTAGGAAATCGTGCCCTGGGCATGCTTGCCGTTGGCGATCGTGGCCTGGATGGCCCTTTCGAAATTGCGCGGATCGTTCATCGCGTCGAAGATGCGGAAGATATCCACGCCGTTGACCGCGCACCGCTCGACGAACCTATCGACCACATCGTCGGCGTAATGGCGGTAACCCAAAAGGTTCTGCCCCCGCAGCAACATCTGCAACGGGGTCTTGGGCAAGGCTTTCTTCAGGAGGCGCAGACGCTCCCAGGGATCCTCGCCCAGATAGCGGATGCAGGCGTCGAAAGTCGCGCCCCCCCAGCTCTCCAGCGACCAGAAGCCGACCTTGTCGAGCTTGCCGCAAATCGGCAGCATGTCGTCGATCCGCAGGCGCGTCGCCAATAGCGACTGATGCGCATCGCGCAATACGACATCGGTGATACCCAAGGGTTTGGCCATAATCGATTCCTGATTGATTACGTGTGTTCGTATTCAGCGCTTGAGTCGAGGCATGTCCTCAGGCCGGCGGTCCTTGCCGGAACCTCAAGGCGGCGGCTATGACGGCGATCCGCTCGGCTTCGTCCATCTCCACGGTCAGGCCGGCGCGGCGCGGCGGCTCGGGTTCCGGATGAACGGCTTTCACCAGCCGGGAGGTGACGCCGATAACCCAGACCAGCAGGGATAAAAAGAGGAAAACGATACCCATGCCCACGACCATGAGTTTCAGGCCGGGCAGCATCAATTCGGTGAGGGACGGTTCCATCGGATCGGGTTCTTGAGAGTGCTGGGCGCTGGCGAGACGGTATTGATGATTATGATAATTCGCTGCCCTCTTAAAGTCGAACCAGCCGCGTACCGCCCATTGCCGCCACCCGGCGCCCCTTGGGCGTTTTTTTCCAAGGATTTAGAATCGGACAGGAGGCTCGCAACCCTGGCACGAATGACCAGCGCGCCATATTCCTGGAATCATGGGTCATGCGGCTTGCGATGAGGCTTCCTCCTGATTTTGGACCTCCAGGCTCGATAAAGGGCCTGGAGGCAAATAAGAAACAACAGGTAGCCATAGACCATCGCCAACGCGGTCACCCACAAACGCCATTCGCTCATAGGCCAGACTTCTCCTTTGACTCAGCTTCTACCTAAGGTGAAAGACCACTTTTTGTTTGACTCGCTGCTCGATTGATATCCCCTGTCGCCGCGCCGGCTTGAAGCGCCACTTCCGAACCGCGTCGATGGCCGCCTGTTCGAATACCCCCGCGGGGTTCGCGCCGACGACCCTGGGATTGGTGACAAGGCCATTACGGTCCACGGTTATTTCGATCAGAACCCAGCCCTCGATATTGCGGTTCCTGGCCAGGCCCGGATAGTCAGGCAACGTCCTCGACAGGACTTGCACCCCGCTATCCCCAGCGCTTCCGGATCCACCAGAGCCCGCCCTAATACCTCCCTGGCCGCGCCCCACCGTTCCGCCGCGGTCCGTGCCCGTGCCGCGCCTCTCGGCATCCCCCAAGAATCCGGGCGGCGTCTCATCCCGGGCGGTTCTGTCGGATCGGCTGGGCGGTTTCTCCCCGGCGACATCGCGTGCTGGGGTTTCGGTCCTCGGCTTCAGCCCGCTGGTTGGCGTCTCCTGCCGGACTGGATGGTTCACCAAGGCGGGTCGCCGAGGCTTCGGCGGCGGAATGTCCGTTGGCCTTGGCTTTTCGCTTTTTTTCGGCGCGGACTTGAGGGAAGGGCCGGAGGAAGCCGTCCCAGACGCAGGGGCGGCCGGAATTGAGGGTGATGGAGAGAGACCTGACCTTGCCTCCGGCATGGGCTCCAACTTCACATCCACTGATACAAGCTCAACGGATTGGGAGGGCTGTACCGGAGTTTGCAGCGGAGCGTCAATGAAGGCCAACAGGATAAAAAAGCTTGCATGGAGCATCGCGGAAAGCGCCAGCCCCAATCGCGTGGAATTCGCTTGCCGGCAGCGAGGGATTGTTCGGTCATGCCGCATAGGCGGTGCATATTATAATGATTAGCCCTCATGCGAAGCTAAACCGTTGAGTATCGGGTAATATGACTCAGCCAAATGCAGCATTGCTTGACAGCCCACCACTTAAAGGTATATTGAGAATGACATGAGAAATTCATCCAGGCGATCATCCCGTTGGAAAAACCAACCGGATATCAGCCTTAACGCTTTTTTAGACTTGATCCTCAATATTTTGCTGTTTTTCGTGTTTGCCACCGAATTGGCCGTGATCGATGCCATCGACGTATCGGTACCAAAAACAGAATATTCTGATGCACTGAGCACCCGGCGCGATGCGGTTGTTATCCTTATTACCCAGGATAACCAATATCTATTGGATGGCGAAAAAGTGCCGATGGAAAATCTGGCGGCGCGCTTGTCCGCCAAAAAAAACCAGGGCAACACCTTAACCGGTGTCATTATCCGGGGCGATTTACATAGCAACCTTCAAGCCACCGTTGATGTGTTGGGTGCATGTAGAATAGCCGGGATTGATAAAGTCAAGATCGAAACGGAAAGACCGGCCCAAGAACCCCGCATCTAACCCATTCACAGTACCCATGTCATTCAGCGAAAACTATTTCGACGAATACGTCCTGCAAGGCGGCATCACGATGGCCGCATTGCTGCCCCTCTCCATCTTCACCCTTGGCGTCATCTTGCAACGGTTATTGGAACTGCGGAGATCCCGCGTAATGCCCAAAGACCTCCTGGACGCCGCCAAGGGCATTTCCAGCCAAAACGCTTTCGATTCATTCCGCGAAAGCCTGGATTGTTCGTCCTCGCCCCTGGCCCACGTCATACTGGCTTATATCGAAGCCGGCGAACGGGGGGAATCGATCCATCCCGACGTCAACCCGACACCCATCGACGACATGATGGACAGGCTCTATCAATCGCTATCCCCTCTGTCCACCGCCTACGTCGTCGCGCCGCTGATCGGAGTATTGGGCACCACCGTCGGCATCATGGGGACTTTCGAACAATTTGCCCTTGTCGGCAAAAGGGACATGTCAGCCTTGGTTACGGCTATAGATAAATCCTTGATTACCACTATGTGGGGACTCATCATTGCCGTTCCGGCGTATTACTTTTATTCGATTTTGCAAGGCATGATATTCCGTTACGAGAGGGATCATTTTCCGCGTTTTCTTAAGGAGGTCATGCGAAAGTGCGCGCCTTACATCCGACTCAAACCCAAAGGTTCCTTCGAACGCCCCCTGAGCACGGAATCCAGTGACTTCTCACCGACAGGCTCCTAGTTTCGTCGATTGGGTCGACAACGGCGATAGGAAATTTTCCCGATCTAAGCCGGAAATTCGCAATTGACTTGACCCGTTCAATCCGCTGGCCTAGCCTGAAACGCGATGGGGCTTCTTGCCTGCTGGTTCATCGATTCAATAAATCCGGCATAGCCAAGGGTCAGCGAGGCGGAAGCTCTTTTCCATCACCATTAGATGAGGATAAAACCATGAAAAGGATAACTCTGGCTCTCGGTTGCGTTACCCTCCTGGGTGGACACATGGCCATGGCGGCATCACCGGAAATACCCAAGACCAAGGCAGGCATGGAAACCTGCCTGCAGGCGGCCCTGGGGAAAATGAGCGGCGATGTCATCAAGCTGGAATTCAAGCAGGAGGGCAAGACACCGATCTACGAGATCGAAATCGCCGGCAAGGACAAGACCATGGAGTACGAGTGCGACGCCAATACCGGCAAGATCACCGAGGAGGAACAGGAAGTCGGCTCCATCGACCATGCCCTGTTCAAGGCCAAGGCCAAAATTGGCCTCGAGCAGGCCAAGGCCATCGCCCTCAAGGCCCATCCCGGCGAGATCGCCGAGACGGAGTTCGAGATCGAGTCCGATGGCAATGCTTCCTATGAATTCGACATCCGCCAGGCCGACGGCAAGGAAGTGAAACTGGAGGTGGACGCGGCCACCGGAGCCCTCATCGAGGATGATGAGCGGGAGATCTATCAGATCGGCAAGGAGTAAACCCCATCAGCCCTAGCGCCTTGGCGTGGCCAGGGATGGCCAGCCCCTCGGCGCCCGACCCAATGAGTTCCCGACTCAGCCTGCGCGGCCGGCTCAACCTGATGATCGGCCTGGCGATGTTGCCGATAGTGGCCGTTGGCTTTCTGTTCGCCATACACGATGCCCGTCAGTCCGTGAGGAACGAGGCGCAATCGACGGTCAGCCTCGCCTTGCAGCTCGTCGAGGCGGGTCTGCAAAGCCGCAAGGACAACGGCAACTCGGTATCGAGTTGGATGGCCCACCTGGGGCGCCTCGAAAGGATCCGGCATCTGCGGATCAGCGCCCACGGACCCTTTTCCTCGACCCTGAATTTCAGCACCGCCCAATTCCAAGCCCAGGAGACCGTCCCCAACTGGTTCAAATGGCTTGTCGCGCCGGAACCCATCCGTCGTGAACGGAAGCTTCTGGTCGAGGGTGGACAACCTTACTCGATCCTCATCGAGGGCAACGCCGACGACGAAATCACCGAGGTCTGGAGCGAGACGCGTGGTTTTCTAAGTCTGCTGCTGGTATTGGCGGGAGCCGTGTATGGGCTGGTTCATGTCATCGTCGGGCGGGCTTTCCGCTCGGTGGATATCATCCTGGATGGACTTGAAAAAATTGAACGGGGCGCCTTCGAGAAAAGACTCCCGGAATTCCCCCTGCCTGAATTCAACCGCATTGCCGGCGCCTTCAATCACATGGCATGCAAACTGGAGACGTCGCGCAAGGAAAATCGCGCACTGGTGCGTCAATCCATACGCATTCAGGAAGAAGAGCGCCGCCATCTGGCTCGCGAACTGCACGATGAATTGGGCCAGTCTCTCACCGCCATCAAAGTCATGGCGGCCGCCTTGAAGCCGCGGGAAGAAAATCCGGTCGACGGGCCCGCCCATCAGATTACCGGCATCTGCGATCAGCTTTTTTCGGTGATCCGCACCATGATTCGCAGACTGCGCCCCAGTATGCTGGATGAACTCGGTTTGGCGGCGTCGCTGGAGGATCTCGTGGAAAACTGGAGGGCCAGCCATCCCGAACTGACCATCCAGTTACACTGTTCCCCAAGCATCGATGAAGCTTGCGCGGATTCCAGCATCGACGTGTTCCGCATCGTGCAGGAATGCCTGACGAACATCATCAAACACGCCGCGGCGCGCCGGGTCGAGATTGGGCTCCACCAGGAAGAAACCGACTCGGGCCATTCGATAGTCCTGCGGGTAAGCGACGATGGCCGTGGCTTTGACCCGGCTCAATCCCAAGGTGGTTTCGGACTTTACGGCATCAGGGAAAGAGTCGACGGCTTGAACGGCGAGCTTTCGCTCACGACCCATCCCGGACAGGGCGTTGCGATCGAAATCAGGATACCCGCAACCCCGTGAAAAGCCATATGACCGTCATGTTGGTGGACGATCACGCCGTGGTGAGGGCGGGATACCGCCTGCTACTGAGCCAATCAGACGGCATCGATGTCCTTTGCGAAGCGGAGACCGGCGAGGAAGCTTGCCAGCTTTACCTGGAATGTCAGCCCCGCGTGGTGGTGATGGACCTGAATCTCCCGGGGATTGGCGGTCTGGCGGCGACCCGGAGGATTCTGGCCCGGGATCCATCCGCCAAGGTTCTCATTTTCAGCATGTACGATGAGATCGTCTATGTGAACAGGGCGCTGGAGGCGGGAGCCAAAGGGTACATTACCAAGAGCTGCGCGCCTGACCTGCTGGTCGAAGCCGTCATGCGAATCGGACGCAACGAGACGATGGTCGAGCCGGATCTGGCTCAACGGCTGGTCATGCAACGGTTCAGCAAAGAGGAAGACACCTCGTCATTGCTGAACGTGCTTTCCGCGCGTGAATTCGACGTCTTCTGCCTGCTGGCGCGTGGGTACAGCACGCGGGAAGCCGCGGATGAACTCAAGCTGAGCTTCAAGACGGTTTCCAACTATGCGTCGCTGATCAAGGACAAACTGAACGTGCAGACCATAGCGGAGCTTGTCCTTCTGGCTTACCAGCATGGCATCATCCAACGCTAGCCGGAATGGCGCTCTCACCAGAGGCATTATCTCGATGGGACCACGTTCATCATGGCCCCCTGGCCGGCAGGCGGTTATCGATTGTAGATATACATGGTGGCTTCGAAACCAAATCTCAAATCGGTATATATCGGTTTTTCCCAAATCATGATTGCCTCGCAACTGGACTGATTGAACACTATGAAGCCTGCATAAAACAGGCGTTAGTGAGTGTAAAGCGGTTGGATTGAGGATCGTGAGGGTAGAGAACCCGGATTGCCGTGGGAGGTATTCCCGAGCGCTTACCTTTACCGCTGACTTGATTCTTCTTGCCTCGCCATCAATGGCGCGTCATGGCTTGGCCTCAAGCTTTGTCTTGAGCTCCGACAGGCCCGTGGAGAAAAACTGCTGCAACGCGCTGGATACCGCCTCATCGCTCATGTTTTCGGGCGGCTCGTTGCTCGTGTCCGCCCTATAGGCTCGGCTTTTCCATTCCACTTGCGTCCCCCTTTCCGTCGGAGTCATTTTGAATATGACGGAGTATGAGCTCGCCGGGATGGCTTTTACATTGGGCTCGCTCATTCGGTAGTGATACTCGTGCTTATCCGCGTCATAGGCATCCAGATCCTCGTGCAAGGTTTCCCCATTGGCGAATACCAGGGTGCGGCGCGTGCCCCGCTGATTGCCGTTGCTCGATTCGCTGGATTTCAGGGCGGAATTCCATTGCGCAACCGCGCCGAAGTCGCCCGCCAGCGCCCAGACGCGGTCCACGGAAGCCGCGATCTCGACGGTTTCGATGATCTTCTGCGGCGTGGGACCATGCGCCAGGATGACCGGGGAAAGCAGCAGCGCCAGGCTTGTCGTGCCCGTTCGAAATCTTGTCAACATGATGTTCTCCAAACAGTGGATGGGTAAGGGTAGAGCTTTGGTTATCCTAAATCCGGCAGTTGGGCTTGATGTAGGGGCGAATTTATTCGCCTATTCAGGGCCTTGTGTGCGAATGAATTTGCACCTACGATCAATCGCATCATCCTGTTTATCCTGTAAATTCCTGTCCAACTGCTTTTTCTAGGGTTATGGGTATAAAGTGGGGTTTCGACCACGCAGCCATCGCGGTCGCGCCATCATCCATGACCTTGCGGGGCGGAACCGAGCAAGGAGGGCATCCAGGCGCCGGATCCGGTCTTGTAGAAAAGCGAGAGTGGTGAGCGCCAGGGCCAGGGTCGCGGGAATCCAGCGCCAATCGACGAACACCCGAGAGGGTTTGGCGAAATCGGGTTGCAGCAAGGCCGACACGAGGCTGCCGGCTTCGAGCCGCCGGTAACCGAGACCGCTTTCCCCGGCCATCTCGCGGAGATAGTCCTCCCGCAGCGCCGAGAGATGTTCCGTGCCGTTCAGGGGCGCACTGCCGAACGGCGCGTTGCGCGCGTGATAGCCTTCGATGTCCCCGGGCGCCATTTCAGATAACCCGAAAGTCGAGCGCTGCGGAACCTCGTCCTGGGCCACGAAACCCAGCGGTTTGCCGGATTCATCGAATTTCGGGATCGGCAGCGGCGTGGACCCGCCGACACCGATGAGTAACCCGCGCAGGCGGCCCCGGACCGCATCGAAGCGCGTCTTGTAGCGTGGGTTGACGGGAGGCGCCTCCTGCCCGTCGGTGAGGAAGACCAGATCCGCCTGATAGCCGGCCAGCGTGTTGAACGCATCCAGCAGCCCGGCGGCGATGCGGCTATCGGCGGCCCAGGCCATGCGCCAGTCCAGCTTCTCCAGCGCCTGGGTGATCTCGTAAAACCCCGCGCAGACCTCGATGGGCTCGAACAGCAAGGTGCTGGTGCGCTCGGTGAAGACGCCCAACCCCAGTTGGGAGTCGCAAGGCAGGCGGGCCACCGCATCCCGCAGTTCGTGCCTGACGAAATCGAGGCGACTCACCATCCGGTTGCCCAGGCGGTAATCCGTCACGTTCATGCTGCGGGTGATGTCCACCACCGCCAGGTAGCGATAGACGGAGCCCTGGGTTTCCACGCCCAGGGGCAGACAAGCCAGCAGGGTCAGGGCCAGCGCCCCGGCCAGACAGCGGCTGGCGGGATCGGCGGTCAGTTTCGGCCACTTCACGGCAGCCCCCGGGGGAAACCGGGCACGCGGGTCCAGAGCTTGCGGGCGGATTCTTCTTCCAGCTCGGGCTCCTCGGTACCGTTGTCGATCCGGTCGAAATCCGGCATCAGCCGGGCCGCGACCTCGTAGTTGTACTTGGCGGCCCAGTCGTCGGGCCGACGGCGCAGGGCCTGACGGTAAGCCTGCTTGGCGAGCTCGGCGAGCGCGCCGGCCTGAGCCTGTTCAGCGCGCTCGACGGCGGCGATGGCGCGGCGGAGGTAGACGTTGCCGAGATCGTACAAGGCCCTGGCGCCGATGTCCGATGAGTTGGCTTGGCCCAACTCGGCCAGCAACTCCTCCGCCTCGCGGTAATCCCCGCGTCCGGACAGATAAAGGGCATAGGCCAGGCGGACGCCAGCCGGCGCGCCGAATCGCTGTTCGGGGCCGATGTCCCGGCCGGCCAGCAGCGTTCGCACCGACTCCCGCAGGTACCGATCTTCCCGCCACTGCCAGAACTGAAGGCCGAAGGCCATCAGGGCCAGGGCGGCGCCGAACATGGCCGCCGTCTGTCTGATGGGGAACGGGATTTTCACAGACGGATTTCCAGTCGCTTGACCATGAGCAGCGCCAGCAGCAGCAGCGCCGCCAGCATGTAGCAGAATCCCCGGAAATCCTCGCGCGGCCGGAGTTCCGGGTAGTTCAGGGGGGTTTGCTCGGCGCGGTCGATGTCGGCGATGGCCTGGCGGACATCGTCGGGGTTCTCGGCCTGATAGGCCTTGTAAGGTACCCCGAGGCTCTCGAAAAACAGGTGCAGATGCCGCTCCGGCCGGGCTTGCGGGGTGTCCTCCCCGGGCGGCGGGATGTCGAACAGGCCGGGAGTGCCGGCGGTGCGCAGGAAGATCCAGTAAACGTGCGGATGCCATTGTTGGAAGTTCCGCCGCAGCAGCGCCTCGCTGTCCGGGTCGATGACGGCCGCGCCGTCCGAGACCAGCACGATGCCGCGGGCGCCGCTGGGCTGATCGCCATCGCCGGCGAAGTAGGACAGGGCCATGGCCAGACCCTTGGCGATATGGGTCTGGGCAAGTCCCGGCAGCGCGGACGCCCTGACGGCGGCAATCGCCGCCTCCCGGTTGGCCGACAACGGCAGAACGAACAGGGGGGAGGTGCTGAAGGCCGTGACGCCGATGCGGTCATGAGGCCGGCCATTGATGAACGCCTCCAGGAAGCGGACGGCGGCGCGGGATTTTGACTCCTCGTTGCCGGAGGGCGAGCGTCCGGCGAAGCTGTCGTCCATGCTGCGGCTGCGGTCGAGCAGCAGGACCAGGTTGGCGCCATGACCCGTTCGTGGAATCGTGTATTCGCCACGAAACAAACCGGCGAGGCCGGCGATCAGCAGCAGTATCGCCAAAGCCCCGGCGATTCGAATAATCAGTTGCAGGAAGCGCGACAGGGCGTCGCCGGGTAGCAGGGCGTTCCAGGAGTAGATATTGCCGCGGTGCAGCGAACTCAGGAAGGGCAGCAAAGCGAGCGGCGAGAGCCACAGCCAGGCGGGTTGGGAAAACGCCATGACTAGCTCCGCCGCCGTTCCAGCCGCAAACAGGCGCAACAGAGGGCATCCAGCCGTTCCAGACTGTAGTCCCCGGCCAATGCCTCGGCACCGAAGAACAGGCGGTAGGACGCCTGGAACCAGGCATCGATATCGGAGCGCAAGGCCCGATAATCGGGATACTGCTGATAGAAACGGGGCAGGTCCTCGGCGAACAGCGGCTTGCCGAGGGTCCGCTCGAAGGCGCGGTGCGTGAGCAGAAATCCGGCGCGCAGGGTGTCCTGATTCCGATTCTGCCGCATCAAAGCGCGCAGCCCCCGGCGCGCCGCGCGGAAGTGCCGTCCACGCCGGCCGATCGAGAGATAGCCGTTCACATGGCCGAGGTAGGCCAGCGAGACCAGCGCCAAAGTAAGGGACAAAGCCATGCCCGCGACCAAGCCCCGCGAGTCCGGTAGAGTGGGCAGGGCATCGGGCTGCATCAAACGCATGCCGCCCTCGGCCATGACGGCGGGACCATGGATGGGGGCCATGGTGATGGGCCATGACCTTACCTCGATAGGCTGGCGGCCGCCGTCCGGCGTCTTTCGCCGCAAGGTCAGGCCCGGAATGGTGAGGGTTTTCACCGCCAGCGGCACATAGAAGACTTGATACTCCAAGTGAATGCGCAGCGGCTGCCCACCGCGCGACTCCAGCCAGACCCGCCGCAGTTCGAGCCAACGGTTCAGCGCGCCGGGTTTGGGCAGCGAGTCGGCATCGAAATCATGGCCGGCCGCGTTTGGAATATCGAGCGTGGCCCGGATCGCGTCGCCAAGGACATAACCGTAATCGCGGGCCGTTTCGACCCGCGCCTCGAGAACTTCGGCGCGGGTCTTGCCAACGAGAAAAAGTGCCAGCCCTGCGATCAGCCGCAATGCCGGCGGCCGGCGCGCATGGGTCGGAGCCGCGCTCACGTCGGCGCCAGAAAGTACCGGTTGACCGCTTGCGCGCAAAAGCCCCGGTTAAGTATCAGCGGCGGGCGGCCGTGGCGCCGGAACAGCTCCAACAAGCGTTCCTTGCGTTGCTCGAGGTTGGTGGAAAGGCGCTCCCGCAGGCCGGGCCGAATCAGCAGCAGCCGCTCCCCGCCTGTTTCGGCATCCAAAAGCCGCGCCAGGCCCACCGGAGCCGGCAGGGCTTCCTGGTCATCCCAGATCACGACGGGAACCACCCAGTGGGCGCTTAGCGCATCCAGCAGTGCCTTGATCGCGGCCAGGGGCATGTGAAAATCGGACAGTACCACCACCAGGCTGCTGCGAACCGGCAATTGTCGAGCGGCATTGAATAACCCCTGGCAACCCACGCCGCAAGGCTGCGTGCGGCGCAGGCGGGCCGCCACCCGCCGGCCCGAGCCGGGCCAGCGGGTGGAACCGTAGGATAATTCGGGCAGGATTTGTTCGGCGGCGCCATAAACCCCGAGGGTGTCGCCGATTTTGTGGGCGGCGGTGGCCAGGGCCTCGACGAAATCGCCCATGACCGCGGCCTTGGGGAAGTTTCCCCGAAACGCCATGGAACCCGAGAGGTCCAGCAGGGCGAATACCTTGAGGGTGGTGGGCTGCTCCTGGATGCGAACCTTCAGGTTGCCGAAAGGATCTACCAGACTGGCCCGGAGATCGAGCCGCCTGGGATCGGGTCTGGCCAGGAATGGCGCCAGATGCCGGAACAGATAACCCTCGCCGGTTCCCTTGCCCCGATGGGCGCCGGGCCGGAAACCCACGAACCGACCCGGTAGCCGGTAGATGATCTCGGTGGCATTCATGGCGCGGACACCGTGCCGAGGATGCGGTCGATCAAGAGGGGCGCCAGCTCCGCGCGGCGGTACTCGTAGACCGGTTTGAAAAACAGGCGGTGGCGCATGGCATGCGGGAACACCGCCTGTATGTCCTCCGGGTGGACATGATCCCGCCGGGCCAGCCAGGCGCGAACGCGGGCGGCGCGCACGAGTTGGCTCATGGCCCGCGGGCTCGGCCCCGCCTCGAGGAGCAGGCCGGCGTCGACGTCAGGCAGCCGGATGCCGAAAGTCTCGGGTTCGCTGGCCGCCTGCCAGAGTTCCCGCAGATAGGTTCTTAGCGTGGGGCTGGCGGTGATGCCGGCCTGGATCGCGGCGCCCACCCGGTTGATTTTTTCGAGCTGGAAGACGCCCGGCTGAATGGTTTCCAGCAGGCTGTCGACCTCATGAAAGCGCGGATTGAAGGCGAGTTCATCCAGGACGTCCGGCTCGGTCGGACTCTGAACCTCGATTTCGAGCATGAACCGGTCCCGCGCGGCGGCCGGCAGTTCGAAGGTCTCTTCCCTTTCGACGCGGTTTCGGTCGGCATAGACCTGCAGGTAGGGGAAGACGTAATCGCGGTTGAAGGCCTTGACGCTGCGCTCGCCCATGACCCGCAACAGCAGCGAGTGCACTTGCGGACGGGCGCGGTTGATCTCGTTGAAGAAGAAAGTGGCCAGCCGAGCGCCCTTGCCGAGCAGGGGGCCGGGGGAAACCGCCGGCTTGCCGGCGTCGTCCAGATAAGTGTAGTAGATCAGGTCGGCCGGCATGAGGTCGATGGTGCCCTCGATGCGCTCGGACTCTCCGCCCAGGGCTCGGGAAACGGCCCGCAGCAGCGTGGTCTTGCCCACGCCGACACTGCCTTCCAGCAGGGCATGTCCCCGCGCGAAGACGGCGATGGTCAGCAGGCGCACCACGCCATCCTGGCCGATGATGGCTTTTTTGACCTCGCTCTCCAAGGCCTCCGCCTGTGGCCAGGCATCGGCCAGAAGCCGCTCCGGGTCGTGCTTTTCCATGCTGCGAAACATTCGTTGAAGGTTATCCGGCTCTTATAGGGGCGTTGCATGAGAACCGGGGGTTACGGCCCAACACGGAGCGAGCCAACCGATCAGCCCCCGGTCCATTCAGCCGCTAAACGGCTTACTTGATGTCCTCCACCTTGTAAACGAACTTGCCGGTCTTCACGAAGTTTTCATGACGCTTCCGGTTCCGCTCTTCCATGGCCTTGATCGATTGCGACTGCTTGTTCAATTCGGCCGGATCATGCTTGGGGTCGTATTTGCTGCCCGCGATCTTGTCGGGGAATCCAGGCTTGGGTTCCCAGCACTCGCCGGGAGCCTTGCACTTGGTGCCGTCGTAGGCCTGGACATTCAGCACGGCGCCGACCAGCGTCGCCGCAAACATTGCCTTTAGTGTGGTTTTCATGGGGTGCTGTCCTCCGGGTTAGATTGGAATTTACTTCAGCCACTCTGCCTTGGCGGGGTCGCCTTTATAGAGGCTTCGTAGCCATGCCATGATCTGCAGCATTTCATCGGCATTCAGGTTGGCGTTCTGCGGGCCCATCATGCCTTGGGCGCCGCCCCAAAAGATTTCGAACAGACCGACGTCAGTCAGCGCTCGTGGATAGGTCCAGTAATCGTCGGCCAGCCCGGGACCCAGTTTTCCTTCGGCCTCGTGTCCATGACAACCGGAACAGGCGGTCAGGTAGAGGCTGTGGCCTTTCTCGATGATGGCCTGGTCACCGTTGTAGGGATTTTTGCCGGTAGCCTTGAATTTCTTGAAGGCTTCGGTATCGCCGCCGGGCTTGCCATATTCAAAGTCCAGGGCTTCCCCGGTTACCGCGTGGCGAAAGGTGATTTCCGCATGGGCCAGCGGCGCGAGGCCGAGTGTGGCCAGCATCAGACTCAGACAACATGTCTTGAATGTCATTCTTGGATTCCTCGTTAACGGTCATGGAGGTACGGCTCGCGTCCCATCCGGTTTAATGTTTTTTGTTACGGGCCTCGGTCTTAACCGCCCCCTCCTTGATCAGCGGTATGCCTTCCTCCTTGAGCACGGCCTGAATCTCCTTCGCCCGGTTCTTGAGCGCCCGGTTGATTTCCGTCACCAGCGCCTGATCGTCCTTGCGCACCCCGATGGAGGTGGAATAGTGGAAGGCCACTTTCTGTCCATCCTCGCGGGTCTGATGGTCGGGTATCACCTGCATGTCCAGCTTCCCGGACGCCTTCACGTAGCGGGCTGCCTGCGGTCCCCAGAGGATGGCGAGATCAGCCTGGCCGCTGGCCACTTCATTCACCAACTTCTCGGGATCGTAACGGACGTACTGGTTGCGGCGCGCCTTGAAGCCCACCAGGGATTGCAGGTAGTTGAACTGGTCGTTGTAGCGGCCAATCTTCTTCAGCATCGTCTCCGGCGGGCTGTCCGGCATGAAGGCGATCTGCTTGGCCTGCCTGAGGTAGGGGCTATCCCAGTCCGTGACCTTGAGTGATCCGGACTTCGGGTAGATGAAGACATAGGACGACCGGTAGTAGGGCTCGGACGTCAGTACCCGCGGATCGCCCTGGTCGACGCCCATGACGACATCGCACAACCCCCGGTCCAACTGGTCGCGCACGAAGTAGCGGGGATCCCGCCACCAGACATTCTCGACGGTGCGATGCAGTTCCTGGGCAAGTATCTCCGCCAGCCGGTTTTCGAAACCCCGACCTTCCTGGTCCGAATACGGCAATTCCGCTTCGGCGGCGCAGATCCGCAAGGGCTCGCCGGCCTGGGCCGCCCCCAGACCGAGCGCGACCAGCACCGATCCCATCAGCGCCTTCCGTAACATCAACATGGGTCTATTCCTCTCAATGCTTCGTGATTCGTCATCAGACTCCGGGATCAGTCCCGCGACCGACCCCGGAATGGCGGGCGCGAAACCCTAGAGAGCGAAGACGAAGACCGAGCCGCCCATCTGGGTGTGGTGAGCGAGTTCCTTGAAGGCGCCGACGGCGCCGAGGCCGGCGGTCGGGTCCTTGAGATCGAACACCAGACCGACGCCCGGCCAGCCACCCACGCCGGAGTAGATGGCGACATACTGCTTGCCATGGTGTTCGTAGGTGATGGGGTGACCGATAACGCCGGAGGGCAACTTGAACTGCCATTTCAGCGCGCCGGTCCGCGAGTCGCGGGCCTTAATGTAGCCGTCCAGCGTGCCGTAGAAGACCAGGTTGCCGGCGGTGGCCAGGGTACCGCCCCACACCGCGAATTTCTCCTTGACTTCCCAGCTCATCTGGCCCGTCACCGCGTCCATGGCCTTGACCTGTCCGAGCGTGCCCTTGGGACCCGGGTACATGTTCAGGGTCGCTCCCACGAAGAACTGGCCGGCGCGGTAGGGCAGCATGAAGGGCTCCCAGTCCATGCAGATGTGGTTCACGCCCATGAAGAACAACTTCTTGCCAGGGTCGTAGGACTCGAGGCCCTGGTTGTGATAACCCATGGCCGAGGGGCAAATGCCCTTCGCCTCATGATCCATGTGGGTGGAGTATTCCGGGTCGCGGATCGGGATGCCGGTCTTGAGATCGACCTTCTTGACCCAGTTGACGGTATCGTCGATCTTGAAGGCGTTGACCAGCGAGCCGGTTTCGCGATTCAGCGTGTAGACGAGGCCGTTGCGGTCCGGGTGGGTCAGCAGCGGGGTCATCTTGCCGTCGACTTCCTGCTCGGACAGTCCCATGTAGTTGACGCCCGCGTAATCCCATTCGTCGTGCGGCGTCTTCTGGTAGCCGAACTTGGCCTTGCCGGTCTTCAGGTCGCGCCCCCAGATGGTCATGGTCCACTTGTTGTCGCCAGGCCGCATGGTTTCATTCCACGGGGCGGGATTGCCGGAACCGTAGTAGACCATGTCGAGCTTTGGATCGTAGGCGTACCAACCCCAGTTGGTGCCGCCGCCGATCTTCCAGGCGTCGCCTTCCCAGGTCTTCAGGCCCAGGCCGAACTGGCCGTAGTGCGGGTTGTGGCTGTTGAATTTCTCGTCCAGCAGCAGGTCCTCGTCGGGGCCCGTGGCATAGGCGCGCCACTCCTGCTTGCCGTCCTTGATGTTGTAGGCGGTCACATAGCCGCGAACGCCCAACTCGGCGCCGGCGGAACCGACCAGCACCTTGTCGCCCGCGACAAAGGGGGCGCCCGTCAGCGTCGAACCCATGGTGATGTCGGAGTTTTCCATCTTCCAGATTTCCTCGCCGGTTTCGGCATTCAGCGCCACTACATTCCCGTCGAGCTGGTTGAGGAAGATCTTCGCCGGCCCGTGATCGCCGCCCGGCACATAGGCTAGACCGCGATTCACCACGTCGCAGCAGGCAACCGCCCGCGCGGCCGGGTTCTGCTTCGGTTTGTACTGCCATTTGATTCGACCCGGATCATTCAGATCGAGCGCGAAGACGTTATTGGGGAATGGGGTGTGCACATACATGATACCGTTGGCCACCAGCGGCGCACCCTCGTGACCGTGCAGGGTGCCGGTGGAGAAGGTCCAGGCAACCTTCAGATCCTTGACGTTGCTGGCGTTGATATCGTCCAGCTTGCTGAAATGGGTGGCGCTGTAATCCTTGGTCTGCATGACCCAATTCCGGTCGTCCTGCGACATGAAATCCAGGTCCTTATTGGCCATCGCGGTTGCCGACGCGGCCGCCATGGCCATCGTGATCAGCGCGCGATTGACGGATGTCGTCAGCCTTTGTGGTTGCATGTTTAACTCCTCTTTTTCTGGCTCAGTAGGGGTGCCCGGACGTCATGACAGGGCATCGAAAACCGTCGCACATTCTGAATAGGCGTCTGCGTCCCCACTACAGAAATCCACCCAGTGACGATCAGGAAATCCACCCCCCGGCTTGGGAAGAATTCCCGTCCGCCGCTATAATTTCGAGAATCAGCCACAGTCTTCCGATGACCATCCGGTCCCTCTACCCTCGAAGCCGGGCAAGTCAATGCTTGAGAAGCCTCGATACCCACCACTGGGTCATTTCAACTCATGACGCTTTGCCGGAGGGTTATTCTGGTCGACGATCATGCCGTGGTGCGGGCCGGCTACCGGCTGCTGCTGAGTCAGACGCCGGACATCGAGATCGTCGCCGAGGCCGAGACGGGGGAGGAGGCCTTAGACAAATATCGGCAACTGGGTCCAGCGGTCGTCGTCATGGATCTGAACCTGCCGGGTATGGGCGGTCTGGCGGCGATCCGCCGCATCCTGGGACGCGACCCGGAGGCGCGCGTTCTGGTGTTCAGCATCCACGACGAAGCGGTCTACGTGTCGCGGGCGCTGGAGGCCGGCGCGCTGGGCTACATCAGCAAGAGCTGCGCGCCGAACTTGCTGGTTGAAGCCGTGGTCACCGTCGCGGCCGGCAAGTCTTTCCTGGAGCCCGCCATCGCCCGGCGGATCAAGACCACCGGTCGCGAGGTTACCGCCGCGCCGCAGGAGCGGCTGACGGCCCGGGAGTTCGAGGTCCTGTGCCGGCTGGCGCGCGGTCTCGGCGCCCGGGAAACCGCCGAGGAACTGCGGCTGAGCGTCAAGACCGTCTCGAATTACCTCACCAGCATCAAGAAAAAGCTCGACGTGGACACCACGGCGGAACTCGTCAGGCTGGCCCATCAGGCACAACTCATCGCCGAGTAAGCGGCAGGGAGCTTGGGCATGGGCGGCAGCACCCCCCGTACTGACTCAGGGCTAACCGAATGGGCTGGCCGGGCTTGGAAACTCATACCCCATGGCCCGGCCTCATCGGTTTGTGAATTTTTCCTATAGGGGAAACCGGCCCGATTCCCTAAACTCCTCGTTTTCGTTTGACTCGATAGGGTCTTGTCATGAAGCGCCAGCACACGTCCCTCATGGCCGGCAGCGCCGCCCTGCTGCTGGGTCTTGCCGCCGCCGCCCCGGCGGAAACCGTCCGGGACGCCGCCACGCCCACGCCGCGCGAAAGCCAGATGGCCCAGCCCGACAATGAAACGGCCGACCAGGCTGCTTCCAACGAGAGCATTACGGCCAGGAAGAAAATCGGCAAGCCCGTGGACGGCGACGTCATCGAACTCGACGAAGTCCATGTGGTCGGCGACTCGCCCCTGACCTCGCCGGAAACCGGGGTTTCCATTTACAAAACGCCCTCCCCCGTGCAGACCGTGACCTCCGACGAGATGGATGAGACGCAAGCATGGAACCTGCCGGACTACATGCGCCGCTACCTGGGCAGCGTGACCGTCAACGACGCGCAGAACAATCCCATGCAGCAGGATGTCCAGTTCCGCGGCTTCTCCGCCTCGCCCTTGCTGGGCGTGCCGCAGGGTCTGTCGGTCTACGTGAATGGGGTGCGTTTCAACGAAATTTTCGGGGACACCGTGAACTGGAACCTGATCTCCGAGGGCGCCATCGAGCGCATGGACCTTCACTCCGGTTCCAATGCGGTCTACGGTCTGAACAGTCTGGGCGGCGCCATTTCGATGAAAACCAAGACGGGCTTCTCGGCGCCCGGCCACTCGGTGGAAGTGTATGGCGGTTCGTGGGGACGCAATGTGGAGGAGGTCATGTCCGGCTGGAATGACGGCACCTTCGGCTACTACCTCGACCTCAGGAATTTCTCGGAGAGCGGCTGGCGGCAATACTCCCCGACCGATGTGAAGCAGGCCCTGGGCACCTTCAGTTGGCGCGGAGAGAAGTCAGACCTGGATCTGACCCTGGCGGGGAACGGCTCCAGCATGAATGGCAATGGCACCACGCCCCTGCAACTCTATGAGCAGCAGCGAAACGCCATCTTTACCCACCCGGATCAGACCCGCACCGAGATGTTTCTCGCCTCGCTGCAGGGCTCGACCTGGGTCACCGACAAGATCGAACTCTCCGGCACGGTCTATTACCGGCAAAACCTGGTGCCCACGTTCAATGGCGACGATACCGACGCGGAGGAATGCACCGATCCCAAGCTCGAAGGCTACCTCTGCGAGCAACAGGGTGACGAGCAAGAACCCATTCTGGATGCCCGGGGAAATCTGATCAGGGAAACCCCCTACAATTCCACCGCCACCCAGAACACGACCCAGACCAATATGCGCACCGGCGGCGCCATGGTGCAGTCCGCGTTCGAGCATGACTGGTTCGGTTACAAGAACCGCTTCGTCGGCGGCGGCAGCTATGACGAGGGCAACACCACCTTCAACTCCAACACCGAACTGGCCGCCCTCACCCCGAGCCGTGGCACGGTGGGCAGCGGCACCTGGACCGAGGAAGGCATCGTCCGCCTCAATACCAATACCACGTACTACGGCGTCTTCTTCACCGATACCTTCTCGGTCACCGATGACCTGGCTCTGACCATGGCGGGCCGTTATAACCAGGCTCGCGTCAACCTGTACGACCGGTACGGCGATTCGTTGAACGGCGATCACGAGTACCAGCGGTTCAACCCCTCCGGCGGCCTGACCTATGCTTTCCTGCCGGAATTCCAGGCCTATGCCAGCTATAACGAGTCGAACCGCGCCCCGACCGCCATCGAGCTGAGTTGCGCCAATCCGGAACAGCCCTGCAAGCTGCCCAATGCGTTCGTGTCCGACCCGCCCTTGAAGCAGGTCGTCGCGAAAACGGCCGAAGTAGGCTTCCGTGGCCAGTTCAAGCAGCTCTATGGCGGCAACTTTGACTGGAGCGCCGGCTATTTCAACACGACGAACAACGACGACATCCTCTTCATCAACAGCGGCACACTGGCCAACCAGGGTTATTTCACCAACGTCGGCAACACCCTGCGCCAGGGTCTGGAACTCAGCCTGAACGCGGGGTTTGAACCGGTGCGTTTCGGCTTCAACTACACCTATCTGGATGCCACCTTCCAGACCGCCTTCATCTCCAACAGCCCGAACAACCCTTACGCCAACGACATGGGCCAGACTCTCGTCCAACCTGGCGATTACATTCCGGGACTGCCGCAAAACATAGCAAAAGCCTATGTAGACTGGATGGTGTTTGAAGGCTTCACCTTCGGCGCCAATCTCAACTACCAGGATTACCAATACCTGCGCGGCGACGAAGCCAACCTCAACAAACCGATCGGCGGCTTCATCGTCGTCAACCTGTTGGCGGAATACCGCTACAACGAACATTTCTCGGTGTTTGGCCGCTTCGACAACATCTTCAATCGCAACTACCAGACCTTCGGCAATTTTGGCGAAGCGGGCGAGGTCCTCGGACCGGCCTACGACAACCCGCGCTTCGTCGGACCAGGCGCCCCACAAGCGGGTTGGGCCGGCATCAAAATTTCGCTTTAGAAGCCGGCGAGGCATATTCGCACCCGGCTGGGTCTCATGGCACCCGGTTTTGCTCCAACCCGAGTCGCTAGGCGTGGAACCTGATTTGCGCTGGATCTCAGTTGGGCTCAACAAGACGGTTGCCGCCTCCAACCTCCCCGGCATATCAACCCCGCCCGGCAGTCTTCCCCGTTCTCCTCCGGCATGATCACGGAAAGCGTCACTATTGCGGAATTCCTATCTCAATCATAAGAATTACTGATTCGTATGCGGGTCTTATATGTGTAAAACTTATGCCAGACCTCAACGGAACACCGACACTGACGACCCTCACGCGGTTGACTCTATTATCGGCGGTTCTCCTCCTTAAGCGATCCTTCGTGGTCGCTTTTTTTTGCCTGTCGAACGGACAAAAAAAAGCCTGCGATAGGCAGGCGTTTTTTATTATTGTTATGAATGGGCCCAGTGTCCGAAGACCACAGCGACCGTTTCAGTGCTTGTCATTATTGTTATATGCCCTTGTGAGGGGCGTCTCTCCTCCTTCGTGAACTCCCTAAGGTCACTCTACGACCCCCCGGAAGTGGGGCTAGTCTAAAGAAAAATTTTTGTATGTCCACCTTTTTTCGCCACAAGTCACAGGGGAATTCTCAAACGCGAGTCAACCGTCGATCCTGTCCGCCTTGGCGGGCTCCATTTCGCTTGAATTCCGGCGAACGCCGGCGAACCGGGGACCCCGGCCTGCTAAGCCAGGCATGGTCGATTCGATCCAACCCTCGGCCTGACGATTGAGTTCGGCGGCGCTCAGCGCGGCGCCATCCAGGACCGGCCCGATATGAAATTCGATCACGCCGGGAAACTTCAAAAATCCATTTTTCGCCCAGTACTCCCCCGCGTTATGCGCCACGGGTACCAGGGGACACTCCGCGCGGTGGGCCAGCATGCCGCCGCTGGAGCCGTAATGACCCCTCTGTCCGGGAGCGACCCGCGTCCCCTCGGGAAACAACACTACCCAGCGTCCCGCCCGGATGCGGACAACGCCATCGCGCAGCACCTGCTTCAGCGCCTGAGACTTGGCCCGCCGGTCTATGGCGATGGGTTCCAGCGTCGCCATGGCCCAGCCCCAGACGGGGATGCGCAGCAGTTCCCGTTTGAGGATGAACACCACGGGCGGAAAAATGGCCTGCAGGGCGATGGTTTCGAACGCCGACTGATGCTTGCAGAAGATCAGCCCACAGCGATCCATCGGAATGTTCTCCCGCCCCGTGACGCGATAGGTGAGACCGCAGACCCGCTTCAACATCCAGAGGCTGAGGCGGACCCAGAGCCGCGCCGCCGCGTAACGCGCTTCGAAGCGGAACGGCAGCATCAGCAGCATGATCGGACCCAACAGAAGCGTCGACACTGTCTGGCCGATCAGAAAGACGGCGGAACGCCAATAAATATTAAAAGTGCCCATGGATGATGAATCGCGCGGCTTCATAAAGATTGGAACAGATCGGAATTTCCAGATCGGGGTAGCGCGCCAGGGTCCGTTCGCCCTTGCCGGTCTCGACCAGGATCGGCGCGGCGCCGACCGCGCGGGCGGCCTCCAGGTCGCGGAAGGAATCGCCCACCGCCGGGATGCCGGTCGGATCCGCGCCGAACCGCTCGGCGAACCGGTGAAACAGGCCGGGCCTGGGTTTGCGGCACGCGCAGAAATCCTCGGGACCATGCGGGCAATGGAAGATGGCCTCGATGCGTCCCCCGCGCGCCTCGATGGCCGACACCATGCGCTGGTGTATGCGTTGCAGCATGGCCTCGTCGAAGTAGCCGCGCGCGATGCCGGACTGGTTGGTCAGCACCACGATGCGATAACCCGCGCGGGTCAGCAGTTCGATCGCCTCCAGGCTGCCGGGGATGGGAATCCATTCCTCCGGCGATTTGATGTAGGCGTCGGAGTCTTCGTTGATGACGCCGTCGCGGTCGAGGATGACAAAGCTCATGCGCTGCTTCCCTTCCCGAGGATTGGAATGGCGGGTGAGGGATCGGAAAGACCCAGGCCTGGGCCCTCGGATTCGCCGACATGAGCCGGGCCAGGCGGCATGTTGCCCGACCCTTGTGGCCCCGGCATCCGCGAAGGCCTAGCCCTGCAACTTCGACACATCGGCGATATCGAGGAACAAGCCCTCGATGATGGCGAGCAGACCCAGCCGATTCCGGCGCAGCGCGGCATCCTCGACCATCACCATGACGCCGTTGAAGAAGTCATCCACGGTCTCCCGCAGTTGCGCCAGACGGCGCAGGGCCGCCGTGTAATCGCCCTGCCGAAGGTACGGCAGTATGGTTTCCCGCGCCTGACGCGCCGACTCCAGAAGGGCCTTTTCCGCCGGTTCGAGCAATGCCGCGTCGTCCACGTTGGCCACGACGTCCTCCCCGGCCTTGCGCAGGATATTGCGGATGCGCTTGTTGGCGGCGGCCAGACTCTCCGCTTCCGGCAGGTGGCGGAACTCCTTCACCGCCCGCAGGCGGCGCTCGAAGTCGACCAGACTGCCCGGCCAGACCGACAGCACCGCCTCGAACTCGTCCGGACGGTAGCCGCGCTCCACGCAATAGCCGCGCAGCCGCTCCAGCATGAAGTGGTGAACCAACTCTCGAGTCTTGGCGGCGTCGAATTCGTGCCGGAACTGGCCCAGGGCCGTGTCCAGCAGATCGGGCACGTCCAGGTCGAGATCGGCCTCGATGAAAAGACGGATGGCGCCCAGCGCCGCCCGCCGCAGCGCGTAGGGGTCCTTGTCGCCGGTGGGAATCAAACCGGCGCTGAAGATGCCGGTCAATGTGTCCAGCTTCTCGGCCAGCGCCAGGATCAGGCCCGTGTCCGTCTCCGGCAGCGACCCGCCCGAGACCTTGGGCAGGTACTGCTCCTCGAGCGCGGCGGCAATCCCGACGGGCTCGCCCTCGGCCAGCGCGTAATAGCGACCCATCGTGCCCTGCAATTCCGGGAACTCGCCGACCATGGCGGTCAGGAGGTCCGCCTTGGCCAATAGCGCGGCGCGGTCCGCGGCGGCGCTCTCCCGGCCCAGCCGGTCCGCGATTGCTTGCGTCAGCGAGCGAACCCGCTCGCTCTTGTCGAGCAGCGATCCCAGGGTTTTTTGGAAGGTGACCTGGCCCAGCTCCTCGACCCGGCTCTCCAGGGTGCGCTTGCGGTCCAGGTTCCAGAAGAACTCGGCATCCGCGAGACGCGGGCGCACCACGCGCTCGTTGCCCTCCCGCACGGTGTCGGGCCGGGTGCTGTCGATATTGCTGAAGGTGATGAAGTGCGGTAGCAGCCGCCCCTCGGCATCCTTGATTGGGAAATACTTCTGGTTGTTCTGGATGGTGGTGATCAGCACTTCGGCCGGCAAAGCCAAATAACGCGCCTCGATGTTGCCCAGGACCGGTACCGGCCATTCGACCAGAGCCGTCACCTCGTCCAGGAGATCGGTGTCGATGACGGCACAACCGCCGACACTGGCCGCCGCCGCCTCGGCCAACTCCCGAATTTTCCGCTTGCGCGCCTCGAAATCGGCCAGAACATGGCCCTCATCGAGCAGCCTTTCGGCGTATTCGCCGGGAGTTTGCAGTGTGATCCGACCGACGCCATGGAAACGGTGACCGCGAGTGACTCGTCCTGTCGGAATGCCGAGGATTTCAGTTTCAATGATCTCGCCGCCGAACAGCAATACGATCCAGTGCACGGGCCGCACGAATTCCGCCGTGCCGTTGCCCCAGCGCATGCGCTTGGCGATAGGCAGCAAAGTCAGTGCCTGGCGCAGGATGTCCGGCAATAGGTCGGTCGTTCGCGCCCCCTTGACGGCCTGCCGGACCGCCACCCAGGCCCCCTTTTCGGTTTCCAGCGTGAACAACTGATCCGGTGCGGCGTTGCAACCGCGGAGGAAACCCGCCAGAGCCTTGCTGGGCGAGCCATCCGGCCGGAAAGCGGCGTTCGCGGCCGGACCCCGGCGCTCGATCGCCTGATCCGGCTGCGCGACATCCAGGCTTTCGATCATCAGCGCCAGCCGGCGCGGCGTGGCATGGGAACGGATGCGGGAAAACCTTAGGCCGGCCTTGCCGAGGCCAGTCTCGACATGAGTTTGCAGCGCACGGCTCAAACTCGACAACGACTTGGGCGGCAACTCCTCGGTGCCCAGCTCGAACAGCAGATCGCGTGTCTCAGTCATCTTGGGCGCCCTTCTGGTTCAGCATCGGGAAACCCAGGGATTCCCGGCGGTGGTAATAGGCTTCGGCCACGGCCCTGGCCAGTTCGCGGACGCGCAGGATGAAACGTTGGCGCTCGGTAACCGAAATCGCCTTGCGCGCGTCCAGCAGGTTGAACGAATGCGAGGCCTTCAGCACCATCTCATAGGCCGGCAGCGGCAGATCCAGATCGATCAAGCGCCTGCATTCCCGCTCATAGGTATCGAAGGCATGGAACAGGAAGGCGGTATCGGCATGCTCGAAATTGAAGGCCGACATCTCCACCTCGTTCTGATGGTAGACGTCGCCGTAGGTCACGATACCCTGCGGTCCGCGCGCCCAGACCAGATCGAACACGCTCTCCTTCGCCTGCAGATACATGGCGATGCGCTCCAGACCGTAGGTGATCTCCCCGCTGACGGGCCGGCAATCGAGACCGCCGACCTGCTGGAAATAAGTGAACTGCGTCACTTCCATGCCGTTCAGCCAGACCTCCCAGCCGAGACCCCAGGCGCCCAGGGTCGGCGACTCCCAGTTGTCCTCGACGAAGCGGATGTCGTGCTCCCCGAGATCGAAGCCCAGGGATTGCAGCGAACCCAGGTACAGATCCTGAAAATCCGCCGGCGACGGCTTCATGATCACCTGGAACTGGTAGTAATGCTGGAGGCGGTTGGGGTTCTCGCCGTAGCGCCCGTCGGTGGGCCGGCGCGAGGGCTGGACATAGGCCGTGTTCCACGGCTCCGGGCCGATGGAGCGCAAGAAGGTGGCGGGATGAAAGGTGCCGGCGCCGACCTCCAGGTCCAGCGGCTGCAGGATGACGCAGCCCTGGCCCGCCCAGTATTCCTGCAGGGCCAGAATCAGGCCCTGGAAGGTGGAAACATCGCATTGTTGTGGTGTCACGCAGACCACTCCGATAGTCGGAAAGTGATAAAACCGACGATTATAGCCGAACTCCGGCGCGCTCCCCGCAACGGTGAACCCACCGTGCCGGCCGTAACCGGATGGGATTCAGCCGGACTATCGGGTTTGCCGGTAAAGCGTGAAGCTAAGGGGTGACGCCTTTTCGGCAAGATGGAGCGGCGGGCTCAACCCTGGTCTTTCGCATGCACGAAAGGCACAAAGCTGACCGGCAGCACCGGCCTCGTGGAAAAATCGCCGGCGGACTCACGGATCATCACGACCAACTCCTGCGCCCGGAATTCATAACCCAGCGGGATCACCAGCCGTCCGCCGATTTTCAACTGTTCCAGCAGCGGCGAGGGTGGTTCCGGTGCGGCGGCAGTGACGAGGATGGCGTCGTACGGCGCATGTTCGGGCCAGCCCTCGTAGCCATCCCCCGTCCGCACCTGGACATTGGCATAGCCCAGATCGCGCAGCCGCCTGACGGCGTCCGTGGCCAGGGGCTCCACCCGCTCGACCGAATATACCTCGCGGGCGATCTCGGCCAGCACGGCCGCCTGATAGCCGGAGCCGGTGCCGATTTCCAGGACTTTCGAATCGCCGTCCAATTCGGCGAGGTCCGTCATCAAGGCCACGATGTAGGGCTGGGAAATGGTCTGGCCGTAACCGATGGAGAGCGGCGCGTTGAGGTAGGCCACGGTCTCCTGCTCAGGCGCGATGAAGCGATGCCGGGGTACCTTTCCCATCGCGGCCATCACCACCGCCGCCAAATGATCCCGGCCGGTATACGCTGCCGTCTCGATGACCTCGGCCCGAACCTGTCTGACCAGCGCGGCTCTCTCGCGGTCCGCGGCGCGTTCCCTGGACGATTCCGTCTCTTTGGTCATGGTGAACTCCCTTGTACCGATGGATCAATGCGCACAATCGTCCGTCCAAGAAAACCGGTCTAACAGCGGCCGCACACCGACCCCAGGGACAACGGCGGCGGACGCGAGAGAATCGTAATTGGCTGATCTCCCGATCATGGCCCTGACGTCCGGGGTACTGACGGAAGAACGCGAGGCCACGCGAAACGCCGGCATGATGACTTTCTGGCCAAATCCCTCGACAAGATGCAACTGAGAGCTTCCACACCCGTTTGCCGAATTTCACACTTCGATGTCCGGCGCGAAGTGCGCCATTTTAGTCTGAAACCTGACAGAGCCACCCTTCCCATCCGCATCAATAAGCGGTGCTGACCTTGATCACGATTTGGCGATTCTTGTGACCTGCTGAACGCGAAGGCCTGAGGGTCGAAAGAAAGCCGGATGCGGTAGCGCCGCATGTCCGGTTTGACGAGCGGGGCGTGGAAACGGAGTGATGGCAAGGCTAGCGAGGCACCGCCAATCGTAAGCGGCGGAATCATTCGCCATCGCCGGCGGGCCGATCTTGGCATGCAGTTCCTTGAGGCTCGGTCCCACCGCCTCGGTGCGCTCCGCGCTCAGCCTGGGCCTTCGTCCTGAATGTTCCCGATTGAGGCGCAAACCCGCGTATTCGAACAAGCTCACGCCCGGCGCCTGACGGGAGTTTTTTGACTGACGCCATGTTAAGCTCGGTGAGAACGAATGAGTCGGCAGTGAACAAGAATTGAACACGCGCCCCGATCACACGCTCTCAGTATAGCTTAACTTTTTGATTTGAATGGCGCCCCGGATACGATTCGAACGTACGACCTTCCCCTTAGGAGGGGGATGCTCTATCCGACTGAGCTACCGGGGCAACGAATCTCTCGGGTCGGTATTATAGCCTCCCAGAGCCATTGCCGCACTCGGGTTAGCCGGGGCTGGCGGGGTCCGCTGCGCGGGACAGGAGCGAGATACACCTTCGGGAGAGGAATGAAAGTGAATTTCCGCTGATCGTTGGCGGGGGGTACAATTCGCATCTTTTGCGGGTTCATGGGGCTTGAGATGTCGTCACACGACCATCAGGGATGCATCGACAAGGCATTGGCCCTGGCGGAGAGCTTGTGCGAGGAGCGGGGCGTGCGCTTCACGCCGCTACGGCGCCGGGTCCTTGAGTTGATTTGGTCCAATCATGAATCCGTCAAGGCCTACGACCTGCTGGATGCGCTGAAGACCTTCGATAAATCCGCGAAGCCGGCCACGGTATATCGAACGCTGGATTTTCTGCTGGAACAGGGGCTGATCCACCGGATCGAGAGTCTGAACGCCTTCGTCGGGTGCCGTCAGCCGGAGCGACGCCACGAGTTATTGCTGCTGATCTGCGAGCGCTGCCACAATGTCGAGGAACGGCCGGCATTGGAGTTGCTGGAGGCCGCCGCTCGCGAGATTGCGAACGCCGGATTCACGCCCTATCGCCAATCCTTCGAAATTCGCGGTCTATGCGCCGATTGCATCGACACTACCTGAGGATTGGAGGGAGATTGGGAATTTGCTCATCCCATCCGGTCCGCCTCACTGAATCCACCATAGTCCGGGCTTAAACTCATGTTCATGCCATTCTACTTTCCGAGTCAGCGGCCTCCCAGGGTGGTGGTCGTGGGCGGCGGCTATGCGGGGTTATCCGCGCTGGTGACTTTGCGCGAACACCAACCGGACGCGGAAATCACACTGATCGACCCTCGGGATCATCATCTTAAGATCACCCATCTGCATGAGACCTTCCGGCGACCCCTGTCATCGATGCGCCTGCCTTTCAGGCTACTTGAGCAGCGGTTCGATATTCGTCATGTCAGGACCTCGCTGGGTTACGATCCTGCGGCACTCCGTCAATGGGCCACGGAGAACTGGCTCCCGACCGATGGGCCAGGGATCGAGTTCGATTACCTGATCTGGGCCACGGGCGCGAGTTATCGCACGTTCGATAAATCCCCACAGGTCCTGGACTTGAATGATTTCATGCAGACCCCCGGAGCCGAGTTGCTGAGCCGAAAGCTGGGGGAGTCCGATTCCACCGATCCTTTCATTTCCGTAGTCGGCAGTGGCGCCACCGGGATACAGTTCCTGTTCGAGATCGATCACTACATTCGAGCCCGGGGTTTGCCCTGGCGTTTGCGCCTGGTCGATGCCTCCGACGCGCCGCTCAGGCAGTTCCACCCCAAGCTTGGCCGCTATGTCGTTTCCCGATTGCAGGAACAGGGCATCGAGTATCTCCCCAATCACTATTACCGAGGCCAGGCAACGGACCATATCGAGCTGGAAAACCATGACAGCGGCGAGATCACCCGGCATCCCTCGACTCTCGCCCTGGTGTTTGCCGGCATGAATCCGGAATATCGCCTCGAAACCAATGTATTTGGCCAGATCCTGCTGGACGGCAAGACCCAACCGAAACTCTTCGCGGCCGGCGATTGCTCGAATTACAAAATGCCGGGCTCCAATGCCTTGAGCGCGCAAACCGCACTGCGCAAGGGTCGTCTCGTGGCTCGGAATGTCCTGCGGCATGGCAGCCGGTTCAAACTGTTGGAGCCCTGGCTGCATCGCGATCTGGGTTATGTGATTGGCCTCGGACCCCATGACGCCGTGGGCTGGGTGGCGCTGGAAGGCAACATTGTCGCCGGCCAGCCCGCCGTCCTGCTTAAGGAGGTCGTGGAGGCCCAATATGATCTGTTATTGGCCGGCCTGGATACCTATTTTCCCTAGCCGCCGCAGCGATGCCCGCTAAATTGGGGTCCACGAGTACCCGGAGAGATTGACGATGCTGTTCGGCTCCTCGAAACCCGTGATCGGCCAGGCCAGCATAATCATCCTCCGGCCGGTGGAGCAGGTTTTTCGCTTCATCGGCGCCGAATTCCTGGCCAATTACCCGCGCTGGTCACCGGAGGTGGTTGGACTCCGCGCGCTCTCGGAGGGTCCCGTCAGGGCTGGTTTCCTGGTGCGGCAAGTCCGCGTGGATCATGGACACAAGTCGGAGTCCACTTTCAAGGTCACCGATTACGTGGCCAATCGGCGGATGTCTTTCAATGGGGTTTCCAACGCGTATCGCTGCCTCTACGAGTTCGAGCCACCTGGCGGTTCCGCCGAGGTCACGCGGGTCACCTTCACTTTTGAGTTTCCCGAGCTGGAAATGATGCTGCGGCCCTTCGAAAAGCTCGTTCGCATCGCCGTGCAGGAGGGTGCGGATCGCACGGTTCGCAATCTCAAGGGATTGATCGAGCGCGAAATAAGACTAGATTCACAATAATAGCCATCTGCCGGAGGAGGCTACCATCATGTTTTTCATCGCGGAAAAAGATCCTGGAATTATTCCGCAGGTGTTGTCGAAAATCCTCGACTCCTGTGTCAATGGCGTGACCTTGGCCGATCCCGACTTGCCCGACTTGCCCGTCGTCTATGCCAATAAGGCCTTCGAGGACATCACCGGTTATCCCCGGGATGAAGTCGTCGGGCGCAATTGCCGTTTTCTGCAGGGCGAGGATCGTGACCAGGAGGCTTGCGCCAAGCTTCGCGAAGCCATCAAGGCGTGTCAACCCATCGAGGTCACCTTGCGGAATTATCGTAAGAACGGCGAGCTTTTCTACAATCACCTGGCACTGACGCCGCTGTTCGACCGCGAAGGCAAGCTCATTTATTTCCTGGGCGTACAGTACGACGTCACGCGTCAGATACAGGCCGAGGAGGAAATTCAGCGGCTCAGTCAGGCTCTGGAACGGGTTACCAAACTCTCCTGAACGCGCCGGCGGATTACAAACGAGGAGGTGAAGCCAGATGCCCAATGTGTCCACCAGCGTGTGCGTGAATTACACGCCATCGGAAATGTACGACCTGGTGAACGACGTTCGTTCCTACCCGAACTACATTCCCCTGTGCACCGACGTCAAGCTCCTGTCGCAGACTCCCGAAAGCCTGAAGGCCACCATTACCATGGCCAAGGGCAAGATCAAACTTTCGTTCACGACCGAAAACACCATGGATGCGGGACGTTCCATACGCATGCGACTGGTGGAAGGTCCCTTCAAGCGGCTGAATGGCTTCTGGCGCTTCGCGCCGAGCGGCGAGGCCGGTTGCGAGGCGAGCTTTCGGCTGGATTTCGAGTTCGCCAACGCGCTCCTCAGCATGGCGTTCGGCGGATTCTTCAAGGAAGTCACGGAATCCATGGTGGATGCCTTTTGCCGCCAAGCGGCCCGTAAGTACGGCGAGCGCGGCAGACACTCCTGATGCTGGAGTCCCTGTTGCCCTTCGATCCCTACACTAGAACCGTCTCTACCGACCATGGAAGAATTTGAGCGGGAAGACGAGTGGCTGAATGTTCGTGGACCCAGCAAATCCAGCCGCAAGCGGGAGAGTTCCGCATTGCAGGATCTGGGCGAGGAACTCATGGGTCTTTCCGCCGAGCAACTGTCACGGATGGAACTCCCCCAGGAGTTGTTCGAGGCGGTGCGTCTGGGTCAGTCGATTACCGCGCACGGCGGCCTGCAACGGCAGCGCAAGTTCATCGGCAAGCTGTTGCGTGGGCTCGATCCCGAGCCCATTCGCGCCAGGCTGGCCGATTTGCGCGGCGAAAGCGCCGAACAGACCCGCCTGCTGCACCATTGCGAGCAGTGGCGCGATCGCATGCTGACGGACGGCGATGCCCCCATCGATGAGTTCGTCGGGGCGCATCCCGAAGCCGAACGGGGCAAGCTGCGCCAACTGGTTCGCGACGCGCGGCGCGAGCAAGACGCGGAACGCCCGCCACGCTCCGCGCGGCTATTGTTTCGTTATCTGCGAGAAATTCTGCTGGCGGGACCTGCGGCGTCAGACCTGGACTAGGCCGATCGTGCGTGCCGGGCAAGGCTTGCCCTTATGAAACCTCCGGATTCCGATTATCATGCCTCGATCATGTAGCAAAGGATCAATTGGATCGTGTCTTTATCGACGTTCGTTTGGGGGGGAGCGCTGCTGAGCCTGATCGGGCTGTCCGCCGTCATGACGGGATGGGTGAGGGGCTACGCGCAGGCGCGGCTTCTCGATTGGCCCAATGCCCGCAGTTCCCATCGGCAGCCCACGCCCCGGGGCGGCGGGCTGGCTATTATGGTGGTTTTTTCGTTCGCGCTGCTGGCGCTGTACGGCTTGGACCGGCTCGATACGCCGCTCCTGATGGCCCTGTCAGGTCTGATCCCGCTCGCGGTCGTCGGCTTCATTGACGATCATGGGCATGTACCCGCGCGCTGGCGCTTTCTCATTCAGGTCGCCGCCGCCATCTGGGCCCTGTTCTGGCTGGACGGCCTCGATGGTCTCGCGGTGGCGGGCAAGAACCATGCGATCGGTTGGCCCGGCCTGGTGGCGGCGACCGTGGGCATCGTCTGGATGTTGAATCTCTTCAACTTCATGGATGGCATCGACGGCATCGCCGGGGTCGAGACCCTCGGTATCGCCGTGCCGGCCGCCGCCCTGATGATGCCGTTGTCATCCGCCGTGCCTTTGCCCGGCGAGGCCGCCGCCGCACTCGTCCTCGCGGCGGCGACGGCGGGCTTTCTGATCTGGAATTGGCCGCCCGCCCGCATCTTCATGGGTGACGTGGGCAGCGGCGTGCTGGGTTATGTGTTGGCGGTGCTGATGTTGAGCAGTTCGGCGCATCATACCCTCGGCATTGGCGCCTGGCTGATTCTGTCCGGCGTCTTCCTGATCGACGCGACCGTCACCCTCCTGACCCGCCTGTTCCGGGGCGAGCGCTGGTATGAAGCGCATCGCAGCCATGCCTATCAGCGCGCTACGCGTCGCTGGGGCGGGCATGGACCAGTGACCCTCGCCGTGCTGGCCATCAATACCTTCTGGCTGCTGCCGCTGGCCATACTGGCGGCGACCTTCCCGCCTTGGGAACTCTGGCTGCTGGCCTTGGCCTGGCTGCCGCTTATCGTTGTCGCATTCCGGCTCGGAGCCGGAAGACCCTGAGGATTACCGGTATTGATTTCTCCCAAACTCCGCTTGCGGACCCTGATTTTCGTACATGACCTGGCCATGGTGGCGCTGGCCTGGCTGGGGGCCTACTGGCTGCGATTCAATCTCACGCAGCCTCCGCCGGAATTCGTTGATTCCGCACTGGAGGCTTTGCCTGTCGTACTGGTTCTGCAGGCGCTGGTGTTCTACCAGTTGGGGCTCTATCGTGGCGTCTGGCGGTTTGCCTCGGTACCGGATCTGATCCGCATCGGCAAGGCGGCCTTGCTCGGCATCATGCTGATCGCGGTGGGGCTCTATCTCTACAACCATCTGCTATGGGTGCCGCGCTCGGTCCTGCCCCTATATGTGATGCTGCTGGGGCTCCTGCTGGCGGGGCCGCGGCTGGTGTATCGCATGTGGAAGGATCAAGGCATGGCGGCGCTGGCGGGCGGCCAACGCGCGCTGGTGGTGGGCGCCGGTCGCGCGGCGGAGTTGCTGGTGCGCGATCTCATGCGCGTACGGGATGCCCGATTTGTCCCCGTGGGCCTGGTGGACGACAATCCCGGCAAGAAAGGCAGCGAGATCCACGGCATCCGGGTGCGCGGTCAGTGCGACCAAATCCCCGCTCTCGTCGAACGCCTGGGCATTGAAATCATCCTCATCGCGGTGCCTTCGGCCAGCGATCGGCAAATGCGTCGGATCGTCGAGATTTGCGAGGTCACTGGCATACCGTTCCTGACCCTGCCATCCGTCGAGGACATGCTGGCCGGTCAAATGATGGGCAACCTGCGCGAGGTGTCCATCGAGGATCTGCTGGGCAGGACCCCGGTGCAGCTCGATCGCCAGGCGGTGCGGACCCATATCCAGGGCGCGCGCATCCTGGTGACCGGCGGCGGCGGATCGATAGGCTCCGAGCTGTGCCGGCAGATCGCGCGCCATGCGCCGGCTGAACTCGTCATTTTCGAGCAGTGCGAGTTCAACCTCTATCGTGTCGAGCAGATGCTGTCCCGTGCCTTTCCCGCGCTGCGGCTGACGATGCTGCTCGGCGACGTCACCGACCGCGCGGCGGTCCAACGGGCGCTCGCCCTGACCCGTCCAGAACTCGTCTTTCATGCCGCCGCCTATAAGCATGTGCCCCTGCTCCAGCATCAGGCGCGGCAGGCGATACGCAACAATGTCGTCGGCACTCGCATCGTGGCGGAAGCCGCGCTGGCGGCCGACGTGCGGCAGTTCGTGCTGATTTCCACCGATAAGGCGGTACGGCCCACCAACGTCATGGGCGCCACCAAGCGCGCCGCCGAGATGTTGGTGCAAAGCCTGGATGGGGACGGCGGCACCCGGTTCATCACGGTGCGCTTCGGCAATGTGTTGGACTCCGCCGGCAGCGTCGTACCCCTGTTTCGCGAACAGATACGGGGGGGTGGGCCAGTGACCGTCACGCATCCCGAGGTCACGCGTTATTTCATGACCATACCCGAGGCCTGCCAGTTGATCATGCAGGCCGCCGCCGTCGGGCGAGGCGGGGAGATCTTCGTCCTCGACATGGGTGAACCCATCCTGATCCGCTATCTGGCCGAGCAGATGATTCGCCTGTCGGGCAAACGCGTGGGACAGGACATCGCCATCGAGTACGTGGGGCTGCGGCCCGGCGAAAAGCTGACCGAGGAGCTGTTCCTCGATGAAGAACGGCCGATGCCGACCCCGCACGACAAACTGCTGCTGGCGCGCTCGGTGGAGCATGATCGCAAGGACGTACGCAACCGCATCGACGCCTTGGCGATAGCCTGCGAGCGGTTCGATGAGCTTGCCCTGGCGAGTCAACTCCGAATGCTCGTGCCGGAATTCCAGGAACAGGACGAGTGACGGCGCCAACGTGACGATGTTCCCCACGCGGGATTGGAGTGGCGGGCACCACCCGTGGGCAAGGGCCGTAGGGCCCAGCCCCAATGGGTTTTGCCCCATTGATGGTGCCGAGACTTGGAACCATTGCTCCTTTGTGCTACGAATAACCCGCCATGGCCCTGGTGCGCCCCCCATTTTGCCTCATGGAGACATCGGCCGTGGTTGGATTCACCGCCTCGCATCTATCATCAATACTAACTCAGGAGCCGTCCCATGCATGTCACATTCGAACAAGCCCAGGAAGCCGTGAACGCCGCCATGGCGAAAGCCCGCGCCATCGATACGCAAATGTGTATTGCCGTGGTGGATTCCGGCGCGGAACTGAAAGCCTTTGTCCGCATGGATGACGCATGGGTCGGCAGCGTCGACATCGCCATCAAGAAGGCCAAGACGGCTTGTTTCTTCTCCATGCCTACCGGTCAGATCGGTGCGCTTTCGCAACCGGGGGGGCCACTGTACGGTATCGAACATTCCAATGGCGGACTCATCACCTTTCCGGGCGGCGTTCCCATCGTCAATGAGGATGGCATTCTGATCGGCGCCATAGGCGTGAGCGGCAGTTCGGTGGAGAACGATCACTTGGTGGCCGCCGCGGGGTCCGAAGCGATAGGGGTTTCAACGCTGCCGGATCATCCCTGGAGGACGTGAAGACGCTTGCGCCTGGGAAGCGCAAGGCGATCACGCATGGGGTAAGGCCATAATCAAAGGGAAGACACCATGACCGTAACCGCTCTCCGCGAACTCCTGCTTTGGGCTCTCGTGGTCAACTACAGCGTCCTGTGCCTCTGGTTTGCCGTGTTCTGGGTAGGGCACGATTGGCTGTACCGACTGCACACCCGCTGGTTCAAACTATCCAGGGAAACTTTCGACGCCATTCATTACAGTGGAATGGCCATCTATAAGATAGGGATCTTTCTGGTGAGCCTTACTCCGTGGGTGGCGCTGCACATTGCGGCGTGATAATCGGCTCATTCGCTGGGGTATCAAGAACCAGTGCGCTCCCAGGGAACCATTCGGGAGATGATTGGAACAGAAACTTCACTGACGCGGCTGCCCGGTTTTCCGGGGCCGATTCTGTCGCGCCGCAAGCGGAAGCTCCTACGTCAATATTGACGAGGAAAGAAGACAGGCCGGGATTCCCGCCTCGTCACGGTAGATAATCATCCCCACGGCAAAACCACGCAAGGGTGGGCTTCGCGCTAGAATGCCCTTCCCTTCATAACCGAGGCAAAGCGAGTGAGTCGATGCCGTTTTCTCATAGCGCTGGCGTTCAGTCTGTTCGCCGATCTAAGCCTGATGCCGCTCGACGCCGCCGGCGAGTCGCAAAACCAGGACACCGTCGAGCGGGAATCGCGCGCCCTGCAAGCCGAATGGGCCACCGTTTTCTATGCCGCGCCCCGCGAGCAGCGCGTACCGAAATACAAGGCCTTGCTGGATCGCGTCCGCGCGCTCAAGGCCAAACATCCCCACCGGGCCGAACCCTTGATCGTCGAGGCCATCATCCTTTGCACCTACAGCGGCGCGGCTCTCGGACTCGACACCCTCGACATGCTGGAACAGGCCCGCGTCCTGCTGGAGAAAGCCATCGACCTGGACCCGCCGGCTCTGGACGCCGCCGCCTATGTCACCTTGGGCAATCTGTATGACCGCCTGCCCGGCTGGCCGATCCTCTATGGCGACAAAAAGCAGGCCCGCCAATATCTGGAAACCGCCATCAAGCTCTATCCCGACGCCATCGACACCAATTACTTCATGGGACAATTCCTGCTGGACGAGGGCGACCTGGAAGCCGCCCGTGTCTATCTGGACCAGGCCCGCCGCGCCCCGATCCGCCCCAGCCTGAAGATTTCCGATGAGAAGTTGCGGGAGGAAACCCTGCAAGCCCTGACCGATCTCCGTAACGGCGGCTCCAGCCGCTCGGACTTCTACAACCTGTTCACGCCGTCGCTCGACAAATAATCCTCGACGCTCGAGCCATACGGACCTTGCCATGATCGATTTTTCCGAACTCTGCCATAGCCTGCCCGCACCCCTGCAACCCGCCGTGCGCAACGCTTGGGAGAGCTTCCGCGAGCGGTCCGGCGACGCGGCGTTGCCGGAGGAGATCCTGGCGTCGATTCCCAAGGTCTGGGCGATCAGCCCCTTCATCGCCGGGCACTGCGCGCGGCGGCCGGAGTTGTTGCGCGAACTGGCCGATAGCGGCCGTCTGGCGCGCGCCAACGAGGAATCGGAGTACGCGGACTTGCTGGGCGCGGCGCTGACCGGCGTCGACACGGAGAGTGGGCTGATGTCGGTACTGCGGCGCTTTCGCAACCGCGAGATGGTGCGCATCGCCTGGCGGGACATCGCCGGCTGGGCGCCCTTGGCGGAGACGCTGGCGGACGTGTCGCGGCTGGCGGAGTCCTGCCTCCAGGCCGCGCTGAATGTCCTGTTTCAACAGGCTCGCGAATCGCGCGGCACGCCGGTGAACAGCCGGGGCGAGGCGCAGAACCTGGTGGTGCTGGGCATGGGCAAGCTCGGCGCCTGGGAGCTGAATTTCTCCTCGGACATCGACCTGATCTTCGCCTACCGCGACGATGGCGAACTCGACGACCGCAAGCAGACTTCCTACTCGGAGTTCTACACCAAGCTGGCGCGCAAGCTGGTCACCGCGCTGGATGCCATGACCGAGGACGGCTTCGTGTTCCGGGTGGATACGCGCCTCCGTCCATTCGGCGATTCGGGGCCGTTGGTGATGAACTTCGACGCGATGGAAGCCTACTACCAAAGCCAGGCCCGCGAATGGGAGCGCTACGCCATGGTCAAGGTCCGCACCTTGGCCGGCGACTTCGCGGCGGGGCTGGAGCTGGAGGAATTCCTGCGGCCCTTCGTCTACCGCCGCTATCTCGATTATCGCGCCCTGGGCGAGCTGCGCGAGCTGAAACGGAAAATCACCCTGGAACTGGCGCGCCAGGACAGACAGGAGAATGTGAAGCTCGGGCCGGGCGGCATCCGCGAGATCGAGTTCATCGGCCAGGCCTTCCAGCTCATCCGCGGCGGACAGGAAAAGAACCTGCGCGAGCGCCGCATCCAGGTGGTGCTGGAACGGCTGCGCGAACTGGGCTTGATGCCGGCGGAATCGGTCCAGACCCTGCAGGACGCCTACGCGTACCTGCGCACGGTGGAAAATCGTCTGCAACAATATGACGATCGACAAACCCACGACCTGCCCGCCGACCCGGCCGCGCGCCTGGCCATCGCATTCGCGCTGGGGCATCCAGACTGGGAGAGTTTCAAGGCGGAGCTGGACGCGGTGCGGCAGCGGGTGCATGCCATCTTCCTGGAAGTCATCGCCGCCGGCCAGTCCGAGGACGACACTCCCCCCCACCTGCAGGGCGATGACGAACGGGTGGCCCTGGCCTTGGGCGAACTGGGTTTCGGCGATACCCGGGCGGCGCTGGAACGCCTCAAGACCTTCCGAAAGTCCGGCCCCATCCGCAAACTGACCCTCCGGGGCGAAACGGAGCTGAACCGCGTCCTGCCGGAACTGATCCGCGCGACCGCCCGCGCCGAGATGCCTGTTACGACGCTGGAACGCGTCCTCGCGGTCATCGAGGCCATCGCCAGCCGCAATGTCTACCTGACCCTGCTGGCGGAAAACCCCCAGGCCCGTGAGCAACTGGTCAAGCTGGCCGCCGCCAGTCCCTGGATCAGCCATGCCATCGCCAGTCACCCGCTGCTGCTGGACGAACTGCTGGACCCACGTTCCCTCTATAAGCCTCTGACCCGGGACGCATTGCGGCGTGAATTGGCCCGCAAGCTCGACGGCATCGATGTCGACGACCCGGAGCCGCTGATGATCGCCCTGCGCCAGTTCAAGCAGGCCAATGTGCTGCGGGTCGCGGCGGCCGACATTTCCGGCGCCATTCCCCTGATGGTGGTCAGCGATTATCTGAGCTATATCGCCGAGACGCTGGTGAATGGCGTCACGCGCGGCGCCTGGCGGATGACCGCGAAACGCCATGGCGTGCCGCCCGGCGCACGGCCCGATCAGCCCGACGGCTTCGGCGTCATCGCCTACGGCAAACTCGGAGGTCTCGAGCTGGGTTACGGCTCGGACCTGGACCTGGTGTTTCTCTATGACGGCGACGGACTCGCCGCGACCGACGGCGACAAGCCGGTCACGGCGGCGGAATTCTTCGCCCGCATCGGCAAGCGCATCATCCACCTGCTCACCACCAACACCCCCGCCGGTGTGCTCTATGAAACCGACCTGCGCTTGCGTCCTTCCGGCAGTTCGGGGCTGCTGGTCAGTAGCCTGGAAGCGTTCGCCACCTATCAGATGCGGGAAGCCTGGACCTGGGAGCAGCAGGCGCTAGTCAAGGCCCGCTTCATTGCCGGCGACCCGACCATCGGCACGGCCTTCGCCGCGATCCGGCGCGATTCGCTGTGCCGCGCCCGCGACCCGGAGCCACTGCGGCGCGAGGTGCGCGAGATGCGCGAGAAGATGCGCGAAGCGCTGGGCGCCAAGGAGCCGGGTACCTTCGACCTGAAGCAGGACCTCGGCGGTATCGTGGATATCGAGTTTCTTGTACAATTCGGCGTTCTTTCGCGCGCCCACGCCCATCCCGAGCTGACCGCCTGGACCGATGTCGTAAGACTCTTGGCAAGCCTGACCGCCTCCGGATTTCTCGGAGCAGACGACGCGGACTTCCTGAAGCAGGCTTATTGCGGCTACCGCGATCGAGTCCACCGGGCGGCGCTGCAGGAAATCCCGGCCCGCCTGCCGGATGGCGAATATCAGGAGGCCCGCGCACGGGTTCGGCAAATCTGGCGGGAAGTGATGGGTAACTGAATTCCGCAATAGGTATTTCATAATGGTCAGTAAGCCATCCAGTCGCACAATTGATCCCATAAAACTTATCAAAAGACAGAACCTGCAAATCGAACTTCTAAGAAAGAAGGTTTTTCTTATTCAGGAGTTGATGATCAGGAACAGCCAAGAGAAGTCTTGCGCCCTCGATAACCCGCTATCCCGGATTTTTCCGGTGGAAAAATTCTATTCTACCCACAGCTCCGACACGGTTATATCTTTCGGCGGCATGATATCCAAACTGGGCATGGCCCCCAAGGAATTCATGAAATCGTTTATAGACAAGAATATAAACATCCTTTTTCTAAAGGATTTTCAACAATGCTGGTATCAAAAAGGTCTACTTGGCATATCGAAAAATGTCGTAGAAACCGTCGAATTCATTCGCGGCGAACTTCCCATCAATCAGCAACATGTGTGCACGGTTGGCACGAGCGCTGGGGGTTATGCAGCGATACTATTCGGGGTTTTACTGGGTGCTGACAAGGTCATAGCCTTCGGTCCTCAAACTATTATCAACAAGAATATTTTCAAGCGCTTCAAAAGCGTTGACTCGCGCGAGCAGGAACTCGGCACGGACACCCGATTCCTGGATTTAATACAAGTACTCGAATCGACCGAGTACAACGGTGAAATACACGTGCACTTCGCTGAAAATCACCCCGTCGACAGACAAGCAGCGGAACGCTTATCCAGCTTTCCGACAGTCCGACTGCATTCTTACCCCGGCGATGATCATAATATAGCCGGATGGCTCAAACGTAACGGCAAGCTCAATGAAATCCTAGCCGGCGCAGTAACTTAGCGTAAGCCGAATAGTTCCTGTCATATTGGGTTTTCAGGCTTAACCCTCTAGGAATAAGCCCTTCTCACACTGTTTAATTAGACTAGCGGAGAATGAATATGTCGATGGATGACAGAGACGGCGTCATCTGGCTGGACGGCGAATGGCTGCCCTGGCGCGAGGCCAAGGTTCACGTGCTCACTCATACCTTGCACTACGGCTGCGGCGTATTCGAAGGCCTGCGGGCCTACGAGACGGCCAAGGGTCCGGCCATCTTCCGCCTGCGCGACCACACCGACCGGCTGTTCCGCTCCGCCCACATCATGGGCATGGACATGCCCTTCGACAAGGACACCCTGGACCAGGCGCAGTGCGAGGCCATCCGCCGCAACCAGTTGTCCAGCGCCTACCTTCGGCCGATGGTGTTTTTCGGTTCGGAGGCCATGGGCCTGCATGCCAAGGGCATCCAGGTGCATGTCATGGTCGCCGCCTGGCAGTGGGGCAGCTATCTCGGCGAGGAAAACATGGCGCGCGGCATCAAGGTACGCACTTCGTCGTACACGCGCAATCACGTCAACAGCCAGATGTGCAAGGCCAAGGCAAACGGCAACTACATCAACTCCATTCTCGCGGTGCGCGAAGCGGTGGAATGCGGCTGCGACGAGGCCCTGTTGCTGGACCATGAGGGTTATGTCGCGGAAGGCAGCGGCGAGAACATATTCATCGTCCGCAAGGGCAAGCTCTACACGCCGGACCTGACCAGCGCACTGGAAGGCATCACCCGCGAGACCATCATCACCATCGCCGGCGAGCAAGGCCTGGAAGTCCAGGAGAAGCGCATCACCCGCGATGAAGTCTACGTCGCCGACGAAGTCTTCTTCACCGGCTCCGCCGCCGAGGTTACGCCGATCCGCGAACTCGACGGCCGCCGTCTCGGCGCCGGCGCACGCGGCCCGATTACCGAACAACTGCAAAGCCTCTATTTCGATTACGTCTACGGACGCCGCGACGATCGTGCGGACTGGTTGACGGTCGTGAAATAGCCCTCCCCTGCCGGGATTTCTCCGCGCAACCAAGGTCCGAGCATTGAACCTAGAAAAAGCAGTTGGACAGGAATCTACAGGATCAACAGGATGATGCGATTGATCGCAGGTGCGAATTCATTCGCACGCAAGGCCCTGAATAGGCGAACGAATTCGCCCCTACATCAAGCCCAACTGCCGGATTTAGGTTGAAAGTTTTTTGAACAGAGCCGCCGGCACGTCACGGAGTTCGCCGCTTGGCGCGGGTTGCCCGGTTACCAGGTCTAATCGTTTTTTTCTCATTCAAGTCCATCAGGCACGACTGATGCTTAATCCTATGTCGCTCCTGTAGCAAAGGCTTCAGACCAGTCGGCGCGCGAGTCGGTTTCGACCGCGCCGCTGGCGACGTTCCTACCTCGCGTGAGAGCGACCTTGACCATGGAATGGCTGGGGCTGAAGAGAGAGCCGCTCCACCCCACCGCGGCTTTTCCGTGTCGTAAAATCCCGACTCTCCGTCACCGCCGGGTTTGAGCGTATCGTGACCCCGCCACTCATTCTCGCTGCCTTTAGCGCCCGTTTACGATGGGCGTATGTATTGATCGTGGCTGTGGGCCTCTATGCCGGGATGGGCGCCTACGGCATCCCCTATCTGGCAACGGCACGCTGGCTGCCTGACCTGGCCCGCCAAACCGGACTCGACCTAGGTGTTGCAAAACTGGAGTTCGACCCTTTCGGATTTGGCGCGCGAATCGATGGGCTGACGGTCAAGAATAGGGACGGGAGACTATTGATGACTGTGCGTGGCCTGCAGGCGAATCTTGACCTGTGGTCCACGCTGCGGGAAGGCCGGCCGGCGCTTTCGGTCGAGCTGGACGCGCCGATTCTTGCCCTGGCGCGCAATGATCAGGGGCGCTGGAATTGGCCGGAGGCCATGCCCAGGCGCGAGGAGGAACACAAACCATTCGCCTTGCCGCTGGCCCTGGCGCGGTTCACGGTCGCTGCGGGCAAACTCGACATCAGCGATGCGCTTGCCGCCAAGCCCCTCGCCACCACCACCCTGGAGGATATCCGGCTGGAATTGACCGGTCTCCACGGCAAGCCCAATGAACACGCGCCGGTGAGGATCGATGCGGCGGGACCGGACGGGGAACGAATCGCGTTGGACGGCGCAGTGTCGCTCGACCCTTTGTCCCTGACGGGAACCGCCGCTCTGGAAAGACTTAATCTGCCGTTCTGGGCTCGCCTGCTCAAGCCCGATCCGGCCTGGCGGCTGGAAGGCGGCCGCCTGAGCGCGCGGCTCCATTTCACCTATCCGGCCAGCGCGCCCCCCGGAGTCGGCGTGGAGACCGGCGCTCTCGAGTTAACCGGCCTGTCCGTCGCGAATCGCGATGATGGAACGCGCCGGTTTGGGATCGGGCGGCTCGCGCTGGATCGGCTCGAGCTGGGACCGGTAGAGCCGGTTTTGAGCCTCGCTGGCCTGTCGGTGGCGAAGGCCGAAAGCCCCTGGTTCCGGCTGGACAGCCTGAGCGCGGATAAATTGACCGCCAACCTCCCGAATCCGGGCCTCGATCCGGATGCACCGACGCTGGAAAACCTGGAATCAGCGACCGGCAATCTCGCCCAACCGACGATCGGTACAGTGCCTCCGGATGTCGTTAACCAACTGGCGCGGGTGGAACGGCTTACGGCCGACCGGCTCGAGGCCACCCCTTGGGGAACGCTGACGGGCCTGAGCCTGGAGGACATGAGTTATGACTGGAAGGATCGGCATCTGACGTTCGCGCGGCTGGAGGCGGACCAGGCCGACGGCCGCTGGGGCCGGGTGATGAAACCGCGTCTGACGGAGGTGAGCTTCGAGCCTGGGGCGCGTTTCACCCTGGAATCCGCCTCCGCGCGGACGATATCGGGTTCCTGGGGCGATTCCGCCGAACCGCGACTGGGGCGAACCGAGTATCGCCTGGCGGATCGGCGCCTGATCTCGGCGGAGATGGCTCTGAGCCAGACGGTCACGGTCTGGGGCCGGACTTCCGGCATCATGGTCCGGGAACTGGACGTCGCGTTGAATGACCCTCTCATCGCCATGGGAGAACTGGCCATGGTCGATGCGGATCTGCCGGCGGCTCGGGCGGCCAAGGTCAGCGCGAGCAACCTGCGCTACAGCGCGAAGGATCGGCGCCTGACGCTGGCGGCAGGCCGGCTCGAGCATGCCCAAACGCCGGACCTTCAGCTGGATCACTTGGAATGGGAGGATCTGTCCTACGCGGTCAACGCGCGGCGTTTTCAGGTGAAGTCGGCCCTGTTGACCGGCGCGGCGACCCGGGGTCCGGTCGAGAACCAGGCCACCCCGGAGGCCGCGGCCGCCAAGTCCGCCCAACAGCCCGGGAACGTCGAGTCCCGCGGCGCGACCACGGCCGATGTCGATCGTTACGCGCCGCGCCGGGCGCGACTCGGCAGCTTGCGGGTGGAGGATGGCCAAGGTGGGCTGGATGGACGGTTTTTTACCGCGCGGCGGGTGGCCACGGAGGCGTCGGAGCTGGATATCATCCGGCGTAAGGACCGAACGTTCGAAATTCGGGGACTGCCCCATCAGGCCGGCCCAGCCATGGTGGACGTGGGCAGTCAGGCGCCATGGACGTTGAATATCGACGAATGCCGGTTCGAGAATTATTCGATCCACTTTTTCGACGAAACCACCGAACCACCCGTGCTGCTGCGCTTCAATGGCCTGTCCCTGAATGTCTTCGATCTTGGCAACTATGCGCGCGAGGATATGGAATTCAGGTTGCGCAGCCGGATCGGCGAGAGCAGCCGCATCGAGATGGAAGGCCGGCTGCACCTCGATCCGTTCAGGTCCAGCTTCCGCTTCGGTCTCGACAAGTTGCGGATGCGGAGCGTGGAGCCTTACTGGAAGCCGTTGACGAGCATCGACTTGCAGCGCGGCAACCTCAGCCTCTGGGGCGACGTCGTCCTCCGGCAGGAATCCGGGTTGAAGTTCGATTACGCGGGTGGCGCGGAAATTCTCGAGTTCGACTCGGTAGATCGACCTCATCGCCAGCCGGTATTGAAGTGGGACAAACTGAAATTCGACGGACTGGCCATCAGCACTCAGCCGCCGCGCTTCGTGACGCGGATCCTGTCGGCGGAGCAACCCCAAGCGCGTGTCGCCCTGGACGAGAAACGCGAACTAAACCTGTGGGCGGCCCTGAAACCACCGAGTACGGCCGCCATCCCCAGGGAACTGGAGGCCCTGCGGATCAAGGAAACCCCGCGCAATCAACTGCCTTCGGTATCCATCGGCTTGCTACGAATCCAGGACGGCATCGTCAATTTTTCCGATCGGAGCCTGAAGCCCGGCTTCGCGGCGAACATCAGTAAATTCAACGGCTCGGTCAGCGGGCTGACCTCGCGGATCGACGCGCTGGCGAGCGGGGTTCTGGAGGGGCGTCTTAACGGCAATCTGCCGGTGCGTGTATTCGGGGAGGTCGATCCCATGGATTATCGCGACCATACCGACGTTGCCATGTCGTTCAAGGGGCTGAACCTGACGATGTTTTCCGCTTATTCGGGTAAATTCGGCGGCTATCGGATCGAAAAGGGCAAGCTGGACATGGACTTGCGCTACCGGGTGATGCAGGGTCTGGTAGATGTGGAAAATCGGGCGGTGCTGGACAAACTGACCCTGGGGGAGCGCGTGGATGATTCCGGCTCCTGGCTGGTGGATCTGGCCATCGCCCTGCTGAAGAGCAGCGACGGCAAGATCGACCTGAATCTGCCGGTCTACGGTGACCTGACCAATCCGCAATTCAGCCTGTGGCTGTTGTACCGGGATGTTCTGACCGGCCTGCTCGCCAAGTTCGTGTTGTCCCACGCCAGCCTGGTGGAAGCGGCACTCAGCAACGACGAAGCCACACCCTATGCCGTGCCTTTCGCGCCCGGCGAATCCGAGGTGAGCGAATCATCCGGAGCGCTGCTCAAATCCCTGGCCAAGACCATGCAGGCCAGACCGGGCGCCAATCTCGACATCCAAGGGCGGGCGGATCCTCGGCAAGACCGTCTGGCCCTGGCGGAGCAGGCTCTCCTCGAGCGCCTGAAGGCCGCCCTGCGCGTCGAATTGCGCGCCCGGGGCGTCCGGCTGCGTGGTGCGCCCGTGCCGGATTTGAGCGATGAGGATTATCGACGGCTGTTCACCGCCTATTACCGTGACCAGCACCCGAACGCCCCGGAACT
>Ga0233420_10000056_pt1 | contig 49389 bp, 52 predicted proteins | sample Watercolumn_Mata_4_FD_183009 | JGI IMG/M metagenome (GOLD analysis project Ga0233420, IMG submission 183009) | Freshwater microbial communities from Lake Matano, South Sulawesi, Indonesia - Watercolumn_Matano_2014_102_MG | ecosystem: Environmental > Aquatic > Freshwater > Lake | place...
GAAGCGAAAGGTCCACATCCTCCGAGTACATGCCGAACCGTTCGTCGAATCCTCCGAATCGCAGGAAGTCGCAGCTGCGCATGGCAAGGCAGCAGCCGGTAGCATAGCCGGTGGCCTGCCGGGCGTCATACTGCCCGCTGTCCGTCTGGCGGATCCCCACATGCCGCACCAGCCCGATGCCGAGCCGCACGACACCGCCGGCATACCAGATCCGTCCGGGTTTGTCCATAAAATAAATTTTCGGCACGACGATGCCCGCACGGGTGTCGCGATCCAGCGTTGCTGTCAGAAGATCGAGCGAACCGGGCTCGACCACCGTGTCGTTGTTCAGAAACACCACGTACTGCGGCGCGCAGTGCTGCATGGCATGGCGGAATCCTGCGTTGTTGCCGGATGCGTAGCCGAGGTTGCGTTCGAGCGCGAGCACCTCCACGCCGGGAAACGCATCGCTTGCAGCCTCCACCGAGCCGTCGGAGGAGCCGTTGTCCACAACGAGCACCTTCACTCCTGCCGAAAGCTGCGGTTGCAGCGAGCCGAGGCAGCGGAGCAGGTCGTCCCGGCCGTTCCAGTTCAGAACGATGACGACGGTGTGCACCCCGGCGCTCATCGGCGTACGGCGGTTTCAAGGAAACTGCCCGCACCTTCCGCAAGCGCTTCCCACGAATGCTCCCGGCTATACGACCGGATATGCTCCGGCATCCGCTCCCTGGCCGGAACATCGGCGAGAAAAGCCCTCACCGTGCGGGCAATCGCTTCAGGCGAGACTTCGGCGGCAACCATGCCCGTCAGTCCGGGCAGGACCTGGGCTGCAAGACTCCCCACCGGAGTGACGATCACCGGTGCGCCGTAGCCGTAGGCAAGCTGCACCACGCCTGACTGCGTGGCCGTGCGGTAGGGCAGCACCACGGCGTCCGCCGCGGCAAAAAGCAGTTCTGCCTCGGCATCGCTCACGTAGCCCGGCCGCAGCTCGTCATGGCGGGCGAGCCCGAGCGAGGCGACGAGCTTTCTGTACGGCGCTTCAGGCTCGTAGAACTGGCCCGCAACCAGCAACCGCCCGGAGGGATATGCCGAAAGAATCGAGGGCATGGCCTGCAGCAGCAGGTCGAGACCCTTGTACCGGCGGACGTAACCGAAGAAGAGCAGCACGGGAGCCTCTTCCTCCAGTCCGAGCTTGCGGCGAGCCTCCTTCCGCTCCGGCAGGGCAGGCGACGAAGCGCCATAGACCGGATGAAAAAGTTCGCGGACCGGCTTCGAGGAACCGCAGGCGGCAAGCTCGCGGCTTACCGCAGGTGAAAGCGTGATGAAGCCGTCGGCTGTCGAAAGCAAGAGACGCCGCAAGAGCGGTTCGGACAGGAACCGTTCGTGGGAAGAGAGGTTGTGCAGCAGGACGATGCCCGGAATGCCTGAAAGACGGCGAAGCACGAAATACAGCGGAGCAAGAAATCCGGTCCAGTATGCCAGCAAGAGCACATCGGGACGCTCCTGCCGGAGGCGGCGGAGCAGCGAGAACCACGAAAAGGGATTATACAGGACGATGCCACTCGCTGGGGAGTTGATACTCGCGGTGCTGGACGCGCCTTGGGCACTAGCGGTGCTGGACGCGCCTTGGGCACTCGCGGCGCTGAACGCGCCTTGGGCACTCGCGGTGCTGGACGCGCCTTGGGCAGTCGTTTCAGGATCAGGTTCAGGAATCCACGAAGAGTGGCCTCGAACAAGAAAGGAAGGAAACAGCTCTCTGAAACCGTAACGCAGGACAGCGTGCCCTTTAGCCTGCAGCTCGTCTGCAAGTTGGCCGCTGAACCGGGAAATTCCCCCTTTCAGGGGAAAAAAAGGAGAAATGAACGCGATACGCAAAGGTTTCAACGAGTATGAAAAACGGTTGCAGGGCTATTGTTCGCCGAATCCCTGTTCAAAAAACTCGACAAGCTGGCGCGCAGCCTCCTCGGCATCCTCGCCGTCAAGCTTCAGGGTCAGTTTCGTGCCTTTCGGCGCAGCAAGGCTCATCACGCCGATAATGGACTTCGCGTTGATCTCCACCCCCTGCATCTCGATAAAAAAATCGGACTTGAAACGCGAGGCGAGCTTGACGACTGCAGCAGCCGGCCTGGTATGCAGGCCGGCATTGTTTCTTACGATAACATCCTGAACAATCACGATTTTCCGGCATTGAATTGGATTAATAGCATATCTGCTCTGACATCCGTCAGAGTTTTTTCACCATGGCGATCTCGTCGCACGCCATGAGTTTCGGGCAATGCGTGCAGTCCCTCCAGATTTTCTGGGGGAAATACTCCTTTCTTATTTCAGCGTAGCCCATGCTGCTGAAAAAATGCGGGTTGAGCGTGAGCACAAACACCTCCTGCACACCCTCCTCCCTCAGCACCTCCTCGGCCTTGCGCACCAGCATGCTGCCGGCTCCCTTTCGCTTGTACTGCGGAAACACCGCCACGGAGCGGATCTCGGCAAGCCGGGAAGTATAGAAGGCGATCGCGCAGCATCCGACAATCCTGCTCTCGATCTCTGCAACGAAAAAGTTGCGGATATTCTCGATCACGTCCTCGGCCGAACGCTCGAGCATGATGCCCGCGCGTGCATACTCCGCGGTAATGGCAGCGATTGCACCGGCATCGGCAAGACGGGCAAACCTCACGACAGCGTCTCCACCTTTCACCTTCACTCCTCCTCTCTCCTGTCAAGATACGTTTTATCGGCAGCGTAGGATGAAACCCTCACCCACAGCTCGTCCTTCAGTTCCCTGAGACCCGTGCCGGCCACGCTCGATATGGCAAGCACCTTCACCCCATCGGCAAAAGAGGGAATGACAAGCTCTTCGGGGGCAATATCCATTTTCGTAATGATCACGATCCTCGGTTTCCGGAGCAGCGATGCGTCGAATTGCTCCATCTCGCCGAGCAGGGTCCGGTACACGGACGGAATATCTTCGGAGTCGGCGGCAATAAGCAGCGCAAGCACCTTCGTGCGCTCGATATGGCGCAGGAACTGCAGGCCGAGCCCTCTTCCCTCAGCAGCACCCTCGATAATGCCGGGGATGTCGGCCACCACGAACGACCGGTACTCCTCGTAGCGCACGATGCCAAGATTCGGCACCAGCGTGGTGAAGGGGTAATCGGCGATTTTCGGGCGGGCAGCGCTCAGCACCGATATCAGGGTCGACTTTCCGGCATTGGGAAACCCGACCAGTCCCACATCCGCCATGAGCTTCAGTTCGAGCTCCAGCTCGACCGCCTCGCCTTTTCCAGGCGGTTCGGCGAACCGGGGCGCCTGGCGGGTCGGGGTGGCGAAATGCTGGTTGCCTCGTCCGCCCCTGCCTCCGGCAGCGATCAGCACCTTCTCGTCGTCAATGGTCATATCGGCCAGAACCTCGCCGGTTGCGGCATTGCGCACCACGGTGCCGCTGGGCACGTCGATCACGATGTCGGCTCCGTCCTTTCCGGTTTTCCGGGCTCCCAGGCCGTGTGCTCCCCTTCCTGCGGTGTAATGGCGCTTGTACCTGAAATCGAGCAGCGTGGTGAGATGACTGTTGGTGCGCAGCCAGACATGGCCGCCCCGTCCACCGTCTCCCCCGTCAGGCCCGCCCTTCGGCACGAACTTCTCCCTGCGAAAACTGACACATCCTCTCCCGCCGTCACCCGCATGCACGGAAATGGCGGCACTGTCGACAAACTTCACTCGTTCACCTGCCTTTTTGAATAATCACCCTCATTATGTATTGTTACTGAAGGGCACCAAAACCCGTTAATCCAACCATTGGCATCAATGGCAAAATCCGCCACCGCAGACAAAAAATCCGGCTCCCCTTCGATCGAGGAGCTCATGGAGCGCCTCGAAGAGATTACCAGAAGGATTGAAAACCCCGATACCGGCATCGAAAGCTCCATTGCCCTCTATGAAGAGGGTCTTGCCATCGCCGGCAAGTGCAGGGAGCGGCTTCAGGAAGCCCGGAAAAAAATCGAGGTCATCAACCCCGATCTCGCGAAAAACTGGCCCGAGAACCCCCGGACCAGGGATCTGTTCGACTCCTGACCGGAGAAACTTTCAGCCGTCGAGGCGGCTTTTCAGCACCTCGTTGACCACCTGCGGATTGGCCTTGCCTTTCATGCGCGACATGCACTGCCCGACAAAGAAGCCGAACAGCTTGGTTTTCCCTTCGCGGTAATCGGCGAGCTGCTTCGGATTGGCAGCAAGAATCTCGTCGACCGCCGCCTCGATGGCACCGGTGTCGGAAACCTGGGCAAGTCCGTGCGTTTCGACGATCCCGGCGGACGAAGCCCCGTCCGTCTGCATGATCTCGAACACCTGCTTGGCGATGGTGTTGCTGATGGCCCCTTCGCCGATAAGCGTGATGAGACCTCCCAGCCGCTCCGGCGTAATCGCGAACTCCGCAATATCGAGATACTTTTCCTTGAGGATGCGCATGACCTCGCCCATCACCCAGTTCGATGCCGCCTTGGCATCGCCGCACGCCCTGAGGGTCTTTTCGAAATAATCGGCTACCTCCCGCTCGACCGTCAGCACCCCGGCATCGTACGCGGGGATGCCGTACTCCCGGACAAACCGGTCCGCCCTGGCTTCAGGGAACTCGGGAAGCTCCTGACGGAGCCGGTCGAGCATCTCCCGGTCAACGAGTACCGGGACAAGGTCGGGATCGGGAAAATAGCGGTAGTCGTGGGCAAACTCCTTGCCGCGCATCGAGCGGGTCTCCCCCTTGTCGGCGTCCCACAGCCTCGTCTCCTGAACGATCGATCCTCCGTTCTCGATGATGTCGATATGGCGCTGCATCTCGTATTCGATGGCCTTCTCGACATTCTTGAACGAGTTCATGTTCTTGATCTCGGTACGGGTGCCGTACTCGGTGCTTCCCGACGGCATGACCGAAACGTTGGCGTCGCAACGCAGGCTCCCTTCCTCCATGTTGCCGTCGGAAATGCCGAGATACTTCACAATCTGGCGAAGCTTCTGCAGGTACGCGGACGCCTCCTTCGACGTGCGGATGTCGGGATAGCTCACAATCTCCAGAAGCGGCACGCCGCAACGGTTCACGTCGATATAGGTGTCCTGGCCGATATCGTGGATCGACTTGCCGGCATCCTCCTCGATATGGATGCGGATCAGCCGGATGTCGCGCCGGCCTTCACCCGCGTCGATATGCAGCATGCCTTCCGAACAGATGGGCTCCTCGAACTGCGATATCTGGTACCCTTTCGGCAGATCCGGGTAGAAATAGTTCTTGCGGGCGAGAATCGAGCTTGGGGCGATCGAGCATCCCGTAGCCAGTCCGAGCTTGACGGCGTCCTCGACCACCTGGCGGTTCAGCACCGGAAGCGCTCCGGGAAGGGCCAGGCAGACCGGGCACACATTGGTGTTGGCGGGATTGCCGAACCGGGTCGAACAGCCGCAGAACGCCTTGCTTTCGGTATTGAGCTGACAATGGACCTCGAGGCCCACAACTAGTTGGTACTTCATTGCATCAATTCTCGTATTAAAAAAACCGGAGCCCGCTGCCGCCCGGAACACCACTCACAGCGGCTTGAAGCTGAACTTCTGCCCGCCGATCGAGGCTTCAGCCATAAGCCCTCCCTTGGGAATGGCGAAAACAGCAACCCCGTTGGAATAGTCGGTATTGGTAGCCATGCCGGCACGCACCAGTACGGCTGTCGCCTGTGCGTTCAGCTCGAAATTACCTTTCTTGAAATTGTCGAGATCCCCCTTGCTTTTGAAAAACACGATTTCAGCGAAGGACTGTCCTCCGAGCTGGGGACCGACATTCACCTGCGTCACCGTCGAAGTCCCGACAAGCGTATTCAGTTCATAGACATAGCCGCCGCCATGCGCACCGCCGAGCAGGATAATCCCACCCTTGTACACATCGGGATACACGGCATAGCCGTAAGCATGCTCGAAAAATCTTTCGAGAGCCGGAGCGTTTTTCCGGAAATATTCCGTAGCCAGGCGGGCCTTGTCCTCCTCTCTCGGATCCCAACCTGCGAAAGCACTCTGCACAACCATTCCTGCCATCATCAAGGCAAGCACAACCATCCTCATCATCTTCATCGCACAGCTCCGTTTTTTGTGGGTTAATAAAATCAAACCATAGAAAACATGCAATGTCATGCAACCTATAATGTATGAATTTTCAGAGAGAAAAGAGAATGGAGCGAGGAGACGGGAGACAGAAGTCAGGAGTCGGAAAACAGAATTCATCCTGTTTCCTGCTGGTCTCTGAAACCCATCCGGGCTCCTGAGCTGAAAAACAGGAGGAGCTGACAACCAGCCCCCCTGTTTTCCTTCTGTCCACACCATTCGCCCCTCACACGGAGGATGCCCTTACGATGTCCCGCCGTTTTCGAGCTCGCGCTTGAGCGCCTCGCGCTCGATCTCAAGGCGGCGGATCTCCCGGTTCAGCCGGTCGAGTTCCTCCGGGCTGCTGTCGATCTCGAGCCGCAGGCGGGAAGAGGCCTCGTCGATGAGGTCGATGGCCTTGTCGGGCAGGAAGCGGTCGGCGATGTAACGGTTCGAAAGCTCCGCAGCGGCGACAAGTGCGGCATCCTTGATGCGCACACCGTGGTGGATTTCGTACTTCTCCTTCAGGCCGCGCAGGATGGAGACGGTATCCTCCACGCTCGGCTGGTCCACCATGACGGTCTGGAAACGGCGCTCGAGCGCGGCATCCTTCTCGATATGCTTGCGGTACTCGTCGAGCGTGGTGGCGCCGATGCATCGCAGCTCGCCGCGCGCAAGCGCAGGCTTGAGGATGTTTGCCGCATCCATGGCGCCTTCGGCTGATCCCGCTCCGACCAGCAGGTGAATTTCATCGATGAAGAGAATCACTTCGCCGTCCGCAGACTGCACCTCCTTGACCACCGCCTTCAGGCGTTCCTCGAACTCGCCCCGGAACTTCGCCCCGGCAACAAGCTGCGCAATATCGAGTGCGGCGATCTGCTTGCTCTTGAGGTTCTCGGGAACATCGCCGGCAACAATACGCTGTGCGATGCCTTCGACCAGCGCGGTCTTGCCCACGCCGGGATCGCCGATCAGTACCGGATTGTTCTTGGTGCGGCGGCTGAGAATCTGCAGCACCCTGCGGATTTCGTAGTCCCTGCCGATAACGGGATCGAGCTTGCCCCGGCGCGCCTCGTCGTTCAGGTTGCGCGAATACTTCTTCAGCGAGTTGTAGGTCTCTTCGGCGGTCTGGCTCGTCACCCGCTGTGATCCCCTGATGGTGGCCAGCACCTTGAGGATGGAGTCGCGGCTGATACCGACATCACGCAGCATGCGCGTCACTTTCACGCCGGCCTCGCTCATGGCGATGAACAGGTGCTCGGAGCTGATGTACTCGTCCTTGAGGCTTTCAGCCTCCTTCAGGGCGACATCGAAAACCTTGCCGAGATTCTGCGATATATACTGGCCCGATGCAGAAGCACCGGTGATTTTGGGAAGCCGGTCGATCTCCCGGTCGACTGCGGCAAGCAGATTGTCGACCGACGCCTCGAGTTTCTGGACAATCTGCGCTGCGATGCTGGTCCGGTCGGCAAGCATGGCATGAAGCAGGTGCTCGGGCTCGATCTGCTGATGCTGCCGGCTTCCCGCAAGCGTTGCTGCTGCCTGCAGGGCTTCCTGGGCTTTTACGGTAAATTTGTTTGGATCGAATTGCATCGTTCTTCACGGTTTTTCGTTACGTACGCCGGGAACCCCATCGGGAAATATCCCGGATATCCAAGAGATGTCTGTTGTAAGCGGTAAGCTCTTCTGCTATAACACTCTGAACAGAAAAAAAGTTGGCATCACGGTTCAGGGAAACAAAAAAGAAGCCGCGGAAACATCTGTCTTCCGCGGCTTCTGGACCGTGGTCTCCGGAACGGGAACCCGTGTGCAGGATCCCCTCAGCCTGCCGGTGTATTGCCCGCAGGAGGTTTCGGAAGGTTTTTCATGAATGCGTTGGCGACAAGCAGCATGATCTCTCCGCCGGTAGCGAGCAGTTCCACACCCTTTTCCTGGATGTGGCGCTGGGTCGCCACCTGATCCTTGAAATACGCGACGCTTGAGGCATCGTAATCCCTGCCGCTGACGTATTCGTCGATCACCTGTTCGGCTTCCGAGAACGGCATGTTGAACACCTTGATTCCGAGCTTTGCCCGCTCGATCGGATCAAGGATTTTCTGACCGGTATGCTGCTGCTCCATGGCATTGAATGGTTAACGTCCCTGAAAAGTGTACAGTAGAGTAACAATGACAATGTAAGAATCTTTCGTCAAGAAACCACTACGGACAAGGAGCCTCACCTCCCCTGAGGGTCTTTTTTGCCGCGCAAGAACCGCTCCGCCATGAGCAGCCCCATCCCCGCGCCAAGCAGGTAGTGATACAGCGGATAGCCTCCCGAGGGAACCGGAACCAGGCGCGAGCGCTCAACGATGCGGTTGATGCGTTCGGCGACAAGACCGTAAACTCTTTCTCCTCCGGCAGCGTCGGCATACATCCCTCCCGACTCCCGGGCGAGCTGCTGCAGCGTTCGGGGCGTGAACCGGGTTTTCACCGCATTGCCTGCCTCATCCCGCTTCATCTCCCCGGGATGCAGGAAATCCGGAACAAGCGCATCGCCGCGGCTTCCCGCACCGAGCACGAACAGGGAAATGCCGTTGCGCCGCAGCTTTTCCGCCGCTGCCGCAACCCCTCCCTCATGGTCTTCACCGTCGCTGATGAGCACCATGATCTTCTCCTCACCGGGAGCACCATCCCCGCCGCGGGATGCCGGCACGGCTGCAAGCTTCAGGGCCTGGTCCAGCGCCGCACCGAACGCCGTACCCTGCTCCTCGACAAGTGCGGGAGAAGCCATGCCGAGCAGGGCCTCGAAGGCATCGCGGTCGCTGGTGAGCGGACACTGCACCAGAGGCGCACCGGCAAAAAGCAGCAGCGCTTTCCGGCCTTCGGGAACCAGGCTGCTGATGCGGAGCGCAGCATGCCTGGCCAGTTCGAGCCGATCCGGAGAGACATCCGCGGCAAGCATGCTGCTGGAAACATCGAGCAGAAACACCACATCGGCCCCTTTGCGCAACATCACCCTGGTTCCCCGGCAGCATTGCGGTCCGGTAAGGGCAAGCAGCAGCAGGGCGATACCGGAAAACTGCAGCATGCAGGAGAAAAAAAGTCTTTTGCGGCAGAAATCGCTCCCTGCAGCTTCTCCGGCAAGCAGTTCCCGCGCCTCGATCTGCCGCATGAACCCGTAACCAAGCAGGACGGCGAGAGGGATCAGGAGCAGGAGATATCCGGAATGTTCGGGCCAGGCGAAACACATGGGCAACGATATCTTGAATGGATGGTGATGCGTGCCTTCAGGGCACCCTGAGCAGCCTGGTATTGCCGAGAACCGCCTCAAGCAGCAGCAGCACAAGCGAAGGCACGAGCAGCGGCACGAACAGACCGGTGGTGCGCCTGGTCACGGGACTTGACAGCGGGCTTTTTTCAAGCCGGTCTATGGCCCTGAAGCTTTCGGCAAGCGACGCCTGGTCTCCGGCACGGAAATAGCGCCCCACCGTCACCCCCGAGACGCTCCGGAGCCCCACTTCATCGAGACCCGACGACCCCTTGTTTCCGGAACCTGCCCCGACCGTATAGATCCTGATGCCCTGGCGGGCGGCAACCGATGCCGCCGTCACCGGATCGATCTGTCCGGCATTGGATGCTCCGTCACTGAGCAGAATCACGACTTTCTGTGAGGACTGCGACGCCCTGAGCCGGTTGACGGCAATAAGGATGGCGGTGCCAACTGCCGTTCCATCGTCGCTGATGGCCCCGGGGGTGACCGTTTCGAGCAGCATGCCCGCTACCCGGTGATCGAGGGTGAGAGGACAGAGCGTGTATCCCTGCCCCCGGAACACCACGATGCCTATGCGGTCGCTGGCATGCCGGTCTATGAACTCCCGGCCCACCTCCCGGACGGCATCGAGACGGCTGCGTGCGCCTGCGTCCCTCTGGAGCATGGATCCGGAAATATCGAGTGCGAGCACCACGTCGATCCCCATGGCTTCGGCTACGGTTTCCTCAAGGACGAGCTGCGGACGCGTCATGGCCAGAACACCGAGCGCCAGGGCAGTCCACCGCAGCCACCCGGTGATCGATCTCCGGACCAGGGAAGCCTCGAAGCCCTCCTTCAGCAGCAGCCCGGCATCGGGAAACGGCAGGGCGGGACTCCTTCCCTGCTTCTGCCTGCGGCGCAGCCACCATGCAGAAAGTGCAAGCACCGGCAGCAAGAGCAGCCAGAGCGGCTCCTCGAAGGTGATGCGGGGGATATGCGAAAACCATTCCTGCATAGACAGAAAATTACCTGTTAACGGTCACCGGTTGCAGCCCGCGAAATCATTGCGCCTCGCTCCTTCGCCCCGAACGAACGATCTCCTCGGCCTGGCTGATGGAACTGCGGGACTCCTCTGCACTGGGACGGCTGTCGGCGAACTTCACCAGATCGGCCTGGCGCAGGAGCGTCATGATGGTCTCGAACGACGAGACGCCGAGCTTGCGGAGATCCCGCTCGATCTCCTGCGTTACCGCCTCGAGCGCCCTGATATGGTAGTGCCGTTCAAGGTACTCCCGCATGATCGAACTCAGTTCTGCATAGCTTTCGGCAGGCGAAAGACCGGATGAAAGCCGGTTTCCGAGCTTGCGGAGCTTGCGGTTCGCAACTTGGCCCGGATCGACGGCCTCGGCAAAAAGCCGGACCTTGCGCTTGACGAGAAACAGCACCAGAAGCACCACACCGGCAAGGGCGAAAGCGAAGAGAAGAAACGGCGCGACAAGCAGAAAAGGAAAACCGGGATTCACGGGCGGCTTGAACGGCCGGAGCTCGTTCATGCCCGGAGGCGTGAGGGTTTTCACAAAAACCGAGCCCCGGGGACGGTAAACCTGCCGGCCGGCGATGCGGCCGGCTGCATCGCGCGATACAAGCGTGAAAGCAGGAAGCCGAACGGCTCCGGAACCGAAAACCGCAAGCTCAAGCTCGACTCGTTCCTCTGAAATCCCCCCGGCAATCTTCGATGAAGAGAGCTTCCGCCCGACAGGAAAAAACGGACCGAACGCCGTGGTATCCGGAGAAAGAAGCGAGACAACGGTATCTCCGGAGTGCCTGATCCTGACCGTGCAGACGATGCGTTCCCCTGCGTAAAGAGTGTCAGGAGCCGTTGAAACGGAAACGGCAAGCACGCCCCCAGGGGGCTCCGCGCACAGAAGACCCGGCCTGCAGGCAAGCAGCGCCAGCAGCAACAGGGCAAAGCGGAACAGTCCCCGGTGTTCAGTACTTTCTTTCACGGTACCGGAAAAATGAGTTCAGTTCGCTGATGAACGAACGGCCTGCATCGAGACGAACGGTATCGATCTTCATGCGTACGAGCTTCTGGCGCAATTCCTCCGCCTGACGCAACTGCCTTTCCCGGTAACGGTCAAGCGACCTGCTGCTCCCGGCATCGAGGGTCATGCGTGCGGCGGTTTCGGGATCCTCCAGATCGAGCAGGCCCGTCCGGGGAAGCTCCCGTTCGAGCGGATCGCTGATGTGCACGAGCACAAAATCATGACGGGCGTTCAGGAGCTTCATGCCCCGCTCGTAGCTGCCCCCCTGCAGGTCTGAAAGCAGGAACACAATGGCCTGGTGCTTCCTGATATGGCTGACAAACGAGAGCACGGCCTCGATATCGGTCTTTCTGCTCCGGGGCTGCATTCTGAACAGTTCCTCGAGTATCACCAGTACCTGCTGCCTCCCTTTGCGGGGAGGGATGAAGGTTTCGATCCTGTCGGTGAACATCACCAGTCCGACCTTGTCGTTGTTCTGTATGGCGCTGAAAGCCAGCACGGCGCTGACCTCCGCGGCCAGCTCACGCTTGCTCTGCCGTCCGCTTCCGAAAAGCATGGATGCAGAGGCGTCAACAAGCAAAAGCATGCTGCGCTCCCGTTCCTCGCTTAAAAGCTTGACGTAGAGTTCGTGCTTGCGCGCCGAGGTATTCCAGTCGATCGTGCGGACATCGTCACCGTACTGGTATTCCCGAACGCTCTGGAACTCAATGCCCCTGCCCTTGAAGGAGGAGTGGTACTCGCCGCTGAAAAGTTCCGAAGCCAGACGTCTCGAACGGATCTCGATCCTCCGTATGGTTTCCGGGAAATCCGTCGGATCGCGGCGTGAACGCTCATGCATGGTCATTCCACCTCCCCGGCTGTTGCGGTATCCCTTCATCGTGTTAATATACATTATTAGATCGTCAAGCATATTGCCGGCTGCTCCCGCAGCAGCGTTACAGAAGCTCCCTGCGGGTCAGCCAGAGGCCGGGAAGCATCGGAAGCCACAAGGTGAATCCCCGCAGGAGCAGCGTGGCAACCATCGACGCAAGCACAAAACAGGGAAACGCCTGCAGGAGCGAAACAGGCCTTCCGAGAGACTGCAGCATTGCCCATAACGTCGCCGCATCGAACAGGAAAATGAACACATGGAACAGTGTTGCCTGAAAAAGCAGGACCGGCCTGCGGATCATCTGCGCAGGAGCCGCGGCATACACGTCAAGAAGCCCGGGAATGACAGGAAAGCGTTTCAGCCATTCCGGCAGCTCCCGGGCTCCAAGCTGCTTGAGCAGCAGCGCTGCGGCAGGAATCGCCACGGCGACGGCAAAAAAGATCACCGATACGAAGACAATCCATGCCTGCATTTCATGATATAACCACAAGAGCAGAATGGAGGCGAGGGCGGCAAGCACATAGGCTCCGTAGTAGGAGAGGATGCTGACCAGCATGGTTCCCATGCCGACAGCTGCGGAAATGCCCCTGCACCTGAGAGAACCGACAAAAAAAGCGATACCGCTGATTCCTCCCGTAGGAAGGGCCTGGTCGGCAAAGAGTTTGGCAATGGCAAGAGGAAGCAGCGAACGGAAAGAGCAGCGAATGCCCCCATGCCGCAATGCCTGTTTCCATACCAGGGCAAGACTGAAGTAGGTCCCGAACTGAAAGAGCGTGGCTGCGGTGATCCAGCGGGAATCGATATGACCGAGCAACCCCAGAAAACGCTCGAGTCTGCCGAATTGCGTCACGACAAGAAATAATCCCGAGAGCAACAGCATGCCGGCAAGCAGCGGCTTGATGAACTGGCGCTTCATGCGTTCAGTGAATTTTGCGGTACAGCATGCGTTTGGTTGATTCCGACACGGCAAGGTAAAGCGAGCAGATCAGAAAAATTGCGCCCATAACCGCAGGAGGAAGGGGACGAAATCCCATGAGTGAAGCCATTGGCAGGTACGGCAGGAGTACCGTGACAAAGACGATTGCCATGGCGCTCCATCGGAGAAACCTCCCGGGGCGGCTTTGGTAAAACGGCTTGAATGTCCTGATGACAAAAATGATGAACAGTTCGGTCAGCAGCGATTCCACGAACCACCCGGTACGGAAAAGCTCGGGAGTATCGCCAACCAGTTTCCATAAAACGCCGAACGTCAGCATATCGAAAACAGTGCTCACCAGACCGAACACAATCATGAAGTTCCGGACAAACCCGATGTCCCAGCGATGGGGTGTCGATTCCCATTCCCTGTCGACATGATCGCCGGCAATCCCCATAGCCGGAATATCCGACAGAAAGTTGTTCAGCAGGACCTGTTTGGCAAGCATGGGCAAAAAAGGAAGAAACAGGGAAACTGCCGCCATGCTGATCATGTTTCCGAAATTGGCGCTGGTGGTAATGAAGATGTATTTGAGCGTGTTGGCAAAGGTGTGCCGACCGGCATCGATGCCCCTGCGAATGCTGTCGAGACCGTGCTCCAGCAGGACGAAATCGGCAGCTTCCCTGGCGACATCGGCTGCACTGTCGACAGAAATACCCGTATCGGCTGCCTGTAACGCCGGGGTATCGTTGATGCCGTCCCCGAGATAACCGACAACATGACCGGCTTTCCGGAAGGCCAGGATAATGCGCTCCTTCTGGTTCGGATCGACTTCGGCAAAGAGAACCGGTCGTGAGACCAGGTGTCGAGGTGTCTGACAATCACGCCGATGTCCGCCATCGCGGTGGCCCCTCGCGAAAGGGTCACAGCGAGAATGGCAGGCAGCAGTTCGGGGGACAGGCCGATAGCGAGCGCCACGGCGAACAGCAGCGTATCGACGGTAGGCTTCTGCAGGATGATGTTGATTGCCAGTACAACGAAAACAACCACCATCATGATACGCAGGAACAAGGAGCCGAAATGCCTGAGACCTCGCTCGAATTCGTTTTCCTGCTCATCAGCCGATACGTGCTCCGCTATCTTGCCGAATTCCGTCCGGAATCCCGTTGCGGCAATCAGCACGCGGGCTGTACCGCTTCGGACCGAGGTCCCCAGAAAGACGGTGTTGCTCCTCTCGAAGAGAGAAGCATGTCCGGGCAAGATCCCCGGCTCTTTGCGCACCGGAAAGGTCTCGCCCGTCAGCAGCGCCTGGTTCACATAACAGTCTGTTGCCTCGATGACCATGCCGTCAGCCGGCACAAGGCTTCCTGCCGAAAGCAGCACAACATCGCCCGGAACGATATCGCACGAGAGGATTTCAGCCGCATGTCCGTCGCGGAGCATCCTGGTTTTCAGCGCCGCGCGGCTGCGGAGTTTCTCGACAGCGCTGGACGCCCGGTACTCCTGCAAGGTTCCAAGAATCGCGCTCAGCATGATGATACCGAGAATGATGACGGTATCGATCAAGTCACGCAGCACAAGGGAAACAAGCACCGCAAAAATCAGGATCAGGAGCAAAGGATTTTTGAAACGGGAAAAAAAGAGCCGTGCGAGGGGATGCCTCCTGCGTCGTTCGAGATCGTTCAGGCCGTATTGCCGCCGTCGTTTTGCAACATCCGAAGTGTTCAGCCCTTCCGGACCGCTGTCAAGCGCCTGGAAAAGTTCGGGCGCCGGCAAACTCCAGAATGCTCCGGAATATTCAGGTTTTACAGCCATCGAGTCCTCCTTGTTCGGCAGTCGTGAAGTCGCTCGCGAAACAGGGAACAGGTACGGATCACGGCACCTGGACGTGCTGGAGAATCTCACGGATGAAATCATCCGTCCTGACGTTGTCCGCCTCGGCTTCGTAACCGGGAATGATCCGGTGACGCAGGGTTTCATAGGCGACAGCCTTCACGTCCTCCGGCGTGATATAGGCCCGGTGATGCAGAAACGCATGGGCTTTGGCGGCAAGCAGGAGAAAGATCGAAGCTCTCGGGGATGCGCCGTATTCGATCATCGATTCGAGGGATGCAAGCCCATAGGTTGCCGGATGACGCGTCGCAACGACCAGATCGACGATATAGCGCTGCACTCTCGGATCGACATAGATCCGGTCGACAAGCCTGCGCGCAGCTGCGATATCGGCGGGATCGACCACCGGCCTGACCTCCGGCATGCTGCCGGCGGCTGCGGCATGCTGCATGATGCTGAGCTCCTCGTCATACGAGGGATAATCGACCATGACCTTCATCATGAAACGGTCCACCTGGGCTTCAGGAAGAAGATAGGTGCCCTCGTGCTCGATGGGATTCTGTGTCGCCAGCACCATGAAGGGTTCGGGAAGCGGAAAGCTACTGTTGCCGATGGTGACCTGCTTTTCCTGCATGGCCTCCAGCAGCGCCGACTGAACCTTGGCGGGCGAACGGTTGATTTCGTCGGCAAGAATGACATTGGCGAAAACCGGCCCCTGACGGGGATGGAACTCCATGTCCTTGGGATTGTAGACCATGGTCCCGACAAGGTCTGCCGGAAGCATGTCGGGGGTGAACTGGATGCGCCTGAACTGAAGGTTCATGGCGGCGGCAAAGGTGCGGACAATGAGGGTCTTGGCAAGTCCAGGCACCCCTTCGAGCAGGATGTGCCCTCCGGCAAGCAGGGCGATGAACACCCGCCGGATAACCTCCTTCTGCCCGATAACGCGGGCTGAAATCTGCTCATCGGCACGATCGAGAAACGCCGATGCAACAGCGATTTCCCTGCCGAGAGCCTCAACTTCCGTAGCATGCTGCATAGAATCACCCCTTCCGTTAGAGGTTTGCGTAGAACCGGATCATCCTTTCCGGTCCCGCCGTCAGGGTTTCCGGTACAGATTCCTGAAACCGGCGACCAGCAGGGCGATGCCTGCAACGAGAGACGGCCAGGTATAGATATCGGGAATATAGAAACCGCTGTTCAGGATGCCGACATCGGGAGCCATGAGCAGGATGAGGTCGGCCCCGACGAGAATCATGAGCACACTGAAAAAACTCACCTTCACCCTGGGTTTGCTATTGTTTTCCGGTTTGTTAGCTTTTGCCATACCTTCTGAGAAAATGACGCCATGAACATTTTAGGAATAGAGACCAGTTGCGACGAAACCTCGGCGGCAGTGCTGCTTCAGGGAAGGATCGGCTCGAACATAATCAGCTCGCAACACTGTCATACCGGCTTCGGAGGAGTCATACCTGAACTCGCCTCAAGAGAACACGAACGGATGATCGTTTCGATTGTCGAACGTGCAGTAACTGAAGCCAATATAACGAAAAATGAGCTCGATTGCATAGCTGCGACCGCCGGACCAGGACTGATCGGCGCCATCATGGTAGGGCTCTGCTTCGCCGAAGGCATGGCGTTTGCCCTCGGCATCCCTTTCGTACCGGTCAACCATATCGAGGCCCACATGTTTTCGGTCTTCATTCCGGAATCCCCGGAACACCGCTCCCCAGATGGCCCGTTTGTTTCACTGACCGTTTCAGGCGGCCATACGCTGCTGTCGCTCGTGCAGGAGAATCTCTCCTACGAGGTGATCGGACGCACGCTCGATGACGCGGCAGGCGAGGCTTTTGACAAGACAGGCAAGATGCTCGGCCTCCCCTATCCCGCTGGTCCGGTGATCGACCGTCTGGCATCGACAGGTGATCCCGGCTTCCATGCATTCCCGAAAGCCCTCACGTCGAGTTCCCAGACAAGCCGCAACTACCGGGAGAATTTCGATTTCAGTTTTTCCGGCCTGAAAACCTCCGTACGGACCTGGCTGCAGAAGCAGTCCGGGGAGTTCGTCGCAGCGCATCTGCATGACATTGCAGCATCGATCCAGCATGCGATTGTCACCGTTCTTGCTGAAAAAGCCGTTGCGGCAGCCCTGCACCATCGGGTCAACACAATTGCCGTGGCTGGAGGCGTCAGTGCGAACTCGTCCCTGAGAAACACCATGAAAGAAGCCTGCATGCGCCACGGCATCGAGCTGTTCATTCCCGGCACAGTCTACTCCACCGACAATGCCGCCATGATCGCCTCGCTCGCCGCCCTCATGCTCTCGAAAGGCGTGACGAAGCCGAACCGTTACGATGTTCCGCCGTTCGCAAGCTTCGGGACCGGCTCTCGCAAGGCGGCATTGAAATAGTCAGCTTAATACCGTACATTAGAATTCACTTGAGCGCATTGCATGCTTATTGCAACCAGAGAAACTTTTCACCATCACACACCGATCATGCACGACTTCATCCTCTCGCTGCTGCTTTTTGCGTCTCCTTCGGGTGGGCAGAGTACCAATACCTTTATCCAGCTTGTCCTTCTTGTCCTGATCTTCACGGTCTTCTACTTTTTCATGATCCGGCCCCAGCAGAAAAAACAGAAGGAACGGGAAAAGGTTCTCGACAGTTTGAAGAGAGGCGACAGGGTGACGACCATCGGCGGCATTCACGGTTCGGTTGCAGGAATCGATACGGAAAAGAAAACCGTCCTGCTCCAGGTTGGCGACAACCTGAAAATCAAGTTCGACCGCACGGCGATCGCCAATGTCGAGAAACAGGAATCGGGCGACAAACTTACTACTACGAAGGAATAACGAAAGAGGAATGCAAGAAACACCGGCACTACTTGTTCTGGAAAACGGATCTGTCTACAGGGGAACAGCATTCGGTCATATCGGGGAAACGGCAGGAGAGGTTGTCTTCAACACCTCCCATACCGGCTATCAGGAAATTCTGACCGACCCGTCCTATGCCGGTCAGATGGTGGTGATGACCTACCCGCTTATCGGCAATTACGGCGTAACCCCTGGCGACAACGAATCGTCGAAAGTCTGGGCTTCGGCCTTCATCGTCCGGGAAGCATCGCACATACACAGCAATTACGAAGCTTCCGGCAGCCTTGAGGCTTACCTCCGGGATGCCGGGGTTATGGGACTTGCCGGTATCGACACCCGCAAGCTTGTCCGGGAAATCCGGGAAAAAGGCGCCATGAGGGGAGTGATCTCCGCAAGGGAGCTCAACCCGGAGGTGCTTCGGGAAAAAGCTCTTGCCATACCGGAAATGACCGGCCAGGATCTGGTGAAGACCGTTTCCACGAAAAAAAACTACGTGCTCGACAAGCCGGAAGCCCGCTACCATGTCGTGGCGTTCGACTACGGCATCAAAAGCAACATCCTGCGCATCCTGCAGAACTGCGGATGCAAGGTAAGCGTCCTGAATGCCGCCACACCGGCTGAAGAGGTCATCAAACTGAACCCTGACGGGGTCTTCCTGTCAAACGGACCCGGCGATCCCGCTGCAGTCGGTTACGCCATCGAAACCATCAGGGCGATTGCCGATTACAACCGTTCGACAAGGCCGTTGCCGGTTTTCGGTATCTGTCTGGGCCACCAGCTGCTTTCTCTGGCTTTCGGCGCGGAAACCTACAAGCTGAAGTTCGGGCACCACGGCAGCAATCATCCGGTAAAAAATCTTGAAAGCAGGAGAATCGAGATCACTTCCCAGAACCACGGGTTCGCGGTAAAAATGGATTCCCTGCCAGATGAGCTTGAAATGACCCACCTCAACCTGTACGACCAGACGGTCGAGGGAGTCAGACATCGCTCGCTGCCCTGCTTCTCGGTGCAATACCACCCTGAAGCCGCACCGGGACCCCATGATTCTCACTACCTGTTCGATTCGTTCACCGGCATGATGGACAGGGCAAAAAACTGATTGCAGGCAGTCTCTTTAACCACACAAACTTTTTTCTGAAGAGATGAAAAAAAGACTATTCACCCCGGGACCAACCCCTGTGCCTGAAAACGTCATGCTTCGCATGGCAGCGCCGATCATCCACCACAGGAACCCCGAGTTCATGGAAATCCTTACCCGTGTGCACGAGGACCTCAAGTATCTCTTCAGAACAACACAGCCTGTCGTGGTGCTCAGCTGTTCGGGCACCGGGGGCATGGAATCCGCTGTTGCCAGTCTTTTCAAAACCGGGGAAAAAGTCATTACCGTCAATGCAGGCAAGTTCGGAGAACGCTGGGGACAGCTCGTGCGGGTCTTCACCGGCAACTGCGTCGAGGAAAAAGTGCAGTGGGGCAGAGCCATTCAGCCCGAGCGCATGGCGGAACTGCTTGCACAGCACCCTGATGCCCGGGGCGTCTGCCTTACCCATTCGGAAACATCCACCGGTACGGCTGCCGACATCAAGGAGCTCTGCGCGCTTATCCGGGAAAAGTCGGACGCGCTCATCCTTGTCGACGGCATTACCGCAATCGGCGCCCACGAGTTCCATTTCGACGACTGGGGTGCGGATATCTGCATCACCGGATCCCAGAAAGGGCTCATGATGCCTCCCGGCCTCGCCCTGGTGGCAATTTCGGAAAGGGCCCAGGATATCATCAATGCGCATGTGCATACCCAGCAGTTCTACCTGAGCCTGAAAAAGGCGCTGAAATCGCATGCAGCCGAAGACACCCCGTTCACTCCTGCGGTCTCTCTGGTCATCGGACTGGACGAAGCGCTGCAGATGATCAAGACGGAAGGCATCGAAAACATCTGGAAACGTCACGAAAGGCTTGCATCAGCGTGCCGCCAGGGCTGCAGCGCGCTCGGCATGAAGCTCTTCAGCAACTCGCCCTCGTTTGCCGTGACCCCGGTCTGGCTTCCCGAGGGCGTTGACTGGTCGGCATTCAACAAGGCCCTGAAACAGAAAAACGGCATCACGGTTGCGGCAGGGCAGGATGAATACAAGGGAAAGATCTTCCGCATCTCCCACCTCGGCTTCTACGACGAACTCGACATGCTGACCGTGATCGGCGGCCTTGAGCGCGCTCTCAGGGACATCAACTTCGATTTCGAGATCGGAGCTGGCGTCAGCGCTGTTCAGAACGCATTTCTCGGCAACTGAGAAAAACGGTATCAAGAACATTTCAGAAAAAAGCCGCCCTTGCTGAAAAGGGGCGGCTTTTTCTTTCTCCCCACGTACCCCGCAACGCCGCTTTCCTTTTCCGTCTTTGCTTTTCACGCTCTATCTTGCAGAAAGAGGATTCTGCACATGATCTACCTTCATGCACCGGCCCTGCTGCTTGCCGCACTTTTTTCCCTTTCAGGGGAGCTCCGGCAGTACAGTACGTTACAGAAGGCCAACGCCCGCTACACGCGAGGCGAGTACGCCCGGGCCGAACAGCTCTACCGCAGCCTTGAGGATATCGCTCCCGGAAAAGCCCTTGTTGCGTCAGCCCGGTTCAATCTTGCCGGAAGCCTGGCCATGCAGGGTCGGCATGCTGAAGCACGGCGCATCTACCGCAGCATCGTCATGAATCCAGCGGAACGGGAGCTCCGCAACCCCTCGCTCTACAATGAAGCCACATCCCTTGCCATTGAAGGAATCTCCGCAAAAGAAAGTTCCGGCAGAATACGAATGCTCGAACAGGCGCTCCTGCGCTATACATCCGTGTTGCGATCCGATCCCGCCGATACCGATGCGCGGATCAACTACGAAATCGTCTTCTGCCTTCTGCAGCAACAGCAGCCATCTTCGTCAGGACAGCAGGAAAGCCGTGGACAAAGCCTCGCGCCAAGAGGCAGCAACGACATGACGGCAGCGGAACGGATGCTTGAAAATGCAAAGACCGAGGAAAACGGCGTGATGCAAAAGATTCCGCAGAACCACGAGCATGGGCATGCTTCCGGAAAAAAATCCAGGGACTGGTAGTACAGACAGCCATGAACGTTCCGAAAAAAGTCCTGCTGGTCTTCCTGCCTTCCGAAAGCGGCGTTGACGGGGCCCAGTCCCTGTATAACGAACCTGCAGGAAACCCGCTCGCCGGATGGTTCAACCATGCAGTCAGAAAACTCATCAAGCAGAGCCAGTTCGCCATTCCCCCCCTCTCCCTGATGATCCTCAGCTCGATCGAGGTCCCGGGAGTCGAGCAGCACCTCTGCGACATGCGCTTCGAGGAGTTTCCTTCCGGAACGCACTGGGATCTCGTCGGCATCAGCGTACAGACCGGCATGGCAAGAAAGGCATTCGAGCTGGCCGACAGGCTCCGCTCGTTGCGCATCGCCGTTGTGCTCGGGGGTGCGCACGTCACGCTCTTCCCCGATTCCTGCAGGCCGCATGCTGACGTTCTGGTGCATGGCGAAGCCGATGACCTCTGGAAGGAGGTGCTCGAAGACCTCAGGAACGGCACCCTGCAGCCCGACTACCGGGCCGGCTGCTTCCCCGATCTGGGGAAAACCAGGCCGGTAAGCAAGATCGCTCTCGAGAAAAGCCGCTATTTCACCACGAATCTGATACAGACGGGGCGGGGCTGCCCATACAACTGCGATTTCTGCAATGTTCACGTCCTGAACGGCCATGCGCTTCGAAGAAGGAGCGTCAGCGACATCGTCGAAGAGGTGGCCCGCTTTCTCGAACACGACCGGCGCATTTTTTTCTTTGTCGACGACTCCATCAACGCCGACCCTCCCTATGCCGAGGAGCTGTTCCGGCGCCTTGTCCCCTTCCACATCAGCTGGTTCGGCCAAGCGACCACGACACTCGGCCAGCAACCCCGTCTGCTTGAGGTTTTTGCCCGTTCAGGGTGCCGGGCGCTGCTTGTCGGCATCGAAAGCATCGAACCGGAAAGCCGCCATGCACACCTCAAAAACCAGAACCGGGCGGCGGAACTGATCGCTTCGATCACCAACATCAGGAATGCGGGAATAAGCCTTTACGGCAGCTTCATCTACGGCCTTGACGGCGATACGCTTGCAACCCCGGGGGCAATCCTCGATTTCGTCAGGCAAACGCAACTCGATGTGCCAGGCATCAACATCCTCAGACCGACCCCCGGCACCAGGGTTTTCGAACGGCTCAGACAGGAAGGGCGCCTGCTGTTCGACCCCGACGACAGTACCGCATTCCGCTACACCTTCGGGCAGGAGATGCTTTACCGGCCGAAAAACATCCCTCTCGACGCTTTCGTGGAAAGCTACTCGGAACTGACCGGACGCCTGTTCACCGCAATGCAATCCCTACGAAGAGGCCTTGGCGCCCCAAGTGCAAAAATCGCTGTACTTTTCTTCAACCTGTTTTATACCCACCTTTACAGGCTTTCGCGAAACGACCTGCGCAAACAGATCCTGCACCCGCAGGGATAAAAAAACGTTTTGCCTTACGGCAAATAATTCATAAAATTACAGCCACTACATTTTGCAGTAACGATCACAACCATCACTAACCACCTTGTTAACGGAGAACACCATGAAACGATTTCTGCCTGTTTTTGCCATAGGCATGCTCTGCCTGGGCGCCTGCGGCCTTGAAAAACCGCCAGCCAAGCTGGAATTCCCGAAATCCAAGGAAGAAGCCGCAGCACCTGCTGAAACAGCAGCACCAGCTGCCGCGCCTGCCGCCACCGAAGCGCCTGCAGACCCGAAACTCGCCGCAGGCAAAACCGTGTATGAAACCAAGGGTTGCAACGGCTGCCACGATGCCGGCATGATGGGCGCTCCGAAGCCGGGCGACAAGGCTGCCTGGAAAGACCGCATTGCACAGGGCGAGGATGTCATGGTGAAAAAGTCCATCGAGGGATTCACCGGAAAGGGCGGCATGATGCCGGCAAAAGGCAGCAATGCCGCACTGACCGATGAGGAAGTGAAGAATGCGGTCGCCTATCTGGCAAGTCTTGCGAAATAAGGATGCCGGAAATCAGGCGTTTTTTTCAGAGCCAAAGCGGAACTCTCCATCGGGAGCAGTTCCGCTTTTTTTGCAGAAAAACACCTGACCATAACTATATATTCATATAAAAACCGCGTGACGTCTTGGAAGACAGTGCTTTTAATGCTAACATAAGTATTCAGAGCTTTTTCCTTGACCCGAACACCATCAACCTTTAATTCTTGCAATGGAGGAGTCTATGTCCCGTTTTGTTTCCGCAGCCTTTTGCGCACTCTTTGTCATGTCATTCAGCCTGAGCAGTGCACATGCAGCCACCTATAACGCCGTTGCAGGCAAAGCCGTCTACACCGCCAACTGTGCCGGATGCCACGGCGCAGGCATCATGGGCGCACCGAAAACCGGCGACAAGGCTGCCTGGGCTCCACGTATCGCCACAGGCATGGATGTTCTGGTGAGCAAATCCGTGGCAGGCTACCAGGGCAAGAAGGGCATGATGCCGGCAAAAGGCGGCAATGCCAAACTCACCAACGCACAGGTCGGCAACGCTGTTGCCTACATGGTCAGCCTGAGCAAGTAAGCATTCAACGCTTCACGTACCGGCAAAAGGCGGAAGTGCTCCTTCCGCCTTTTGTATTCGTCCACTTTCCGTGAACCCGATCCCCGAGCATATCCCGGCTGACTATCGAAAATCGGATATGCACCTTCACACAACCACTGATGCAGGAACAAGTGACCCTATGGAACTGCAAACAAGCCAGATGCTGGGATTCGCAGCAGGAATGATCACCACGATCGCCCTCCTGCCCCAGGCGCTGAAAATCGTCATGACTCGCCAGACACGCGACATCAGCCTGCTCTGGGCAATCAGCATGAACATCGGACTGCTGCTCTGGCTTCTTTACGGTATCGAGAAAAACGATCCGCCCATGATAGCGGCAAACAGCATCTCACTCCTGCTGCTCCTGGTCATCCTCATCTGCAAGCTGCGTTTCCACTGACCCGGACAGTTTCGCTGATGGAAAAACCGGTGAAAAACCGTACATATCATCAGGATGTACCATAACCAGACCCGTCTATCGATGAACAGACTTCACACCGGCTTTATCGGTACCGGAAGAATCGCCCGGGCACTGATTGCTGGCCTTGCAGAAAAAGAAAACATAACGCTTTACGGATACGATACCGTTCCGGAAGCTATCGGGGGAATCGCTGCCGGGTATCCCGTCGAGGCATGCCCATCAACAGCAGCGGTGGCGGGAAAAGCCGGCATCATCATTCTTTCGGTAAAACCCTACCAGATAGAAAACGTGCTCGCGGAGCTCAGGCCGCACCTCACGAAGCAGCATCTGCTTGTCAGCGTGGCAGCTGGCATTTCATCGGCGTTCATCAGGCAGCGAAGCGGCGAAGCGCAGAAGATCATCCGGGTGATGCCCAATACCCCGGCATTCGCAGGAGAGGGCATGACGGCCCTCTGCAGGGGCGCAGCTGCAACCGTGGAGGATATCGCACTCGCAGAAGAGCTGTTCTCAGCCATAGGCAGGACCGTGGTGCTCGATGACGAACGGCTCATGGATGCCGCGACAGCCTTGTCGGGGAGCGGACCGGCCTACATGTTCCACATCATCGCCTCGCTAGCCGAAGGAGGCGTGCAGCAAGGGCTTTCGAGGCAAGAAGCCCTGCTGCTTGCAGCCCAGACAATGTACGGCGCTGCGAAAATGGTGCTCGGAGGAACGAAAAGCCCTGAGGAACTGGTCAGCGAGGTCACAACCCCGGGAGGAACGACCGAAGCGGGACTGAAGGTGATGCAGGACCGGAACATCCGGCAAATCCTCGTGGAGACGGTGAGGGCAGCGGCTGATCGCTCCCGTGAACTGATGCGATAGCCACTTGTCTGTCGTATGAGCAAGGCTTTCCGGATTGTTCAGGCGCTCCTGGTCCTGATGCTTCTGCTGCTGCCCTCCGCTGCCAGCGCTTCCGGCAAGACGGGAAAAGCGCCCATCATCCGCACATCCCTCTCCGCCACCTCCCCGTATGCGGGTCAGGAGGTGGTGCTGACCTATACGCTCTATTTCACGGGTGATGCACCACAGGTGTCCGACCTGTCAAATCCCTCACTGGGAGGTCTCTGGCACAGCGAAGCCGATCCCGGGCGTTACGTGAAAAGCATCCCGGTCACCGTGGACGGCACCGTTTACAGAAGCGCCGTCATCCGCCAGTACAAGCTTGCTGCCCTGCAGTCCGGACGCTTCAGTATTGCAGGGTACCGTCTGCGGTGCATTTTTCCCGACCGGGAAAACCATGAGGCCGTCATTGCCGCACCTGCGGTAACGCTGGTTGCCAGGGCGCTCCCCGAACCGGTTCCCGAAGAATTCAGCGGTGCCGTCGGCAACTTCACATTCACCCTTACCGCCGACCGGCAGATCCTGAAAGCCGGAGAATCTGCAACGCTGAAAGCAACCGTAACAGGATCGGGAAATATCGCCTCGCTTGGCATGCCGGTTCTCGCGCTGCCTCCGGACCTTCATGCAGGAAACACTGTTGTTGCTCTGAAGCTCGACAGCAGCAGACCGGTCTCGTCGGGCTCGCGCACCTCCTCGGTGACAATCTATCCGGAAAAGGCCGGAAAAACAGCAATTCCTCCCGCAAGATTCATCTATTTCGATCCTGAAAGTGCCCGGTTCCATACCATAACCGCAGGACCGCTCACCATGACGGTTATGCCTCGTGAGCTTTCAGCGAAGCCTGTCAATCCGGATTTGGAAAACGGTGCAATCCCTGAACAACAGGTGACTCCCCGGCTATCGCCGGCAATGACAGCAATCGCCCTGGTACTGGTTGCAGCGGGACTGTTTCTCGTCGCAAGAATGCGGTCAGCAAAAGGAAACAGGAAAAAAACGCCTGCAAGCGGCATGCCGGAAACCGCCGGAACCCCTGAAGCTATAAAGGCAGCGTTGTATGCCCTCATCGGCAGGAAAGGCATTCCGAAGCCGGAAAGCCTCACCAGGGCGCAGCTGGCCAGGGCGATGAAGGATCAGCGCATTCCGGAAGCGACATGCCTTGAAACCGAAAAGCTTCTGGAGGCAATCGATCGTCTGCTCTACAGTCCCCTCTCGGCACAGGAAGAGGAAACGGGCCGGATCAGGGAAGAGGGAATGCGATTGCTTGAAAAGCTGCTCCGGCTGTAGCGGTTTCCCCTCCTCCCTGATCTTGCCAGGCATGGCAAGAGTGCCCCGGCCCCGAAATGGGTGAACCCCATCGGATTGTTCCTTGTCGGGAGACAAGGCTTTTATGAAAAAAGTCCGGGAAGACGAAGTGCAAGTTCCGGATGATCGGTGATGATACCATCGGCTCCCATATGCTTCATGGCAAGCATATCATCGGGGTTGTTCACGGTCCAAGGAATGACGCGGACTCCTGCATGGTGCAGCCGCTCAACCAGTTCATGGTCGAGAAGGGTAAAACAGGGATTCACATAGGCAGGAACAAAACCCGGCTCCCAGGGAAAAGGCTCAAGGCTCCCGGCACGGTCAGCAAGAAACCCGAAACAGAGATCCGGGTAACGCCTCCAGATCTCGACAAGAAGCCGCCGGTCGAACGACTGCACCCGCACGATCGAGGCAGGAACCTGCGAGCGAAGCTCCTGGACAATGATGCCTGCATACACATCAGGCGGTGGGTGCAGCAGGTTGTCTCCTTGCGGCCAGGACTTCAGCTCGATATTGAAAATCATCGGCCCGGAAAGACTGGAGGAGTGCAGGTGAGCCCGGATGCCACGGAATACATCCTGAAGCAGCGGCTTGCAGGATACAATTTCCTGCTGCCGGGGAAAACAGGGATCGGGAACACCGCAGCCGAACATCGCGATATCCTCATAGCGCATGCTGTAAATCAGCCGTCTGTCGCCCTCATCGGAGCTGAGGCGAGAGCCGTCCGGAGCCGTGCAGAGCGGCCCTCCTATCCAGGGATCATGGGAAACGAGAAGCCTGTGATCGGCGGAAACCACAACATCAAGCTCGATAACCCTTACGCCAAGATCTGCCGCCTTGCAGAATGCCTGAAGGGTGTTTTCCGGGAAAAAAGCCCGTGCCCCGCGGTGTGCCTGTATTTCAAACTGCATGCGATATTCTTGCTCTTTTTGCATGCCGCCCCGAATCATTCAAGGAATGCCAGGTACTGCACCAGCTCCAGCAGCCATCTTACGAACTGCGCTTGCCGGGAGAAAACCGTGCTGGTTTGGACGGAGGTTTCCCTGATGATTTTCTTTTCTGGGCTCTGTTGCCCTTTGAAGCTTTGGGCGAGACGGGCGATAGAAGGCTGTTGTAGCCTGTAAGGTCGGAATTTTTTTTGTTCCTGCTCTTGTTGAACCTGTTTTTTCGGTACTTCTTTTCCAGGTCTGCGTAAGGACTTGGCGGATCGGGTGAGGTATTGGGGTTATTAAAATTCGGTTCGTTGATCACCTCATCAACATCATCCAAAACCACGTCGGGATGAACGGTCTTGTGCAAAATAATTCAGTTTATGTTCAAAAAACCGTGGATATTCAATTGTTAATATCCAGGATCATTTCGAAGGGGACTTTAATTTAAAACTTTACCGATAAAAAACAAGTTATCGGCAGCAGAAGATACGCAGAGCGTCCTGCCATGTCTGTTTTGCGTTGGTTGTTGTTCCGAAAAGTATTAAATTTTATCGGTCTTTCCATTGAAAAAATCCAGGAAGCCTCACCTGAGAGCGTTCGGTCCGGAGACACCGGAAAAACGTCCGGGAAAAGGCGGCCTTAAAAAACCGGAGCCCGCTATGGACATTCGCCGCTGGATACTTGCCTTTATTCTTCCTCCCGCTGCCGTCATGAACAAGGAAGCCGGCACCATCATGCTGACCGGCATTCTCACCCTGCTCGGCTGGATTCCCGGAGTTACTGCGGCGCTCATCATGCTTGTGCAGGAAAAACGCCAGGTACCTGCCTGAAGACCCAGGTACAACCAGCACGGTTATCCTGACCTCCCGGCACGGCATCCATTTGCTGTTCCGGGCAGTACCGGAAGTGCAACTGACAGCCCATGCTTTTTCATCCCTATGAAATAGCGATATCCGGCTTTTCCGGAACCGGAAAGACGACGCTTGCCGCTGCAATTGTCCGCAGCCTTTCCGCACGGTTCACTGTCGGCTTCTACAAGCACGGCTGTCACCGGTTTACTCTTGACCGGGAAGGAAAGGACTCCCATGTCATCAGACAGGCAGGAGCAGCAACCGTGATGATTTCGGATCCGGAACAGAAAGCCGTCATCAGCGGAACCGGTGGCAGCACCCTGCGTGAACGGCGGGTGTTTCTCGAATGCGATCTGCTGCTTGTCGAAGGCCTCAAGGAACTGCCTTTGCCAAAACTGCTGATGGTTGACCGGGAAAAGAAAATCCTCGGTCATCTTGAAGCGGGAAGCATACCCGAGGTCGTCGCTCTCGTCGAAACGGAACCGGAAACGGTTGCCTGCCGGCGATTCGGACTGCCGGTGTTTCATCGGGACGATATCAACACCATAACGGCATTCGTTGAATCCTTTCTTGCCGGACAAGTGTCCCGAACACCTGTTTCCGGTCTGATCCTTGCCGGAGGACAAAGCATGAGGATGGGATGCGACAAGGCGCTGCTTGCCTATCACTCGAACAACCAGCTCATACATACCGCATCGCTCCTTCGCCCGCACTGCGGGGAGGTATTCGTCTCGTGCAGAAGCGAGCACGCTGAAACGTATGCAGCTCTTGGCCTGCCCGTCATCACGGACCGCTATCTCGAAACCGGACCTGCCGGAGGAGTGCTTTCCGCATTGCAGCGCTATCCTGAAAAGGCATGGATCATCGTTGCCTGCGATATGCCGTTTCTTGAAGAAGCTCTGTTTGCTTCACTTGTCGAAAATCGCATGCCGCTCCGGTTCGCCACGGCATTCCGGAATGCGGCATCGCAAAAGCTCGAGCCGCTGTGTACCCTGTACGAGCCGAAATCCAGAACCGGGCTCTGCATGTGGCACGCAGAAGAAAACCTCTCGCTGCAATCATTCCTCGAAAACTGCAGGATCGGCGAGATAACTCCGGGCGACAGCAGGGCGTTCGGCAACGTCAACGATCCTGCATCCATGGAGGCTGCACGTCATGCATGCGGATCCGCCGGAAAGGAGGCGCTATGAACCTTCTGGTTGCAATTGATTTCTCGGAAATAACCGGATCGGTTATCTCCAGTGCAAGCAAGCTTGCGGCAGCCCTTGACGCCAAAGTCTTCCTGCTGCATGTCATTCCTCCGGCAACACCGGTGCTCGACACCGATACCGGTATCGAATCCTTTTTCCCTTCCGTACAGCACGACACCGGAGCACCGCAGGAATCGCCCGCGGAAAGCAGTGCCCACCAGGAATTGCAGGCGCTTGCGGAACCTCTTCGAAAAAGCGGACTTGCCATATCGGCTCATCTGGCGCACAACGACGAGGTACAGGCCATCGTCGATGCAGCCGGCAGATTCGTTGCAGACCTGATCGTACTCGGGTCTCACGGGCACGGAGCCCTTTATCACCTGCTGGTAGGCAGTGTGTCAGAAGGTGTTGTCCGAAAATCGCCCTGCCCTGTGGTTATCGTGCCCGCAAGCGTGAAATGACAAGCCGGCCAGCATGGACCAGAAGAAAGGCGAGGCCCGCCAGAACGATGATCGTCGCTCCCGATGCAAGATCAAGCTCATAGGAAAGCCAGAGACCTGCCAGACTGAACAGCGCCGAAAGCAGCGATGCGATCAGCATCATGCCCCCGAGGCTTCTGCTGAAAAGCCTTGCGATCGCAGCGGGAATGGTGAGCAGGGCAATAACCAGCACAATGCCGACAACCCGTACGAGAACCACCACGGTCAGTGCAATGAGGCTGAGCAGCAGAAGATAGAACAGGGTGGTTTTCACTCCTGAAACCTCGGCATACTCCTCATCGAACGAAAGCACGAGAAACTCCTTGCTGAACATCCAGGCAAGCGTGACAATCACAAGATCGAGCAGCGCGATCATCCAGAGATCAAGAGAGGGAACGGTCAGGATATTGCCGAACAGATAGCTGAAAAGGTTCGGGGCATAACCCGGCGTGAGTCCGATCAGGATCACTCCGGAAGCCATACCCACAGCCCAGAATGCTCCGATTGCGGTATCTTCGGAAACCTTGGCCTTCCTGCCGAGAAGGCCGATTGCGATGGCGGCGCCGAGGCTGAACGGAATGACCCCGAGAAGCGGATTGATGCCCAGATAGTAACCGAGCCCTATCCCGCCGAATGCCGTATGCGCGATGCCCCCGCTGATAAAGCCGATTTTTTTCACCACCACGTAGCTGCCGATGATGCCGCAGGCGAGGCTTGCAAGCAGTGAGGCAAGCACCGCATTGCGAAGGAATTCAAAAGCGAACAGGTTTCCAGGCATGATTTCAGGATATGGCCCCGGACTCCGGCCTGCCGGGAGCGTGATGCAGAAGATGATCGACCTGATACGGGTAAGCCTCCTCGACAACCGAACCTCCCGCTGAAGCTGCAGGGGGTTCCCGCAGCACCATGCGGCAGTTCAGGCAGATAACCCGGCTGACAAAACGGCTGACCATTCCGGTGTCGTGCGTGACAAGAACAATGGTCATGCGTTTTCTCAGATGATCGAGCAGGTCATAGATCGTTGTTTTCATGGAAGGATCGATGCTTGCCGTCGGTTCGTCGAGCAGAAGAAGTTCCGGATTGCCTGCAAGAGCCCGTGCAAGAAGAACCCTTTGCAGCTCGCCTCCGGAAAGCGCCCCGATCCGTCGGTTCGCCAGCGAAGACAGCCCGACGGTCCGCAGCGACTCCTCGACAGCTTGACGGTCAGCCCGGTTGTAATGACGGAATGGCGTTTTCATCGCAATGCGGCCCATCAGCACGGCGTCGCTGACACAGAGAGGGAAATCCCTGTCAAAAAAAAGACGCTGCGGAACGTAGCCGACCTTTCCGGGATGGCGTCCGGGTTCGCTGCCGAAAACCCGGACACTTCCCGCAGAAGGTTTCTGCAAACCGAGCAGCACGCGCAAAAGCGTGGTTTTTCCGCCTCCGTTGGGACCGACGATTGCAAGAAAATCACCCTCGATCACCGAAAATGAAAGGTCGCTGAGAACACTCACCCCACCAAGTTCGACCGAAAGATTTTCACAATGAACAATTTCCTGGCTGCTCATCGCATGGCTCCTGAAAACGATTCAGTCGCCCTGCGAAGATTTTCCTGGTAGTCCCTGGCAAGTGGATCGACCACTCTGGTGACGCCGCCGATATCCCTCGCAATGGCTTCTGCCTGGACGCTGCTGAACTGTGGAGAGACGAAAATGACCCTGATACCGTTCGAACGAGCTGTTTCGATTATCCGTTGAATCTGGCGGGGAGTCAGCGTCTTGCCTTCCTCTTCGGCTGCAAGCTGTTCAAGGCCGAACTCGGCGGCATAATAACCCCAGGCAGGATGGAACACGAGAAAACGGCGGTTCCGGACCGGAGACAATTCTGTACGGATTTCTTCCGAAAGGGCTTTCAGCTCGGTGATCAGCCCAGCTGCACTGGCTGCATAATCGGCAGCATGCGACGGATCGGCAGTCCTGAGAGCCCGTTCGATGTTCCTCGCCATGACGATGCCGTTTTCCGGGGACAGCCAGTAATGAGGATCATACCGTCCGTGATGATGCGCCTTGACATGCCCGTCGTGCCCATCCTTTTCCTCGGGAGCCATCGGAATCAGCTTCACGGACTCCGATGCATCGCAGACCCTCAGTCCGGGATAGAGCGAAAGCATGCGGGGCATCCAGTCCAGTTCGAACTCAACACCCGAACCCGCCCTGATGAAAAGCGAAGCTCCCGAAAGACCGGCAATCTGCTTCGGGGTTGGTTCATAGCTGTGAGGATTGCCGCCAGGCGGGACCATGACCGATACCGAGACGTGGGAACCGCCTATCCTTTCGGCAAAATATGCCAGCGGCTCGATCGAGACAACCACCCTTGTTCCCTCAATGAGGGAAGGATGGCTGCAGCCGTACTGAAGCAGCAGGGGCAGCATCGTCAAAAGCAGACAGAGCGTTCTGGAAATCATGTTCGCACTCCTCCGGTTGATGCTTGATGACATGCAGGGCAGATGCCTTCAAAATGGGCCGCATGGGAAAGCAGCCGGAATCCTCCGACCATCATGCCTTCATGATACTGGCAGCTGTCGACTGTTCCGGTTTTTCCACAGGAAACACAGACGATGTGATGGTGATGTCCTGCTGGCATCCTGCATAACGCGTAAAGCCGCTCACGGCCGGAACCGGCCAGACGGAACAGCAGTCCGCATCCGGCAAGCGCATCGAGATTACGGTAGACTCCAGGAAGCCCGCAACGGGAGAAAAGCGGTCGAAGCCTGCTGTGGACATCACGGGGGCTCAGCGGATTCCCGCTTTCGGCAAACAGTGCAACAATGCTTCTGCGGCGGGGCGTCAGCTTGAGACCGGCGGCGCTGATGACATCAAACAGTTCCTGCATATCCCAAACAGAAATAATTTCCATTCAAGATACAAAAAAACGCCGCCTGGCTGCAACGGTCATGGAAGACGGTTCAGAGCGCTGACAATCGCCTTGATCGAGGCAAGACTGATGTTCGAGTCGATACCTGCGCCGTACGACACCCTGCCGTCCTGACAAGCGATCCTGATGTACGCCACGGCAAGTGCGCCGGCACTGTGTCCGATAGCATGCTCGGCATAATCCTCCACGCTGAACTCGAGCCCGCTTGCCTCCATGAACCCTTTGACGAAAGCGTCGACCGGACCGTTGCCCTTTGCATCGATACAGAACTCGCCCTCTTTCATCTGTACCGTACAGGTGATGATGGTTGCCTCCTCGTCATTGCGATCGGGGTCTTCATCATCCCAGCTGATATGGCATTTCTTCAGCACGAAAGGCTCCTTGAGCTTCACATACTCCTCGTGAAAAAGTTCGTGGATCCGTTCCGGCGACAACTCTTCCCCGGTCCGGTCGGCAACAGCCTGGACCGCCTCGGCGAAATCAGGCTGCATCCACTTGGGAATCTGGATGCCGTAATCCTGCTCAAGCACGTAGGCAACGCCACCCTTGCCTGACTGGCTGTTAATCCGCACGATTGCTTCATAGGTACAGCCGACGTCCCGAGGATCGATCGGCAGGTAGGGAACGTCCCATATTCCGTCACCGGAACCCTGGTGCGCCTTCATGCCCTTGCTGATGGCGTCCTGGTGCGAACCGGAAAAGGCAGTGTATACCAGATCGCCAGCATAGGGATGGCGAGGGTGGACCTCCATGCGGGTGCATTTGCGGTAAACATCACGAATCCGCGGCAGATCCGAGAAATCAAGCCCGGGATCGACACCCTGTGTGAAGAGGTTCAGCGCCATGGTTACGATATCCATGTTGCCGCACCGTTCACCGTTCCCGAAAAGGGCTCCCTCGACACGGTCGGCTCCGGCCATCATGGCAAACTCGGCAGTGGCGACCGCTGTCCCGCGATCGTTGTGCGCATGCACGCTGATCAGCACGGCGTCACGGTCCTTGATGTTCCGGCAGAACCACTCGATACGGTCGGCGTAAATGTTCGGCATGGACATCTCGACCGTCGAGGGCAGATTCAGGATAATCCGGTCGGTCGCGGACGCACCCCAGGCATCCATGACAGCATGACAGACATCGAGCGCATAATCGAGCTCGGTGCCGGTAAAGCTTTCAGGGCTATACTCGAACCGGATGCCGGAATTGCCGCTCTCCTCCTTCAGGCGCTTGACCAGCCTGGTACCATCGACCGCAATGGCCTTGATCTCCTCCCTGTTCTTGCGGAACACCACATCTCGTTGCTGGCGGGAGGTGGAGTTGTAGAGATGTACGATGACCCGGGAAACGCCACGGACAGCATCGAAAGTCTTCCGGATCAGGTGTTCCCTTGCCTGTGTCAGCACCTGGATGGTGACATCCTCCGGAATGAGATTCTGCTCGACGAGACGCCGAACGAAGGCGAACTCCGTAGCGGATGCGGACGGAAAACCCACCTCGATCTCCTTGAAGCCGATGGAGACCAGAAGCTGAAACATCGCAACCTTTTCATCGACACTCATCGGCACGGGAAGTGCCTGGTTGCCGTCCCGCAGGTCAACGCTGCACCAGACGGGCGCCCTGGTAATGGTTTTATCCGGCCACGTCCTGCCGGTAATCGCCACCGGAGGATATGCGGTATACTTCCGGTAATTCATCCCTTGCTTTTTCATGCTTGCTTGTCCTCTTGTTGTCTATTTGTCACGTTAAACGAAAAAAGCCGCCAGCCCTGAAGGGCGGCGGCTTTACAAACTGTTCTTTTCCTGAGGAAAACGAACTAAAACGCACCCCCCCGTAGAGCCTCCTTGCTCCGGAGTAGTAGGCCGAGGCCTGCAGAAAGGCTGTTCAGGTTCGTACGACGCATGGTATCCAGAAAAAATCGTTCCCGGGAAAAATCTTCACTATCAGCAATATAAAAAAATCTGCATAGCCTGCAATCACAACGCCAAGGAACTCCGCAAGGTTCCCTTGGCTGGCGCGGCAAAAGAAACAACATCACCGCTCCCTTACCTGACTGGAATCAGTTCCATGACGCTTCGGCCACCGCTGTCAAGCAAAACAAGGCGCCTACCTGAAATCCTGTAGGATACCGTTGTGCGCATGGCATCGAGAAAACGGCGTTCCTGCTCCATGATACTGGGCATACAGGCCATGCGGGTCGTCCCGAGGGAACTGAATGAAAGCCTTCCCGGCTGACGCCTGTAACCCCCGAACAGATTGTTGCAACCGCTTGAGCCGCTCACCCTGCCGTCTCCGCTGTGGAGGACGAAATGCGCATCGATTTTCTGTCCGGGAAAAAACGATGCCTTTCGGCCGAGAATCTCGACCGCCCGCCACGTCGTATTGAAAAGCTGCGGACCGGCAGGGGAATGCCCGCCATCAGGCATTGCGTGCCGGGTAGAACACCCGGACATCGTGAGAAACAGGAAAGGCAGCAAAACGGATAATGGCGAAATATGACGAAACAGGGCCAGTGAGTGTCGCATGATAACGGATGTTCAGGTTGAGGGCGGCGTTCTGTGAAATACCTTTTCAGTATTTACCGGGATTCGCGACTGAAAGTTCTTCACTGAAGTGCATGGTTCCAAGACTATCCTATCCAGTGCCTGTTGATGCTGCGGAGACTGAAAAGGAAAAGCAGCATGCAGAAACCGGCAAGCACCAGCGTGTCGATCGCTGCCGGAAACAGGCGCTCGCCTCCCATCGCGTGGTGCAGAAGATCGACGCCATAGGTAAGGGGCAAAAGAAACGAAATGGGGCGCAGCATGTCAGGCAGGGCGCTGACAGGGAAAAAGAGACCGCAAAGAAAGATCATGGGAAATCGAAAAAAATTCGACAGCGTCTGCACCTCGAACACTTCGGTTGCAAGAATGGCAAGCAGCAGGCTGAGCAAGGTCGATGCAACCGCAATGAGCAGCACGGCAGGAATCACCATACCCCAGGCTATGCCGGAAAGATCACCGAACCACCACCCGAGCAGAACCGGAACGGAACAAAGGCATTGAAAACACCGAAAAAAACCGCACCGGAAGTTTTTGCAAGCAGCAGCAAAGCAAGCGATATCGGAGCAAGCAGCAGCCGTTCAAACACCTTGGCCTTTTTCTCGAAGGTAACCGCAACAGCGAGCATCGAACTGGTGCCGAACAGCACCGACAAGGCGATCATGCCCGGCAGCACCGAGAGAAGGGAATGCACATCCTGCCCGGAACGAATGAGGAACATGCCTGCCCATGCAAGCGGGAAAAGCAACCCCCAGCTCACATTGGGTGGCTTGAGGTAGTATGCCCGCATATCCTTCAGCACGATGTTCCAGAACGCGATCCACCGTTTCACCTGCGTCCCCTCCCCTCTTTTTCCTTCTGCATGACACCGGCGCCGATGCCGGTCATGTCAACAAAAACATCTTCAAGCGAAAGCTGCTTTTTCTTCGCCTCGGCAACCTCGATCCCGCGATCTTCGAGAAACCGCATCAGCGCGCCGGCCCTGATCGGCTCCCTCGATTCGATGTGCAGTTCACCATCAGGGGCACCATGAAAAGAAAGACACGGAAATGCCTGCCGCAATGCATCGTATGGTACCGTGGAAACGTCACCTGATATCACAATGCTCAGGGCGTTGCGGCCAAGTACGGGCTGCAGCAATCGTTCAACAGAATCTTCGCGGACAATCTTTCCGCCGGCAATGAACGCAATGCGGTCGCAAAGCCTTTCAGCCTCTGCAATGTAATGCGTGGCAAGAAATATGGTGGTGCCTTGCCGGTGCAGATCTGAAAGAAGGTTACGGATCAGGCGAGAGCTTTCGACATCGATACCCGAGGTCGGTTCGTCGAGGAACAGAACAGCAGGACGGTGCATGATGGCAGCGGCGATGACCAGCCTGCGTTTCATGCCCCTGGAGTATCCCGAAAACAGCCTGCCGGCAGCACCGGAAAGCCCGAACTGCTCAAGCAGTTCTTCTGCCCGGTGCTGTCGCCGGGTTTTGCGCATTCCGTACAGGGCGCCTGAAAAGCAGAGATTGTCGAAACCCGTCAGTTCCGGGTAGAGATTGCTTTCGTCCGGCACTAACCCGATCAGGTGTTGCGCGGCTTTCGGCTTGCGGCTGCAATCGATGCCCCCGACAGCGATGGAGCCGCTGTCAGGCCGCACCGGACCGGATAGCGCACCCATCTCCCGTCGTTACCTCAGGAACGGCAGCAGCAGGACCGCTTCTCCCGGGACTCTTTTACCGGCTCCTCACATTCATGCACCACCGCCTGAGGGTGGCATTCCCTGACCTGTTCAGGAGCGCACTCCCCGGGTTCTCCCTTGAGCTTTTCGGGCTTCTTGCATGAAGACTGTTCTTCTGGCATGGCGTTATCCTGTTTTGTTGTGATTGTTCCTGCATCCGTTATTCGAGAACCTGCCCGAGAAGCATGTCGGCATCTCTCCTGAGCCGGTCGAGCGCTTCAGGGTTGATCCGGTAATGCACGAAATAGCCCTTCCTTTCGGCAAACACAAGACCGGCGTCACGCAGCACCCTCAGGTGTTGTGAAACCGCTGCCGGTGTGATACCGAGCTTTTTAGCCAACGCATTGACACAGAGCTCCCTGCTTTTCAGCAAGGAGAGCATCTCCACCCGCGTTTCAACCGAAAGCACCTTGAATGCTCTCGCAATTCTGCCGGTCTCTGTCACCAGGCGATGGTTTTAATTAAGTATTTGCGCAGATAACAAACAAGCGGCACCGCAACAATCTTTCAGCCTGCAGCTTCACTGCTCCCGGAGCTGTCTGATCGCACCATCGAGGAGGCTTTCTCCTTCAGGGTCCTGAACTCGGCGCTCACCGCTTCGATCCTCGACTCCCAGGCAGGATCGGGAACCGTCCGGCCTGCCTCTTCGAGGAAGGTCAGGATCGTTGAGGTGCAGGCAACGGGATCGAAAAGAATCCACTTGGCTGCAATGCCGAGAAAAAGCGCCAGCATGAAAAGGGCGAATTTGCCGAACGCCCAGGATTGGGGAAGAAAAAGGGCAATGGCGCCGAAAGGCACCATGAAAACGATCGTGGTGAAGATGACAAACAGGTAGCTGAGCAGGGTCAGGGCCACCGCATTCTTCAAAAGCGGTTTCCAGGACTGGCAGTAGATGAGTATCCCTGATTTTGCCGCATCGAACACATTGGGATTTTTCGTAAGGAAGGTCCAGGCAATAACCGATTCGTCGATATAGGTGAGACTGAAGGTCACGATACGCTGGACGATGGAGGCAAGACCTTCAAGCGCCGGTATGGGCAGCGCCTGCATGATATTGAACAGGGTGCGGTTCAGCGATGCAAGCACCCCTTTGACCAGCTGGTCCACAAGGGCCAGAACGCTGATCTCCCTGAAATAGCTCATGACCCGGTCTTTTGCCCACGACGTCTGGGATATCCCTGCAGGCAAGACGCCCCTTTCGACAATTTCGGCAATCAGGGCGATGTGCCCGGCCTGGAGAAGATAGAGCACATACTCGCGGAGCAGCCTGAACCCGAATCCTCCTGCCAACAGGGCAAGGAAAAACAGTACAGCCGCCGCACCACCCCCGAAAACGGCGCCGATCAGCGCGAGGATCCCGAGAAAAACCGCAACCCCGGCCACGAGGACTCCGTACACCATCGCCCGGTAAAAAAGATAGGCGCTGGTACGCATGACAATACCCGATGCCTTGCCAAGTTGAAGAGCCATGATCGATATCTCCTTTTTATCAGGGATTTGCTGTTTCCGTACCGGCATTGGCCCCCTCGTCTGAGGAGCTCTCGGCCGGCGCGATGTTTCCGTTTTCAGTGCCTGCCTGTTCAGCTTCCGCAGCGCCGGAGCTGTCGGGTGAACCCGCCTGTTCAAGAAGGTAATCAGGAACTCCCACAACGACTGAATCAACTTTCGTGGTGTCGGGTGGAGGAGCCATGACCTCCTTGAAGTCAGGCAGAACGATTCCCCGCCTTCTCATGATGGCGTAAATACGATTTGCCCGGTTCCGGACATAGCGTGACGGGTTGACCGGCGAATATTGCAGCGGGTTCGGCAGCACGGCGGCAAGACGGGATGCCTGAAGGGCAGAAAGCCGTGCCGCGCTTACGCCGTAATAGTGCCTGGCGGCCTGCTCGATGCCGAATATGCCGTCTCCCCATTCGGCAACGTTCACGTACAGTTCAAGAATCCGGCGCTTCGAAAGCGTCCGTTCAATCCTCCAGGTCAGAATCGCCTCCTTGATTTTCCGGACAGGATTTTTCGATGGCGAAAGGAAAAGGTTCTTGGCCAGCTGCTGGCTGATGGTGCTGGCGCCCGATTTGAACTTTTTTGCTTCGATATTCTTTTCGATTGCCTTTTCGATAGCCTGGTAATCGAACCCTTCATGCTGCCAGAAGTTGTTGTCCTCCGAAATCAGCACCGCTTTGACCAGATTAGGCGATACCTGCTCAAGCGATACCCATTTCCTGCTGATTTTTTTCCCTTCAAGACCGTCTTCTTTCCACTGCGCTTGCCGGTACTTCATAAAGGCGGTTTCAGCAGGATTTTCAACGGCAAGACGTCCAACATCCGGATAGACGAGATAACGTCCGATATCGACAGCAAGCAACAGCAGCAGCAGGAAGAAAAGTTTTTTCAGTAGCTTCATGGTGCAGATAATTGAAAAACACGAGTTAACCGTTATACCTGAAAAAAGATACCAAATATTGCAGACAAGAATCCAAATTGCTTTCCTCGATAATCGTTCTTTTCTTATCTGGACTGCCCTTTGTCGGACTCATACACTCATAATCTGTCAACGACAACCAACCAACGGAAATGAAACGTCTACTGATCATGCTGGCCGCCATCATGCTGGCCGCCCCTGAAATGGAGGCTGCACCAAACACGGTAGGAAAAGCCGTTTTCGAGAAAAACTGCAGTGTCTGCCATTCGGTCAATCCGCCTCCGAAAAGCGCACCGCCGATCGTACCGATCGCCTCGCGTTATCACCAGCAATTCCCTTCAAGGGCTGCAGGAGTGAACCACATGGCTGCATTCCTGAAATCACCATCAAAAGCCGCCTCCAGAGTGGACCCTGAAGCCATTACCCGTTTCGGCCTCATGTCACCGATGGCACTTGGAGATGCCGAACGTAAAGCCGTTGCCGAATGGGTTTGGGATCAGTACAATCCCGGAACAGGAAGAGGAACGGGTGCAGGACGGGGACAGGGGGCCAGAGGAGGCAACTGCAAGTAATAAATCCGGAGAGGGGCTTCATGCCCGCTGCGAAAGACAGGATTTCCGGCTGAACAAAAAAAACGACAGGGCTCGCTGCCCTGTCGTTATCATGGTTTTGCGCGAGGCAAAACAGCAGGTACCCTTGGGCAGACTCGAACTGCCGACCCACAGTTTAGGAAACTGTTGCTCTATCCACTGAGCTACAAGGGTATGCGATAGGAATGTAGACTTTTTCATACAAAGATGCAACCGAAGGCTCATGTCCTTCCGAACATCCTGTCGAGCTGATCAAGCATAAGCTTGACGATGACCGGACGTCCGTGCGGACAGGAATAGGGAACCCTGGTTGCAAAAAGATTGTCGATCAGGGAGCGCATTTCCTCGATATTGAGCTTCTGTCCCGCCATGATTGCATTGCGGCAGGAATACGATTTGGCCAGATTGTCCCGTTTTTCAAGTTTCAGTCTTGACGAGTTCTCCTGGTAACCCGAAATCATATCCTGCAGAATGGTGACTTCAGTGCCAGGCCTCACATCCTGTGGAATCCCCTCGATCATGACGGTCCTCGATCCGAAATCACGAAGGTTGAACCCGAGACGGTAAAGATCGTCTCGGATTTCCTCGAATACCTCGTATTCCCACTGCCTGAGCTCGACCTTCTGGGGAAAAAGCAGTTGCTGGGAATTGGGAACATTCTGGTTCATGACATCAAGAGCCCTTTCATAGAGCACCCGTTCATGGGCCACATGCTGATCGATAATCATCATGCCGTTCTTGATCTGGCAGATGATATACTTGTTGTGAAGCTGCCAGATTTTCGGCTCGGCCCCCCCCGCCTGTTCAGTGTTTCCGTCGTCGTCATGAAAACGGGACTGCAGCATGGTTGTCTGCTCTTCGGGTTCACGAACGGAAAAGAAATCCTCCTGACGGGACGCCGACCGGGGATCCTGCGGCTGCGGAACGAAAAGAGCGTTCTCCCGGTATCCGGCATAGAGTTCGGCGGTCGTACCCGCCCTGCCGGGGCGTTCATGATACATGATCCTGCGGTAGAGCGCCTCCTCCCCCCCCTGAAGCATGCGCTCTTCCTGCATTCCAGGTACAGATACCACCGATGCACCGGGTGAAAAATCGTGGAGTTGCACAGCTCTTTTGATGACAGGATAAAACATGTTGCGGACGCTACGCTCATCCTCGAACTTGATTTCGAGTTTTGCCGGATGCACGTTGACATCGACTCGAGTGGGCTCGATGCCGAGAAACAGCATGGCAAAGGGTGCGTGGCGTTCTTCGAGCAACTCGCCGTAAGCCTGCTGCAAGGCCTGGGAAAGCATGCGGTTCTGGATGATCCTTCCGTTGATGTAGAAAAGCTGATCTGATTTCTGGCGTTTCATCATGCCCGGCTTGCCGATAAAACCGTGGATGGAAAGATAGTCGTTCTCCTCGGTAATGGGAATGAGACCTCCGGAAAACCCCTCCCCGTAAAAGTAGTCCAGACGATCGCCGATATCCGGGCTCCTGAAATGAAAAAGTTCCTCGTCGTCGCTGTACAGACGCCATTCGATATCGCTGTAGGCCAGCGCGAGCGAGCGGACCGTCTCAAAAATGTGGCGGAACTCCGTTGCATTCGACTTCAGGAACTTCCGGCGGGCAGGAACGTTGTAAAAGAGGTTTTTGACGCTGACTGACGTGCCTTCTTCTCCCGAATCCTCCGTCTCCTCGACAAGCGATCCCCCCTCATAGCGAAACTTCAGGGCAAGAGGAGCCGCCGCCTGACGGGTTCTCAGTTCGAAATGCGATACCGAGGAAATACTTGCAAGCGCTTCACCCCGGAATCCAAGGCTTGCAAGGGTATCGAGATCGCTGACATCGGAAATCTTGCTGGTCGCAAAACGTTCGACCGAGAGCAGCGCATCCTCGCGGTTCATGCCCGTGCCGTTGTCGATAACCCTGATCAGTTCCTTGCCGGCATCCTTGATCATGACGGTTATTCTGGAAGCACCTGCATCGATTGCATTTTCAAGGAGTTCCTTGACAACCGATGCAGGTCTCTGGACAACCTCACCCGCCGATATCCTGTTGGCGACCGAATCCGGCAACCTTGAAATTTTTGCCATTACAACACGTTAAGAACGTTCATCCGTACTGGTTTCCATCGTTCGTCAACGACGGACTCGATGCATCAGGCCGGACGGCCGGAGCCGTCTTCCTGAAGGGATTTCCATACTTCCCGGAGAGCGGCTTCCGCGAAACGCAGCTTGTTCTGCAATCGAGTGCCGTACATACGGTATGTTCCGGCTTTTACCCTCTCTCCATCCGTCACCTTTCTTGCGATACCGATACAGACCGTACCAACGGGTTTCTTTTCGGAACCGCCGGAAGGCCCTGCTATGCCGGTTGTGGAAACCGCAATATCGGCCCCGCTTGCCAGGAGGCAGCCACGGGCCATCTCTTCGGCAACAGGCTCGCTCACAGCACCGTACTGCTCGAGCGTTGCCTGAGAAACACCAAGCAGCCGCATTTTGGACTCGTTGCTGTAGGTAACCACTCCCTGGAGAAAATATGCCGAAGAACCGGGAACATCGGTCAGGCGGCTGGCAATGAGCCCGCCGGTGCATGATTCAGCGACAGCGATACGCATGCTGCTTCCTGCAAGCATTCGGCCCACCGTCTCCTCGAGTGTGGCGTCCCCGGTCGCATAGACAAAGTGCCCGGCTTTCCGGAGAATCGCATCGACCACCCCCCTGTTCTCCTCCTCAACGGCTTCGGCGACACATCCGGTCGTACTCACCACAAGATCAACACCGGCGGTATGGGGAAGGTAGGCAAGCCTCGTGCCTTGGGGAAGGGTATCCTCAATCGCGGCTATCCGTTCAGCAAGCAGACTTTCCCCGATACCGGCCGTTTTCACCGGCGTTTGCACGATAACCGAGGAACTCCTGACAGCAAAAAAAGGAATGACCGTCTCCCGCATCATCGCTTCCATTTCCAGAGGAACCCCGGGCATCAGCACGAGAAACCGGTTCTCAAAAGGCTCTCCGCAAGGCACAATCATGCCTGCAGCCGTTCCGACAGAATTCGGAACCAGTACGGAACCTTCGATGACCGTAGCCTGGTCCCGAAGGCTGCCCGGAAGAGATCGTCCTCTTGCAGCAAACCATGCAACGAGCATGCGGAAAGCCTCGGCGTTCTCGACAAGCGGCCTGCCGAAAAACTTTGCTGCGGCTTTTTTCGTCCTGTCGTCACGGGTAGGCCCGAGGCCTCCTGTAACCAGAACGAGATCTGCCCTTGCGAGCGATTCGGAAAACGCAGCGACAATGGAGTCCTCTTCGTCGGCACAGGCAACGATTCTGGCAACCGGCACGCCGATCCCCACAAGAGCTGAAGCAATGAAGGCCGCATTGGTATTGACTTTGGCACCCTTGAGCAGCTCATCGCCGATAGAAATGATTTCCGCAATCATCGCACCCGTACCCTAGACCAGATAACTTGCAATGCGAAGAATATCGGCAAATACACCGCCGGCGGTCACTTCTCCGCCTGCTCCGGGCCCCTTGACCACGAGAGACGTTCTGAAATAGCGGTCCGTGGTAAAGACCACCAGATTCTCGGTGCCGTTCAGACCGGCCACGGGGCTCTCGAGCGGGACACGCTTCAATCCCACTTTCGCCTTGCCATCCTTGAGTTCACCGGTATAGGCGATAGTCATGCCCTCGCTGGCGGCGCTTTCCATTTCGGCGGCATACCAGTCATCGATAGTCGGGAGGCGTTCAAGAAATTCGGCAGGGGTCATCTCGCCCCGGCACGATTCGGGAACCAGGCTCTGGCATTCCACATCGTGATACTCCAGCTTGTAGCCAAGCTCCCTGCCAAGAATGAGCAACTTCCTGGCAAAATCGGCTCCCGAAAGATCATCCCTCGGATCCGGTTCGGTATATCCCGCTTCTTTCGCTTTCCTGACAGTCTCGCTGAACCGTCCTCCCTTGCGCAGTTCGTTGAAGATAAAGCTCAGTGTCCCCGACAGCACCCCCTCGATACAGAGTATCCGGTCTCCGCTGTTCTTCAGGTCATTGAGCGTGCTGATGATCGGAAGTCCCGCCCCGACGTTGGTTTCATACAGGAACTTCGCGTTGCTCGACCGCTGGGACTCCATGATCCTTCGGTACAGGGCCCACTGGCCGGCCATGCCGAGCTTGTTTGCCGTGGCAACGGAAATGTTCGCCTGAAGCAGGGCAGGATAGCAATCCGCCACCTGACTGCTGGCCGTACAGTCAACCACAATGGTGTTGTGCAGGTTCTCCTCCTTGATCATCCGGATGTACTCATGAATAGTGGCTCGCCCCGGCAGAGAAGACTTTTCATGCATCTCATTGACCGTTTCCTGCCAGCGGTCAAGATCAACGCCATCACGATCGATCACAATGACTCTTGTATTGGCAAGACCCGCAACCACCACGTCGAGATCCATCTCTTGCTGCAAGGTTACGCGATGCTGCCTGATCTGGCTGATGAGACTTTTTGCGATCGTTCCGGTACCGGCGATGAAAACATGCACCTTGCGCATCGAGAGGAAGAAGGACTCATGGATGCAGTTGAGCGCCTTGTCCTCGTCGCCACTGTCGATGACGAGCGATATGTTCATCTCGTTTGCTCCCTGAGCGACGGCGATCACGTTGATGCCGTTCTTGCCGAGCGTTTCGAAAAGCTGCGCCGAAACCCCGGGATGACCCGACATCTTGTTGCCAACAACGGCCACCATAGCCAGATTGCGGCGGACGCTGACCGGATCGACCCTGCGTTCCTCGATTTCGCGGGCAAACTCCTCTTCGAGCACCTTCTTTGCCATCGTTGCCTGTGCAGGCATGATCGCAACACTGATGGACTGCTCCGATGATGCCTGTGAGATGAAGATAATGTTGATGCTGTGCCGGGCAAGGCAGGTAAAAAGACGTGACGCCGTTCCGGGCACACCAGCCATGCCGCTCCCTGAAAGACTGAGCAGAACCACATGGTTGATCGAGGTCAGACCGGTAACGGTTCCCGGGCGTCCTTCCTGCAGGCCGGCTTCATTGCCTATTCGGGTGCCGGGACTGTCCGGATTGAATGAATTTTTTATCAGCAGCGGAATACCTGCCTTCATGACCGGCTGCACGGCAAGCGGATGGAGCACTTTTGCCCCTGCATGGGAAAGCTCCAGCGCCTCGTCATAGCTGATCTCGGAAATGACCCGTGCATCAGGGACCCGCTTCGGATCGGCGCTGTAAAAACCGTCGACATCGGTCCATATCCACACCTCCTCGGCATGCAGGGCTGCACCGAGAATCGTAGCGGTAAAATCGGAACCGCCCCGGCCAAGGTTTGTCACGCTTCCATCCGGAGCTGCAGCGATAAAGCCGGTGACAACGGGCAATGCATCGAGGACAGTGAACCGCTCTCGAATCCGCTTCCCCGTAGCAAGGCGGTCGACCTTGGCAGAGCAATGGTTCTCATCGGTCACAATCAGGCTCCTCGCATCGACACATTCCGACGGCGCTCCCGAAACATGCAGATAACGGCTGACAATCCTGCATGAAAGCCTCTCGCCGTAACTCAGCACAAGGGCAAGGCTTTTATCAGAAAGCTCTCTCAGCAGAAACACGCCGTGCAACACGTCCGTCAGCTCGGCAAGCAACTCCTGAAGCCACGACTCTTCGGCTGATGCGGCTTCGCGGAACAGTTCACGAACGATGCCGCTGTGCAAGGCTGCCAACCCGTCAAGTTTTTCCCGGTAAGCCGCATCGCCTTTCCCTGCCAATCCAGCAGCTTCGGCAAGCATATCGGTTACCTTCCAGATCGCTGAAACCACAACGATAAGCGGAGTCCGGCTCGATTCCTTCCGGATGATACCGGCTACATTGCTGATTTTTGTCGCCGATGCGATCGACGAACCTCCGAACTTGAATATCTTCATGCTGACGTTAACGCATTCATTGAAATAGATGACGGGCATCCTCATCACGAACTTATGAAATAAACATCATTTCCCTGAAGCCGTCAACACCTTCAGGGAAAAACGAGCCGGTTCGGCAAAAAAAAAGCGCCCGGACGGGCGCTTTTGAAATGATGTACGAACAAGGCTTGTCAGCTCTTCAGGGCGTCTGCGCCTGCCACGATTTCGCTCAGCTCCTTGGTAATCGCGGCCTGTCGGGCGCGGTTGTAACTGATGTTGAGCGTCCGGAGCAGTTCCTTGGCATTTTCCGTCGCAGAGTCCATGGCAGTCATTCTGGCTGCCTGTTCAGCGGCATTGGATTCAAGCATCATCCTCCACATCTGGGTATTCAGGTGCTTCGGCACCAGTTCGTCGACGATCGCCGATGGCGATGGCTCGTAGATATAGTCGCTGCTGCTCTCCTTTCCGTTTTTTTCCGCAGAAATAGGCAGAAGGTCCTCGGCCTTGAGAACAGGTGCAAGCACGCTCTTGAACTCGTTGTATACCACGACCACCCGGTCGACCTCACCCTTGAGGTACATGGACGAAGCCGTTTCGGCGATCTCTTTGGCGACACTGAAGTCAAGATTCTGGAAAACCGCAGGATAGCCCTTGATGATAGTAAAACCTCGTTTGCGGAAAAAATCGAATCCCCTGGTGCCGGCGCAGATCATGCACACTCCGCCACTCTTGTACTGTGCAGCGTAGTCCTCGGTCGCAATCTTCTGGGCCAGCTTGATGATGTTGGTATTGAATGCTCCGCAAAGGCCCCTGTCGGCCGTGATGAGAATCACCAGTACTTTTTTCACCTCCGGACGGCTCGAAAGCAGGGGGTTGAGCGATGTATCCACCTTCGAGGAAAGTGATGCAAGCATCTCCTTCATCTTTGCTGCATAAGGCCGGGCCATGATCGCCCGGTCCTGTGCCCTGCGCAGTTTTGCAGCCGCAACCATTTTCATGGCCTTGGTGACCTGCTGCGTGGATTTCACCCCCTTGATCCGTACACGTATATCCTTTAATGTAGGCATGTATTAGGGTCCTTGATAATATAGATAGTGTTGCTGTGCTTCAGGCCTTTACTTTCTGGTTGAAGGAGCTGACGAACTTCTCGGCAGCATCTTTCAGCTGTTTTGCGGTATCGGCTTCAAGCGCACCTGTTTCGGCAATGGTCTTGAGCAATTCGGGATGCCGTTGCTCGAGCATGCCAAGAAACTCCTCCTCGAAGCGGCGGATGTTGCTGACGTCGACTGCATCGAGCAGACCCTGGGTACCGAGAAAGATGATGGCAACCTGTTTCTCGACCTGCATCGGCACGTACTGACCCTGCTTGAGAATTTCCACAAGGCGGGCGCCCCTGTCAAGCTGGGCCTTGGTGCTCTTGTCGAGGTCGGAACCAAACTTCGAGAAGGCTTCGAGCTCGCGGAACTGGGCGAGGTCAAGACGGAGCGTACCGGCAACCTTCTTCATGGCCTTGATCTGAGCTGCGCCACCGACGCGGGACACCGAGATACCGACGTTGATGGCCGGCCTCTGGCCCGAGTTGAACAGGTTCGACTCAAGGAAGATCTGGCCGTCGGTAATGGAAATCACATTGGTCGGGATGTATGCGGATACATCACCTGCCTGGGTCTCGATGACCGGAAGAGCCGTAAGGCTGCCCCCGCCCTTGACCATCGGCTTCAGGGCATCCGGAAGATCATTCATCTTTTTGGCGACCTCAATGTTGTCGGTGATTTTCGCAGCCCTTTCGAGCAGGCGGGAGTGCAGGTAGAACACGTCGCCGGGATAAGCCTCGCGTCCGGGGGGACGGCGGAGCAGCAGCGAAAGCTGGCGGTAGGCGACAGCCTGCTTTGAAAGGTCATCGTAAACGCAGAGAGCGTGACGTCCGGTATCACGGAAATACTCACCGAGAGCAGCACCGGCAAACGGAGCGATGAACTGCAGCGGCGCAGGATCGGAAGCCGTTGCCGAGATGACGGTGGTGTATTCCATGGCGCCATACTTCTCCAGGGTATTGACAACCTGGGCGACCGTGGAGCCTTTCAGGCCGACGGCGACATAGATGCAGTAAACACCTTTGCCTTTCTGGTTGATGATGGTGTCGAGTGCCACGGCGGTCTTGCCTGTCTGGCGGTCGCCGATGATCAACTCGCGCTGTCCGCGGCCGATCGGAATCATGGAGTCAATCGCCTTGAGACCGGTCTGCAGCGGCTCGTGAACCGATTTACGGAAAATGACGCCCGGAGCCCTGCGTTCGAGAGGAAGGCGAATATCGGTTTCAATACTGCCCTTGCCGTCTATCGGCTCACCGAGCGGATTGATGACCCTGCCGAGCATGGCCTCACCAACCGGGATGGAAGCAAGAATCCCTGTCCTTTTGACGGTATCTCCTTCCTTTACGGTGTTGGATTCTCCGAACAGTACACAGCCCACATTGTCTTCCTCAAGGTTCAGGGCCATGCCGGTCACCTTGTTGGGAAACTCGAGAAGCTCACCCGCCGCAACCTGCGACAAACCATACACACGGGCAATACCGTCACCTACCTGCAGCACTGTTCCCACATCATACACTTCCGCCTCGGACTCAAACCCGGCAAGCTGCTTGCGAAGTATGGATGAAACCTCATCAGGCCTGACTGTTGTAGACATATCTTATTGACTTGGTTATTTGTTTGTAAGAAAAGAGAAAGATTCTGCTTACCTTCTTTTGAAATCTGACTCGGTCATTTACCTTTCAAAAAATAAAAGCCAAATTTAACGAAAAGCTTTTAGTTATTCAAATACTGTTCATAATTTAATAATCTTGCTTTTCCGGCTCTCCTGGCAATCCTGCCCAGTTCGGACACAATACAGAATAAAGACTAATCGGACAAAGGGAAGTTTACAGCATAGGGTATGAAAACGGTCAAGGGATTTGCTTCCGCCACTGTCGGCAACGTTGCCTGCGGTTTTGATGTACTTGGATTTGCCATTACCGAACCTGGTGATGAAGTTACCCTTACCCTTTTTGATGAAAAAAGGTCGGATTGCCCCGTTTCCCTTACCGGCATTACCGGAGACGGGGGCGCACTGCCGCTTGACCCCCGCAAAAACACATCCAGCTTTGTTGTTCTGAAGTTTCTCGAGTATATCCGCACGCACAAGGGCATCAATTTCTCGGGACACATCGAGCTCGAGCTGAAAAAGAATCTTCCCCTGAGCAGTGGCATGGGCAGCAGCGCAGCAAGCGGCGCTGCCGCACTGGCTGCTGCCAACGAACTGCTCGGGCAGCCGTGCACGAAAATGGAGCTGGTGCATTTCGCCATTGAGGGAGAAAGGGTCGCCTGCGGCTCCGCACATGCCGACAATGCCGCACCGGCTATTCTCGGCAATTTCGTGCTGATCCGGAGTTACACGCCTCTTGATCTGATTGCCATACCTTCTCCGAAAGACCTTTTCTGCACGCTTGTCCATCCCCATACCGAATTACGGACATCGTACGCACGGTCGGTGCTGCCGAGAGCCATTCCCCTGAAAACCGCAATCCAGCAGTGGGGAAACGTCGGGGCGCTTGTTACCGGCCTGCTTATGTCTGATTACGAACTGATAGGACGCGCACTTGTGGACGTTGTTGCCGAACCGAAAAGGGCTCCGCTCATTCCCGGGTTTTTCGCGGTCAAGCAGGCCGCGCTCGACGCCGGAGCCCTCGGCTGCAGTATCGCTTGCTCTGGCCCATCCCTTTTTGCCTTT